>Ga0114996_10007511_pt1 | contig 12319 bp, 10 predicted proteins | sample ArcticOcean_MG_C_4_FD_87039 | JGI IMG/M metagenome (GOLD analysis project Ga0114996, IMG submission 87039) | Marine microbial communities from western Arctic Ocean - ArcticOcean_MG_CB4_134 | ecosystem: Environmental > Aquatic > Marine > Oceanic | place: Arctic Ocean: Canada Basin | collected... | reverse complement strand
GTTCCTAATTATGGGTCTGGCCAACAACGTTTTGCCATTTTCATTTATCGTATTTGGACAAACTACAATCACCGCCGGTTTAGCTTCAATACTCAACGCAACAACGCCATTTTTCATTGTGATTATTATCGCGCTTTTCGTACGTGATGAAGCGGTGAGCAAATTGAAGATTGCCGGCCTAGTGATTGGATTCCTCGGCGTCGTTGTGATGTTGGGTCCGGATATTCTCGGCATTGATAGTGCGAGCCTCCTGGGTCAGTTTGCGGTGCTCTGCGCTGCACTGTCGTACGCGATTGCGGGCATTTACGGCCGGCGCTTTCATTCAGCAGGAATTTCGCCAATATTGGCTGCCGCCTGCCAGGTCACGATGTCCGCGATCCTTTTGATTCCTGCGGCTTTGGCTATCGACGGCATACCAAATGTCGCGACCATCAGTGGCACCACCTGGATGTCTATCGCGGGATTAGCGCTCTTCTCGACGGCACTCGCTTACATTATTTACTTCAAGCTTCTCAGTTCTGCGGGTGCCGTGAATGTAATGCTTGTTACTTTACTGATACCGGTTTCAGCCTTGCTGCTGGGAGCTTTTCTTCTAAACGAACCCGTTCGTTCACTCGAAATCATCGGTATGACCATCATCGGCGCCGCACTCATTATCATTGACGGACGTCTTCTCACATTGAAGAAAAACTGATTACGGCCATGCTCCCCAGAAAAAACAAGAGCTTTCCGTAGGGTGCTAGCGTTTTCTCCGCCGGCTTACCACGCTGGAGAAATTCAATGTCGCGAAAGATGGGTCGCCTATCGCTTGGTATGGAGAATGACTTAGGCGCGTGGCACTAATCGGTGGAATGTCTGCAGCTTCTTAGAAGATCATCAAGCTTTTCCTTTCCCATATCATTCATGCATTCGATGTTTCTTTCCGGAATTTTTTCGACATCCGGATAACTTTCGATAGCCTTTTCGACACTCGTTTCACGGAGCAAGTGCAACATCGGAAATGGAGATCGATTGGTATAATTTTCGGGAGCGTCCGGATCCGTCCCCGCGAATTGATACTGCGGATGGAAGCTCGCCACCTGATAAACACCCTCTCGACGTAGGTCAACTATCAAGTCATCGACTAGGTTTAGGAATTGATTGTACTTGTCGAAATCCTGCAAAACGAAAGGGTGTATCAAAAGAGTGGTTTCGATTGAAGTATCGCGATCTAAAAGTTCCGTTTCATCTTGCAGCGCTTGTAACAACCCAGACTCGTCATCCCCACTGAAATTTTTCAGCCTTACGCGACCACTATCCAACTCTCGCCGCGCGAAAGGACACAAATTGAGATTGACGACAATTGATTCGACCCAGTTTTGCGTTACCGCTTTTGCATCGTCCATTTTTTATTTAATTGACCCGAGAAATTTTCGTTTTTTGAATGCGACTACCTTGCGCCCATACTGTAAGGCCAACCGCCTAAACTCGACGTGCCGAAAAATGATACCTTGATATCATCGATGAATTCACTCAAACACGCGAGCAGAGCATTTGAACAAGTTCGATCGCATCAATTTATCGGCATCTTGGTCATTACGGGGGCTAGTCAACAATGCGAACCAAACAGGCCACTGCTGATCCGGCCTATGGAAATCAACACACAGCTGCTAGCAGTTCCATTCGGCAATTGTGGGCATCGATGCTGACCACTGCACTGCTTCGGATGGTCGAATACGACACCCAGACGGACAACGTCAAATGACCTTCGGTTCAATTGCCGAAAAAGCCGCGCAACTATCGATACCGATCAACGTCCCACTAAAAGCGGTTGAGGGCTTTAAGATCGTTGGCCCAAGCATGTCAAGATTAGACGGTAATTTCGATCTGAGCCGGGATCAATAACGCCAACTGGTAACGTCTGCACCTTCGGGTGCGGTTTTTTCGATGCGCTCCATAATTTTTGGCAGGTACATCGTGTTGTAGCGTAGCCGCGAAATATGATTGCCATTTTCCTGGTCGCCGTTCCAGCAATGTTCCGCACGGTCACCGTAATCAACTTCGCCGCCGTAATACGGATTAGTGGTGTTTTCCAGAAAATCTTCTGTCAAATACACGGCGTTGTTGAGGTAGTAGTTGTCCATGTCACCTGCATAAATATGCAACTTGCCCTCAAGCTTCGGACCCAGCGTGGCCCAATCCCGTTCGAGGATGTAGCGGAGGTCATAATTCTCTTTCCAATACTGAGCGACATCGTGATCGATCTCCCCGGTTTCCTTGTCCCACAGGCGCACCGGATAGCCGTCTTCACCCATCGGTGAGTAGGTCGCTTCCCAAATATCATATTGCTGACCAGACCGACTCTTGTCGCCAAGGGCTGCTTCCAGCCGGTTGTAATCGTACTGGCTCGCATGAATGTTACCGAGAAAATCCCGATGTCCGGGTCGCGGCAGTTTCTGGAATTGGCTCTCATACCAATAAGCATTCTTGTCTTCGTAAATATTAACCGTCAGGTAGGCGCGAAAATCGATGGGATCAGGACATGCTACGAATGCACCGTTGTATTCATCCGGGTAGAAAACCTGCACGGCCATCGCTTCCCATCCGCCTGTCGATCCACCATAGGTGAAACGTGCCCAGCCCTCGCCGAGGCCGCGAAACTGCTCCTCTATGTAAGGAATCAATTCGTGTGTCAAAGCGTCGCCGTAAGGCCCCTGACTGGCAGAGTTAACGGCGTACGAATCGTCGTAGTAGGGTGTTGGATGTTGAATCTCAATGACGATAAAACGCGGAAAATCCGGACCGGTCCAGGCATGGTAAAAGTCATACGCTTCCTGTTGCTGAATAATATTATAGCCGTCGATGTCAAACCTGGCACTGTAATCCGGTTCGAGTTCGGGGTCCGGCGGGGTCGTTTGAAATCCACCAAAATCGCTCGGAAAATGGCCGTGAGAAATCATCAATGGGTAGCGCGCTTCAGGGTGCTCATCGAAGCCCTCAGGCAATAATACATGTGCACCTAACATTACATCTTCGCCCCAGAATTCCGACAGTAATTCGCTCTTCATCTGGATGTGTTTGATGTATTGGGTGTCTGCAGGCGGCTCGATCGGGGGAATTTCCTGGTCCAGGATCAATTCGAACGCCTCGTTCGTTGCTTCACCAATGACAATTGGCACAGGTTTCGAATAAAAATTGCCGGGTTTGCGGTTCCAACGTTGGCCCTCGCCCTGATCCGGCGACAGGCTGACAATCTTGCCGTTGCTGAGGTGAAAATCTCTGTATCGGTTTAACAGCGCCTGTGCGTAGTACGTGCCAGCCGGTACGTGAGTCAGGTTCTTGAGTGGAAAGCCAATCGCATCGTGATCCACGACGACGGTGTCGCCGCCTTGCCAATTTTCAACATTCTGGCCAAAAATTAATTGGGTATCAGCCGAATTGCTGACCAGGAATCTTGGCTCGTCATCCTCGTGCGAAGACAGGAGGACCACGAGTCGGCCATCCTGAGCGGACTCGGATAACGATGCATCAAAGGAAACTGAAAACGCCGGGCCTTGTGCTACTTCGGGCGCCATTGCCGGTTGGCACGCGGACAATGCAACGACAAAAGTTGCTCCAACGAGGAATGACAGAACTCGAGCGTTCACTCTTTTGTTCCCAAGATGGCAAAGGGATCTGAATCATCACCCGGGCGCTGTGGCGTCCGACTTCGCAAATTAAACTGATCTCCCGGCATTAGAAAATAAAAATGACCATCGCGCCCAACAGTTCGGGCGCTGTCATAAACGGCTACATACCCCTGTCCAATCACTTCGAAATCGTCGCCGGTAACGACGATCGCGGTGTCCTCATCAAGTCCCAGCCCGAGAAGTTCGGGACGTGCGTCCATGATCTCCTGTAAATCAAACTGACGATTCCTGACCAGCAAATGCTGATCTATCGCTACATTCTCTATATAAGAGAAGCCCTGTTCGTGGTCACCCATCATGATGGTGTTTGCGTTTGAGTCACCTCGTGCCAGATAGGATCCCTGAATGGTTGCTCCCGCGGACGAACCGCCGATCACACCGCCGCGTTCCAGTACTGCACGAAATTCTTCCTGGGTCTTTGTGCCGAGGTAGGAATCCGCGATGCGCCATTGGCGGCCACCAACGAACCAAACTCCGGCAGCATCTTTCAATGGAGCAGCAAATTCATCGGTATCAGCTTCTTTGGGATCCCGCGTATGCAACACGGTGAGATTAGTCGCGCCCACTTTTTGCAACGGCTCCAGAATATTCCATGGCAGGTCGTCGATGTTCCCACCGGCCGCAGTCGGAACGACGACAATCGAAGCATCCACACCACCGGCCAGCTCCAAGAATCGGCCGATGATAGCCGGGTCCTGAACGTTGCCGCCGGCAACGACAAGCGAACCGTTTGCAGGTCCAGTCGTCACAACAGACGTTGAGTCGTGGCCTTCTTCTGCTGTGCTATCTGAATTATTGCCGCAACCAAACAGGGATGTACTGGTTGCTGCTACGCAAAAGATCAAAATTCGAATTCGCTTTGCTAACATTGATTGCTCCCCCCTGACGCAGGCATTAAATCTACGTCTACTCTCGCCAAAGTTTGATAGTGCTACGAATCGCAGCGAATTGAAATAATCGTCAACTCCACGGATCGCTCGCAGAGATAAAAAAGACAGCCACAATTTTCTCTCCTGTCTAAATCTACCGTCGCTGGGTCAAACGATGGGTGTCCTCAATTATCATTGCCTATTCTTGTAATGAGGCAGACTCATCAAACTGGCCACTCGCAGCCCCGGCCGACACCTTAACCACCGGGGCACTCTCAATTGACAAAACAAATTCCGGAATGAATATCGGCTGTCCTTTTTCATCGTCCCAAATCGCCTTATATATGGGAGCATTCACTAAACCACTACACCACACACGGTTTTGTTGCCAAACATCTTCGGTAAGAATGCCAGCACTGTACTTAAAGTATAAAGACTGAAACCTTTGAAATAGCGATCGGGCCAAAAGACGGATTGCAGCCTGCTCTACTTCCGTAAACTCACTCAATGTTTTGGAGGGATCAAACGTCTGTGAGATAGCGACTCGATCGGAGTGTTGGCTCAGAAATTCGTTAACAGTAGCCCAATTTTCATAGGATTCTGCGTTAGTGTTAGCTCTCAGAGTTTTTGCGCTGCTACGTAATTCAAGAGTTAGGAATATAAGAGTAACGAGCACCGCAAAGCCTGCAACAATCTCAGCTATTGATACAAAATTCTCTAGACCCATATTCGAAATCTCTCATTAATGTCCGGTTTCGACCCATAACACTGACAACTGGGACTAGTGTGCCGCCAGCTTTGGCTGCACCCTGAACCTGCTCGGCGTACAATCGCTCATCATCCTCTCGAACCTATTGTTGGTGTTTATGGTTGCAGTGGTTAACTTCATCAGGCTTCTGATAAATGACTGAATCCCAGATCCAATCAAACTTTCTTGGCCGCACCCTCTAAATTCCAGTCTTACCCAACTTCCACTTTAGGTCAGCAGCCGTCACTCATTAATTTATCACCTCGTCGGCTGGGTTCTGCCAGAACCGGACATCTCAATCCCAGCCTGAACAGGATTTCTCGGGTGACATGCTGTCTGATTTTTCATCTTCTCCCGGTTGGGGAAATAGTGTCTTGAAATTGAATGCCTGCGGCGTAGGCCCTAGTTCTTTCAACAGTTCTAATCGGTCTAGGCCATCTTGAGCGGAAGGAATGTGTCCAGCCGGAATCCACCACAACACCTGGTAGAGCCCTTTCGGACGTTCGAACCAATTCCTACGTTTGATCAGTATCTCGCGGTGCATCGATTTGTACACGTAATCGAACAACGCCTCGGAGGACTCCCATACAGACATATTTGCAAGAAACAGAGGCTCTCCTCCCACATCGATATCTGTAGCATTGCCGCTGTCACTCTGCAACCGCCACACAAACCCCGGGCCGTTATCCGCCAGAGCATTTATTTCGTCGAGCCGACCCATGAACCCGCTCATCCGCGGGTCGTCGTGCAGGTATTTGATAGTTCCTACATTGATTTGCGCTAAGTGCCATTTTCGGGGCATGACTCATACATCCTCAAGAATCGTTTAACGGTCGCGTGCCAACCGAATTAGCGAAAGACGTCTGCTTTGGGTCATCTGCAGATATTTACAATGCCCCAAATACTAGCACCCGAGCAGCGGTAGTTGCGTGCAAAGCAGACGCTTAAAGAAGCATTTTTGACAATCTCGATTTGAACAACTGAACTTCAGATGTCGTTTGTTCGATAATTGTTTGGACCTTACGCACTGGTCTCGCGAATATGATGCTTGGTATCAACCGGTCTCATCAACGCATTACTGATCAGCGCAATGCCCAGAAGAGCCGCCATTAGGTACATTGTCGTGTTGTACACGCCACTTGTTGGGTCGACAGTGCCGACTGGCACGACTTCCATGAGCTTGGCAATCGTGACCGTTTTTTGTTCGACCAGCACATCGAGCTGATCCAAACCAGCACCAAAAACACGCTGAAATTCAGCCGGATCAACTTTCGTTACGAGATCCTGGATCGCGTCTTGAATGGCGTTTTCACGCAGAGACGTAATTGCCAGGGGTCCAAGAACGCCGGCAGTGCTCCACGCGGTTAACAATCGGCCGTGAATTCCACCAACGTACCGAGTACCGAAAACGTCAGCCAGATACGCGGGGATTGTCGCGAAGCCGCCGCCGTACATAGTGAAAATGATCATAGTGGCGGCGTAAAAGTACACGAGCCAGACCATGGCCGGTTGAACACTGACCTGTTGCGCCGAATAGGGGATTGTTACGTAGAGCGCGATCCCAAGCGCAAAGAAAATCCAGTACGTATTCCGTCGACCGATGTAGTCCGACGTGCTGGCCCACAGAAAGCGACCCACCATGTTGAATACGCTAATCATAATGACGTAGGTAGCCGCGAAAGCGCCGTCAACGATATCCGGCAAGGTCGTCCCGAAAATTTCAGTGATCATCGTCTTGGCAACACCCAGCACACCAATGCCAGCGGTAACGTTGAAACACAAAACGATCCACAATTGATAGAACTGGCGCGTCTTCAATGCTTCATCAATGTGGACATGCCCGGTTGAAATCATTTTCCGGGCGCTGTGATCCTCATCTGGTCGTACCCATCCGTCCGGCGCCCATCCTTCCGCCGGTATTCGATATGACATTGCGGCAATCAGCATTACCACCAGATAAATTAATCCCAGAGTAAAAAATGTTTGCGCCGCACCGCTTTGCCCCGTGCCCACCACGTACACACCTTCCGGACCCGGTACGAGCATACCCGCAATATCGTTCGCACCAACAACGACAACTTCGCGAAGCGACCCTGCGCTCTCTACAAATCGTTTGCCCGCTTCGGTAACCAGTTGCACCTGATCTATAGCACCCAGAAACTCCGGTGTCTGATAGTAAACTTTCAAGAAATACTCTTTTAGAGGAGCGCCGATCATCGCTCCGCCACCGAAGCCCATGATTGCCATACCTGCCGCCATACCGCGCCGATCAGGAAACCATCTGATCAAAGTGCTTACGGGAGAGACATAGCCCAAACCCAAGCCCACACCGCCGATCGCTCCGTAGCCGAGATAAACAAGCCACAATTGATGCGTCAAGATGCCCAGACCACCGACGACATAACCGCCACCCCAACAACAGGCCGCTACAACACCCACGGTTCGAGGGCCAACCTCTTCGAGCCATTTGCCCGCGAATGCAGCGGAGAGACCGAGGAACACTATCGCAACCGTGAATATCCAAACGACGTCGCTCAAAACCCAATCGTCGCCCGCACTGCCGACAACACCAAGCACTTGCGTCAATGGCGGGTTGTAAATGCTCCAGGCATAGACAGAACCAATACAAAGATGAATTGCGATCGAAACCGGTGGCACTCTCCACCGGTTGAATCCTGGCTCTGCGACAATGCGTTCTTTAGAAAACCAAGCATTCATACTTGCCCCCGGTTATCGATTCCAACGTGCCTAATCGGGAAAAACTAGCCTTCCGACAGTCGCACAATCTGCTTACCTGTATTCCGCCCCTGCAGCATGTCGATGAATGCCGTCGGCGCGTTCTCTACACCATCCGCGACTGTTTCGTGATAAATCAACTTACCGTCATCCAGCCAAGCGGACGCTTTCGCGACATATTCCTGGCATACATCCGGATGATCCGTGACGATGAATCCCTGCATCTTCAAACGCCGACCAACGATGGCCATCATGCCGCGAGGTCCGGGCTGTAACTGTTCGTCGTTATAGTTTGAGATCATGCCGCACATCGCAATGCGCCCGAAATCTCGCATACTCCAAAGTGCCGCCTCAAATATTTCGCCGCCGACATTCTCGAAATTTACATCGATACCTTTGGGGCAAACATCTTTAATGCTTTTGGGTAGAGACTCGCTGTTTCGATAGTTAAATGCCGCGTCATAACCGAGCGATTCCGTTAGCATCGCGACTTTTTCGTCGGACCCTGCACAACCCGAAACCTGACAACCGTGAATTTTCGCAAGTTGTCCGACAACACTACCGACCGCGCCGGATGCGGCGGAAACAAACACAGCGTCGTCCGGTTTTGCGCGAGCAATAGTATGTAGACCGACATAAGCCGTCATGCCCGGCATGCCCAATACGCCAAGGTGGTAGGACAACGGTTGCGATCGCGAATTAACTTTTCGCAACTGGGTGCCATCGCTGACTGAGAAATTTTCCCACCCAAGCATGCCCGTCACATAATCACCTTCCGCGTAGTTCTCGTGCCTACTAGCGACGACAACGCCTACCACGCTGGCCTTCAAAACCTCACCGATTTGGAACGCTGGAACATAAGACTTCACATCATTCATACGCCCCCGCATGTATGGGTCGACTGACATGAAGATGTTTCGTACCAACAGCTGATCATCACCTATATCGGGTACCGCTTCGCTCGTCGTCGTGAAGTTATCTTCCGTCACCCATCCGCTCGGGCGGCTCGCTAGGCGAATCTGTGTGTTGGTTTTTTGCATGCAAAATTCCTTAGTCGTTTGCGGGTTTGGTGTAAGTGCCCTCATAGGCTTCTTCTATGGCATCTGCATCGATACTGCCTCGTATCTCGTCGATTCTTGTTACCGCCTCTAACACTATCGGAACAGCGTATTCGGCAATCTGCTGTACCCCGTTTTGCATATCTTCGTACTTGAACGGACGAACCCCGACAGCTGGATTCGAAATTGAGTTTAGTGCCGCAAAATGGATGCCAAGTTGTCGAGCGTATATCGTTTCCGTTACGACATTGTGGGAAACGTGGTCTCCGCCCATCACGCGCATCATCCTAATTTCGGCGGGCGTCTCAAATCGGCCTGGGTCATCTTGGACCATTACGCCCTTCTCATAAACTTCACCTGGATACTTCGCTGTCGCAATTTCGATAAGCAATTTGCGAAGGTCTTCGCTAAACGGCGCAGCAAAGTTGGGAAAGATTCCTGGCCGGCTGATTTTGGCCGCTCTAAGGACGTTTTGCGGGCGGTGACTGCCGATAATGATGAAATCATCCGCCACGACCATGTCCCCGATCTCGTACTCAGGGTCAATACCACCAGACGTCGCGCCGCCGAAGACGAATTTGACGCCCAGGTCATACAACGCAACCCAGGTGCGCACGAAATGCCAGCCGTCCGCCTCACCCTCTGGCTTGTTTTCTACGCCGTGCATTTGTACGTAATAGAACGATTGGTCGTTATAACGTATTTGATAAATTGGAGGGCTTTCACCAACGGCGGTTGAGACGGTGAAAGTTCTCTCAACTTCGACCAAACCTTTGCCGAAGTCAGGTGGATGACCAAAACTGGTGCCACCTACGATCGCAATGTCGATGTCGTCTGCTGCGACAGCGAAAGTACACGCCAGTCCCACCGCGAACGTCAGACAGACGATCCATCCGTTTAATCTCTTCATCGATTTTCTCCCAACCCGCTAATTTCATTCACAGCCTGAGCCTGGCTGCACTCTTAATTTTGTCGAAGCGACCTTACTTCAAGCTCCCAATCGGCGTGATCATCCGGCCCGCTTGGTCCAATCATCCCTTCAGCAGATTGCAACAGCGTATCCGGGTCGTAGACGACGCCCGCTTTAATGACGAAACGAATATTTCGCGCGGTCTTAATATCTTCAACCGGGTTACCGGTTACAACGACAAGATCCGCTAACTTTCCCACTTCAATTGAACCCAACCTGTCGCCAATGCCAAGCGCGTTTGCACCGTTGATTGTTGCCGCCTTCAATACCGTTACTGTTGGCAACCCTGCGTAAGTCATCGCCAGGAGCTCGCGGTGATAGGCGAAACCGGGTAGCAGACTGGTGTAGACTGGCTCGTCCGTGCCAACAATCAAGAGATCTTCGCCACCTGCCTCATACAACGCCATAACTTCTACGTTTCTCTGCGCGAATGCCTCTACGCTAGATTCTGGTGGTGGTGGCCCGCGCTCTTGTAATAATTTCTGCGCGTACGGCGTAAAATACTGCGCTTCGTTCGTCCATAGCATTTCGTCCCCACGTTCTTTCCGTAGCGTAATGCTGCCGTACATTTGCAGGTTGGCGTCATAGTAAACCTGATGTTTAAGAAGCAGATCGACCATTTGCTGCATATCCTCGCTTCGAGCCCCGCCCGTACCGAGTGTCAACCGATGTTCGATTCGATCGATACCCATAAGAACGGCATCGCGCAAACTGACATCGTACTCACCGTTATAGTTCGCAAGGTGACCCGTCGTGGTCATCCCATTCTTATGCGCCTGCTCGATTAATATTTTTGCTTCACCCGGTGTCGCCTGTTTTATCTTGATGCTAATGACGCCCTCTTCCGCCCACTTATCGACTTCCCCTCTTATTTCCTCTTCAGTAATGTCGTTAGGCCAAGCCGCACAATCGTCTTCCGCCGTTTTTACGCTGTATTCACATCGAAACCCGCCGAAGTACGGGCCCGAAGCGAATAAACGCGGACCTGTTACTTCACCTGCATCAATCAGGTCACGTTGGGCGATAACTTTCTCGGGATGGTATTCACCGGCGGACCAAGTCGACGTCACGCCGTTAGCGAGAAAAATGATGCCATTGTAAGCAACCTCCTCCACTCGACCGACGTCAACCAGATTAAGATTGTAGTGTGCGTGCAAATCGATCATGCCGGGCAAGATCGTTTGATCGTCAGCGATGTCCACCACTTCGGCCGAGGATAGGATCTGTTGCTGGACATCTGCATCAACCGCAACGATTTCGCCGTTTCGGATGACTATTCCGCTATTGCGGCGGCGCACGTCGCTCACAGCATCAAAAAGCCATCCGCCGCGGATGACGAGTGTACCGTCCACCGGCTCGGACCATTGTGCGTTAGCACTGCCAGTCAAAATAATGAGTATTAAAGCAATCGCCTGTGTCGCGACTCTGGTTGGATACCTCATAACAGTTTCTCTCCGATGTTGGCTCGAAAAATCCATTTTATTGTTGTAACCGCAGAGAATTTCTTCTTATTTTCTGTTGTGTCTGCTCGGGCCGATACTAACAGATCGCAAAAGACTCGCTGATCACGTTGGGCGTCGTGCTTGCCACGCAACCGTCAATTTGAGCCAATATCACGTACGGGGAGTCTCTAAGTGATAGTTTGCCAGACACTTAATTGAGGATTGCTGCATACAATGTCTACCGCACTAAGTTTACTAGCGCTAATGGCTGTCGGCGGCCCAAGTTTGCAGTCGCTGCTCGATGAAATTCGAATTGAGCAGGAGGTGCCTGGAATCAGCGTAGCCGTTGCGTGTCATGGCGAAATAATTTTCGCGTCCGGTAGCGGTGTTGCCGACATAGAAAAAAACATCGAAATGACCGCTGATACTCAACTCTATGCGGGATCGTTATCCAAGATTTTCACCACAATTCTCGCCTTGCAGCTCGTCGAGCAAGGCCAGTTAGCACTTGATGAAACCATTGCAGACATTGCAGTTGAATCTACCAAATTGGGTGAAGGAATTCGGATTGCCCATTTACTGACCCACGCATCAGGTCTGAAGCGCGAAGGCGATTTCGGCTATTGGTTCAGCGGTGAGTTTCCCGATGCATCGGCACTCGCGAGCTTTCTGCACAACACTGAACTCCGCGAACCGCCCGGAACATCCATACATTATTCGAATCTCGGCTATGCACATTTAGGTGCGCTCATTGCACGGGCGAACGAATCTTCCTATTTCGACGCACTGCAATCTCAGCTTCTCGACCCATTAGGCATGATGTCGTCT
>Ga0114996_10007510_pt1 | contig 12319 bp, 9 predicted proteins | sample ArcticOcean_MG_C_4_FD_87039 | JGI IMG/M metagenome (GOLD analysis project Ga0114996, IMG submission 87039) | Marine microbial communities from western Arctic Ocean - ArcticOcean_MG_CB4_134 | ecosystem: Environmental > Aquatic > Marine > Oceanic | place: Arctic Ocean: Canada Basin | collected... | reverse complement strand
GTGGCCAGAGGTTCGCCGTCCAGTCTGTCTATTCGCATTACCTTCACTTCCCGATCCACAAACCCTTCCGGGTTGTAGCCCACCACAACACGACCATCGGGTCTTCGCTCGCGGCGGTTGATGTTGATATCACATGAACCAGTACCCGCTGCCGCCCTTGCTGGCTCAACCCTCCGCAGGGCCTCCCACGCAGTACCCGCAACTTTCCCCGCCAGATGGCTGACATAGGCCGGAACCATCGGGTCCTCCTCCACCGTCCAGCCCGGACCGAGTGAAGGCCCTGAATGGGTGTGACTGAAGGAGACGCGAATCTGCTCCACTGGAACGTCCGTGAGATCAGCGGTATCCTGGCGGACACGATCGGTGGTCTCGGTCGTCAATTGAAGCAGGTCCAGCTCCACGATAAGTGCCGTCGTCGATCCATCCGTAACGGCCAGGGCGGTGCACCAGAGCGGAAGATCAACGCCTTCTGCCCTCAGGTGCGTCTGGGCGCCCCAGTTCATGTGGTAGATGCCGGATGGCGGAGTAATGTCGCACCGCGCGGTAGCCGCCTTCAGGTGGTCGGACACGGATCGGTTCCCTTTCGATAATGCAGTCTCTGTTGTATCCTGTGAATTCTGCTCTCAGCACCGTCAGCGATCCACGAGGTCCATCAATTCGAACCCCGTGACGCCGGAGTGAAAGATAACCCAAGGAGAAACGAATGGCCGAAATAGCTCGCGGGCCTCGGATCGCCGCGCAGGTGTCACCAGATGCCCTGGACGATGAACTCCAGTTCATCAAGCGACTCGGCGTGGATGATGTGGTCCTCTGGACCGACGGCGCCAACGCCAACTACGACTACTTCTGCCGGACAAAGGACCGGTTCGAACGGGCCGGCCTTCGGATCTACGGGTTCGGCAACCGGGATGTCCATAATCAGGATTCAATCGTTCTGAACCTGCCAGGACGAGACAAGAAGGTGGAGCAATACACGCGCTATCTTACTGATCTGGGAAGAGCTGGTATCCCGTACACTACGTACGCCCACATGGCCAACGGGATCTGGAGCACCGAACGCGAACAGACCCGTGGAGGGGCCAGCGCACGGGCATTCGATCTGTCCTCGGCCAAGGAAGGGCGGTGGAAAGACCGGACGTTCACAGCACCGATCACCCACGGCAGAGAGTATACGGAAGACGAGATTTGGGAGAACTTCACCACGTTCATTCGGGACGCAGTTCCCGCGGCCGAAGCCGCCGGAGTCCGTATCGGCATTCACCCCGACGACCCCCCGGGCCTCCCCCTGGGAGGTGTGCCGCGCTGCATCTTCAGCAGCCTGGAAGGCTACCGGAGAGCGCTGAAAATTGCCGACAGCCCGAACGTGGGCATCTGCTTCTGTGCAGGATGCTGGCTGGAGGGCGGCGATACGATGGGTTCCGACCCCGTTTCCGCCATCAGAGAATTCGGATCAGCGGGTGCCCTCTTCAAGATCCATTTCAGAAATGTGAACGCGCCGCTGCCGCATTTTGTGGAAACGTTCATCGACGATGGATACGGGGACATGTATCCTCTCATGAAAGCGATCTCGGAAACCCCCTTTGATGGAGTCATTATTCCCGATCACATACCCACCATGGACCCCAATCCGCGGGTGGCTACAGCCTACACGATCGGCTTCATGAAGTCGATGCTCGCCCGGGCCAGGGCAGAGGACTGAGGAACAAAACAACATCTCGGAAGTTCCAGCAGATGAACGGGTTACGGCTTGCTTGGAACGAGAACGTGTGGACTTGACACCCCCTCCGGGCTGTATTAGATTGAGATCTTCTGAACACCAAACAGACATGATGAAACCTGAATGCAGGTGTCGAAAGGGGCCCTCAATGAAGCCAATTCGCTGGATAACTACGGGATTTGCACTCCTTCTCCTCGCGGGGTCGGGGCAGGTGATCGCCCAGCCGAAGATCGTCTCGGATGACGAAAAGGTGAGCAAAGCGGATGGGAAGATCGCCAAGAATTCAGCCAAGTTCTACATCTCGCAGAAGATGTATGATGATGCGCTGGACAAACTCGCCGTTGCCGCCCGGGGACTTCCCGACGACCCCGAAGTACACTTCATGATCGGCCAGCTCAACAACGAAAAACTACGTGAGGCCATGCGGAAGGGCGGCCAGGACCAGGAAGAGCGGATTCAGAAAATGAACCATCACTTCGACGCCTGCCTCGGACTCAAGAAGGGTGAGAAGAAATTCGGAAAGAAGATCAGGCAGATGCGCGACTTCTGGTGGACGGAGTACTTCAACGGCGGGATTGCGGCGTATAACGCAGGCGATCATGGCGAAGCCCTGAACGGCTTCCAGAGGTCGGCGCTGGTTATTCCGGGCAAGGGTCTTACCTACAAGATGCTGGGTAGCACCTACCAGGCCATGCGGCAGAACGAGGCGGCCATCGACTCCTACCTCAAGTCGATTGAGCTGGACAGCACCGACGCCACGGCGTATGCAAACCTGGCAATAGCGCTGATCAACTCGGGAAAAGCCGAAGGTGCGATCGAATATCTCAAGAGGGCGAACCACCTGGACCCGGGGAACCTTCAGATTCTGCAGAACATGTCTATGGTACAGCTGCAGACGGGGGACAACCAGGGGGCCCTGGAAACGGTTGAGAAGGCGCTGGCGGCAGATCCGGAAAACCTCAACGCGCTCCGAACAGCGGGCCAGATCTATTTGATGTCGCAGGACTTCCAGAGGGCTTCGGAACTCTTCGAAAAGGTGCTGGAGCAGGATCCTACCGAAGTAGCCGTAGCCGAAAACCTGGCCATCGCCTACTTGAGCATGAGCGAATTCGAAAAAGCCAGGAAACTGTACGAAGATGCCGTTGAGCGGTCCCCCGAAAATGCCCAGGCCTGGTACCAGCTCGGATTCATCCACGACAGCGGGGGAAATGTCGAAGGAGCTCTGACCGCTTTCGAGAAGGTGGTGGAACTCGACCCCACCGACGCCTTGGCCTGGCGAGCGCTCTACAGGGTCTATCTCACGAAATCACAGAGTCTGGAAGGCGCCGCGGCCAAAGAGGCCGTGAAGAAGGGCGAGAAGGCTTACGAAATGGCGGAAAGCCTCACCGCCGTACAGGAGTAATCGGATGTCATCTTACCTGACCGACGAGAAAGTTGCCGTTCTGGGGGCCGCGGGCGCCATCGGATCGAACCTCTCCCAGTCCCTGCTGAGTTCGGAAACCTCCTCACGGGTCTGTATGTACGACCCGTTCGAGAAGGGGCTGGAAGGCGCGGCCGAGGAAGTCTACCACTGCGGGTTTCCCGGTGCAGACGTTACCTGGACGACAGATCTGCCTGAGGCTCTTTCAGGCGCCTCCTACATCATCACGTCCGGCGGCGCCCCGCGGAAGGAAGGCATGACGCGCGAGGATCTCCGGAAAGACAACGCCCGGATCGCAGAAGGGCTCGGCAAGGAGATCAAAGCTTCCTGTCCGGACTGCAAGCTGCTGGTCGTCATCTTCAACCCGGCCGATATCACTGGACTCACCGCTCTTGTCCATTCGGGGCTGCCCGCCTCCCGAGTGGCCACCCTGGCCGCCCTGGACAGCACCCGACTCCAGACCGCTCTTGCGCAGCACTTCGACGTGGTTCAGGGCAGTGTCACCGGGTGCCGGACCTACGGGGGCCACGGGGAGCAGATGGCAGTATTCCTTGGAGGAGTCCAAGTCGACGGTGTGGCTCTGAAGGAAATTTTGGACGGCAAGAAGGTCAACGGAAAGACGCTGGATGCCGACGGATGGCAGGTGATCCAGACCCGTGTTCGAGGGGGCGGCGCACGCATCATCGAACTGCGGGGCCGATCGTCATTCCAGTCACCGGCGCAGCAGAGCATCTTCATGCTCCGTGGCGTTCTGGGCCAACCGTACGAGTGGCCGGTGGGGACGTACGTCAACAGCGGGGAATTCAAGCACATCATGATGGCTATGCCCTGCACCCTCTCCGCCGACGGAGTCGTCCCCGGCACCCCATCGGGCTCACCCGACGACATGGCGGCGCTCAGCGAGTCTTACAAGCATCTCGTCGACTTGCGCGATCAGACCATCGGCGACGGGATCATTCCCCCGATTGCCGAGTGGAAAGACTACAACCCCAATCTGGTCTGAGATAGACCGTAGCCTCTTGTCAGTCCCCCGGGGAGATCATTAAAAAGAAACAGAAACGGCTGCAGACCATCTGCAGCCGTTTCTCTGTACCGATCACGCGTCTACTGTCTCATAGGGGCACATCATGAACACAAAGCCGGCCTACGACCTCCTGATTCGCGGCGCCACCGTCGTCGACCCGTCACAAGACCTGCACGAGGTGCGGGACATTGCTGTGTCAGGTGACCGGATAGCGGCTCTTGGTACCGACATCCCCGAAGAGCAGGCGGCAACGGTCATCGACGCCGGAGGAAAGCTTGCTACACCAGGACTCATCGACCTCCACGTACATGTCTGGTGGGGTGTCGCCCACCTCGGAATCCCGCCCGACCCGAATTGCGTCGCACGCGGGGTCACAACCGTCTACGACGCCGGATCGGCCGGTGCAGACACGTTTCCTGGGTTCAAGAAGTACGTCATCGACGTCAGCGCAACGCGCATCTTCGCCTTCCTTCATGTATCTTCACAGGGGCAGCTCAATCACGACATCGGCGAACTCACCGACCTGCGCTACGCCGATGTTCCCAGGGCCATTCGCATGTGTGAAGAGAACCGCGACGCCATCGTCGGCATCAAGATTCGAATGGGCGGGCGGATGGTCGGCGACAGCGGAGCCGAAGCCCTGAAACGGGCGCGCGAAGTTAGCGACGCCACCGGACTCCCGCTCATGATCCACCCGAACGCGAGCCCCGTGAGCCTGAAGGACCAGCTGTCGGAGCTTAGATCCGGCGACATCGTCACCCACTGCTTTCACAAAAGTGAAACCGGCATCCTCAACGCCGATGGCGCCGTACGCCCGGAAGCTCGCAAGGCGTTCCAGGAGGGCATCCTCTTCGACGTCGGCCATGGAGCCGGTAGTTTCTCGTTCCCGGTGGCCGAAGCGGCGCTGGCCCAGGACTTCATTCCCGGCACCATCTCCAGTGACCTCCACCACTACAATCTGAACGGCCCCGTCTTCGACCTGGCCACCACCCTGTCGAAGTTCCTCATGCTCGGCATGTCGCTGGACGACGCAGTACGCCGGGTGACGCAAGCCCCCGCCGAAGCCATGGGGATGTCCGGAACGATCGGTGCTCTCGTTCCTGGAGCTTGCGCCGACGTCGCCCTCTTCGATCTGGAGGAGGGGGAGTTTACTATGATGGACGCACAAGGCGAAACGCGCATCGCGCCGCAGCGTCTGGTCCCCGTCTCCACGCTCCGGGACGGACGGCTCTACACACCCACTTCCTTCAACTGATCGGATGTCGCCGCAAATCCGTCGGCCCTTGTCTGAAGCCCCTTGATGAAAAACCCACCGCCTGCCGTTAGCGCAATCATCTTCTCCGGTTTGTCCTCCAGGTAGGCGTCGATGCACTCCGTTGCTCCAGGACAGGTCGTGCACCCGTAGTCGTCGCACAACAGGACCCCTCCATCGTTCAACCGGGGATAGAAGAAGCCGACCGAGTCGCGGGTTGGCTCCATCACATCCACGTCGATGTGCACGAAGGAGAACGACCTCTCCGCCGCATCGGGAAATCGCTCCGGAATCCAGCCTTTATGAAGGCTGAATTCTGTGAAGTCCGACAGGTTCTGCTGGACCAGGTCCTCGCTTACGGTCAGATCACCCGCCTTCCAATGGTCCCCATCGCTTCCAACCGGCGCCGACAGCCCTTCGAACGAGTCGAAGACGAAGTGCCATCGCTTCTGCGTCGACTGGACGTTGGCGCTGCAAATCAGGTACGAGCTCGCACCTTTGAACACGCCGCATTCGGCCGTGTCACCGGGCACGGCTTCGGTGAGCCTGAGCAGCTGCGACAGCATCCACCGACGGTCGGTGTTCAGCCAGCCCGACTCCCCGAAGCGTTCCAGATAGCGATTGAACGATTTGTCTTCCCACCAGTCCATCTGCGGCCATTTGAACCGATAAGCGGGAACGAGGAGTCGACCCATCGCCAGGAGCACGTAGAACCGCCATAACCTCCTGTGCCGAGCCTGGAAGAGCTTGGGTATGCCGCGGATCCAACGAGATGCCATTTCCTTCCTCCTGGATACTCAAGACTGCAGAAACCGGACCCACTCTTTATCCATCATACAATAGGCCTTTATCGGCTCTGTGGCCGGGGGATTCTGGGGCTTCAAATCCGCTCCCAGCCGGAGTCTGATTCCAACGACGGGGGAAGTTTCCTTCCGCCAAGAGAAGGGTCGGCAGCCTCCGGGAGACGGTCTGATTCCGGCCACCGGAGGATCAATCGGCCTCATCCACCCGGGAACACTCGACCATGGCACCCACATTGCTACCATCTACCGCGCGTCTGCCCGCATCTCCTGCAACACTGAGGCCGGTAGAAGGGACCCATCGGTGCTCGTCATCTGCTTCATCGTCGTTTCAGCATTTGTTCTGGCAGGGCTCTGCCTGTTCGTTCTGGAAACGCAGAACGTTCGGATGCGTCGGCTGAACGCGCCGCTTCCCACAGGCATGTCTGCTGCGAGCTACCGCCTTCCGCCAACCTTCGATACGCCTGAAACGCCCGAGCGCTTGACGCCTCCTCCTGCTTGGACTAAGTTCCGTAAAACAGCAGCTGAACCCCAATCCATCGCTATCGCAGAAACGGGCCCGAATGAACTGTCTGGTAACCGGCGGCGCCGGATTCATCGGATCGAACCTCACGCGCACGCTTCTGGAACAGGGCCACACGGTCCGCATCCTCGATAACTTTTCAACCGGCAAAAGGGCCAATCTGGGCCCCTTCCTGGACCGGATCGACCTCGTTGAAGGCGATATCCGCAGCTACCACATTGTCAATGAGGCTGTGCGGGACGTAGAGGTCGTCTTCCATCAGGGCGCTCTCCCGTCCGTTCCGCGATCCATCCGAGACCCCATCACCACAAACCAGGTCAACGTGGAAGGCACTCTGAACGTGCTGGACGCCGCAAGGCAGAACAGCGTCCGGAGAGTGGTCTACGCGTCATCCTCCTCTATTTATGGCGAGAACCCGGAACTCCCGAAACATGAAGAAATCGTCCCGGGCCCCATCTCGCCCTACGCCGTAGCAAAGCTGGCAGGGGAGAAGTACTGCCAAGTCTTCAGCAGGACCTACAACCTTCAGACCGTCTGCCTGCGTTACTTCAACGTCTTTGGCCCAGGGCAGGATCCGGCGAGCGAGTACGCCGCCGTTATTCCCAAGTTCATCACCGCGTTTCTGGAAGGACGACAAATCACCGTCCATGGCGACGGCGAGCAATCCCGGGATTTTACCTTCATCGACAATGTCGTCCATGCCAACCTTCGAGCCGCTCAGGCCGAAGGCGCCGATGGTGAAGTCTTCAACATCGCCTGCGGCAACCGTACGAGCCTCAACCAGATCCTCGCCTCCCTGGCAGACCTCACCCGCGTCAACACCGACATCGTCTACGGTCCGCAGCGACCTGGAGACGTCATGCACTCGTGCGCGTCTATCGATAAGGCCCGCAGCCTGCTGGGCTACGATCCTCGCGTGCAGGCCGATGAGGGACTGCGCCGAAGCCTGGAGTGGTACCGAGCCGTCCGGAAGAACTCCTGATCCCGCTATGCCAGATCCTGCCCGACGGGTCCTCATCATCGGCCTCGACTGCGCGCCCCCCGAAATCCTCTTCAGCGAATTCCTCGACGAGCTACCCGCTCTCAAGTCCCTGATCGTTCAGGGCATCCACGGCCCCCTCCGCAGCACCATACCACCCATCACGGTTCCCGCCTGGATGAGCATGGCCACTGGCGTAGACCCGGGAACCCTGGGCATCTACGGCCTCCGGAACCGTCCCGACCATTCGTACCGCCCCATGGAGATCGCCAGCGCCGCCCAGGTGACTGCTCCAGCGCTCTGGGACCACCTGAGCCTCGCTGGGAAGCAGGTCATCCTCGTCGGCGTCCCTCTCACCTACCCGCCCAGGCCGGTTAACGGCTGCCTCATCTCCTCGTTTCTCGCACCCGGGCCGGACTCCGACTACACCTACCCTGCCGACCTCAAGTCCGAAATCGACGCCGTCGCCGACGGCTACGAAATCGACGTCAGCGACTTCCGGACAGACGACAAGGACCGCCTTCTGGAAGACATCTACAGGATGACGAGAAAACGGTTTGCCGTCACCCGGCATCTTATGCAGGCACGTCCCTGGGATTTCCTGATGCATGTGGAAATGGGAACCGATCGTATCCATCACGGGTTCTGGAGCCACCACGACCCCGGCCACCGACGCCACACCGCCGAATCCCCTTATCGTAACGCCATTCGCGACTACTACCGCTATCTGGATGGGGAGATCGCCGACCTTCTGAACCTCGCCGGCGAGGAGACCGATGGTAAAGAAACCGCCGTCATTGTCGCGTCCGACCATGGGGCCAAACGGATCGACGGCGGCATCTGCATCAACGAGTGGTTGAAGCAGGAAGGCTATTTGGAACTGGTGGAAGAACCGGCGGCCCCCACCGGCATCGACGACGTCGACATCAATTGGGAGAAGACGACGGCGTGGGGGCACGGAGGCTACTACGCCCGCATTTTCCTGAACGTCAAAGGCCGCGAACCTCAAGGTTCCGTCGATCCGGAGTCCTACGAAACCGTCCGGTCGACGCTGGCGGAAAGGCTCTCGGCGCTTCCAGGCCCTGACGGGCGCCCCCTGGACACGCGCGTCTTCAGACCCGAAGACATCTATCGCACCTGCCGGGGCGTCCCGCCCGATCTGATTGTCTACTTTGGAGACCTGCTGTGGCGATCGGTGGGAACTGTCGGAGGAGGATCTGTTTACAGCGCGGACAATGACACCGGTCCAGACGACGCCAATCATGCTCAGGACGGCGTCTTCGTCCTTTCGGCGGGCTCCAACATCCCCGGAGGCCGTCGCGCTGACCTCGACATCCTGGACGTGGCCCCCACGGTTATGGAGCTTATGGGACTTCCGGTTCCTGCGGACATGCAGGGACGCTCAGTTCTACCCGAAGGATATCGAACGGCCTCAATCAGCGACACAGTGTCAGAACCAGCCGCCTTTGTTGACGAAACCTATTCAGAAGACGAGAAGCAGCAGGTGATGGACCGCCTCAAAGCTCTCGGCTACCTGTAGGAGCCCCCAAAGCGTGTGTGGAATCATTGGTGGTGTAGACCCCCCGGACGGCATTCGGGATCGGGCTGAGCGGGCCCGGCTGCGAGACCTGCTGAAGCATCGCGGCCCGGACGGCGAGGGCCTGTGGGAAGACGACGATCGGACCTGGTGGCTGGGCCACCGACGTCTTTCCATCATCGACCTCTCCGACGCCGGCGCTCAGCCGATGGCGACGCCCGATGGGCGATTCCACCTGACCTACAACGGAGAGATGTACAACTACCCCGACATCCGAAAGGAACTTGCCCAGACGGGAACGGCATTCCGAGGAGAATCGGATACCGAGGTTGCGCTCCACCTGCTTGCCCGCGATGGCCTTGGCGGGCTCTCCGAATTCCGGGGTATGTTCGCCCTGGGACTCCTGGATCAAACTCGCGACCAGATCTTCCTGGCACGCGATCGCATCGGGCAGAAACCGCTCTACTACTGGATTTCGGAAGATCGAAGGCGCTTTAGGTTTGCGTCGGAACTGAAGGCGATTGCCGAAGATCCCGTCGTGGATCCCGTGCTGGATCCTCTCGCACTGGAAGACTATATCGCCTTTCAGTACACGCCCTCTCCTTCGACGATCTACCGGAATATCCACAAGGTTCGTCCCGGACACTCCGTAGTCGTTTCCCGACAGGCAGACGGCACTCTGGTGGAGAAAATGGCTCCGTACTGGGCCCTCTCCTTCTCCCCCGACCACTCGCTGACCGAAGCAGCCGCCCTCGAGGAATTGGAATGGCGTCTGGAAGAAGCCGTAAGGCTCCGCCTTGTAAGCGATGTGCCCCTGGGTGCCTTCCTTTCGGGCGGAGTCGACTCCTCGCTGATTGTGGCCATGATGGCTCGCATCATGAAGGAACCCGTTCAGACCTTCACCATCGGATTCGCAGAGGCAGATTATTCTGAGCTCCCGTTCGCGTCTGCCGTTGCCGGCCACGTAGGCAGCCTGCATACCGAACGAATTCTGTCGCCCGACGCCATCGACCTCCTCCCCCGGCTTGTGGCCCAGTACGATGAACCTTTTGGTGATTCTTCGGCGCTTCCGATGTACCTGGTTTCGCAGGTCGCCCGCGAGCGCGTGACCGTGTCCCTTTCTGGCGATGCGGGAGACGAACTCTTTGCTGGTTATCAGTCGTACGTCTCAATGCTTCAGGCAGAGCGGTACAACTGGTTGCCGAAACCGCTCTGGAAAACCCTCAGCAGGTTGACACCCGAATCAAATGTCCGGAGGAAGCGTTTCGAGTTGATGCAGCTGCGAACCGGCGTCCGGAATACGGAGTTGATGTCCGGTTTCCCCTGTTGGGAACGACCCGGCCTCTTTACCCCCTCGTTCCAGGAACGGCTTCTTCAAGAACGGAAAGCCCGCAATGTCACTCCACCATCTGAACGTTTTCTGGACTCTTTCGATGAGCCGCCCCCATCTGCGACCTATTTGGATCGTCTTCAGAACCAGGATATTCACACCTACCTCACCGACGACATCCTCACGAAGGTAGACCGGGCGAGCATGATGACTTCACTCGAGGTCCGTTGCCCGATGCTCGACCACCCTTTCGTCGAATTCGCAGCACGCATCCCCGCCGCCGTGCGGAAGCCGGGCAGAGAGACGAAGCATCTTCTGAAGACATTGGCCCGGCGCCTGCTGCCTGCCGGTGTCGTCGACAGGCCCAAGCAGGGGTTCTCCGTGCCGCTGCAGCATTGGTTTCGGAACAGCCTGTTGTCCTATGCGGAGGAGCATCTGCTGCATCCGGAATCGGCCACCCGTTCGATTCTCAACCCCGACCGGGTGCGTCACACCATCGCCCGCCACCAGAAATCGGGAAGAGATTTCAGCGGCCAGATCTGGAACCTGTTGTTCCTGGAGCACTGGTGCCGCCAACACCCCACAGCCCTGCGCCAACTGGATTGACAGGTTCAATCCCGCGCCTGAGTCGATCCGTGATAGGAGATCCAATGCCGAACGTCATCCATGAATCTGCGGTCCTTGGCAAGCAGGTGGAAATCGGCCATTTCACCGTCATCATGAAAAATGTCACCATTGGCGACGGAACCCGCGTCGGCCACGGAGTCATCATTCATCCCGACACCGTTATCGGGTCACGCGTCCGCATCGAAGATCATGCTGTTCTCGGAAAGCCTCCCGCCAGATCGGCATCGATGGCGAACATGTCTGGAGAAGAGGTCACCCCCACAGACATCGACGATGACGTCATCGTCGGTGTCGGAGCGGTCCTCTACCGGGGATCCAGCATCGCACGAAGTGCTTTCATCGCAGACTATGCCGCCGTTCGCGAGGAGAGTGTTGTGGGTGAGGAGACCGTAATCGGCCGGGGAACCGCAATTGAAAACCGGGTCCGAATCGGGAAGAGGTGCAAAATCGAATCGGGCGTTTTCGTGGCCGCACTCTCAACGATCGGCGACGGGTGCTTTATCGCTCCTGAAGTCGTTATCACCAATGACCGCTTCCTGGGCAGAAGGACCGATCGTGCCAACCACTATGCCGGCGCCACGATACAGAACGGCGGGCGCGTTGGCGCCAACGCCACCCTTCTTCCCGGACTCACTATTGAAGCAGACGGCGTAAGTGGAGCCGGAAGTCTTCTGACCCACGATATTCCCCCTCGGCAGGTGGTGGTCGGCAGCCCTGCCAGATTTCTCCGCGACGTTCCAGAAGAAGAACTTCTGGAAAACCAGTAGTCCCCCTCCGCGTGTTCCTTCACACGGAAAAAACTTCCTTCCCTTGCCGCCTCAGCATCCCTACCGGGCTCCTCCGAGTTCTATAGAAGTAACGCCATTCCCTCCATGAAGAATCCAACATTCCGTTATTAAACAACAGTTTACGATCCAACCACAAAGCGTGCTCTCCCCTGGGAGTCCAGCGGGACCTTCGGGGAACAGAGCTTGCTACTTGCTCTATCTGCCCTGCACCCCCACCAAATCTCTAATCCTCCCCCGGAAACTGCCGATAGGTTGTGACCTGCCCCCACCTATGTATCCACACCCAGTGTATCCACACCCAGAGTTAGGATGCGGCCGCGAT
>Ga0114996_10007506_pt1 | contig 12327 bp, 7 predicted proteins | sample ArcticOcean_MG_C_4_FD_87039 | JGI IMG/M metagenome (GOLD analysis project Ga0114996, IMG submission 87039) | Marine microbial communities from western Arctic Ocean - ArcticOcean_MG_CB4_134 | ecosystem: Environmental > Aquatic > Marine > Oceanic | place: Arctic Ocean: Canada Basin | collected... | reverse complement strand
ATTCATGAAGGGTTGGTAGTATTCCTGATCCACATCGTTGGGCCCATGAGGCACGTTTGTTGGCAGGTAGACAAAATACGGGCGGTCGTCGTCTTTTTGAATATATTCAATCGCCTTATCAAAAAACAGATCCGTACAATAACGCGCATGCACCTCTCGTTCGCCATTGTGGTAAACGACCGGTTTCCAATAGGTGCCATCTTCGTCGGGTGGCTGACCAATGCCACCGGATTTATGAATAAACGTTTCCTCAAAACCCTGATCTTGCGGGCGACTGGGGTAATTGTCCCCCAAGTGCCATTTACCGAAGATACCGGTTCTGTAACCAGCGCTATCCAATATCTCAGCAATCGTAGTTTCGTCATCCGCTAATCGTGTGGCACCGCGTGAGGTATGAAGAATTCCGGTCCGTTGATGGGATCGTCCGGTCATGATACTTGCGCGGGTAGGGGAGCAAAGCGGGCTTACATAAAAGCGGCCCATCTCCAATGCGTCGCCCGCAAACTTGTCGATGTTGGGTGTGTCGACTTCGAGGTTTCCGTGAATTCCTAAATCATAAAAATCCTGATCATCAGTCAGAACCAAAATGACGTTTGGATTCGACCCATCGACGAAGCTCAGGACAGGCGAGCTCACCACAGGTGGTTTTTCCAGAGCGGAAACGGATAGTGAAAGAAGAAGGGATAGCCAAGCAACCAGCGATTTCATAAATATAGGGTATGAGTTACTATGTTTCATGAAATACCTTGCGGGGTCCAATTCCAAATCCGGATTTTCTACAATCTTGCTTTGTGTAGAACGTGAGGTAACCTGCGTTTTATACCCCATGAAGAAATCGTCTTCTACTTCAAAAGGTCTCTATCAGTGGACCCGCAGACTGCATCTCTATTTCGGGATGTTTATCTGTCCTTTCATTCTGGTTTATGCGGTTAGTACCCTTTATCTTAACCATAGTGTTCGACCGAAACCTGTGGACGAAGCCCAAGCCCCTGTTTCGATCCAAGTGGATCATGATGCAAAAGGTCCAGATCTGGTGAAACAGGTGTTGGAGCAGTTGGAGCTCACCGGAGAAATCGTTGGGCGAGGGCAGGTAAACAATAACCGAACGATTATTCGCGTGGCACGTCCGGGATCCATCAAAGTCGTCACCGTAGATCTGGTGGAGCAGCAAGCGACCATACTTGAAAGAAGTAACGGTCTCCTGGGTGCCATAAACTATCTCCACTTCAATCCTGGATTACACAGAATACCCAATTGGGGAATCACAAAGCTGTGGTGATGGTTGGCGGATACAGTGGTTTACGTGACCCTGTTTCTCACGGTTAGCGGCATTTATCTATGGGCGCTCATTAAGTCTGAAAGGAAAATTGGATGGATTCTGCTCGGTGGCGGATTCGGTTCCTTTATCTCAATTGTGGCCGCCTTGGTTTACATCTGATCCTTATTCAATTTTACGAATTACAACTATGAAAAAAAACGATGCATTGAAAGGATTTGAGAAGTGGAATCGAAAGATCCACATATTTCTTGGACTCTATTTTCTGCTGTTTATTTGGCTGTTTTCCATTTCGGGTCTCTTCATGAATCACCCCAAATGGTTTCATGGAAAAATCGAACGAACCCCGAGTGACAAAACCGTCACACTCTCCGCGGACATGGATGACGTGGCCACAGCAAAGGACTTAAGAGAACAGTTGGGATTGGAAGGAGAGATCATATTACGAGCTCAACGGAATCCTGAGAAGTTCGCCTTTTTTGTTATGCGTCCTAATCAACGCTTTGGAGTCAACGTCGATCTCGCCACTGAAATAGCCACCGTAAATCTGATCAAACCTCAACCGGTTGGGATTCTTGGAGATTTACATACGTTTACCGGAGTTCGAGGTATTTGGAACGAACCCGTCCAAGAAAGAGATTGGTTCCTAACACGTATTTGGAGTTTCAGCATGGACGCCCTGAGTATCGGATTAATCCTCATTGTTATCAGTTCCTTATACATGGGACTTAGGATAAAAGAGAACCGGCGATGGATTGTTGCGTCTTTGACTTTGGGTACCTTGGTCTGCTCCTTCTTCGTTTGGGGGCTTACTTTGATGGCGTAAAGATTCCAAGGGTGTAGGAAGTACAAGCTGCTTTAGCTGCGATTTTCCTGGGAATGCCGCCTGTCTCGCCGCATTTGAAGGAAGCGGAAGCCCCAGCTTGGCATTTTTAGAATCGAATCGCAGCTAAGGCAGCTCCTGCGGAATAATCAAATAAACCAAATCCAAGAGCCACTTCCTTGAGTTACCATGGAAAGGACAACGTGGGTCGATTGGCGTAACGCTTTACTGAAATGACCAGTTCGGCCCCGGCTCCAGGATCCAGGACGACGGTAAAATGATGATCGTTGACCGGGTACTGCTTGCCTCCTACTTTTACTGAGAGGCATTCATGCTCGCCGTAGGCTCCGGATTGCACCACTACTTTTTTTGGCTCGAGCGGATTGATGTTTACCAGGGAAACGTGGGTTGTTCCTCCATCCATCTTGGTTACCAGTGCAGCAACATCCTCCGGTAATCCGGCCCGGTTTTTAACAGGATCAAAATACCTGACTCGCGTATGCAGGGTCCAGATCCTGCCCGTCATGTTTCCTCCCACTGTTAATCTGAGTAGTTCGTTCACATTGGCGGGATTGTATTTCAAGGACCAGTCCGCCAGCCGGGTATCCGGGGTGGTTGGATCATCGCGCAAGTTTTCTATTTTGCTCCTGATGGTTTCAAGTTCGTTGCGCAGCGATTCTTCAGGATAGCCGGGATTCGTACCTTCAAGAAAATCAATCCAGCCGGTTCCACGGATGCGTTGGAGGTCTTTTCGATCCATGGACATTAAATAGATGTCGATGAGTTCCGAAGTGAGCAGGTTGGGTGTCCAGTCGTACCAGCCTTCTACTCCTTGTCCATCCGGGATGGTGAGTTTTTCATCCACCACATCAAACACATCGTACTTTCTGGGTTCGTCTCTATCGATGTGGATGCCGTAACTCGATGGGATCATCGTCACACCATCGATGGTTTTCTTTTGGTCGTATAGGTTGTCCATCTGCTTGCGCAGCGCATCCACATAGCTCGGGTCACCAGAAATCAAATACGCGTTGCCCATTCCAGGCCAGGCACCCCAGAAAATGTGGTTTTCATGTTCATGTCGTTTGGTCCAGTGATAGAACGAAAAATTCCAACCATAAGTACCCATATACCATTTTCCAGTATCAGACTTTTTATCATGGTACCATTTGTCGGCCACACCGGTTCCAATTTTTCCGTCGGGTCCAACATTGCTCGGGAAATTTCCTCCGGTTGCTTTCGCTCGCTCCTTCCAGGCGCTCGCATATTCCAACAGCCAATCCCGGTACTTTTCTTCGTGATCCAGCATAAAGGCATTCAACGCCAACTGCGTGGCATTTAGATTCAAGGGATGATCGCCCGCTGTGCTCTGTGGGAAATAATAGAAGTGGTGTACGATCCCCGGGTACTCCTCCGCGTAATCCATCATCGCGTTGGTGCTTCCCTTGTGGTGCAGCAGATGAAACTTACCTTCGGTTTTGTCACCGCCCCAGTCGAAGGCAGTTCCTTCGCGAAGCATGGGGCCTTTGCTTCCGGTCCAGAAACTCCGAATGATTTTATGCTCAGGATCGTAATTGAGGGCATCCGGATCTTCGTTCAGGTAGAATCCTGCAAAACGGCGAATCCGGTTTTGGAAGAGTGGGTTTTTCGGTTCGGATAGGCCCTGGTGAATCAGCCCCTGATACCCTTCGGCCTGATGCATGAAGTCCGATTGGGGCATGAACTCTTTGTAATAAGATCCTTGGGCTGCAACATCGGTGGAGGTAGTGATAACTTCAGAATACTGGCGGTAGGTTCCTTCCAATCCGTGCTTGTAAAGCTCAAGTACATTGTCTCCACCTCCCAGCGCATAGAGGATGGTCCAGTTCTTGAAATTTTCTATGGCATCATCTGTTCCATCGAGTGCTCCCCATCTGGCAACATGTAATAGGTAACCACGTTCATCAAAAAAATGGTCGTAAAACTCGGTCACTGCCTCGCTGCTGGCATCTAGCAACTCCCGTTCCAACAGCGCCCACCCGGGTGGAGACATCGGTGTGGTTATTTTGATGTTATCCTGTGCAGATATCAGAAATAACGATGAGAGAAGGAGCGTTAGTAGAACGTAGAAGAATTTCATCAGGTTAGGGGAATAGATCGGTTTCCATTGTTCAATGATTTCCGAGAATGGTCCATTTCCAAATCACTTAAATTTAGAAGTAGCTTTAGCTGCGATGGAATATCTTTGATATACGATTCGCACCTAAAGCAGCTCCTACAAAATAGACGTTGGCATACTCCATCTCTCAGAACTAACTTCTTATTTCTGCACTCTTACTTCTAAACTTTCTTTGTCACTTCACTGCTACCGCTCGCACGCGGGTATGCCGAGCTTTTCCAGCAGGACCTTCTATGAAGAGCGTGACTACAAATTCACCGGCTTCGACATAGGCGTGAATAGGATGTTGTTCGGTTGATTCCTGGCCATCCCCGAAATCCCAGCGCCAGTTGGTAATTTCGCCATAAGAGGTATCCTGGAAAGCTACAAGATGTCGCTTCATGTCAAGAACCTGAAAATCCCAGGAAGCTTCTAACGGATTGCGAAAACGCTCTTCCAACGGCATTAATCGAAAGTCCACCATATGGCTACCATTACCTATCATTTCAAACCCATGAGAGAGACTGTAAAATCCTGTATAAGCGCGGCCATCCGGATTGTTGACATCGTCGTAGTCGAGGATGGCCCAGGACATGCCAATGATTTCGTTTTCGATGAGTTGTGACACGATAGCGCGCGCCGGATCGGGTGGGGCATGATCGAACGGTGTGATCCAAAATTCCATAATGAGTTTACCACTCTCTCCCGGCTTGAAGTCATAGGAATAAGCCGCGTTCGCGTAGGGCAGTTTTCCAATCCAAGGTTGGCTGCCCCAGACAAAGTCCCAATCCTGGCCTTCATGTGGCGTATTGATGTGGTGATTTTGCGCGTGTACCCCATGAAAAGATAGATGCGCCTCCATCGGAGTAAGATCCTTGTTGGGATGCATGGAGGAGATGAAGGGACCACCGGAAAGGTCGGCGTCGACGACTAACTCAAAGATATCGTTGTGCCTGTTTGCCAGCGCGAAGTCCCAGTAGTTGTCCCAGCCTTCGTAGAGAAAGTAAAGTTGGTTCATTCCCTTTACCCAACCGACCTTCACTTTCACATCGAGTGTTTTGGGGTCGACTTTCGCTCCCAGATTTATCCTCACATCGCGCAGCTGATCAGAACCAATGGAATAAGACTCCGGAACCATGTCCCAGTCGTCGGTGTTACCATCGATGCGTGGAATAGCGTCGGCGGGAAATTGAAAAATTTGGAATTCAACCCCGGGTCGTTCCAGGGCAAAACCAATTTGAGTGCAGAGCAAACTGAGAAGAGCGAATAGCGATGTTTTCATGACAGCATTTAATTTATCCTCATAGTTTCAAAAAATCTAGATGTGATGAAGAACAAGGCGCAGTTTGTAAGCAAGCGCGGGAGCGTAGTATTCTACGTAACCAAGCGTGTTGCGAGCTGGAACGCAGTTCTTCGTGCATGTTGATTTTAGCCTTCGATAGGGCAATTTTGTAACGAAACTTTTTGTGAGGTTTGAAATTTTAATACCAATATCCATAACACACTGAATTTAAATGAGATAAAGCCTGCTCTATCGAAGGCGTTTGAAACATTAGGGTTATGTCCCTGTTATGGATGAGCAAGTGTAGATTGCCTGGCCAAGCACCTAGATCCTCGTGGCCCAACTGTTTCTTGTTAAAAAAGCCCTAAATCCCCAGCTGGCTCCAATTGATTCTCCATTCGCCCGGATCCTCCCCATCAAATCCTTACAGAGCTCGAATCCTGGCACGTGTGAACACCTCTACCAGATACTCAAAGTCAATCGCTTAAAACTGCACGGTAGCGATACGCGACCAACTCAGTCTTTTCCTTACAACGAATCCTTCAAATTATGAAGAAACTAACCAACCTCATTTCCCTCAGTTTATTCCTCTTTTCGCTCTTCCTCCCGGCAGACACCGTAGACGAAGAACAGATCACCCTATTTCAGGCCGGAGATGCCGCCAGCGCGGATGACGTGAATCAGAACTTTCAGGTCTTAATTGATGCGATCAATAATAATGCGGCAAAACTGCAGGAGTTAAACGATAATATAGCCAAACTGCCTGCCGCATTTGTTCATCCGCAACCAACGCTTTCCGACAACATCAGCGGTAGCTCCTACAAGGTATTTACGCATGAGTCTGGCATCGGCACAGAATCCACAACTACCCTAACCGGAGGGAGTCCAATCGTACGGCATACCTGGCAAGATTTGGTGCACACCGTCTTTTCTGAAGCCTCCACCGTGACTTTGAATAGCGACGGTACTTTCGCCATTGATTTTGTTGGTGTCGAACGTGAATTGCTTGCCTCTACCTTTGCCATTCACGACGTGGACAGCCCTGACTTCGCTCAAATTCAAAGCCTGGATGTCAGGGTCGTCTTCGACGACTTGGAAGCTGACACGATCATAGGGACGTGGAGTCTGAGTGGTCAGGAGCTCTCGGTCACCTTTCCTGCCGACGGCGAAGATGGACCCGAAACAGAGATCCTTTTTGTCAGCCCCGATGGGAATGTGATTATGTTAGGAAACCAGGACAAAGGAACGTTTGGAGACACAAGTCTTGAGGTTCTCAGGTCCACAGTCGTCATGGGTGTTCGCACGCACCAACCGGAACCAGATGTTAACATCCAAATCGACAATACCGGGAACTCTCCAGACCGAATCGATGCGCTAAATAACACCACTCCGTTTCATGTCTTTAAATCGCCCGCTGGAGTTCTGGATACCAAGCGCATTTATATAGAAAACCAGGGCGACGCAGAACTCGTAGTCACAAGTATCGCCATAATTCAAGAACCTGGTTCAGGCTTCGGCGTTGAAAAATTAGTCGGCACACTCACCTTGGCCCCCGGCGCCGAGCAAAGCATCGAAATAACCAGTATCGTGCCGCCATTAAATTTTGATGCCACCGCAGCGGTTTACGTCTTCACTAACGATCCGGACAGCCCGACATTCATTGTTCAAATTAGAAGTGAAACCACTAGTGCCCAAGGGTCTTGAGGAGGAATTTGAAATGAAATTGAATCTTTCTCAAACAGATCGGCGCGAAGTGACCAAATGTTGGCTCTCATTATTCAAGAGTATCGGTTTGGTGTTCTGCTTCGCCATGAGCTCTTCCTTGGGTGTGGCCCCATCGCTTCTCATCACTGCGATCGAGGCCGATGAAAATGATCGAATAAAAATCCTGGTCGAAGGTCCTGCTGGTGACTACATAATCGAAAGCACTGACGACTTAAAATCGGAAGGTAATTGGAGTGATCTTTTCCGTCGAGGTTTAGACGGAACCGAATCAGAAATAGTCGATCCGTTTAGTGAAACCAGCCTTGGAAAATTTTACAGGATTCGAGTTCTCACTGCAGCAGATGGCTTTCACGTTACGGGTGAATTTGCTGAAGCACTTGAGACCGGCATTAGCTACGCAGATCTGCAGTCCACATTTGGATTGTCCTTCACGCAAACCGACGCATTTCTGCCTCCTGTCGACGATCTTTCAGGAGCCGCACGCAATGCCCGCGTCTATGCTGCTGCTATTGCAGGACTTTCTAAAATCGCCCAATGCATACGCGACTCATTTGAACCGGGTTCTCAACCCACAACCAGCGGAATTATTACCGCACTCTCCGAGGACCTCGCTTCCGGTGAGCTCGACGGACGTAACAGTTTGAATGAGCTGATTGAGATCGGTACAACAGGCAAAACTTTGGATGAATACACTGAGCAAGATTTTATCGATAAGTTAAATGAAATCCAGTCGACGATGGACGGACTGCACAACGTCGTCTTTTCAGCAAGAGAGGGCGGCTCATTCAGTACAGCGGTACCCGCTGACTGGAGCGACTTTTGCTGGGGCAGCGCTGATTGGCAGTGACGACCTTTTTTCATACTTTTTGCGGCCCTCTGATTGTCGGTATCGTTATTTTGTCTCTAAGAAATTGGTAGGTCTTGTATCTCGATAAGGGTCAGGTAAGGTCCCTGTATGAAACTTTCACCCTTTTTGATTTTCGGATCGTTTTTGGTATCCGCTGTCGTGGCCTCAGCCGCTCTTCCAGCACCGACCGCACTTGTTGCAACACCGGTTCCAAACAAGCTGGGATTGCATTTGAACGAATACGGTTTTTCCTGGAAAACCGATAACTGGGAACAGTGGCAAGTGTTGGTTGCTACAAGCGAGGCTTGGCTCGAGGCCGATGTAGGAGATCTTTGGGACAGCGGGCGGCGCAGCTATCTGCATGCTGAGGCGATTAGCCGAGGCAAGCCGTTCCCTGATGGAGCCAAGATGTGGTGGAAGGTACGCATCTGGTATGGAGAAGAAGCCAGTCCCTGGAGCGATCCGGCCGAGATTCAAGTCCCCCGGTTCGAAGCCCCGACCGATGCGGTTCGCAATCGCATCGTTCTTCTTGGAGGATCGGTGATCGCCGACATGGAGAAGTATGGTTACTTTGAGACCGCTATTACCGCTCGATGGCCACATCACAACATCTCGTTTCGTAACCTCGGATGGCCGGGTGACGACGTTTTCGGTAAGGCTCGTGGCGAATTCGGCTCCGCCTTCAATACCCGCTCTTGGCAGCCACCTGGTGCTGAAGAGGGATTTGGATTTCAGGAAATGATAAAACAGGTTGAAGAGGCAAAACCACACACGCTGATTGTTGGCTACGGAGCAGAAACAGCGTTTGCTGACAGTTCCACAAAAATGGCAGAATTCGAGACGGGCTACCGGCAGCTCATTGAGAAGTTGGAACAAGCCGGGGCTCGCCTGATCTTGCTCACTCCAATCAAACAGTACAAACACGGCGCCGTTTTGCCCGATCCAGTGCTGCAGAACCAGCGACTTAACGAGACCAGAGATTTCATTTTAAGACTCGCCGAAGAACGTGACCTTCAGGTGCACGATCTCCAGTCAATTTCCTTTGCCCCAGGGAAAGAAAATCAAAATTCCAATAGCAATTATGACAACGGAATACGCCTCAATGAAAAAGGGCACAAGGCGCTTGCCAGCCAACTCGCCGAAACGCTTCAAGTTTCTTCCCAAAGGATTAGCGGGTATCAGTCAGGTTGGAACAAGTCCAAGCGTGGCTACCGGTGGCATGAGACACTGGATCATCTTCCCTTCTTGAGTCAGTCATTCAACGTAACCACTCCTTTGGGTAACGACAATCCATTCCTGATTCGAATTGATGGCGAAGTGGCTAGCGTTTATGGGGTCGAGTACTATAACGATGTATCCTACTTCGAAGACATTCGGATGGGTCCGGATCATGACCAGGTGGAGGAACTGCGTCAGAAAATCATTGAGAAAAATCAGTTTCACCGATTCAAGATCCGGCCGATCAACAAGGCCTACATTTTCTTGTTCCGTCGGCATGAGATGGGGCACCTGGCTTACGAGCTCGAGGATTTCGAGGAATTGATTGTGGGTCACGAGGGGGCCATTTCGCATCTCCGCGTTCCACGACCACACAGCTACGAAATCGAGCAAATTGATTCCTGGAAGTCGCCACGTGACTACCCAGATCATGAAGTGCCCGCAGAGATCCCCGAACCGGATGTCGAGAAAGAGCTGCAATCTTTCACAGTCGCAGATGGGTTTGAAGTCAATCTGTTTGCCAAAGATCCAATGATCGCAAATCCAATCAACCTCAATTGGGATTCGCGCGGTCGGGCTTGGGTTTCTACCTCATCAACCTACCCTCACATCAAACCGGGACGGACGCCGAACGACAGGATCGTGATTCTAGAGGATACCAACAACGACGGTGTAGCCGATCACTCCACGGTGTTTGCCGAAGGTCTGACCGTTCCACACTCAGTTATGCCAGTCCCTGGAGGCGCTTATGTGTGCAGTACCACTGAATTTTTCTTTCTCGCCGACAACAACGGGGATGATGTCGTTGATTCACGTCGGGCTGTGTTAACCGGGTTTGGCAACGCCGATGTCCATCACATGATCCACGGATTGCGTTGGTCACCCTGGGGTGACTTGTACTTCACCCAATCGATCTATATCAACAGCTTCGTCGATACCGTGCACGGACAGCGACGGTTGAACGGAAGCGGCATCTGGCGTTTCCGGCCCGATACTGAACAGCTGGAAGTGTTTTCTCGAGGCATGGTCAACCCATGGGGACACGCCTTTGATGAATGGGGGCAGGCCTTTGGCACCGATGGTGCAGGAGGTGCCGGACCGCACTATGTTTTCCCAGGATCAGCCTTTCGTACCGCCGCTGGAATGCACCGTGTTCTTGACGGACTCATACCAGGAAAGCCGAAAAATACAGCAGCCGAATTCGTTACCGGTAGGCATATGCCGGATCACTGGCAGGGCAGTCTTCTTGCCAATGATTTTCGTGCGAACCGCACAGTCCGATACGAACTAGTGGAAAGCGGAAGTGGTTATGCCGCAGAGGAAGTTGAAACGGTTCTACATTCCAGTCATCGTTCCTATCGACCTGCAGACATCAAGATGGGCCCGGACGGTGCGGTTTATGTGGTCGATTGGTACAACCCGATCATCGACCATGGAGAGGTCGATTTTCATCACCCGTTGCGTGATAGATCCCACGGACGCATCTGGCGAATCACAGCAAAGGACCGCCCACTCGTAGAGAAACCCGAGGTTCACGCCGTACCAGTCGAGGATTTGTTAAACTTGCTTAAAGTGCCTGAGCAAAACACGCGGATTCGCGCCAACCGTGAGCTCGTTCGTCAGGGCTGCAAGGCCGGGAACATCGATGCTTGGCTGGAAAAACTGGATTCCTCGAACGTACGCTACGACCAACATCGGCTCGAAGCCCTTTGGCTTAAGACGGCCCTGAATCTTCCGGTAAATAATCTTCTCAGTAAACTCCTCGCCTCCGCCGATCACCGCGTCCGGGCAGCTGCGGTGGCACAGACAACGGATCTGCAGGAACTATCAAGAGCGGTCGAAGACAGACATCCGCAGGTGAGGCTCGCGGCGGTCAACGCGCTTCGCGACCTTGGCAACCTAAACTCTGTCAACATTGCCCTCCGCGCCCTCGATCTGCCGATCGACAACAACATAAGTTTCGCGCTCGAACTTACAGTTCGTGTACTCAAAGACCAATGGCTGCCTGCATTGCAAAAGGGACAGCGCCTTTTCGACGGCTCTCCGGAGAGGCTCGCCTTTGCGATTCGCGAAGTGAATGATCCGAGGGCCATAGGTGCTTGGTTAGAGCAATTGAGGAACGGACGGATAGAGGATGACTATCGAGCAAACGCCGTATTAACGATCGCCGCGATGGGAGATGAACACCAACTTGAATCGTTGGCTGAGTTTGTATTGTCAGTTGATCGCGACCTCTCTCCAGCGCTTGCTGAGGGTGCATTGCGTAACTCAAATCGGCCTTCCGAAATTCCTTTCGGATTATCCGAGCTGCTCAAAAATAAAAACAAGCCCATACGAATTGCTGGAGCGCAACTCGCCGGACACTGGAAAAACAGCTCTCTCAATGGTGTTTTGCGGAAGCTCGCATATAATGCCGACACCCTGGATGAACAGAGCGCAGCAGCAAGAGCTCTTGCGAAACTTGGCGATTTCAACACACTGGAGGTTTTAGCCAAGGAACGAGTAACCACTCTAGCCGTGTTGTCTGAATTTGCCCCGGGCAAAGCGGCTCCTGTTGCTGCAAATTGGTTGTCGAGCACTAGATCAGAACTGGACGTGACCTTGGTGCTTTCTGGTTTTTTTGCGACTAAAGAAGGTTCTACTCTTCTGGCTTCGCATCTCGACGGCAAGAAAGTATCAAAATCGGTAGCCATCGCTGGAATCCGTCTCGCACAATCAACAGGACGGGATATGACGCTATTGGTTAAGGCGCTAACCGCGGGCGCAGAGCTTGTGCCGATTGCGCAAAACCTCTCGTCCGAACATCGGGCCGCGTTGCTTAGAGATGCGACTACAACAGGAGATTTCGTTCGCGGAAAAGACGTATTCAACCGTACCTCTTTAGTCTGTTCGACTTGCCATGTGGTCAACGGCAAGGGAGGCAAACTCGGGCCGGACTTGAGTACCGTGGGTTCCTACATGACTCCCGAGTCTCTTTTAGAATCGTTGCTCAACCCTAACACTGACATTAAGCAAGGAT
>Ga0114996_10007503_pt1 | contig 12333 bp, 14 predicted proteins | sample ArcticOcean_MG_C_4_FD_87039 | JGI IMG/M metagenome (GOLD analysis project Ga0114996, IMG submission 87039) | Marine microbial communities from western Arctic Ocean - ArcticOcean_MG_CB4_134 | ecosystem: Environmental > Aquatic > Marine > Oceanic | place: Arctic Ocean: Canada Basin | collected... | reverse complement strand
CAACAGCGCCCGCCGTCAACCAGCCAACTCAGACCCCAGTTATCAAGGAAGTCCAAGTTGAAGTGACGAAAGTGGTTCAGGTCGTAGCTACGCCTACGCCCGCGCCCAAGGACGTCATCATCTTTTCCGACCTGAACTGGGACAGCATTCAGCTCCAGAACCGTATTGCCATGTTCATCGTAGAAAATGGGTATGGCTACCCGGTGGACACCGTCACCGGCAACACCATCAGCGGGTTCGTCGGCCTGGAGCAAGGCGACATGCACGTGACCATGGAGATCTGGTTGCCTAACCAGCAAGTAGTCTGGGACAAAGCTATCAGGAGGGGTGATATACAATCAGTCGGCAGTAGCCTGGACGACAACTGGCAGAGCGCCTTTGTCATTCCCACCTATGTAGCTGAGGCTAACCCAGGGCTCAAGACCGTTGCCGACCTGAAGAAGCCAGAATACATGAACCTATTCGTCACCCCCGACAGCAGGGGCAAGGCCCGACTGGTCACTTGTGTCCCCGGCTGGGAGTGCGAGAAGACGAACGAAAACAAGATCGTTGCCTATGGGCTGGAAGACGTCATTGATCTCCGTAACCCCGGCAGCGGAGCAGGCCTGTTCGCCGACCTGGAAGGCGCCTACCAGAGGGGCGACAACTGGCTGGGCTACCTTTGGGGGCCCACAAAGCCAGCAGCCGAACTGGACTTAACTCTGCTTGAGGAGCCCGAATACAGCGACGCTTGCTGGGCTGCCGACCAAGGTTGTGCGTACCCGTCCGCCGCAGTACTCGTTGCCGTGCATTCGAGCCTGCCACCGCGAGCGCCGGACGTCGTTGAGTTCCTTCGGAACTGGGACTTCACTGCCGCTGCGCAGGTATCGGCAGAAGGATGGATGGCCGACAACAATGAAAGTGTAGACGCTGCCGCTCTTTGGTACCTGGCTAACCAGCAGGACATCTGGACCCAGATGGTTCCCGCTGACGTCGCCTCAAAGATCATCGCGGCACTGCCGTAACCTCCGAATCCCCGGGACCACCAACCTTCCCTACGGAAGGATGGCTAAAGAAAAGGGGGCGCCAATGGCGCCCCCTTTTCTCTTTGGTCCCGAACCCGCTAATGCATTACTTCCCTCTAGCTGCGTCCCTCTCTCGAACCTTCCGAACGTCCTCATAGGCTTTTTCGCCGCCAAGGTAGACTTCCTCCGCAGGCATCACCTTGAGCCCCATGGTTTCGCGATAGTAGGGAGCCACGAACCCGCCCTGCCTTCGAAGCCCCTTCAGTTCAAGGGTCTCCTCCAGAGCGGCCTGAATATCGAATGCCACGGTCCAGGAAGCCTTGAAGCTCACTCTGCCGGTGTGATCGATAATCCAGGACATGTTGGGCATGCCACCATACTGCCGGTGCACATCTCCGTTAAGGCTATCAACCAGAATGGGCCTGCCGACACCATGTTTGCGCATGTCCCTGGCCTGCCCCGCCTTTTGCACAAACGAGGTATGGTGAGGGTAGAGCTCCCCCGGATGAGCTTCCCGGACGTAAACAAACAAGAAATGGGCCTCGTCACCGAACTCCCTTGCCATATTTTCCATGAGCGGAGACTCCGCCATGCAGGGTGGTCAGGTGATGGAGCCGAACTCTATCATCACCGGTTTGCCCCGAAGCGCTGAAAGCGCGATCTGCTCTCCCTCCGCCAGGGGCAGGGTGAAGTCTGGGGCTACGTCCCCTACCCTTGCTGCCTCCGCCTGAAAGAAGGGCAGCGCTCCGGACCGGTCCCACGTGTCATAATTGTATGGTTTGCCCAAGAAGGGCGTCTCGATATTCGCGTCCTTTGCCATAAGACCTCCTTAGCTCAAATGCTCCGCAAGCCACGAGACCCCTAGCTCCACTACATGGCCCAAGTGTTCCTCCCCGTCCAAAGAGTGCCCACCACCGGGAATAATTTCCATCTGCCTGGGTTCTTTGGCCGCCTTGTAAAGGGTGAGAGGGTGATCCAAGGAGACGAGTTCATCTGCGTCTCCGTGCAGGATAAGGGTCGCCACCTTTTGTCCAGCCACCAGGGCCGGTAGATCGTAGTCAGCCGCGTCCTGCAGACCAGCGCGCAAGATCGTCTGACCCGACGGCATGGTGAGGCGGTCTCCATCGGCGGGCAACCTCGCCTCCAGGTCGGCTAGGCTAACGGGGGTTGCCAGGAGGACCTGCGCCTTTATTCTCTCGTCGTTGGCGGCAATGGCCACCATGCCACCCATGCTGGACCCAATCACGCCCAGGCTTTCGGGCGAGGCCCCCAACCCCACGGCCGCGTCCATCCCAGCTTTAAGGTCGGCAACGCGCCCTGTTAGCGAAGTGTCCTCAAAGGAGCCTTCGCTCTTATCATCACCGTCGCCACAACCGCGAAAATTGAAGCGCAACGAGCCCAACCCGGCTTCGGCCAGGCGTGCTGCAAGAAGTTGCCATTTCGCCCCGTCCTTAGACCCCTCCATGCCGTGACAAAGGAACACGCACGCCGCACCAGGCCTAGGTAGCTGGAAATCACCCCTCAGGGTCTTACCGTCCACGCTGAAGACAACCTTCTGTTCGGCCACTCTTACCCCTTTAATAGACTGTCGCCATAGCCTTGAGCTGCCAGCACCGGACTGAACTTGGTTGCAGCTCTCCGCCCGGTGAGAAGCGACTTAGCGTATCTGGCTGAGACTCCCTCCGTCTGGAGGTTCAAGTTCCGGTTTTCATCAGGGTTCCGGAAAACGTTCATCGGGTCGCCGCCGTCCTCCACAAGGGCCAACTGATCCTCTAGGAGGCGACGATACAAGATAATTCCGCGGTCCGAACGGCCCAGAGTCTCATCTGTGCGGTCAGCGATTGGGCCTTGAGTAATCCAGGCCGCTATGTCCTGGCCGCTGGTGTTGTCCAATTCTTCCCAATTAGGCTGGCCGTCTTCGTCCAACACAGGGACTGGAACACGATAGAAAGGTACATCCTCCGGAAGCTGTCCCGCTTGGCCGGGCTCCTGGCTGTAGCAGGAGTACCACCAATGGGCTGTGTGGGTGTCATCAATGGGAACGCGTATCTGGAAGTTGGCGCCCCTGCCCTTTATGGACAGGCTTCCCGTCTTGAGAAGGTTCGGGAAAACGATGGGATGGCCGATACGCCAATCGTCGTCTTCCTCCGAACCCTCTCCAACAACACGCCGCTTAGTGATCCCGTAGTCGAACAGATCGAAAGCAATCTGACGGTGTGGCGTACTGGGCCGCTGGAGGTCAGGCCGCCCAAGCCTATCGGCTACGAAGTTAAAGAACCCTTGGTGTAACCACTCGACGTGTACCGGGTCAAGAGAGTTTTCCATAATCTGGAGCCAGTTGCAGGGCAGCGCCACGTACCCTACGTCCCGCACCACCCCGTCAACCACGAACAAGTCCCAGTTTGGCAGCAGAGGCGCCGGTTCTGGGCCCAAATAGGCAAAGAGCATTCCGCCGAGTTGCTGAACCGGGTAAGCGGTAACGGTTACCTTTTCCCTGAAACGGCCAGCAGGATCTTCTGTCTCCTCATAAGGCTGCTCAAGGCAGCGGCCCTTCTCATCGAAGCGCCATCCGTGATAAGCGCAACGCAGGCCGACGTCTTCGGGAATCCCGTAGACCAATGACATCTTTCTGTGGGGACACTGGTGAGCAACGAGTCCGTAAGAACCGCTCAGATCCCGAAATAGGACCAAGTCTTCACCCAGGATGCGCACCAACAATGTGCGGCGCTCCTGGAGTCGGGACGTGGCAGCGACAGGATGCCAGTATCGCCGGAGGAGACGCCCCATAGGGGTATCCGGGCCAACGCGGGTAAGGCGGTTATTTTCTGTTTCGGTAAGCATAGCGCGCACCCAGTAGATGGAGTACTGCACCAGGACTATAGCATCGGCGAGAGCCTTTGGCGACGCTCTGTCTGGCCCGGCGCGCATCCTTGTTGCCCCACGAGGCCGGTGCTACAATGGCTGCACTGTTTCAGCTTCACTGTCCGCACGCTTTTCAATAGGTGGCATGACCTCCCTAGCTGCCGTCCCCACCGAAGCCCCTGTGCAGGTCTCTACAAGAAATCTGGACTCCATAATGGAGGGAGTCCTGGAAGGCAGAGCCGTAACTAGGGAAGACGCTATTAGGCTCATCTCAGGTCCCGACTATGAGGTGGATGCTCTTTGCCGCACCGCCGCTGAGCTCCGAGACCGAGGCCGGGGCAAGACGGTAACGTACTCTCCGAAGGTTTTTATTCCATTAACCCGTCTCTGCCGGGATGTGTGTAGCTACTGCACCTTTCGCCAGGAGCCGCATGCCATTGCGGCGTACTTGACCCCGGAAGAGGTCATTGAGGTGGCTCGGGCTGGCGAGCGGATGGGTTGCTGGGAAGCTCTCTTCACACTCGGTGAGCGACCTGAGCAGCGCTATCCAGAGGCTCGGGCTTGGTTGGATCGCTACGGATACAAGTCGACTCTGGACTACCTCGGGGCCATGTGCGCGTTGGTGCTCAAAGAGACCCGCATGTTGCCCCACGCCAACCCTGGCACCATGGCTCGCAGGGAAATGGCCGCCTTACGGCCTGTCAACGTCTCAATGGGCCTGATGCTGGAATCAGTGAGCGAGAAGCTCTATGCTCCTGGCGGCCCTCACGAGCATGCACCCAGCAAACGGCCTAGGGTCCGGCTCCGAACATTGGACCTCGCAGGACAACTCAGCATCCCATTTACGACAGGGCTCCTCATAGGCATTGGTGAGACGCTAGAAGAGCAAGTCGATGGACTGCTTGCGATCAGGGACCTGCATCAGCAATACGGCCATATCCAAGAGGTCATCATCCAGAACTTTCGCGCCAAGCCGGAAACTCCCATGCAGGACGCTGCGGAGCCGACGGTCCTTAACGTCCTGAGGTCCGTTGCAGTAGCCCGGATTGTTCTAGGCCAGGATATGAACTTACAAGTCCCCCCCAATCTCACGGCCAGCGACTACCCTGAATACCTAGATGCCGGTATCAACGATTGGGGTGGCATCTCACCGGTCACCATTGACTATGTGAATCCTGAGGCTCCCTGGCCTCAGATTGCAGACTTACGACGAAATACAGAGGAGCGCGGCTATGCTTTGGAGCCCCGATTGCCCCTTTACCGCGAATACGTCACCCAGGGGCTCGACCAGTTCGTCGACCCAGCCTTGCATGATCGCGTCATTGCCAGCGCCAATGAACACGGTCTCGCTGTCGGAGGTCCGGCATGACTTCGTCTAACAACCGTTCCTTGGAGAGCTTGGTCTCTTCAGTAAGGCCCGAGGTTGCTCGCATCCTTTCCCGTGCATTGGATGGCCACGACATCGACGTCGACGAGGCTGTCGTGCTGCTTGGCACGACCGGACTTGACCTGCAAGCTCTAACCCTGACTGCTGACGAGCTGCGTCGCCGCACGGTTGGTGATGTGGTCACCTATGTGGTGAACCGCAATATCAACTTCACGAACGTCTGTATCAAGGGATGCGGGTTTTGCGCCTTCTCCAGGGACTTCAGGCAAGAAGAGGGCTACTTCCTGCCCATATCGGAGGTGCTACGCCGTGCAAAAGAGGCATCGGACCTAGGAGCCACCGAGGTCTGTGTGCAGGCAGGGCTGCCTCCCAAAATGGAAGGCAACCTCTACATCCGTCTTTGCGAGGCCCTCAAGGCAGAGCTTCCAGACATCCACATCCACGGTTTCTCCCCGGAAGAGGTGCTTTACGGGTCGGTGCGATCAGGTTGGAGCATCCGGGACTACCTTCAGGGCCTCAAGGACGCTGGCGTCGGCAGCCTGCCCGGCACGTCTGCAGAGATACTTGATCAGGAAATGAGAGACCGAATCTCACCGGGGCGTATCACCGTCAAGCAGTGGACGGAGGTCGTCACAACTGCCCACGACCTTGGCATCCCCACGACCTCAACGATCATGTTCGGACACGTGGAGACGCCCCACCACGTCGCCAGCCACATTGATTATCTCCGCAGTATCCAGAAAGTGACTGGGGGCTTCACGGAGTTCGTGCCTCTTAGCTTCGTACACACGGAAGCGCCCATGTTCAGTCACGGGCTGGTGGACAACATCCGCCAGGGTCCAGATGGGGTTGAAGTCGTTAGGGTTCACGCAGTGGCCAGGCTCATGCTGAACAACCACATCCCCAATCTTCAGGTGTCCTGGGTTAAGGAAGGCACGAGACTTTCGCAATTGCTGCTCATGGCTGGCGCCAACGACCTGGGCGGCACGCTCATGAATGAAAGTATTTCAACCTCGGCAGGAGCGGCCCACGGGCAGCTAGTACGACCCATGGAACTACGGCAACTGGTGCGTGGCGCAGGCCGCATCCCGGCCGAGCGCAACACGAAATATGAAATCCTGAAGCTGTTTGACCAGGGTCAAGATGATCTGGACCCACTCGACCTTGTAGAAGACGCCAGCCGCTTCGGCTCCTACTTTCAACTCATTGGGATGGATAGCTTCCGTTACGAGCATCCCAAGGCGGCAGGTAAGGCCGCAAATTCGTAACGCAGAATGACCAGGCGCATCGTCTACCTGGCCGGTGGTGTGGGAGGCTCGAAGCTTGCCGTTGGCCTTGCCAGCCTGCTCTCCCCTGACGAGTTGACCATCGTGGTCAACACTGGCGACGACGAGGAGTTTCACGGGCTGCATGTCTCCCCGGATGTCGATACGGTAATGTATGCTCTCGCCGGCCTCACCAACGAAGTGTCGGGCTGGGGGGTTACAGGAGACACTTTCAGCGGCCTATCTATGCTTGAACGTCTGGGAGCGCCAACGTGGTTCAACTTGGGGGACAAGGACCTAGCCACGCACATCCGGCGAACCCAGCTTCTGCGCCAGGGTTGGTCTCTCTCAAAGGTAACAAATGAACTCAGTCAACAACTTGGCATCAAACACAGGATCGTGCCTATGAGCGACGATTCGGTTCGGACAGTAATACACACACCGGAAGGGCCGCTGTCGTTCCAGGACTATTTCGTTCGCCGTAGGTGTGAGCCCTCGGCAGCCGCCATAGACTTCACGGGAGCTGACACGGCTCAACCCTCTGCCGGGTTCAGCGAGGCGCTTCAGGAAGCCACTGCTGTTATATACGGTCCGTCGAACCCCATTGTCAGCATTGGGCCCATCCTAGCGTTGCCAGGCCTGCGAGAGCGCCTACAAGCCTTCTCAGGGCCTCGAATAGCCGTGAGCCCCATCGTTGGGGGTGAAGCAGTACGAGGACCCGCCGCCAAAATGCTCCGAGAGCTTGGAGAGGAACCAGGAGTTGGTGCAATCGCTCGCAGGTTGGCGGGACTCTGCGATATCCTTGTTATCGACGAGACGGATCGGGACGCCGCATCCGAAGTTGAACGTTGGGGCATGAAGGCCGTAGCGGAGCAGACTATCATGACCAACATTGAAGATCGCATATCTCTAGCCGGACGGGTTCTGGAGCTCGCCTCATGATGGAAGGTACCGAGAAACTTATAGTCATTGTCCCAATGAAGCCCCTGGCAGAAGGAAAGGCGCGCCTGGCTCCAGCCTTGGAAGCCGACCAACGCGCCGCTCTCAGCCTACTCATGCTGGCGCATGTACTGTTGAACGCCCGCGATGCGGTTTCCGTCACCGAGACATGGGTGATCGGAGGCGACTATGCGGTGCAGCGTCTAGCAAAAGCGATCAGCGACCGCTGGCTCCCCGACCCAGGGGGAGGTCTCAATCGCACCCTTGCTCAAGCCTTCGCCGCGGCATTTGAGGCAGGAACCACCGCGATCCTGTACCTCCCTGGCGACTTGCCCCTCCTCACTCCCGCCTCCATCGACCGTCTCGTGGCCCAATCTCAAACCTTGGAGAAAGCGGTCGTTACCCCCGCCGAACGGGACGGAGGCACCAACGCGCTACTGCTACCCCGAGGGCCAACCTTCAGGCCCCTTCTGGGTCCCTCAAGCTTCCATCGCCATTTGGACGCCCTGCGGGCAGACCGATACCAGGTGGTCATACATAAGTCCCACCAGATAGGCTTCGACGTTGACACACCGGAGGATTGGGACCAGCTCCTCAAAGCCAGGCCAGAGATGGTGGAGATTCTCCAGCAATGGCAGGCGACCCTCTTTGCCCTCAATGCGCTCCCTGAAACCAGTCAGACCGGAGCCGCATCGGGATTGAACTTGCCTCCCACAGAGCCAAGGAGCCAACCATGACCGATGCTCAGCAAAACTTCACTGATCAAACGCAAAAGGCCCTGGACATCGCCAGGGCCAAGGCAGCGCACTACGAGCACGACCACATAGGGCCGGTGCATTTGCTATTCGCCTCTGTGAACGTGTTGTCTGGGTCTCAACCCAAAGTGCTTGAAGAAGTGGGGCTTGACGCTGCTGTTGTGAAGGGCGCTGCGGAGGTGGTTCTGAGCGGCGGGCCTAAAAACGCTACGCCTGCAGACCAGCTTCCCTTGACGGCCAACGCCCAAGAAATCCTAGGATTGGCAGGGCAGGAGGCAGGGGGTAAACAGATAGGCCCTGAGCACATCCTGCGGGGCGTCGCTCGTAAAGGCGAGGGGTTCGCAGCGAGAATCCTAACGGAGAGCGGCGTCAGCCTGGAGCGCGTCCTTCAGTAACTACCGGTCAGGAGCCGCATCCAAGGCCCCGACAGACCTCCAGCACCTTTTCGTTGGCCGGGATCTCCCATTGCTGCCAACCGATATAGGCGAACCTCACAATCCCTTCCCTGTCGATGATAAACATCCCTGGGCGTTGGCCTAGGGATATGACTTTGCTCTCCACTTGGTAGAGGTCGTAAACGGTGCCTTCGGGATCCGTCAAACACGGGAAAGGCACGGGGTGCCGTTCCAAGTAGGTTTGGGCATGCTCCAGGCTATCGTGCACAACCGTTACTACGCGAGCGCCAACCGCTAGAAACTCCTCGTGCTGCTGCGCCAACCGGCGCAGATGCCTCCGGCAGAAAGGTCAGAAAAACCCTCGCAGCAAAATCAGGACCACGCAAGCATTGCCCCTGAAATCGCCCAGGGAAACTTCTTGTCCCGTGTGCGCCGTTAACGTAAAGTCGGGCGCTTCACTGCCTGGCTGCACTCTTTCACTTGAAACCGGCATGCTCTCCCACAAAGTCCTTAGCTTGCCGTCCGCTTTCCACTCGCTGCTGCTGGCAAGGCAAGGGCCACGAACATGCCAACAACGTAAAAGGCGGCGGCGTACCAAAATATCACTGAATAGTCGTTGTTCATCCAGCCCAAGATGGCGCCAAGAATCAGCGGCGACGCTCCGCCAAACAGGGAGTTGACTCCCCAATACATGCCCATCAGGCTTCCTTCCAGGTTGAGCCCGTGGGCTACGTCCATGGCTCCGGCCTGCACCAAGGAGCTTACCGAGAACATCACGCTTCCCAGGAGAAGCACCAAGACCGTGAATACCCAGCCACCATCGGCAAGAGCAATGAGGCTAACCAAGACGGCGGATATGGCCATGATAGTCACAATCACGGGCTTGCGCCCTATACGGTCTGACGTACGGCCAATGAACGGGCCCGTCACTATCGCCAGGGCTGTCAGGAGGCCGAAGTGCACGCCTACCATCAGGGGCGACATTCCCAGCGTCTCCTTGAGGTAGAAAGCAAAGAAGACGATGAGGCCCCGATCTGCGACTCCCCTCAGACCCGAGACCAGGAGCAACAAGAGGAGCGCCCTCTGCTTGAAGACACCCCCTAGTGCCCCAAACTGGGCGCCAAAGCCTCTCTGAGGACCTCTGGCTTTCCGCTGCGCACGGTCTAGGCTAAGCGTACCAAGGGTCATCCAAAGAACGCCTGCGAAAGCGAAGGTCACGATGGAAGAGCCTTGCACGACTGCCTGCCACGACACGACGCCAATGAGGGCCCCCACAACGAACGGGGCCACAGTATCACCAGCGGTGCCGCTTGATCTGTGGAGCGCGATGACATATCCACGCCGTTCCGGGAAGCGCTGCGAAAGCACACTGGAAGCAGGCGGGTGCCAAAAGGAGCCCAAAGCCGCTCCTATGGCCAGTCCAATGAGGATGAGTCCATAACCACTCACCAGGGAAATCATCAGGTACCCAAGCGCCATGAGCACCAGGCTTACGATCATGAAGTGCCGTCGCAGGGCTTGGAACCGATCGGTGACAATGCCTCCGCCAATGCTGGCAACACCTCCGCCGAGCATGCGAGTGGTCTCAAAAAGACCCGCCTGGACCGCACTCAGCCCCAGGCTGTCCGCAATGTAGGGAACAATAACGAGGAAGCCCTGGGGGTAGAAGTGAACGGGCACGTGGCCGGCAACCACCGACCACAGGGTTCTGCGGTCTCTCTGCCCGCTGGCATCAGACGATACAGCGGTTGCCTCGCGCTCGCTCAACGATCCTCCCAGGCTCGAAAAAGGGAATTCTCCAAGGCAGCAACATAGTAGAGGGTGCACTGTCCGTCAAGCGACTGATGGGGCATCCTGGCCTCCGCCATGCCCCATCTCCGTAGTCGCTAAGACGGAAGCGAAGCCCGTATCGAGCGCTGTTTTCCACAGTTCAAAAACTTTACCGACTTCCGATGAGGCAGCATAACGGGGCACAGCGCTTTGATAAGGGTCAACGCCCGGGCTTTCGAATTGCTCGGAGATGGGGCTTTCCCCGGCGCTCTCCTGGAACAATGGGGCTGATACCCACGAAGCTCAGGAGGTTCGGACCGCTTGGGACAAGGGCGTCGAGGAGGGGAATCGGAGGGAAGGAGTTTCACCTCCCAGGAAGCGCCGATGCGGAACCCCTGGGGCGGTGGCGGCACTTCCTCCGACTGAAAGCGCCGCTGAAGACCAGTGGCTCGTAACGGTTCAGGACCTCTCCAGGCTAGTTATACATGATCGACCAGACCGAGCGGACATCGACGGGTACCTACCGAAGCTGCATATTCCACACCCGCGCCGCAAGATGAACGACAGTGGCGCCAAACCACGGGCTCATCATCACCGTCCGCGGTTTCGGCTACAAGGTCCCTGCATAGCCTGCGAGGCCCCCTGCTATACCAAAGCTCCGAAGGCATAGCAAGGGACCGTTAGCCGTCTAGCTGGCGGCGCTCTTGTTCTCAACAATGATGGCGTAAAGGTCGTTGCTGCCTACATTCTCTACCTGGTGGGTCCATTCCTCGTGCCACATGATATGACCGTCTGGAATATCGGCATCCATAGCCTCCCCGTTGGGCATATGAATCTTGACCTTAGCTCCCTTCACGAAGTACACGGTCTCCGACGGATGTGAGTGGGGTTGGTCTTTCTCGCCCGCCTTGAGCGTCATCCCTAACACCCTGACGTGCTCATTTTCCATGAGAGTCTGGTAGTTGGCGGGTGAAGCCTGCACTGGGTCAATGTATGTCATGGTTCTCTCCTATCGATACATGCTCTACTCGATACCCTGATACGCCGGCGGCTCGAACGGCTATCAGCGTACAGTAATGCTATAGGACAAGCTAGCCAACATTCTGGCAAACGCCTACCCAGAGGAAATCAGAGCGCGGGTCTTCAGTCACCGGATACGGTCTTCTCTGGGTAACGAAACCGGCCTCACCCAGAAGCCGCTGCCAGGTGTCAATGGTAAACAGCCCCGTGACATGCCTGTCGAGTTCTACCCTGAACTTTCCATCCTCCGTGAGAAAATATACGAAAACGGTGTCGATGGTGGAGTCATGGGGATCTGGATCGGTATCGTACTCCACATAGGTCAGCTCAACGGAGCCCGCCTTTCTGGTGTTGTTGGAAACGTAGGGTCCATCAAAGGTTTCAACATAGTAGTCTGGCGCGGTGACCAGCACGCCGCCGGGCTTCAAGTGCTCTCGGGCCGTAACGAAGGCCGCCAACAAGTCCGTTTCTGTTGTCATATAGCCAATGGCGTCGTGGATCAGGACGGCATCAAACCTTCGGCCCAACCGCACAGTCCTCATATCACCCAGATGGTGCTCCACCGAGCCATTCAATTTTTCGGAGTGAGCAAGCATCTCCGCTGACATATCCACGGCGGTGGCTTCAAACTCCGCGGTCAGGTGTGATAGGTTGTGGCCGCCACCGACACCCAGCTCAAGCACGTGGTGTCTGCCGGGCCCTAGGAACTCCCGCAGGGCATCACGCCAGTACCCAGCTTCCTCGGTGTATTCCTCGGGATCACTGATGAGAGGCCAGAGGTGGGCGTACTCTCCATACATTCGGTTCGTTTTCATGTTCTTTCTTTGCAGCACAAAGGAGGAAAGGTGCTGACAGTTTTAGGATCGATAGCGGTGGCCGTTATGATGGGGGCCTACTGGCTGGAACCACGCTCCAAATGGTTTGTCCTTCTCTTTG
>Ga0114996_10007502_pt1 | contig 12337 bp, 11 predicted proteins | sample ArcticOcean_MG_C_4_FD_87039 | JGI IMG/M metagenome (GOLD analysis project Ga0114996, IMG submission 87039) | Marine microbial communities from western Arctic Ocean - ArcticOcean_MG_CB4_134 | ecosystem: Environmental > Aquatic > Marine > Oceanic | place: Arctic Ocean: Canada Basin | collected... | reverse complement strand
TGATTCATGGCTCCCCTCGAAACTTTTCACACCTAACCCTTCAGAAAGGAGATCCTCACCCTGCCGCTTGCCCTTTTCCGCCCTGACCCGTTTCAGGCTCATCCTTGCATTGGAAAATGCTGTTGTCCCGGCCGAGTCAAGCGGGGACGGCGCCGAGGTTATCCTCACCGTTGGCGGGGCGGCCAGCCCGCCTGGCCTGACCATATCGGTGCGCGAGTAGAGACTGGGCGGCGCCTGCAATCACCGCAAGCATCCCTGCGTTTTCCTCTCGCGACGGATCCCTTTCAGCGCGGATTCGTTCCGCCGCTCCTCCTCTCAGATACCCCTCGCCGGGCGTATGACACATATTTCCCCCGCGGCCAACATGAGTAGGAACTTCACTCTAATCCTATTCGAAGCCGTCGACGATATTCTTTTTGTCATTCAGCGGTAAAGAGTTGATCCTTGCCGCTAGTCGAGTTCTCCCGAACCTGCGATCGAGGGCCACATGGGACTCAGACAGCGTGAGCTATGTCCGAAATCACGTTGTTTCGTCGTGGGCCTGAGTGCGAGACGTTTGAGATGGGAAATTATCACCCCGGTCGAGACCGGACTAGAGTGACCTAGCCCGCATTTCTCAGCGGGTGGCGGGGTCAGTCACCAGGAGCAAGGACAGGAGCAAGGACAGGAGCAAGGAAATGAGACACGGACTACAAACGGTGTTGCTAGGCGTACTTTCGTTAGCGCAGATCGGCGCGGCCCACGCTCAACAGGTGTCGGCGGCGCCGGTTTTCGAGACGGTGCCCGCCGCGCTGGGCGTTGCGGAGCGGCCGGAGAATCCCTTGCCCAGCGCGACGAAGCCTGGCGCGACGATGCCCGGCGCGACGAAGTCCGCCTACGTACTGGGTCCCGATGACGAGATAACGGTGAAGACCCTCGAAGCGGATGAGATCTCAGGAGCCCCGCTGCGGCTCGACTTAGCTGGTTACATTAGCCTGCCGCTGATTGGGAGAGTGCGTGCCGCGGGCCTAACAGCCGAGCAACTGGAAGCTGAGCTGTCCCGGCGCCTGAGTACCTACGTCCGCGAGCCACAGGTATCGGTCGGAATCAGCCGCTTGCGCAGCCAGCCCGTATCGGTCATTGGCGCGGTCAACAGCCCCGGCGTGCATCAGCTCGAGGGCCGTAAGACGCTGATAGAGATGCTGTCGCTGGCCGGGGGGCTTCGCGACGACGCTGGTTACAAAGTCAAGATCACGCGGCGCATCGAATGGGGCGCCGTGCCTCTGCCTGCCGCCAAGGCCGACGCGAGCGGGCAATTCAGCACGGGCGAAGTCAGTTTGCAAGAGGTGATGGAGGCCCGCAACCCCGCCGAGAATGTGCTCATCATGCCGCACGATGTGATCACGGTTCCGCGCGCCGAGATGATCTATGTCATCGGGGGCGTTCACCGCTCCGGAGGGTTCGTGCTCAACGAGCGGGAAAGTATTACCGTGCTGCAGGCGCTGGCTCTGGCGGGTGGTTTGCAGGCTACCGCGAAACGAAAGGCCGGTAAGATACTTCGTCCTGGGGAGCCGGGGACGCAGCGCAGCGAAATCGCCGTCAATCTCAGAGACATCATGGCGGGAAATTCTCTGGATGTGGCGCTGGAGCGCGAGGACATTCTTTTCGTGCCGCACAGCGGTGGAAAGGCGGCGATTCGGCAGGTTGCGGCCGCTGGGCTCAGCATGGGTACCGGGATGATGATCTGGCGTGTTGGGCGCTGATCGGGCGTGTCGGGCGCTGATCGGGCGTGTCGGGCGCTGATCGGGATGAAGGGCGGCAGAGAAAGATAAATATGGAACACACACAGAGACCGAACGGCGATGCAAGCTCCAGTCTGGCGATTCGCCCGATCCATGAGGGCGGGACTCCGGTGCCACGAATGAAATACGTCGATCCAATCGAGGAGGATTACCTCGAACAGACGGACTCGGAAGGCCTTCTTGACTACGGAAGAACTCTCTGGCGCAACAAGGCCAAGGTCTTCATCGGGGCTCTTGTGGGCGCTCTGGCGGGCTTCTTGTTTAGTCTGCCCCAGACTCCGATTTACCAGGGCCGCACGACCCTCGAGATCGAAACTTTCAACGAAAACTATCTGAACCTGCGCGAAGTGAGCCCGACCACCGCGCCCAGCCGCCACGCCACCGAGTTCGACATCGCCACGCAGGTGAAGGTGCTTGAGAGCGAGTCGCTGCTGGCCAAGGTCGTCGAGAAGCTCAAGCTCGACCAGCGGCCCGAGTTCGCCTATTCAGCGGGCCGGCTCTCGGGCTGGAGAAATGCTCTCGGCGTGGCCCCGGCCGAGGAAGTTCCGCCCATGGAGCGGGCCATTGAAACGGCTTCACGGAACTTTCGTGTGGAACCGTCGCGAAATACCAGGATCATCGAGATCATCTCGGACTGGCCCGACCCGCGGCTGGCCGCTGATTTCGCCAATACGCTGGCCGACGCGTTTATTGAGAACAACCTGGAGGCCCGCTGGAAATCGGCTCAGCGCAGCGGAGAGTGGCTGACCCGGCAGCTTGGCGAGTTACGGATCAAGCTCGAGAAATCAGAAGAAAAGCTGCAGAGCTACGCGCGTGTGAGCGGATTGCTGTTCACCTCCGAGCAGAACAGCGTGGCCGAGGAAAAACTTCGCCAGCTTCAAGCTGAACTCTCCAAGGCGCAGGCCGACCGCATCTCGACGCAATCGCGATTTGAGCTGACGCGGGGGAGCCAGCCCGGCGCCTTGCCTGACATCCTCGACAACGGTTCCTTGCAGGGCTATCAAGTGCGGCTGACCGATCTTCGCACGCAGTTGGCACAGCTCAACGCCGTTTTCACGCCCGAGCATTACAAGTTTCGCGGCGTGCGCGTACAAATCGAAGAGATCGAAAAAGCCATCCAAGCCGAGCGTTCGAACGTCCTGGGCCGCATTGGCAACGAATATGAAACCGTGCTGCGGCGAGAGAGGCTGCTCGAACAAGATTACGCCGCCCAAACGCGACTTGTTTCCGAGCAAGGCAGCAAAGGCATCCAATACACCATCTATAAGCGTGAGGTGGAGACGAATCGTCAGCTCTACGACAATCTCTTGCAGCGCGTCAAGGAGGCCGGGGTAGCGGCCGCCATGCGTGCCAGCAACATTCACGTCGTCGACCCGGCCAAACCTCCGCGACGGCCGCACGCGCCGAATCACGCGCTGAATGCGGCCCTGGGGCTGCTGGGTGGAATCTTTCTTGGCGTCGGGTTCGTGTTCGTCTCCGAGCGGGCCGATCGAACCCTCCGCCAGCCCGGAGACGCGGCAAACTATCTGCGTGTTCCGGAGCTGGGGATCATTCCCGCCTCCATTGCTGATTCGGTTCAGCGGTCGAAGGGGGACCGCAAGCTGGCGGCCGGCAAACGAGGCAAGAGCTTGCCAGCTTTCTCGATCGCCGGTGTTCCGGGCGTGGCGGGAGCGAACGGGGACTCCGCTGGCCCCAGCCACCCGGGCGAAACGGTGGAGCTGACAGCCTGGCAGCAGAAGCCCACTCTGGTCGCCGAGTCGTTTCGTGCCGCCCTGACTTCGATTCTTTTCACCGGACAAAACGGCGCCCACCCGCGCCTGATGGTCATCAGCAGCCCGAGCCCGGGGGAAGGGAAGACAACGGTTGTCAGCAATCTCGCCATCTGCCTGGCCGAGATCAACCGCAAAGTGCTGCTGATCGACGCGGACATGCGCAAACCGCGGGTTCACAAAGTGTTCGGCATTGAGAATAAACGGGGACTCAGCGACCTCTTGCAGGGCGCCGAATCGCTTGAGGGCGTCTCGCTCGAAGAGTTCGCGGTCCAGACTCAGGTTCCCGGACTTTTCGTGATGCCCAGCGGGTCTCCGACCCACAGCATCCCGAATCTGCTGCACTCCCCACGCACGTCCGAGTTACTGCTGCGGGCGCGGGAAGAGTTTGACTCGGTTCTGATCGACACTCCGCCCATGATGCAAATTTCGGACGCGCGGGTTTTGGGGCAGATGGCGGATGCGGTGATTCTTGTGCTGCGCGCCGGTCAAACGACAAGAGGCACGGCCAAGGCTGCCGCCGACCGCTTCCTCGATGACGGCACGCACCTGCTGGGGACGATTCTCAATTCCTGGGACCCGAAGACCAACGGCTACGGCTACTACGATAGCTACCGCTACTACGACTATTACTACTCGGATTCGGACCGGGAAGAGAGCAAGGCGCAGACGGCCTAGCCCGCAATTCTCACCGGCTGACGGGCCAAGCACATGAGGGGCCCGCCATTACTTCGTTGCGCTTGCTCGCCGTGCTCAACGGACTGTAAGAGTACGCCTCCGCTCGTCAAGCGGCGCGCGCCTCGTACTGACAGGCCTCTCATGCACTTTGCCTCGCCACCCGATGAGAAATGCGGCCTAGTGGCTGCCGCCGGAACTGCCGAACAAGTACTCAGAGGGCGGTTGCCGAAACAGTCGTTTCCTATCCCGAGAACGGATGAGACGCCTTCTCCCTGACCTATACCTGAAGCACTGAACTATGCCTGAAGCGAATATTCAGTCCGTTGAAATAGGTTACGCCGGCGGCTACGGAGGGACTGCCGCAACGGCAGCGGCCCGGGGCTCGTTCCCGAAGCGTGTTCTGTTTCGCCAGCGCTACCGGCTCTTGCAGTTCATGGTCGATTCGTTAGCGCTGGCAGCGGCCTGGTTTCTGACCCTGGAAGCGCGGCTGCTCCTCAATGGAGTGGTGGGACGCGAGCTGGGGCGGGCCGAGCTGGTGTTGCTGGCTCTCTCGCTGGGTACGATCTGGTTTGTGTGGATGATGGTGGCGTTGTATCGCCGCAGCTACCGCTCGCGGGCGGTTCCTGGTTTGATCGCAAACTGGCGGGAAACCGCCGAATCGGCATTGGTGGCCGCCGCGGTGACCGTCATTGTGACGTTCTTTTCCCGGCAGTTTGGGGCGAACCTCTCACGCTCGTTCGTGTTCTTGTTTACGCCGCTGAGTTTACTGGCGTTGTCGGCAGCTCGCTACACTGCGTTGGCGGCCGTCGCAGTTTGTGAAAAGAGGTGGCCATTGTTTGAGCGCGTCGCCGTGCTGGGCCAAGGCTCGGCGGCGAGTGATGTAGCGGAACAACTGTTTCAGGCAGGAACCTCCGCGGGCATTTGCGGCGTGGTTCTGCCACGGGGCGGGGGCCCGGCGGGATTGCGCGCTTCTCTTCCCGTGCTCGGCCGGACGGCAGAGCTGGGCGCTTTGATTAACCAGCACGGCCTGGAGCGGCTGGTCATCGTCGACGGCCAACTCAGCCCCGAAGAGATGGAGGACTGTGCCCGCATCTCGAAACGGATGGGGGTGATCGCCAGCCGCGCCTTTGGGCTCGTGGGGCATGACTCGCGGCTGGAGGTGACCGAAAGCTATGGTCTGCGGCTGCTCGAGTTGCGTCCCTTGACGTTCACTCGGCGCGCGGAGGTGGCCAAACGCGCGCTCGACATCGTCGTATCCGCGAGCTTGCTGTTGCTGCTGAGCCCGCTTTTGGGCGTTCTGGCCTTTCTGGTGAAATTGAGTTCGGAGGGTCCGGCACTCTACAAATCCTCTCGCGTCGGCAAGGGTGGCCGGCACTTCACCTTCCTGAAGTTCCGCTCGATGGTAGCGCAGGGGCAGGACCACTCCGCGAGCCGCCAGCATTTGCATGGGAGCAATCAGCAGAATGGTCACCTGTTTAAGATTCGTGATGATCCGCGTGTGACGCCGATCGGCAAGTTCTTGCGCCGCTCCAGTCTCGACGAGATGCCGCAGTTGATTAACGTGCTGCTGGGGCAGATGAGCCTGGTGGGGCCGCGGCCACTGCCGGCCGAAGACCTGGATCCGGACGGACACAGCCAGCAGTTCGGGGAGTGGGCCGAGAAACGCTCTCGGGTGCTTCCGGGCATTACCGGGCTCTGGCAGGTGAGCGGTCGCAGCGAGCTGTCCTTCGAAAAAATGGTTGAGCTCGATGCGCGCTACGTGAGCGACTGCTCGCTGGCGCTCGACTTGCGGATTCTGCTCCAAACGCCCTTGGCGGTACTGAGCGCACGCGGTGCTTACTGACGGGCGGGCCGGCTCTGTTTGGCCCGACCCGCGACTTTCATCGCTGCTGAGCGGCGGCGCTGGGAGATTCGCCCAAAATCGCACGGAAGATCCGATGAAGATCCGACTGAATAATCCATGAGTAGCCCGACACAGATGCTTTTGTCGTCCGAGCCAGGAGAGTTTCCCCTCGGCCACCCGCTGCCAACTGTTCGGCCGGCTCTTCCAGACGCAGGTTTCGCCTGTGTCCTGTGCCAGTCGGTCGGCTCGCTGGACATCGGCCCCAACCTGGACTTTCCCGGTGCGCGAATTTGCCGCTGCGACCGTTGCGGCCTGATCTCAACATCTCCGCTGCCCAATGATGCGCGGCTTGAGGATCTCTATCGGCGGCAGTACCGGCAAGTGAGAAACGAAGCGCCCGACCGAACCTATCTGCGGGACCTCGATGCTCGTGCCCAGGCCCAACTGGCGTTTGTTCACGGGGATGGCGCCGTGGACTTGCGCGACGCCCGGGTACTGGACGTGGGTTGTTCGGCAGGCTCATTCCTGAAAGCTTGCAGCCGCTGGACCCCGTCGCTGGCCGGGTTTGAACCCGACGATGTCATGCGCCGAGCGGCGACTGACCGCCTTCCAGAAACGGCGCGGCTCGAGGAAACCATTTTCCGTCGTGACCGCTTGCCGGGACAGACCTACGAGCTGATCGCCGCTTCGCATGTTCTCGAACACGTGCCGCACCCGGTTTCGTTCGTGTCCTCTTTATGCGATTTGCTCTCCGATCGCGGCGTCTTGATGATCGAGGTACCCAATGAAGACCTGCTTACGCTCGAAAACGCCCTGGCGAGCGGCCAGCGCGGCCGCATGCATTTATTCTTTTTCAGCCCGGATAGCTTACGGTCCACGATCGAGGCCGCTGGTGGCCAGATCGTCCGGATAGCCTCATTTGGCGGGCCCAAAACGGCTAGCCCGGGCTTCGCCGGCCGTGCGAGGAACTTCAAATCCCGCTTAAAAAAGCTAGTCGAAGGCTCCTCGGATCCGTCCGTCATGAAGGGCCTGTATCGCTTACGGAACCTGCCGAAGGGCTATAGCCGGCGGCGTCTGATGGCGATCGAGCGCGGGCTGGATGGGGAGTATCTGCGCGTTCTGGTTCGGGAAAACTTTTTGCGTTCATCAAAGGAGATTCATCATGTCTGACGTGTCCAGTCTTACCGCATTAAAAAATCACTTGGAGCCGCGAGGCGAGGCCCGAGAGGTGTTCATCATTGCGGAAATCGGAATTAACCACAACGGCAGTCTCGACCTTGCCAAGCAGCTCATCGATGTTGCCAAGGCGGCCGGCTGTGACGCGGTGAAGTTTCAAAAGCGCGAGATCGATATCGTCTATACCGCGGAGTTTCTCGACGCCCCTCGCGAGAGTCCTTGGGGGACGACACAAAGGGAGCAGAAGCAAGGCTTGGAGTTTGGACGCACCGAGTTTGACGAAATCGACGCTTACTGCCGGCGGGCCGGGATCGAGTGGTTTGCCTCGGCCTGGGACCTTCCGAGCCAGACTTTCTTGCGCTCCTACAATCTAAGCCACAACAAAATAGCCTCGGCCATGATCGGGCATCATGAGTTTCTCGAGGCTGTCGCCGAGGAAAGAAAGGTCACTTTTGTGTCGACGGCGATGAGTTCTTACGAGGAAATCGACCAGGCCATCGAAATTTTCCGGCGACAGCAATGTCCTTTTGTTCCGATGCATTGCGTGGGGGAGTATCCGGCTGCCGAGGAGTCGCTCAATCTTCGTGTGATCGATGAGTTGCGCCGCCGCTATCTCTGTCCGGCCGGCTACAGCGGCCATGAGGCGGGCGTAAGCGGATCTGTTTTCGCCGCCATGCTGGGCGCGGTCGCCGTCGAGCGCCATATCACGCTCGATCGTGCAATGTACGGCAGCGACCAGGCTGCGTCGCTCGAAAAGCGCGGACTGGAGCTGATGGTGGGCTATATTCGCTCGATTCCCACTATCTTGGGGGACGGAGTCAAGCGTGTGACCGAAAGTGAAGCTGCCAACGCTCGGAAGCTCCGCTATTATTTGGATCCGCAACGCCAAGCTGCCCAGGCTTCGCTGGCTCAGGCGCGCTGACCGGGCCAGCCGCCGGACGTTCTGACGCCAATGGAGACACCAATGGAGACACCGATGGAGAAGCCAAATGATTCGACGTCTCCCGCACGCCATGTTGTGCTGATTCTGCAGGCCCGGATGGGGTCCGCCCGGCTGCCTGGCAAGTCCATGCTCGGTCTGGCGGGCGCTCCACTTTTGACGCGGATACTCGAACGGGTGCGACGCTCGAGACGGGCCGATCAGATCGTCGTCGCGACGACCCGCAACTCGGAGGACGACGTTCTGGCGGGACTGGCGGCCGATCACGGCGTGGCAACATTTCGGGGCGCGGAAAACGATCTGGTGGATCGCTACTATCAAGCCGCCCGAGCCTTTGGCGCCGACGTTATCGTGCGGTTGCCAGCCGACAATGCTATTCCCGAACCGGCTGAGATCGACCGCATCATTGAGTTTCATCTCCGCGGGCAGAGCGAGTTCTCCTCTAACCTCGCCGAAGTGTTCGGCAACGGCTACCCGGATGGCATTGGCGCGGAAGTGTTCGATTTGGCGACACTCGAACAGGTCCGCGCCGACTGCGGCGACCCCCTTCGACGGGAGCATCCTCATCTGAATTTCTTCGACTACGAGACGCAAACCGCCGCCCGTCCCGAGCGCTATCGCGTTGGGACGGTGAGGTGCCCGTCCGCCTTCCGGCGTCCGGACTTACGACTCGACGTCAACACTCGGCAAGACTACGAATTCATGGCGCGGCTTTATCAGGATCTCCATCCTGGCAACCCTCAATTCCACATCACCGATGTCATCGATTGGTATGACAACGTGTATCGCCGCGCTGAGAGCGGGGCGTCTCCGCGCTTTGCGCCAGCGGTAGCTGGATAACGAGCTTTCGCACCTCGAAGGAATTTTCGTCATGCGGCTAGCCCGCATTTCTCACCGGCTGACGGGCCAAGCACATGAGGGGCCCGTCATTACTTCGTTGCGCTTGCTCGCCGTGCTCAACGGACTGTGAGAGTACGCCTGCGCTCGTCAAGCGGCGCGCGCCTCGTACTGACATGCCTCTCATGCACTTTGCCTCGCCACCCGATGAGAAATGCGGGCTAGGGGTTGGCCCCAAATCCTGGAAACCATGGTGGCCATGATGCGCGGGCTTTACGTGGCGGCGTATCTTCCACCCTGGCCGATCGGTTTTGTGAAGTCGGCGGACCAGCTCATCGAGGAGACCGAGAACCACTTCGGCATCTGGACTACGCTGGCCCTGGATGACGAACACACGATGCTGCTGGCCGAGACGAGAAGAGCCTGAGGCGCACGAGCGCCGTCGCTGGGGCCGCGTCCCAACCGCCGTGTCCCAATCAAAGAAAGAAGGCAACCGGAACAAACCATGAAGCCATCTTCTCGAGTAGTCTATTTCAACGGCGAACTCGTGCCCGAGGCCGAGGCCCGGCTCTCGATCTACGACTCGGCGCTGATGTTCGGAGACATGGTCTTCGAGATGACGCGCTCCTTCAACCAACAACAGTTCAAACTTCGCGAGCATCTCGACCGCCTCTACGCCTCCATGAAAGCGGTGAGCCTCCCGGCTCCGATAACGATTGATGAGATGGAGCAGGCTGTCTACCGAACGATCGACGCCAATCGCGAGGCATTTCTCGCCGACGATGAGCAGCGCGTGATGATCGACGTCTCGCGAGGCCTGCTGTCGATCTACGAGGGGATTGTCGGGGTTGGTTCGGGCCCGAACGTGATCATCGCGGTTTCCCCCTTGGGCTGGACCGTAGCCGGGATGGGAAAGCTATTCAAGGAAGGCATTAACGCCGTGATTCCTTCCCAACGCGCCATCCCGGCTTCCCTGCTTGATCCAAAAGTGAAAAACCGCAGCCGGCTGCACTATCTCATGGCCAACGTTGAGGTGAGCCGTTACCAGGGCGAGAACAACTGGGCTCTGCTGCTCGATCCCGACGGGCTGATCGCCGAAGGCACGGGCGACAACTTTTTCATCGTCCGGGACGGAACCATCGTCACGCCGGAGGGCCGCAATATTCTGCGCGGCATCAGCCGCGGCTACGTGCTCGAAGAGCTGGCGCCGCAACTGGGGCTCAGGACCCTGGAGACGAATATCGAACCCTACGACGTGCTGAACGCCGATGAAGCGTTTATGACGGGCACGCCGTTTTGTTTGCTTCCGGTCTGCCGTCTCAACGGCGAGCCGATTGGAGACGGCCGGGTGGGGCCGATCAGCCGGCAACTGCTGGACGGCTGGAGCCAAAACGTCGGCGTCGACATCGTCGCCCAGATTCAAGGGTGGGACCGGGAGCGGCTCGGCGAAGCCGCCACCGGACCTACCCCTTACGCCTTTGGACGTGCGCGCTAGTTTTTTGAACTGAATGAATTTGTGCTGAATGAAAAGGAGAAACGATGACTTCTACCATGACTTCTAGATTGACCGACGAAGGCCTTTGCTTGGATGAATACTCCTCAAACGAAACCTACGCAAGTGTTCACTTCAAACGCGCAGTTGGCGAGCTGCCCGAGATGGAGTGTTCGAAGGCCATGGCACGACTGGTGGCGGAGCGGATGCCGGCCAACGGGGATATTTTAGACGTCGGCTGCGGCGCTGGACATTATCTGCGGTCTTTCAAGAATGCTATCTCGCTACCCTTCCAGTATGTGGGGATTGACTACTATCCGATTCTTCTCGAGAAAGCAGCTCAGGCCTGGGGCAACGAGCCAACAGCAAGTTTTCGGCAGGCAAGCATTTTTGATATGCCGGTGGAGGATGGCGAATTCGACATCGCGACCTGCAGTAATTTACTGATGCACCTGCCCAGTATCGTGAAGCCGATGAGCGAGTTGATCCGTGCGAGTCGCAAGTGGGTTCTCGTTAGAACGATGATCGGCGACCGGTCCTATCGGATTCAAGAAGTGTTGTCGAAGCAGTGGTGGGCCTTCACGGACGTGGCCGCCGAGCAGGAGTTTGACGATGAGGGTCAACCAAGGTCGTTTTCCTACGAGAACATCTACTCGAAGGAATATTTCACTGGCGTGATACGGCGTTTTGCTCCCGACGCGCGCATAACCTACATCAAAGACGACCAATATCAGCCGCAGAACATTCAGCAATCCGCCGACACCGAAGGCTTGGTCAACGCCACACGGATCATAGACGGGATGCAGGTTTTCGGTTACATCATTTTGCCCTACACGTTTGTTGTCATCGAGTTGCCGGCGTGAAGCCAGCCAATCCTATCGGCATCATGCAAGGAAGGCTGCTGCCTCCGCCCGAGGGGAGATTGCAAGCGTTTCCAGGGTCGCGCTGGCGCGAGGAGTTTCCCCTTGCCGCGCAGGCGGGCCTGGATTGCATCGAGTGGATCGATGACGTTGATGACGGTGAAGGGCAAGAGGCGAATCCGTTGGCGAGTGAGGGGGGAGTCACGGAAATCCTGCGGCTCTCCCGGCGCTGGGGCGTGGCGGTGCGGTCCATCTGCGCCGACTATTTCATGACAAAACGCCTGATCGCGGCCGACGGCTCAGCCGATCTTGAAAGCGCCGAGAGGCTGAAGTGGCTGCTGGGCCGTGCGGCCAAATTGGGGGTTCGCTACGTCATTTTGCCGTTTGTGGATTCCTCCTCGCTGCAATCCGACGGCGAGTGTCAAACGCTGGCGGGCCTGCTGGCCGAGCTGACGCCGGCGATCGAGCGCAGCGGGGTCGAACTTCACTTGGAAACCGATTTACCCCCCGATCAATTGGCCGCCCTGCTCAGCCGCGTTTCCCATCCGCTGGTGCGGGCTAACTACGATATCGGCAATAGTGCTTCACTGGGCCGCGACCCCGCCCTGGAGCTCGGATCGATCCGTCCGTGGCTGGGGAGCGTTCACGTCAAGGACCGTCTTGGCGGCGGGGGCACGGTAGGGCTGGGGACTGGAGACGCTGATTTTCCGGTTTGTTTTCGGCTGATCCGGGAAGCGGGGTTCAGCGGACCCTTCATCCTGCAGGCAGCCCGCGACGATTCTATCAGCGAGGTGGATCTGGCCGCGGGAAACCGGCGTTTTGTCGAGCAGCAGCTCGCCAGCATCGGGATGCCGCTGCGAGGGGCCGCGTGGAGCTAGGGCTCGATCGCCGCGTGGCCTTCATTGCCGGGTCGAGCCGCGGCATCGGCTTTGCCACCGCTCAGGCTTTCTTGCGAGAAGGG
>Ga0114996_10007501_pt1 | contig 12338 bp, 13 predicted proteins | sample ArcticOcean_MG_C_4_FD_87039 | JGI IMG/M metagenome (GOLD analysis project Ga0114996, IMG submission 87039) | Marine microbial communities from western Arctic Ocean - ArcticOcean_MG_CB4_134 | ecosystem: Environmental > Aquatic > Marine > Oceanic | place: Arctic Ocean: Canada Basin | collected... | reverse complement strand
GCTGGAGATGACATCAGATGCTGCTGCAGAGTTTGTAGATAATGCCTCGGCTGATGTGGTATATATTGATGGAAATCATTCATATGAATTTGTTTTATCTGATTTGAATAATTATTATAGAAAAGCAAAGCCAGGAGGCCTTATTGTTTTAGATGATTATGGTGATAAAATGGGCGGGGTTAAAAAGGCTGTTATTGAGTTTACAGAAAATAATGATTTAAATTATATAGTGACTGAGGATGGCAAGACGGCCTACTTTGAGGTGAAAAATAATGGGTGATAACAAATATGCTTTTACCTGGGGGCTGGAGGGCGTAAGGCACTATACCAATAGGGAGTCTGTGTACTTTAAGCATCTAAAGGGTGTGGAATACTCTTTTGATGGAGGGAGTGTTTTGGAAGTTGGTCCTGGAACTGGAAAGTTTGCGGTTCAGTTGATAAATGAGCATAATATAAAAAAATATACAGTTTTAGATATAGAGAGAAATATAATGGATTCTGTAAATTATATAAATTCTAAAAAATTAAATATTGATTTATCATATATTTATGCAGAAAGATGTTATGAGGCTTTTGATAAAAAGTTTGATCTTTTAGTATCAAATATTTGTATACCAGAAACTCCGAAAGAATATAGGCGAGATCTATTAAATAATATCATCCCCAATTGTAAGTCTGCAATGATAATAGGCCAACTGAAAGAGGGGAGGCCAGTCGGGGGGTCTGGAGAAGATTACGAGAGATGGATAAAAGGCTTATTTGATAAAAACTTTAAAACTGTTAAATGCAATTTGACATCTTATAAAAATTGTTATGCATTAATAGGCTGCTGATTATGAGATTTGCTCTTTTTATCACTGGCTATAAGGGTTTTCGCTTTTTAGAGAAATTAGAAAAATATAAGCCTGATATTGTAATTACATATAATAACCGAGAAGGCTCTAACTCTGTATATTATGATAAAATTATTGATTGGTGCAATCATAATGATATAAATGTTGTAAACAAAAAAAAAATAAATCAAGTTAATTTTGATAATATTGATAAAATATTTGCGATAGGTTGGCAGTTCATAATAAAAAACAATTTAGATAAACTGGTAGTATTTCATGATTCGTATTTGCCAGAAAAAAGAGGTTTTGCACCAACAGTTTCATCTTTGTTGAATAAGGATGAATACTTGGGGGCAACGGCATTTTGGCCATATCCAAATTCATCTGATCCAGACTTTGGGCTAGTCTATTCTAGAAAAAAGGTAAATATAAAAAAATATACAAGTTTAAAGGAAGCTTTTGATATAGTTGTAAATTTGTATTGTCAAATATTTAATGAAATTATAGAAAAAGATATAAAGCCAGAAGAGATTGACTATAGTAAGAGCACTTTTTCTATGTGGAGAGACTCTGGGGATGCCAAAATAGACTGGAATTGCTCTGCAGAAGATATTAAGGTAAAAGTTTTATCTTTAGGGTATCCTTATGAGATATGTTTTGCTGTTTATGAAGATAAAAATATAATAATAACAGATGTTGATATAGTCGAAGACGTAGATCTTATATTAAGACAAGACCATATTGGAAAGATATACAAATTAGATAATGGTAAGCCAATTGTCATTTGTGGGAGCGGGCTTTTAAAAATAATTGTAGCAAAAGCTGAAGATGGTAAAGAGGTGGGATTTGACAGGCTTAGGAGGAGATTTTCGTGAAAAGAGTAATTATTACAAGGGCGGATAAGCATGTTAAGTGGTGTTCTGATATATCTCATCCTATATTTAAGAAATATGCAAAAAAATGTAATGCAGACTTTGTAGTGCTTTCGCATAAAGCTCCATTTTTAACAGATGACAACCTTCCTCACTATAGAATTTTAAAAATAAGAGAGTTATTAGACAAGTATGATAGAGTCCTTCATTTAGATACAGACATGATTATAAACAAAGGCTGTCCCAATCTTTTTGATGTTGTGCCAAAAAATATGGTTGGAAGCATATACGAAGACAAGGGTAGCCGCGCTAGTCATAGAAGGTCACTCATCGGCAAGATTCAAAGGGCCTGGGGGGATGTAGGCTGGAGAGAGGGGTATACTAACGCGGGAACGTTTATGCTATCCAAAGAGCATAAAGATATATTTTTACCTCATAATAATAAGTATTGGTTAGGCTGGGGTTCGGCAGATGTACATATGTCTTATATGATTCATAAATTAGGCTTTAAGGTTAAGGAGCTTAGCTTTAAGTGGAACCATATGACAATGTTTTCTGAAAAGTGGAATAACAATGCAAATAGATTTAATTCTTTCATAATTCATTATGGAGGAAGGGGTATTTTTGATAACGGAGTGCAGAGCAGGATTGAGCAGATGAAGCTTGATCTTGGTAAAATATATAAATAAATGGAGAAAAAATGAAACTAGTAGTTATAACTGGTTGCCTTGGCCTTATAGGATCGCATGTAACAAGGGCTTGTCTAAATAAGGGGTGGAAGGTTTATGGTATAGATAGCTGCACTTATGCTGCGAATATTAATTTTATTGAAGAATTTGAATCTAATTCTAATTTTACTTTTTTAAAAGAAGATATTGTTGATTTAAAGCATTTGCCAGATTGTGATTATGTTATAAATCTGGCGGCTGAGTCTCATGTTGGAAACAGTATTTTAGACAGTGAAGAGTTTATTAGAACAAATATTTTAGGTGTAAAAAATTTATTAGATCTTATAAGAAAAAAGCCGTTTAACGATGTAGACCAACCAATATTTTTTCAATTTTCCACAGATGAAGTATACGGAGATATAGTTTCTGGAGAGCACACAGAGGAGGACAAGTTGTATCCTTCAAATCCATACTCTGCCTCTAAAGCATCGGCAGATATGTTTATATTGTCTTGGGCGAGAACCTATGGAACTAAGTACATAATTTTGAGACCTACAAATAATTATGGCATAGGACAGTATCACGAAAAGCTTATACCTGCGAGCGTAAGAAGCTTGTTTCGAAAACGAAAAATAAAGTTACATGATGAAGGCGAGCCATATAGAAACTGGCTTCACTCAGAAGATACTGCATCTGCAGTTATTACGATAATTGAATCAGAGCAGGTTAATGAGATATATAATGTCGCCGGCAATTTTGAACAAAAAAATAAGGAAACTTTTGAAAAAATTGTAAGATGTTACTTCCAAGGCGAAGATAGCGACTGGACTGAACATGCTGACCTTAAACATGTAAGGCCTGGTCAGGATGTAAGGTATGCCCTCAATGACTCAAAATTAAAAGCTTTAGGGTGGAAGCCGAATAAGGTTTTTGATTATGAGATAAGAGATATAGTTGATTATTATAAAAATAATTTTAGGTGGTAAAGTGAAAATATTTTTTATAGGAGTTTTTGATAATAAAAATAAATCAACAAATAATTCTCAGCTAAAAGCCTTTAAAGGCCTTGAGCATACTGTATATGCTTATAACTATAGGGTTGTAGCTTCAAAGATTGGAAATAAGAAGAGAGACCTGGATATGATAAAGCAAGCAAAAAAGTTTGCTCCAGACCTTCTTGTGTATTGCAAATGCAATGTTGTTTCTTTTGATGTTTTTGAAAAAATGAATAAAATAACAAAGACATGTTTATGGTTTATGGATCCATTATCTACTTATTCTAGAGCTGAGTTTTATAAAAAAACAAAATTAGTCAACTTCTTTGTTTGTGATAAACTTAATGTTTTAAAGGTAGCTGAAAAAATAAATAGTAATTCATTTAGAGTTTGCGAAGGATATGATGATATGATAGATAAAGTGTATATCTTAAATGATGAGCATGATATATCTTTTATTGGAAAAATATATGGAAAAAGAAAAAAATGGATAGAGGAAATAAACAAAGGTATTAACGTAACAAGTAAATGCTTTGGAGAAGATCATGCAAAAATGGTTTCAAAAACGAAAATTAATTTAAATTTTTGTACAGCCAATGGGGCTTCAGATAGGGTATACAAAATAATGGCAGCAAAGGGGTTTTTGTTAACAGATGATTGGGAAGGACGGGCTGACGATTTTAGGGATGGTGAAGATTTGGTCCTTTTCCATGATAAAAAAGATTTGAATAATAAAATAGAATTTTATTTGAATAATGAAAAAGAAAGAAAAAGAATTGCTAAGAATGGTCATATTAAGGTTCAGAAATTTTCAAGAACTAATTGGGCAAAGAATATTATTGAATTATCAAAAAGGGTCAAATAAACATGAAAACATTAGTCGCAGGTCCATGGATAGGGGAGTTTGGTTGGGAGCTTATGGAGTGGCAGGGGCATGTAAGAGCTTTATCAGAACAATATGATAAAATAATCTGTATAGGCCCAAAGGGTTCGGAATATTTTTATTCTGATTTTTGTAATAAATATTTAGCATATAAAAGCACAAAGATGGTGCCAGACTCTTGGTTTGGAAGAGACAAGTCTAATTTAAATAATAGAATAATTTTAAAGAATGATTTTGTAGATAAGATTTTAAAAAATAATAATATAAATATAGAAAGTTATGATCTGTTTGCACCAAGAAGAATGAAGCCTTACAGGGCTTATAGCACGGGTCCTGGCATATTTTCTCATTATAAAAATATTTATTTATTTAAAAAAAATGAATATAAACAAGAGTTCATTAAATTTGGGAAAAAAACAAATGGTTATGATTTGATAATTCATGCAAGAAGCAGAAGCTGCATAAGAGAGTCTGATAATTGGAATTTAAATAAATGGAACGCATTGGTTGAAAGTTTGCCAAATATGAAGATTGCATCAATAGGCAGGTCCCCCGAGGCTTTTCACGTTAAAGGTACGGTTAATATTTTGAATTTAAATATGAAAGATTTATGTAATATATTGTATTCATCAAAATGTATAATTGGGCCACAGTCTGGTCCAATACATTTGGCAGCATTATGTGGGTTGAAGCAAATTGTTTGGTCACCAAAGAGTATAAACAAGAGAAGGTGTCTGGAAGACTGGAATCCTTTTGGGGCAAATAGTGTATTTTTTATAGATAAAAATCCAGAAGTCGAAAAGGTAAAGGATATTTTATCAAAAGTTATGAGTTTATAAGTGAATAATTATAAAATAGCACAAATAGGGAACGGCTTTGTGGGCAACGCCTTAAACAGATCCTTCAAAAAAAATGGAGTAGATACAGTTGTTTATGACAAATTTCAAAACATAGGAAAGCTTGAAGATGTTTTGGATTCAAGCATAGTCTTTCTATGCCTTCCTACGCCTTATATTGAAGGAGAGGGCTTTGATCTAAGTGCTATAAAAGAAAATTTTGAAAAACTAAGCAAATCAATTTATAAAGGATTGTGCGTAATAAAGTCCACTGTTGAACCCGGGGTTTCGAAAGCTCTTGCTGAAGAGTATGGTTTAAACGTTGCGCATAATCCCGAGTTTTTAACCGAAAGAACTGCTTTTGAGGATTTCGATAGTCAGGGACATATTGTTTTAGGAAAGGCTTGCGAGTCGCCCACATTTGACAAACTAATCCTTTTGTATAAAAAGCTTTATCCGAATGCTTTTATATCTATATGCACTTCGGACGAGTCGGAGGCTATGAAGCTCTTTGCTAATTCTTTTTATGCACAAAAGGTAATGATTTTCAATGAATTTTATTTATTATGTAATTCAATTGGGCTAGATTTTGAAACAGTTAAGTCTTTGATGCTAAAAAATAATTGGATAGCACCTCAGCATATGACAGTTCCAGGTCCAGATGGCAAGATGGCGTATGGGGGTCATTGCTTTCCCAAGGATACAAATGCATTAAACACGCTTATGGAAAAGAATAACACAAGACGTGAGGTTATAGGCGCTGCAATAAAAGAGCGAAATAAAATGAGGGAGGACTAGTCTGTGCTTACGGCTATAGTAACAGGGTCGGCCGGATTTATAGGCGGGCATTTGACAGACGCCCTTTTGGACGCTGGACTTAAAGTTATAGGTATAGATGATATGCGCTCAGGGCTTGACTCTACAATGGATTTGCACATATCTCATGAAAATTTTATTCCTAAATATTATGATATAAGATCTGAAAGAATAAATAGTGTATTTAGAGATCATAGTCCAGATTTCGTTTTTCATTTAGCAGCAATTCCTGGCGTAGCTCCGTCTGTTCAAGATCCGTGCATCTCTAATGATGCAAATGTAAGCGGAACATTAAATTTGTTAAACTCTTCGAAGAATCATAATGTTAAAAGATTTATATTTTCTTCATCATCTTCTGTTTATGGAGGGACAGATAGCTTGCCGACAAAGGAGTGTAATAAATTAGATCCAAAATCTCCGTATGCTTTGCAGAAAAAGATAGGAGAAGAGTATTGCAAGATGTTTTCAGACCTATATGGGCTGGACACTATTTGCTTGCGATATTTTAATGTTTTTGGCCCAAGACAAAGGGCCGACTCTGCATACGCTGCTGTTATATCCTCCTTTTGTGATAGTATAAAGAGGGACGAAAGACCAATCATATATGGAGATGGAGAACAGTCGAGAGATTTTTGTTTTGTTGAAAATGTTGTATCTGCAAATATTTTAGCATCTAATTCTAAACATAGTTTTTCAGGAGATATATTCAATATTGGTTGTGGAGGCAATATTACGGTAAACTCTATTTGCAAATCTCTTGGGACAAAGAGCCCTATTTATGAGGCCAAGCGGCCCGGAGACGTTAAATTTTCTCAGGCAGATATTTCAAAAGCATGTTGTCTTTTGGGGTATAATCCAGAGGTATCTTATGAAGAGGGGCTGAGACAAACTCTTGGCTGGTTTTTGAATAATTAGGAAGGGTAAATGAAGATGTTAGTAGCTGTTATAACGGGGGTTGCAGGCCAAGATGGATCTTATTTATCGGACTTGTTGCTAAGCAAGGGCTATATGGTCGTAGGCATTTCAAGAAGACATAGTGCCGGAGAAGAGTTTTCAAATATAAAACATTTGCTTGGTAATGATAGTTTTAAACTTATAGAGGGAGATATATGTGATGCAACCCTTATTTCTAGGGTCTTGCATAATTATAAGCCGCATGAATGGTATAATTTGGCAGCGATGTCGCATGTCGGCCAGTCCTTTAAGGAGCCTTTGGTTACGTTTGATGTTGACGCCAAATCTGTGATAATGCAATTAGAGTGTATAAGGCAGATTTCTCCGTATACAAGGTTTTATCAGGCATCAACATCGGAATTATTTGGAGGCTTAAATTGCCCAGAAAAAGGGTATGATGAAGACTCTATATTTAATCCAAGATCGCCATATGCAATCGCTAAGCTTGCTGCATTTTGGGCTGTAAAGAATTATCGTATTGCATATAATCTTTTTGCGTGTAATGGAATTTTTCATAATCATAGCAGCCCAAGAAGAGGCTATGACTTTGCCACCAGGAAGATCACAAGGGGGGTCGCTGGTGTAAAATTGGGATTAAAAGATTGTGTGAGAATGGGGGATCTGTCGCCTTTTCGGGACGAGGGACACTCCAAGGATTATTGCAGGGCGATGCATCTTATGTTGCAGCAAGATGAGCCGGAAGATTATGTTGTCGGAACTGGAACCGGAGCAACTATAAAAGAGATGTTTGAATATGTTTGTGGCCTTGCCGAGTTAGAGTTTGAAGATGTTTATATGGAAGACGAAAGATATATGCGACCATCAGATGTGCCATATTTATGTGGAAATCCAAATAAAATAATGAATGAACTTGGATGGCATCCTAAATATAGCTGGAAAGCTCTTCTGAAAGAAATGTATGAAAATGACCTCAAAGATCTCAAAAGTAAAAACAATATATAGTCAGTTAGAAGTATGCTCTATGATGCGATCAGGGCATCACGCTGTGCTTTATTGGATTTTTGGACAAATAAATCATCCTATATATTTTAGAGATGATGTCTTGTGTTACAATGACGAAAGAAGGCTTAAAGATAGGGGCATCGTTATAGGTGGGAGCAGGATTCCTGCAGATTTGAAAACATATATTTATAATATTGAAGATATTCCAATTAATAATATTGAAAAAATAAGAAAAAAATATAAATCAATATTAGAAATAGTCCCATCGAAAAAAACTAGATCTATTTTAATTATAAGGGATCCATTTAATATGTTTTCCAGCAGACATAGGCTGTACTTAAGGATAAATAAGATAAGAGAAGAGGGGGGCGAAAGACCCTTTTCTGAATTAAGGAATACCAATGGAAATAGTGGGGTTGCATGGATAGACGATGGAGCGGTTGAGTTATGGAAGGTGTATGCTAAAGAGTTCTTGGGATACACAAATTATTTGGGTGATAGTTCGTTAAAAATAAGTTATAACAAATGGTTTTCGAATATATCTTATAGAGAAAAGATATCTAAAAATATGGGTTTAAAATTTTCGGATAAAAACATAAACTATGTTCCAGTCAACGGTCATGGTAGCAGCTTTGATGTTCGCACTATGAATGGAAAGGCTCAAAAGATGGATGTGCTGAACAGGTGGACACGCTTTTCGGAGGACGAGAAGTTTAGGAATATTTTTTCTGATAAAGAGTTGATCGATCTGTCTTTAAAGATATATCCAAAGATAACAAAAAAAATTATTAAAGAAATGGGCTTATAATGCCTAATAAAAATCTTTTTATAGTTTGCATGAATAACGGTGGATCTACATTGATTCATGAGTGTGTTGCAAGCTGTAAAAACGCTGTGGTTATACCTCGAAGCGAAGCTAAGCCCAATTCTGCAACATCCGCAGAAGGCCATGTTAATGCCGGCGGCCATATGCCGAGACCCTTTAAGTATGCCGTGGGCGCGGTATGGACGGAGAAGAAACACATATTTCAAAATGTTGAAAACTATAATTGGCCGAAGATAAAAGAGGCTTGGAATAATAAGTGGCGGCTATCTTCAAATTGGGCTGAAGATGGCAGGGTTCTTGTGGAAAAATCTCCGCCAAATGTTTTGCGAGCAAGAATGATGGAGGAAGAGTTTGAGAATTCATATTTTATAGTTATGGTTCGAAACCCCTATGCTATTGCCGAGGGTATGAGGAGGCGATGGGGTAGGAGCGTTCAACGGTCTGCTAGACATTGGGTTGAGGCCTCAAGGGAGCAAATCAGGAATGTAGAAAACTTAAAAAATGTTATTTGGTTTAGATACGAAAAGCTTTGCTCAAAACCAGAGTATGTTAAAAATATGATAGTTGATTTTATTCCAGAGTTGTATGACTTGAGCTTTGATGTGAGCGTAACGGGGACTCATGCGATAGACAAGCATAACTCCACACCAATTAAGATAACTAATTTTAATTCTAAGCAAATAAAGAATTTGTCTAAACGCGATATAAGAGCAATAAACACAGAGCTAATTAAGGCTCGGGATGTTTTGAAATATTTTGGATATAGCAGAATACAGGGGTAAGCATGGAAGAGCTTGAGTTTCCAGAAAAAACAGATAAGCCTTGGGGGCATGAAATAATATGGGCACGAAGCGCAACCAGCGATGGGTATATTGGAAAGATTTTATTCATTAAGGCTGGGCACAGGCTGTCGTTCCAATATCATGAAGAAAAGGAAGAAACAATACTTGTAAAGTCTGGAACGCTATATCTTGTTACGGATGGTTTCCTAGATAATTTGGAAGAAAGAAAGACAATAAAGCTTACCCCGGGAGAAACCTTTCATATAGCTCCTTTTTATACTCATAGGTTTATGGCAAAGGAGGTTGACGTAGAGATTGTTGAGGTAAGCACAAGTCAGCTTGAGGACGTTGTAAGGCTTGAGGATGACTATGGCAGATGATCTATTATTAATTTGATCTTCTAATAGAAAAGGACGCTCATGATTCAAGCGATAGAAAAATTATCATCTTGGTTATTTTCCAATGGATTTTACACAGAATCTTCACTGGCCTTTGACCTGTTGAAGATTGCCGCAGGAAAGCCTTTAAAGATAAACAGGGTAGGAGTGGAACAGATAGTAGATGATTTGTTATCGGAGTTTTCAGCAAGAATCCTTGCTCTGCCTGGATTCTCTCCATATGAGCTTTATAGCGTTCTTGCGGGCCAGTCTGCTTTAGATGATGCGAAAATAGCTCCAGTCATATCTAACCCAACTCTTCATCAGAGGATGCAGGCGATTGCTGTTCTTGACATATATAGACAGAACCTTCCTAGAGAAGAGCAGGTGGAGAGGCTTACTGCGGTTGCGGAGCTTTATAAGGCTGGTGATCCAGGGAAGTATAAAGACTTTACCATTGATGCTTTGGAGAGGGTGTATCAAAATAGCCAAGAACAATATTTGGTAAATTATTTAGAGTCCAGTGTAACATATAAGGGAGAAGAGGACATCAGGGGGGATGAGCTTGATGTGACCTATAAATTGTTGTTTTCTGACGACCCAGGCAAGCCTCCGGGGGTTACCGCTACAAGGCCAGACGATAAGGAAAAGATTGTAGTTTTAGGGGTTAATCCTAGTTCCAGCCTAATAGATCAAGTTCAAGATTACTTACAAAATAACCAGCAGGAATATCGCGCCGCCATGGGTAATATTCCGAAAGAAATAGATGTTTTCACGAAGTCGATCCGGCCGCACCTTGTCGAGGTGCTGAGGCATGAGGAGGTCCACGTTAGAGATGTTATCCCATCAGACCCGAGGCATGCAGAAAGGTATCAGGTATCAGATGTTGATGGGGAGACTATTGAAGAGGTTGCAAAGAAGCTTGAAGTAAATCCGTTTTCATTATTTATGATAAATCCAGTGCAGATAATAGAAGAGGCAAACATTCCATTGAGCCCACAGATGATGAGGAGAGCATTAGCTGAGCTAACCAGCGGTGCGCCTAGTGCAACTAACTCTGTTTATGATCAAATTAAGTCTAAAAAGTTAAGAAAAGATTTTAAGTTGCTTGTTCCTCCTAGGGCGCAATCTCAAATTAGAGTAGATGAGCGTAAAAGTAAGCCGCCATGGGTCATGAACGATTCGTTACAGGATATAGCCGACAGAACAGGCCTTAAGCACGGGGCTATGAGGCTGTTGATAATTAACTTTAATCATATATTTGCCCCCCGCCTCACGGGCGATGAAGGCCAGCCAATCGGTCCTGCTCCAAGCTATCAGCATATCTTTGATCATATTCCAGATGATGTTAAGCAGTCTTTGATAAACACGCCGCTTCCGGACGGCGAGGAGGTCAAGCTTGTCCCAAGTTATGACGAACTATATTCATATGATCGTAGTTTTTATCTCCTTACAAGAGAGGAATCTAAGGCTCATTATGAGCAAATAATATATCAAATAGAGCAAGCAACACAGGGCTTTTCTGCACAGAGATTTAGCACAATAAGTGTTGAAGATATGATCAGCATGTCTAGCACGGCTATGAATTACAGGGATGTATTAAAAGTAAATACAGTAGATGAACTTATAAAGACGCCAATAGGATATCTTGATCATCTAAAGATACAGAGAATAAAGACCTTTAACCAAAGAATGTATGAGCTTTGGCTTACCGAGATAAAGAGCAAGTCGGAATAATTTCTTGCAGAACGATGATTTCTGAAAAATAGAAATATTGCGCCAATATATAGTAGAATACCACTAGGAAGTTCTATGAAGATTGTCGTTTTAGCCTTTAATGTAGGTGTATCTAAAAATAATTTTACAAATGGGCCTGGAATGTCCTTGTATAATTTTGCAACATTTGTTTCAAGATATCTTCCGGAAGTAGATCTGTCTATTTATACTCAATTAGAGACTACCTCTAGTGTCCCTGGAGTTAAGATAAGGTTAGCGAGATATGCTACAGATTTGGTGAATGATATAAAGCAATGCTCCACCTTTCATTGCTGGAGCGGATTGACAAAAAATTTTTTAGAAATAATCAATATTGCGAATCTTCATAATAAGGTTGTTATATTGGGCCCAAATTTATTTGATACGGTTAATTTAAAATTAGAAAGTCTTTTTCTAAAAAAAATAAAATATGACAAGATTTTAACGGTAAATGATAGACTAAAATATTTGATATCAAATAAGCATATATTGTTAACAGATAAGCTTGAGAGTTTCGTGGTTGGCCCGGATCTTGACCTATGGAGCCCTCCTGAAAGGTATGGTAAGTATATTTTGTGGAAAGGAAATTCGAGTCATATGGTTAAAGATATTAAGTTTGCAAAAGAGGTGGCAAGCAGATTGGGCAAGTACGATTTTGTGTTTATGGGCGATGGCGAAAAGTATAGATATGATGAACATATAGATAAAGCGAAAAAAGCGTATATCTATATGAGCACTTCTTTGAGCGAAACGAAGGGCATGGCGCTGATGGAGCAGT
>Ga0114996_10007500_pt1 | contig 12338 bp, 9 predicted proteins | sample ArcticOcean_MG_C_4_FD_87039 | JGI IMG/M metagenome (GOLD analysis project Ga0114996, IMG submission 87039) | Marine microbial communities from western Arctic Ocean - ArcticOcean_MG_CB4_134 | ecosystem: Environmental > Aquatic > Marine > Oceanic | place: Arctic Ocean: Canada Basin | collected... | reverse complement strand
CTATACCTGGCATATCATGACATTTCCTGACATTTTGTAAAGAAAGTTTATAGCGGAAACGCACAACCTCTTTACTATCAACGGTGCCTGAATACCACGATCAATGACCTGATGACATGCCTCGAATACCAAGATCCCGAAGGAAAGTGGGGACGGGGAAAGTAGGGACAGAGCCGTCGGAACAGAGCCGTCGGAACAGAGCCCAATTATTATAGATGACAGCCCGCACTCCAATTGCCAACCCATCAAGGCCACGGCTCCCAGCAATCCGCCAGGATCTGCGGCACTTCTTGGAAGTGCTTGTCGGTTGTGACGACTCGCAGGCCATGCTCCATGGCGCTGGCGGCGATCCAAACGTGGTTGGTGGGAATCGGATTGCCGGCGCCCCCTAAGTAGGTTAGGATCTCGGCATAGCGGACGGCAGTGCTATCGAGGATCGGGATGAGTTCGACTCGAGGTGAGTCAAGGAACTCATCGAGTCCCTTTTCGTTTCTGGCTCGGTGCTTGCCTCGCCGGAAGCCCGCTTGGAGTTCTCCCAAGACGATCGGGCTCAGGTAGATTTCTTCGGCGCCCTGAAGGGCGAGTTTCAATTCCGGGTGGCCCCGCATGAAGGCCGAGTAGGCGGATGTGTCGACAAGAACCCGCATCTAGCCCGCTAACGCCACAGTTCAGGGTCGATCCCGCGCTGCGCGGCGAGATCTTCATCGAAGTCCGCCGCTTCGACTTCGGACCACGAGCCGGCCAGGTGATCCAGGTCGTGGTGAAGTTGGGCGGCCCGCTTATTCGAAGTTCCCAAGGAGTCTTCGAGAATCTGGATCACGGTCCTGTTCATGCTCGCGCCCTTCTCCTTCGCCCTGCGCTCAATGCGGCGGCTGAGATTCGGCGGTATGTTTCGTAAGGTGATGGCTTTCATCTTGCGAATGTAGCTATTCGACCCCGCAATTATGCTATCAGATTGTGCATCACAATGATTCGTTTGTGATGCAACAAGTCGGCCCGCCGGTTTGAGCCGCGCGCCTGAGCAAGCGGTTTGTTCGAATCGATTGATCCGCTCGCAATCACCACGACGTCACTGTACACGTCGTTGACAACCCGGCTCACGGAGATTGCGCGAGATCACCAGATAACTATTGATTCAACGACGTTTGTGTGGGATAGTCGAATTTGGCCCTGTAGTTGCCTGCAGGCTGTCGAACAACGGTTGAGTTTTCAACCAACTGAAAAACGGAAAGAAAGTAAAGCAGAGAGCCATGTCTGAAGAAATAAACAAGGAAGGGTCTGAAGAAAATAAACAACGAAGCTCAACGGAATCCCAGACGAACGATCAACCGCTGCCCGATGACGTCCTGGAGCAAGCGAGCGGGGGAGGTCAGGACGGGAGCGATCTCCTCATAGTCAACAACGGCGACGGGTCGGATTTTTTGGAGGGAACGTCGACAGAGGACACGGAATCATCATCGAGCGAGAGCGAGTACAAGTACGTGCCTGTCCGCCGCACGTCGTGAAAGCCGCGGAATCAAAGTCGGGACACATTGTGACCTTCCCGGGCGTTGTTAGCGCAGCCACATTGAGTTGGCTCGATTTCGTCGCGGACAACAACACCAGCCGACAGCACCGCCCCGGAGCCGCGCGCGTAAGCAAGCGGTCGGCCGCAACCGATTGATCCTCCCGCAATAACCACTCCCTGACGGTCGTGGCTCCGACGGTCGTGGCTCCGACGGTCGTGGCTCCGACGGTCGTGGCACCCCCGTCAAACCCGCGAGTTCGAGGACGAATCTGTCCGAAAACAGCTCCCCACGCACCGGAATCCGCCTGTCCGCGCCGCTCCGCAAGAGGTCCAGAGGGCGGATCGTAATCTTGAGGTCAACCCGGTTGCCCAGCTCGTTAACAATGGTCATGATCGGCCGGTGGTGAAACTGTTGAGCCGTGCTCAGGGCGTTCGGCCTTTTCCGGTCTGCGTTAAGATAAGTGTTCAATGAGCGAGGTAGAAAGTTTGTCTTCAGAAGATAGTTGCAAAAGGGAGCTGCGGATAGCGATCCCTTGGGAAGATGTCCAGGAACAAACCGACAAGATCGTCGCCTCGATCCGTCGGACAGCCAAGATACCCGGCTTCCGTCCAGGCAAGGCCCCCGCGCCCGTTGTGAAGAGCCGCTATAAAGAGGAAATCCGCAAGGAAATCGTCGAGCAGTTGGTTCCCAAACATTTTTGGGACGAAGCCAAGCAGAAGGATCTGCATGTAATTGGCTCGCCCGATGTCCATGATCTGGAATTCGTCGATGGCGAACCGATGCGTTTTCGCGCCGAGTTCGAAGTGTTTCCCGAATTCGAGTTGGGCGACTACCGGAGAATCGAGGTCCCTTACAGCGAACCCGAGGTCACCGACGAGCAGGTCGAGGACGAGCTTGGGCGCATGCGCGAGCAGCAGGCTACTTTTGTGAACCTGGATCCCCGCCCGCTCGAAGACGGTGATATCGCGGTGCTGGCGCTGAAGAGTGACGCCGTGGGCGATGCTCCTCAGGTCGACCAGGACGACACGACCATCAAGCTGGGCGAAGACGGAACCCTGCCCGACTTCACCGAAAACCTTCTCGGCAAAAGCCCGGGCGACGAGGTCGATTTCACCGTCAACTACCCCGAGGATTTTGGCAACGAGAAACTCGCTGGCCAGGCCATCCCTTTTCATGCGACGGTCAAGGGCCTGCGCAAGAAGGAACTGCCGGAACTCGATGACGAGTTCGCCGCCGACCTGGGCGATTTTAAATCCATCGACGAGGTCAGGACGAAAATTCGCGACCAGATGGAAGAACATTTTCGGCATCAGGCAACCGAAGCCAGCAAGAACAAGCTGATGGACAAGCTGATCGATAGCCACGATTTCGCCGTCCCCGACAAATTGATTGAGCAGCAGGTGGTCCGGCGGCTCGAGCGCTGGCTCAGCACCCTGCAGCGGCAGGGCGTCGACATTGACAAGCTCAACCTGGACTGGCGAAAGGCTCGCGACAATGAGCAGGAGCCGGCGACTCGAGATGTAAAGGCCGGATTGATTCTCGAGCGCATCGCGAAAGTAGAGAGCATCAACGCGACGCCGGAAGAAATCAATCAGCAGGTCACGCAGTACGCGGCCCAATCGAAGCAGAGCGTCGAGGCAACACGCAAGCAACTGGCCGAGGACGGCACGCTCGACCGCATGCAGGGCCAGATCAGCAACGACAAGGCGCTGAGTTTTCTCTTCGACGAAGCCGAGAAGGTCGATGCACCTGCCGAAGAACCCGAAGAACCCGGTGATGTAGTCGAGGCCGGCGAGACGGCGGAGGCGAGCGATGCGGCCGAAGCGGTCGAGGCGGTCGAGGCGACTGAGGCGGCCGGAGCGGACGACGCAACTGATGCTGACGACGCCGCTAGCAAAGAAACATAAACTGGCGCTGGAAAGACTGTGGCGCGATTCGCCGATGAACAAGTTAACATCAAGAAAGCTAGTTCGCATCAAGAATGCTAGCCGGCGGCAAGTTTAGCGTCAGCAAATCAGCGTCAGCAAATCAGCATCAGCGAATCAAGAAGGAGCATGAATGTCGACAAACTTCGAACCCCGAGCCGGACTGGTTCCCATGGTCGTCGAGCAGACCAGCCGTGGAGAACGTGCCTACGACATCTACTCGCGACTTTTGCGGGATAACATCATCTTCGTTGGATACCCGATCGACGACACGATCGCCAATCTAATCACCGCGCAGTTGCTTTTCCTCGAAGCGGAAAACCCGGAAAGGGATATCTGGCTCTACATCAATTCTCCCGGCGGCTCAATCACCGCCGGAATGGCGATTTACGACACGATGCAATTCGTGCGGCCTGACATCACTACTGTTTGCATCGGTCAAGCGGCGTCAATGGCGGCAGTCTTGATGGCGGCCGGAGCCAAAGGCAAGCGCTACGGGCTGCCGAATTCGCGCTTCTTGCTGCACCAGCCCTCGATTTCCGGCCTGGCGGGACAGGCGACCGACATCGACATCCACGCCCGCGAGATCCTGCGAATGCGGAAGACACTGAACGAGATCATGGCGAAACACACGGGACAGCCCGTGGAGACGATCAGCCATGACGTCGAGCGTGACTTCATCCTTGATGCCAATCAAGCCAAGGAGTACGGCGTGGTCGACGAAATCATCTCCAAGAAAGAGGCGACGCCATAAGCGACTTTCAGAACCCGGCGGTGTCGGGGCTCCGGAGTGTCAGAGCCCCGCGGTGTCAGAGCCCCGAACGCAAGTGAGTGGGTCAAATCCGCCGGTCGCGGTAATTTTTTACCCAAGCGGGCTCGGCTGCCAAGAGACGAAACGGTCGCGCGCGACTCGTCGAGTGCGGCTCATTGACACCAAGCCGAAGCGGTCGCTATTCTGAGACATAGACGGGGCTGGTCGTTCTTGCGACATGCACCCCGGCACCACCAAAGGATTCCAAAGACATAGATGGCAAATACTCCCTCCGCGATCAAAAAAATCCGTCAAATCGCGAAACGCTCCGAAGAGAACACCCGCAACAGGAGCCGCATGCGCACGGTAGTCAAGAAGCTGCACACGGCAATCGACGGCAAAGACGGCAAGGCCGCGCAGGAACTGCTGGCCCCCACCGTCAGCGCCCTGGACAAGTCCGTGCAGAAAGGTATTTTGAAGAAGAACACCGCTTCCCGCATCAAATCTCGCTTGACGGTAAGGGTGAATGCCCTTGCATCGGCCGAGAGTTCTTCCTAGCCCGCATTTCTCACCGGCCGTGACCGCGGTTCAGTGATTTAGAACGACGCCTGCCCCGTTCTTATTAGTCGGTGGATTGCTTGAGCAGGGGCTCGATCCGCCCACGTAGTTCTTCGTAGCTCATTCGCCCGGGGTGATAGAGGCGAACCGTTCCGGCCCGATCCACCAGCACCAGCGTGGGCGTGCTGCTGACGCCGAAATTCACAAAGTTCTGTTCGCTGATCGGCACCGGCATCCACGAAGGAATCGGATACGTCCTTTGGAAGGCGTTTTTCAGGTAGTCGAGTTCCTGCTCGGATGACGCGTCTGCCCCGCCCCCGACGTAACCCCAGAATCGCGTGGGGCCTACGACGGCGAACCCCTTGTCCGCGTTCTCCTCATAGAGCGATTGAAGGATCGGCTTTTGAATTTTGCAGTCGCTGCACCAGTGGGCCCAGAAATAGTAGAGAACGACCTTGCCTTTGAGTTGCGCCGAAGTAGGCGGCCGCTGGCCGATGAACTGTTTTGCTTCGAGGGCCGGAAAGCTCTCTCCTTCGAGCTGAAGCAGCAAAGCGTTTTTCTGAATGCGCGTTTCGATCGAGGTTCCCTTGTACTTGGCGCGCTGGCTGCTCAGGAAATCGACCGCCGCCTTGTGGTCACGCTCGTTGTAGACCCTCCCGAGCACCTCGATCGAAGCGCCCAGAGCAGTCGGCAGGTAAGGATCGTCGTCCACTCCGCGACCCTTGAGCAGTTTTGTGCTTCCGTCAAAAGCTTCCCGTGCATATGTCTCGGCAACATCCCAGCGCTCGACGAAACCCGCCGCTCTCGCTGCCCACGATACGGCCGCTAGCCACTCCGTCGTCGGTGATTTCACCTGGCTGCGGGTGTTCTCCAGAACGTTGATAGCCTCGTCCACTCGCCGGTCGAGAGCTAAGCGCTTCATCGCATCGACCAGCGGCATCTGCGCGGCCGCCGGCAGGGCCGCGACTAATGCGAAGACAACGAAAATGAACGTCAGACGTCTCATCAACCACCTCGACTTGTGATTCGTTTTGGGAGCAGGCCGGGTTACGGGCGTAAAACCGAACCTTCTCTCCTCGTTGTTGGTAGCGTACCAGATTGCTTCGACGCCAACTCGCTCACGGAACATGTTACGCTGTGATTCCAAGTTGAGGAGAAGCGATTCCCGCTATGCGATATAGTCGATTTTTAGTTGCCCTGCTCCTCGCGGTGAGCGCCGCGGCCGAACCGCCGGCAACCGACGTTCTCAAGCAGGAAACCCAGGAACGGGTAGGAGCCCGCGCCAAGCTGGTGCAGGTCATCACCGACTCGCTGTTCAGCTTCTCCGAGCTGGGTTATCAGGAGTTCGAATCCGCCAAATACATTACCGGCATCCTGCGGGAGAACGGCTTTCGCATCCAGCAGGGGGCGGCTGGGATGCCCTCGGCGTTCGTCGCCGAGTGGGGCTCGGGCAAACCAGTCATCGGACTGATGGCCGATGTCGACGGCCTGCCCGAAACATCGCAAAAACCTGGAGTGGCCTATCACGCCCCGCTGATTGAAGGCGGCCCCGGACATGGCGAAGGCCACAACGCCGGCCAGGCGGTCAACGTCACCGCGGCCCTGGTCGTCAAGACGTTGCTCGAGAAATACCAGATCAAGGGGACGATCCGGGTCTACCCTGGGATCGCCGAGGAACTGCTCGGCAGCCGCACCTACATGGCGCGAGACGGCCTGTTCAAAGACCTCGACATCATGCTCAGCAGTCACGTCTCGAACAGCTTCAGCACGGTCTGGGGTGTAAGGGGACTTGCGCTCATCTCCACGCAATACAGCTTTCACGGCGTCAGCGCGCACGGCGCCGGTTCCCCTTGGAAAGGACGCAGCGCTCTCGATGCGGTCGAGCTGATGAACGTCGGCTGGAACTACCGGCGCGAACATTTGCCCGTCCAGCAGCGTTCACATTACGTCATTACGCATGGCGGCGATCAGCCTAACGTTGTTCCTCCCGAGGCGACAGTTTGGTACTTCTTTCGGGAACGAGATCATCAGCTTGTAAAGGAACTCCACGAGCTGGGAACCAAGATTGCTCGCGGGGCCGCCATGATGACCGACACCACGATGACCGAGCGGGTGATCGGCGCCGCCTGGGAGGCTCACTACAACAAGCCGCTGGCCGAACTGCTGCACGCTAACATCGAGGCGGTTGGCATGCCCGAATGGAGTCAAGATGACGTGCGCCTGGCAAAGGCCGCTCAGGCAACGCTGGGGTCCGAGCAGATCGGGTTGCGCACGGAAGTATCTGAACTGGCCGGCGCCTCAGCCGCCTCGGGGTCCGATGATATCGCCGAGGTGAGCTGGAGCCTGCCCACCGTCAACCTGCGCTACCCGGCGAACATCCCCAATCTGGTTGGGCATCATTGGTCTAGCGCGATCGCAATGGCCACACCGATCGCCCACAAAGGAGCTTTGGCCGGAGCGAAGGCCCAAGCCATGACGGCGATCGAGCTGTTTGCCAATCCATCACTGGTGGAGAAAGCTCGGGAGTATTTCCGGGAGCAGACGAAAGACGTAACGTGGCAGTCGCTGATCCCCAAGGGGTCGCCGCCACCGATCCACTTCAACCACGATAAAATGGCGCGCTACAAGTCCCAACTCGAGAAGCTGCGCTACGACCCTTCGAAGTACTCAACGTATCTGGAGCAACTCGGCATCGAATATCCAACGGTCAAATGAACGGATCCAGCGGGCGGCCGCCGCTCTACCGATGGACGGGAAAGCGAAACGCCCCGTGCCGAGCCACACTCATCAGTACCACCGTAGTCAAACCGTTGCCCGCCGCGAAACATCTGAGACGACCCGACAGAGGCGTGGACGGAAGTCCACGCTCCGCGAAGGCGAAAGTCCACGGTCCCAGCGGGCCCCAGCCCACACGGCGGCCTCGTCTCGACTTCAGTCCGGCAATTGAGGGGAGAGTTGCACGGGGGCTCACCGTGCCATCAAAACAACCGAGCCCGAAAAGGGTAGGGCGGTCACCGCGTCCGAAAGTTTGTGCCTGACGCTGGGAAGCGTTGCGCTCCGTGACCGGGTCTTCAAACCCTGCGCCAACTTATTGCGTCAGTGGCTCACTTCCTTGAAAGACGCCTCGGCCAAGGCCATTCGCGCAAATGGGAAGCAAGCCCTTACTCTCAGAACAGTGACCGCCTCGCGAAAACAGGTGGCTCTATTTGAAACCTCCTTCGCTTCAAGTTCTCGGCTCTTGCGAGCCTTTTTGGGAGTTACTTTCTATCACTTTTATACACCCAAACAGGCCCTCTTGTCAACATTTTAATCGTCGTAGTCAACGTCTATGATTTCCTTCCTGCTTTCATTGTTTTGTTTCAATCTCATGCACTCCGCGGGAGGCCCAGCACAACAAGCCTCGAAGGCCAGAGAGAGGCGCGGACCGCAGTCCGTGCTACACGAGGGCCCCAGCCCGCACGGCGGCCTCGTCTCGACTTCAGTCCGGAAATTGAGGGGAGACTTGCACGGGGGCTCACCGTACCATCCAAACAACCGAGCCCCCAAAAAGGTAGGGCGGTCACTGCGTCCGAAAGTTTGTACCTGACGCTGGGGAGCATTGCGCTCCGTGACCGGGTCGTCGAACCCTGGTCAAGTTGTTGCGTCAGTGGCCTGCCTCCCTGAAAGGCACATCGGCTCAAGCCATTCGGCCCATTGGGAAGCAAACTCTTACTCTCGGAACAGTGACCGCCTCAAAAAAACAGGTGGTTCGATTTTCAACCTCCTTCGCTTCAGATTTTCGGCCCTTGCGAGCCTGTTTGGGAGTTGCCTCCTACCATTCTTATACACCCAAAAGTGTCTTTTTGTCAATGGTTTTTTACTCGACACAGTTAACGTCTATTACCTTGCTTCCTTTCGTCATACAACTTGAACGGGTCGCCACACACGCCACGAAAAGCCCAGCCCACTGAGCTTGCCGACTCGCACCGCCCAGACCACTAAGAACGCATCTTCATGATGTATCATGGTGGCGATGAAGCCTTCCCGAATATCGCCGTTGCTGATGTTCGGTGCAGTGCTCCTTTCGACTGCATCGCCGGTACAGGCAGCAACCAGCGACGCGGCGCGCCTTTTCGCCCTAGAAGTTAAACCTTTACTGGCTGCAAGATGCTTCGCCTGCCACGGGCAAGATCAGAACCTCCTCATGGGAGGCCTGGACCTGACATCGCGCGACTCGATACTCAAAGGCGGTAAATCCGGCGCGGCAGTCTTGGCGCCGGGGGACGCCGAAGCCAGCCTTCTCTACAAGGCGGTCACCTGGTCCGACGCGAAGATCGAGATGCCGCCCAAGGCAAACGACCGCTTCAGCGAAGATCAAACCTGGAAAATTCGAGACTGGATCAACGGCGGCGCCCCCTGGCCCGATGAAAAGACCCAGCAAGAGTACGTCGAGGCCGACCTTCGCCGGGAGCGGGTTTCCGGCGGGGTTCTCGTTGAGACCAGCGGAGGGCTCTCCGATGACTGGACCAACCGCCGCTACAAAGAAGAGGATTTGTGGGCCTTTCGTCCCCTGCGCGACGCCAAACCGCCCGACTCGAAGAGCATAAACCCGATCGACGCATTCCACCAAGCCTCGCTCCGCCAAGCCGGTTTCGAGACCGCCGCGCGCGCCAACAACCGTACCCTCCTGCGGCGCGCCTCTTACAACTTGACGGGCCTGCCGCCCACACCCTCTCAAGCCGACGCTTTCCTCAGCGACGACTCCCCCGAAGCCTGGGCCAAGCTGATCGATACTCTCCTCGAGAGCCCCCGCTACGGCGAGCAATGGGGACGGCACTGGCTCGACGTTGTTCGCTACGCCGACACGGCCGGCAATTCGAACGATTACGAGCGCTCCAACGCCTGGCGTTATCGCGATTACGTCATTCGCTCGTTCAACGGCGACAAGCCTTTCAACCAGTTCATCGTCGAGCAGATCGCAGGTGATGAGCTGAACCCAGAAGACCCGGAAATGCTGGTCGCCACCGGCTTTTTGCGCATGGGCCCCTGGGGATCAGCGATGGTTCCCAAGAAGATGGCTCGCCAAGCCTATCTGGACGACGTCGTCAATAACGTGGGCCAGGCGTTTCTCTCCACGCCGCTTCGTTGCGCCAAGTGCCACGACCACAAGTTTGACCCGATTCCAACCCGCGATTACTACCGCATCTACGCAACCTTTGCCACGACGCAAATGGCCGAGCGTCCCGCGGAGTTCCTTGAATCGGAAAACCAGTCGCGCTTCGCCGAAGGACGCCGCCACGTTAGCGCACTCAAGAAGTTTGCTACCGAGCACAAAAACTCGCTCGAAAAGAAGCTCGAGGACGGCTCCCGGCGCTGGTATGAAGAACGTGGCAAACCCTACCTGACGCCGGCCGAGCGCAAAGACAAGCCTGATGAGGAGAAGCCGCCCCGGCACTACGGCCTCGACCATGTCGAAGAGGGCCGGCTCAAAGTCCGCAAGCAAGACGAGTGGATCTGGAACCGCCGGCTCGAACGCTATCAACCGCTAGCCCAAAGCGTTTTCAATGGCCCGGATTACATCCCGCCGAACGGACGCAAGCTGCGGGTGCCCGAAGAGATGGACCCGGAGTGGCGTCCGCGGAGCGCCATCTTTGGCGGCGGGTCGGTGCATGCTCCAACCGAACCCGTCAGGCCGGGTGTTCTGAGTGCGATCAACGCGTCGTTTCAAGGAACAACCATTTCGGCCAGTCTTTCCGGCCGCCGGCTGGAATTCGCCAGATGGGTCGCCGACGCGCGCAATCCTCTTTCCACTCGCTCGATTGTCAACCGAGTTTGGCAATACCACTTTGGCCGCGGGCTTGCCGCCAATCCGAACAACTTCGGAAAGACGGGTGGCAAGCCGACTCATCCGGAGTTGCTCGACTGGCTCACTGCCGATTTTGTCGAGCACGGCTGGTCGATCAAGCATCTGCATCGGATGATCATGACTTCGCGGGCCTACCAGCAGGCAGGCGATCGTCCGGACCTGCCCGCTCTCAACGAGAGGGACCCCAACAACGAACTGCTCGCCTACTTCGAGCCACGCCGTTTGACCGCCGAAGAACTTCGTGACGGCATGCTGGCCGTTTCGGGCGAATTGAACCCGGAAATGGGCGGCGTACCCATCATGCCCGAGATCAATCTGGAGGTCGCACTGCAGCCGCGCATGATTCAGTTTTCCATCGCGCCTGCTCACCAGCCCTCCCGCACACCGGACGAACGCAATCGCCGCTCGATCTATGCCTACCGCGTGCGCGGCCAGGCCGATCCGTTTTTGGAAGTGTTCAATCAGCCGAACCCGAATGACTCCTGCGAGCGCAGAGACTCCGCCGCTGTCAGCCCTCAAGCGTTGACCTTGATGAACTCGGACATGGCAACCGACCGCTCCATCGCGTTCGCACTGCGGCTGGAGAAGGAGGCAAAGACCGCGACCGCACGCCTGGAACGAGCCTTCGCGCTCTCCTATGGCCGCGCCCCAACCGACGAAGAAGCCGCGGCGCTCCTCGCTTACCTCCACGAGATGGAGGACCACCACCTGCGCCACACGCCCTCACCGAAAACATATCCGACCCACGTCACGCGTTCACTGGTCGAAGAGTTCACCGGCCAACCGTTTGAGTACGAAGAGTGGCTACCGGTCTTTGAAGACTACGTCTCCGATGTGAAACCTTGGGAAGTGGAGCCCTCGACGCGAGCCCTGGCCGACCTTTGTCTTTTGCTGTTCAACAGCAACGAGTTTTCCTATGTCTACTAAGTCGGCGAGCATCAAAGGCGCCATGCCGCGCGATGCCACGAAACGAAACCGGCGAGAGTTGCTCTATACCCTGGGCGCTTCGCTTGGGTCCATTGCCTTCACGGACCTGCTAACCCGGGACGCTTCGGCAGCTACCGCAGGCCCGCTGGCGGCGAAGCCGCCGATGCTGCCGGCCAAGGCGAAAGCATGCATCTTCCTCGTGCTCGAGGGCGGCCCTGGGCACATGGACACGTTCGATCCCAAGCCCAGGTTGAACGAACTGCACCTGACCGAGTCCGCGCGAGACCCCGACCAAGTGCTGGTCGAAATGAAGGCGAAGACTTACTACGTCGGTAGCCCCTTCCAGTTCAAAAAAGCCGGCAAGTCGGGCATCGACATGTGCGACCAGTACGTCCACATGGCCGACCCTGCCGTGGCCGACGAGCTGTGTATTTATCGCGGCTGCCAGGCTCAGTCCGTGAACCATCCCGACGCGCTGTATCACCTCAACACCGGCAGCTTGCTCGGTGGCGACCCCGGCGTTGGCGGCTGGGTGAACTACGGGCTCGGTACGCTGAACCAGAACCTGCCAGGCTATGTCGTGGTGACCGAGCTGGCTTATCCCCAGGGCGGCGCCGGCAACTGGTCGAACGGCTTCCTGCCTCCGCACTATCAGGGGACAACGCTGCGTCCGACTGGTTCACCGATCCTCGATCTCAAGCCGCCGGAATGGAAAACTCCCGAGCATCAGCGACGCAGCCTCGATGCGCTGGCGCTGCTGAACCGCAAGCACGCCGAGAATCATCCTTCCCACGACGAGCTGGCGTCTCGCATGGAAAACTACG
>Ga0114996_10007499_pt1 | contig 12340 bp, 10 predicted proteins | sample ArcticOcean_MG_C_4_FD_87039 | JGI IMG/M metagenome (GOLD analysis project Ga0114996, IMG submission 87039) | Marine microbial communities from western Arctic Ocean - ArcticOcean_MG_CB4_134 | ecosystem: Environmental > Aquatic > Marine > Oceanic | place: Arctic Ocean: Canada Basin | collected... | reverse complement strand
GGAAGCAACTTTAACATTGCGAAAATGGAAAAAACAAACAGAAAACGTCAAAAGTGGGTTAGTGTCTGCTTCAGTTATTGAGGCACTTTGTGATGATATAAATTCACCGAAAGCGATTACGGCATTGCATGACTTGTCAAAAAGGAACGATGCAGAAACCTTGCTGGCTTCAGCGCAGTTTTTGGGGTTGTTTTCTAAAAAGAGCACTCAGTCCCATGCTAGTGAAGGCACCAAAAAAGTTGACAATGAGTTGCTGCAATTGATTAAAAGGAAACTTATAAAAATCAGGAGTGACGCGCTTGCTGTTAAAGATTTTAGAGAGTTAGATCAATTTAAAAATAAAATTTCGGCTGCCGGAGTTGAAGTCCAAATGTCTAAGGTTTCGGTGGAATTGGTTCCAAATGAATTTTTTGACCCTGTTAAATTGCGGAGTATAAGTGATGAATAAAGAGAAGATTTACATTTATGATACGACCCTTCGAGATGGGCAACAAACCCACGGGGTTAATTTTTCCACAGGAGATAAATTGCGTGTCGTTGAAATGCTAGACGAACTGGGCGTTGATTATATCGAGGGCGGTTGGCCTGGAGCAAATCCAACTGATAGTGAGTTCTTTAACTCGGTTCCAAAAACAAAAGCTAAGATGGTAGCTTTTGGTATGACTAAAAGAGAAGGTAAATCTGCAGAGAATGACGAAGTTCTTGCTGCAGTTCTAAATGCAGGAACAGGTTCAGTTTGTTTAGTCGGAAAAGCACATGATTTTCATGTAAAAACGGCTTTGGGTATTAGCCTTGAAGAAAATTTATCTAATATTGAGAAATCGATTAGTCACATAGTGTCTTTAGGTAGAGAGGCCTTATTCGATGCGGAGCATTTTTTTGACGGCTTCAAAGAAAACCCGGCTTACGCTCTGAAATGTTTACATGCTGCCTACAAGGCGGGGGCTAGATGGGTGGTCTTGTGCGATACCAATGGGGGCACTCTTCCAAATTCCATTAAGCGAATAACTGCAAAAGTTATAGAGAGTGGAATTCCGGGGAGTAACTTGGGAATTCACACACATAATGACACAGAGAATGCTGTGGCTAATGTTTTGTCAGCTATAGATGCAGGGGTTCGGCATATTCAAGGAACTCTTAATGGTCTTGGTGAAAGATGTGGAAATGCAAACCTTATTTCTATTATTCCAACCTTAATGTTAAAAGAGCCCTATAAGGATTGTTTTTTTATAAATATTAAAGAAGAACACCTTTGCAACTTAACTAATCTTAGCCGCCGTTTTGATGATGTTCTTAACCGTGTTTCAAATAAACACTCTGCATATGTTGGGTCATCAGCATTTGCACACAAAGCTGGTCTTCATGCGAGTGCAATTTTAAAAGATCCGTCTACATATGAACATATTGACCCATCAGTTATTGGAAATGTTCGGGTCATCCCAATGTCAAATCAGGCTGGTCAATCAAACTTAAAAAAACGACTTCTTGATGCTGGAATTGATAACTTCGACAGGGAGTCCTTAAGTAAAATTTTGGAAACGGTTAAAGGACGTGAGGATCAAGGTTACTCTTATGACACTGCGCAAGCCTCATTTGAGTTGTTGGCAAGGGCAGAGCTTAGAATCTTACCCATCTTCTTTGAAGTCCAGAGATACAGAGTTACAGTTGAGCGTCGAAAAAACAAATCAGGAAAGTCAGTCACACTTTCTGAGGCAGTTGTCGTCGTTAAGATTGATGATGAAGACAAAATGTCTGTTTCGGAGTCAATGGATGCCAGCGGTTCGGATAGGGGGCCGGTAAATGCATTATCCAAAGCTTTAGCTAAGGATTTAGGCCGTTATCAAAGCGCAATTTCTGATATGCGCCTAGTAGATTTTAAGGTTAGAATTACAAGTGGCGGAACTGATGCTGTAACAAGGGTTATAATCGACTCTGAAGACTCAAGTGGAAGAAGGTGGTCTACTGTTGGGGTGTCCCCTAATTTGGTTGATGCCTCATTCGAAGCATTGCTCGACGCGATTAACTGGAAGCTAATTAAGGAAAGCCCCAAGGTTTGAAAATTTCAGAATGTGCTGAGATATTAAAGTTTTCTGACCCAGAGAAATATACGGGTGCGCTACTTGCTCCGAAATGTAGGAGAGAAAAACTTTTTGCTATCTACTATTTCAGTAACGAGATTGCAAAAGCGGCATGGGCCTCTCATGAGCCGTTAATTTGCCAGATTAGACTTGAGTGGTGGCGTGAACAGTTAACTTGTAAAGCCGTGTTTAAACCTCTAGAAGGCACTTTTTATTACCATCTTTATGATTTATGCGAAAATGACTCTACTTCTTTAGTATTTTTAGACCAAATGGTTGATAGGAGAGGTTGGGAAGTTTCGTGCGACCCTTTTCCATCGCAGTCAATTCAAGATACCTATATTGATGAAATAGAAGGTAACCTTATGTGGTTAGCCTGTTTGGTCTTGGGTGCTCCAAGTGATTTAGAAAAAGATGTTAGAGATTTTGCTTATGGAGTTGGAATCGTCAAATTTCTAAAAGCTTCCGCCAGATTAAAAGAATTAAATCGACACCCCTTAATTGACACCTCAACTTTGGGACTTACTCGGCTCGCTACTAATGCCAAAATTAGATATATTAGGGCAAAGAAATCTTTGAAGCCATATAAAGAATTGTATCCTGTTCTATTGGCGGGCTGTCAGACCTCTTCTGTATTAAACGAGGCAATAAAATGGCCAAATCGTGTCTTGTCTGGAAGTCTTGCAAAATCTGACTTTAGAAAAAGATTAAATTTCTTGTTTCGTTATAGCTTCAGCATATTGTAGTTTAAATTAGTGATTGAGAGTTGTTTCGATTATTTCTAATTATCCATGCTAATGCAAGCGCTGCAAGGAGTAGTAGTGGAACCATGGAGAGATTAACTGTAGACCAACCCTGTTGGGGAGTTCCACCAGAGCAGTTCATCAAGCCCCCTGAAGTTAAGGAAGCTAGTGTTACAGATCCAAACACAACTAGATCATTCAATCCCTGCACCACACCTCTCTCGCCCTTGTTGTGGTTTGAGGAGAGCATAGAAGTTGCTCCAATAAAGCCGAAGTTCCAGCCGACTCCCAAAAGAGCAAGGGTTACATAGAAATTTCCTAATGAAACACCAGAATAACCGAAAAGAGCAGCCGCAAACAGAATAAACAATCCTATAGCAACAATTTTTTCAGCACCAAATCTAACTATCAGGTGTCCCGTAACAAAAGAAGGTAAAAACATGGCTAAAACATGCGTGGATACAACGTTATTTGCGTCTTTAAGCGTGAACCCACAACCGACAACTGCTAGTGGGGTCGAGGTCATTACTAGGTTCATTAGACAATAAGAAACAAGTGCACAGATCATTATTGCTAAAATTTTGGGAGTTTTTAAGAGTTCCAATCTTGTTCGTATTTTTTGTTTCCCTAGATCCATCAAATCAGTGGATACCTTAGGTAAATCTAATCCAAAAAAGATCAAAACACCAAAGCAATTTAGCATTACGATTGCAATGTACGAACCTAGAAAAGTAACAGCTGTAACATCTTGAAGTAAGTTATTAAGTTGGGGGCCTATTATAGCGGATAGAAGGCCACCTGCCATTACGTACGAAATAGCTTTAGGCCTGTCTTTTTCTGATGCGCTGTCTGCTACAGCAAATCTATAAAAGCCTTGAGCGGACATATAAATCCCAGATATAAAGCTTCCCAGTAACAATAGAGCAAAAGAGGCTGTGTAAAGGCCATAACCTGAAATTAAGGCACCTAAAGCACCCCCTGCAGCGCCTACTATAAAACCAGCGCGGCGACCTCTGCGTTGCATGAAATTACTTAAAAAGGGAGCGGTACACATTGAACCAAAAACTATTAGAGATATGGGTAATGTCGCAAGACAGGGATTACTAGACAGTGAGTTCCCGGCAAGACCTCCGACGACAAACATCATTGGCATTTGGGATCCTAGTATGGCCTGAGCAATTACTAAGACTACTGTATTTCTGCGCGTTCTCGGGTCATCTGCGAGGAACCTAAACGGTGCTGGCATATAGTGAGGTTCCTTTTTTTGAATGTCATATTTTGATATGGGACCTATACATGATGGATTTAAGATATACAAAAAAAATATTTGTTATTAATAAGTGTTTATAAAAAATATGAATTTTTATATATGAGATTTAACAACCTTCTTTATAGGTTAAGGTTTGAACTCCGTAGTTTTTTTAGTTGTAAAACACACCAAAAATTACTAAAATACTGGCATTGATTAACTTTGTCGCCTTCCCATTAAAGAAGAATAGTAATCATTTAGGGAGTTTTGGATAACGTTGCATTCAGAGCTTAATATTAACCGTCGTGATCAATCAAATGAGCAAAAGATCCAAAAACCAACCCATCCTCCAACCCCATGTCATCAAGCTGGTTGTTCCTTGAATTTGATGCTTTAAAAAGAGCCTTTCCCGACGCATGTACAGTTTGTGCATAGTGAAATTCGTGGCCATTAAATTGACCAGGGATGTAAGAGGATAAACCTTCTAATTTTCTATAACCAAGGGTTAATTTAGGGTTCTCCAAAGTGGTTACTAAGTTAAGCAAATTTAACATTGGATGAGAATTTCCATCTTTATCAATAATAGCAGATCCTAAAACCATGTAACCCCCACATTCACCGTATATTCTAGTGTTTTCTGAAGCAGTTCGTATTGATTTCAAAAACCTTGAATTACTGGCTAATTTGCCAGCATATAACTCTGGATAACCGCCCGGAAAATAGATAAAATCAGCCGGTTGTGCTACTTCATCAGCAAGAGGTGAGAAAAAGGATACATTTGCGCCGGCAAATTTCCAATCTTCAATAATATGAGGGTAAATAAAAGAAAATGCAGTATCTTTTGCTACTAAAATATTTTGTCCTGGAGGAATTATTCGATTATATTTTTTCGCTATAATTTTATTTGAAGTAATAAAAGAGCTAAGATCAATATCCCTTTCAATCACAGAAGAAATTTGATCTATCCAGGTGTCTAACTCCATCCGCTCTTCTGCTTGAACAAGTCCCAGGTGCCGAGAGGGGTGAACAAAAATATTGTCACGTTTTATTGACCCAAGAATAGGTGGGTAAAAGGTATCAGACAATGAATGCTTTAAGATTTCTAAATGCGTATCGCTCCCAACTTTGTTAAGTATTATTCCAAGGAAATTAAGGTCTGGATCTTGAGTGATGAAGCCTCGTACAACAGCTGCAATAGATTGCCCCATCATTGAGCAGTCTACGACAAGAACTATGCTTAAGTCCAAAAGTTTGGAAAGGTCTGCTGCTGAACCGCTGCCGTCTGATGATGCCCCGTCAAACAAACCCATGGCGCCTTCTATAATTAGAGGCCCATCACCACTAGAAAGAGAAAAAATTCGGTTCTTTGACATAGCCCAAGAATCCAAATTAAAGGATGCACTACCAGAGGCAAATTCGTGAAAACGAGGGTCAATATAATCGGGTCCGGATTTAAAACTTCGAACTTTTATTTGTTTTGAGAGAGCACGGAGAATTCCAAGAGTTACAACGGTTTTTCCAGAGCCAGAGGAGGGTGAACTGATTATAATTCCATTAGCCAGCACTCCTTAAGCGCTTTCAGCTGGACGACCGCGACCTAATGGATCAACATTTCGCGGGTTCTCTCCGTTTGATTGGCCTTGCCAATCTAAAACCTGTCTCATTAATACAGATTTTCCGATACAAATAATCGCAGGAGGTTCTAACTGAGCCACTTTAATATCCTTAGCACAGTTTTCTAAAGTTGTTTCTAATACGTTTTGCCTTGCCGTAGTAGCACTGGTTACAATAGCTACTGGTTCATTCGGGTCTCTTCTGGCATCCAAAAGTGACTTTCTGATATGATCAATGTGCTTCATTCCCATATATATAACTATTACTTGAGAGCCTTCAGAGATGGCTGACCAATTAAGTGATGATGGTGTAATCCCATTTTGGTCGTGTCCGGTTACAAAGGTTACAGATTGATTTACGTCCCTATGAGTCACTGGGATACCTGCATATGCTAGGCCACCAATTCCAGCTGAAATTCCAGGTATAATTCTTATAGGAATATTGTTTTGGACGAGAGTCTGTGCTTCTTCACCACCTCTTCCAAAAACAAAAGGATCACCGCCCTTTAACCTTAGAACTCGCTTTCCTAATTTTGCAAGTTCGATTAAATGTAAGGAAATGTCACGTTGTTTGGCAGAAGGTTTACCTCCACGCTTACCGGCATAAATTAATTCTGCGTTGGGTGCCCACTCTAACATTTCTCGGTCGACTAGAGCATCAAAGACAACAACGTCTGCTTGCTTTAAGCCATTAAGTGCATGCAAAGTAAGTAGACCTGGGTCCCCGGGGCCAGCTCCGCACAGCCAAACCCAACCAGGAGAAAAAACCGGCCAATTTTTCTTTGGTAATAAATCAGTGTTTATCATGCTTTTATGTATGGCCTTTATGTAACGCATACGCAAAGCAAAAGAACGACATAAGATAGATCATTGGCGCCGCTTGAAGGTATGTCTATAATAAAAGTTATGAAAGAGAAGATTGATCAGACACTTCGACGTGGATGGACAACGGGAGCTTGCGCATCCGCTGCTGTAAAAGCTGCTTTAGAGATGCTATGGGGTGGTGAGGTTTTAAAATCGGTAAGCATTATCCTTCCCCGTGGAGAGGTGCCTAGTTTCGATTTAGCTAGTTTTAAAAGGGGGCCTGATTGGATTGAGGTTGGCATAAAAAAGGATGCAGGTGACGATCCTGACGTCACCCATGGTTGCATTGTAAATGCACGAGTTTCAGAATCAAGTTCTGGCGTTATTTTTGTTGGGGGGGAAGGTGTCGGAAAAGTTACGAAGCCAGGTTTATCTATAGAAGTTGGCGAACCGGCGATAAATCCAATGCCACGAAAAATGATGACAGACTTGGTTAATGAAGTCGCCTTAAAATATAAAAAAAATGCTAACATCCAAATTATTATTTCTATCCCAGGAGGAGCAGATCTGGCAAAAAAGACTTGGAACCCCAGGTTAGGAATCGAAGGTGGTTTATCCATTTTGGGTACGACTGGTATTGTTAAGCCATACTCATGCTCTGCTTGGATTGCTTCAATTCATCGAGGAATAGACGTGGCAAGGGCAACCAACTTAAAGCACGTTGCAGGTTGCACTGGATCGACGAGTGAGGTGGCTGTACAAAAAGTGTTAGGGCTTTCTGATTATGCTATGTTGGATATGGGAGATTTTGTTGGTGGGATGATTAAATATCTCAACAAACATCCGGTTGATCGTGTTACAGTTGGTGGAGGAATTGGTAAAATATCAAAGTTGGCATTTGGAGCCGTTGATCTACATTCCAAACGCTCCCAGGTAAACTTTTTAAAACTAAATGACTTGTGTGTAAATGCCGGCTTGAGGGATGTTTCAGCTGCAAACACAGCCTTGGAAGCTTTAGCTATCGCTGGACCAAAGTTAGCTACTTTGGTGGCACAAAAAGCTTTGGATAGTTTAAACCTTATGGTTAAAAATAACAACATTCAGGTAAGCGTTATTATAGTTAATCGGAGTGGCTCAGTTATAGCTAAAGTTGGCATTTGAGAATTTTACTTTTAGCAGGAACTTTTGAGGCTAGAAACTTAATCTCTCCTCTTATTAACCTGGGTTTCGAAGTGATAGCATCCTTGGCAGGGGCAACAAGAGCCCCTATAAAGTTAGGCTGTGAAACAAGAGTGGGAGGTTTTGGTGGTGATGAGGGGTTTCGGGAGTGGATAAAAACAAGCAAAACCGATGTAGTAATTGATGCGACTCACCCCTTTGCGACCAAGATAACTGAAAGAACAATTAATATTTGTTCTGAGGAGATGATACCATGTCTTTCTGTTGTACGAGAAGCGTGGATTCCTGGTGCCGGCGACGAGTGGTTGGAGGTTAATTCATCTGCTGAGGCAGCAACCCGTATTAAAGTGGGAAGTGCAGTTTTTCTCGCTACAGGAAGGCAAACGCTTGTGGATTTTGGTTCCTTAGAGGGGTGTTATGTTTTCTGCAGACAGATAGACGAACCTAAGGAACCGTTCCCCTTCATGGATGGAAAGTTTATACTAGGTCGACCACCTTTTTCAGTTGGGAGTGAGATTAATTTATTTAGTCAATTAAAAATAGATGTTTTAGTTGTTAAAAATTCTGGAGGTAGTTCATCTTTTTCAAAATTGGCTGCTGCGTCTTTTTTGAAAATACCGGTTCTTATGATCAAGCGCCCAAAAATGGTGCGGGGGCATCGTGTTAGCTCAATTGCTGAAGCTTTAGATTGGATTGATAAAATTGAAAAAAATTAAAACTAAAGCCATACTTTGTGAAGGATTGTTTATTCTATCTAAATCAGAGCCGATAATTGCTCAGGCTATTGAAGAAGTTGGAAATATTGAGCTACGCTATCGAAAAGATGGATTTACAGCCTTATTCAAAGCCATTGTAAGCCAGCAACTTAGCGTAGCTGCTGCATCCACGATTTGGTCTCGCATCGAGAGTGTTAATTTAATATCCGAAAAAATGATTATTTCGACAAGTGAGGAAAAGCTGAGATCATGCGGTCTCTCACGCCAAAAAATTAGATATTGTAAGGCACTTGCATCTGCAGGTATTGATTTTGAAAATTTGAGAAATTGTTCTGTCGAGGAAGTTATAACAGTGCTCACGAAAGTTTCTGGAATTGGACGCTGGACGGCAGAGATTTACGCAATGTTTTCTTTGGGCCACTCAGATGTTATGCCGGCAGGAGATTTAGCTTTACAGGAAGGTGCAAGAATGCTCCTTGGGCTTGATGAAAGACCAACAGAATCTGAGCTTCGTGAAATTGGTAAAATGTGGTCACCTTGGCAAAGCGTTGCTTCGTTGGTGTTATGGAATTATTATGGGAAATTCAAAGGTCGAGAAGGAATTTAAATGTTAACTATATTGGATAGTTCGAGAAAAGCTTCGCGCTCTGGTGAAGACACATCTTTGGTCATTTTTTTACATGGTTATGGTGCCGATGGAAATGATTTACTCGGTTTAGCAGAACCCCTTTGTGAGCTCTTACCTGATACAGTATTCGTATCCCCAAACGCACCGGAACGCTGTTCAAGTAATCCCGGAGGATTTCAATGGTTCCCAATTCCTTGGATTGATGGCTCCTCGGAAGAGGAGGCAGAGTTAGGTTTGAATGCAGCTGAACGTGATTTAAACGCTTATATTGATCAAGTAATGGAGCAGGAGGGGCTGAACGATTCTGAAACTGTTTTAATCGGATTTTCTCAAGGAACAATGATGGCTTTACATGTGGCTCCGAGAAGAAAAGATGAATTTGCCTGTGTTGTTGGGTTTTCAGGAAGATTATTGAAATCTGAACTCTTGGCCGATGAGGTTAAATCTAGGCCACCGGTTCTTTTGCTCCATGGAGACAGAGATGAGGTAGTGCCATTCTCCTCTATGTCAGAAGCATTGGAGATGTTAATGGAGTCTGGGTTCGAGACCTATACACACATAATGGAAGATATGGGGCACGGTATTTCTCCAGATGGATTAGAGGCAGCCCTTACGATAATTACTGATAAGCTGGGTGGAATTATAAAAAGTTAGAACACAAAGTTTATTGGGTTTGATTTTTACCAAGATAAGTCTTGCACCGAATGGTTCAGTGACTTGTTTCTATCTAAGAAAAGAAATAGCTTTAAAAGCTTCAGGATTAAATTTCCTTAAGAAATTGAAACGTTCAAAATATAAGGAATACGTAATAAAGGTCGAAATATTACGTGACATCACTTTCATCAAAGTTTGTTTTTTAAAATTTAAAAATACCCTTGGAGAATTAACTTAACTTAACAAGTTATTGTTATATTACAATAACTTGTTTTAGCTTACTGTCTTCGCCGTCTTCTTCCGTCTGAATCTCCAGTCTGCTTTTGGTTGAAATTTACAATTGGTAGCTCAAAAAGCGACTTAAGAATGGGAAACGGTTCTGAAGAATTCGGAATATTTGAGGCGTTAACAAAATGTTCTTGGAATCTGGGCTCTATAGCAGTTTCAATTTTATTGATATTTTTGACGACTTCTTCAACTATTTTTCGAGATTTTGTATCTAATAGTGCAATTCGGGCGCCAGTTCCTGCAGCATTTCCTGCACTGCTGATTTTATCAAGCGTACAGTCTGGTATCATTCCTAAAATCATAGCGTGCTTTGGGCTTATATGCGCCCCGAACGCGCCGGCAAGGACAATTTTTCCCACATTATCGACATTAAATTTATCCATAAGAAGCCTAGCCCCGGAGTAAAGAGCCGCTTTAGCCATTTGTATTTCTCTAATATCTTTATTGGTTACCGTGATTTTGTTGCCATCACGCTTACTCTCGTCCCAGACGATATATGAGTTTGTGCGGCCGTCTAAAAAGCATCTATTAGAACCGGTTTGCTCGGAAGATCCGATTAAACCAGATGGATCTAATATCCCTGACAGTCTCATTTCGGCAACCATTTCTATAATTCCAGATCCACAAATTCCGGTTACTCCAGAAAATTTGATTGACTCTTTAAACTTGGGGTCATCAGACCAAAGGTCAGACCCTATCACCTTAAATCTTGGTTCCTTAGATTGTGGATCTATTGTCACTCTCTCAATGGCGCCTGGTGCTGCTCGTTGGCCGCTTGAGATTTGAGCTCCTTCAAATGCGGGTCCTGTTGGTGAAGAGCATGCAAGAACGCGCTCCTTATTACCCAAGAGAATTTCTGCGTTTGTGCCTACATCTACAACTAACATTAGCTCATCGGAATTATGTGGTTCTTCGCTTAGAGCAACAGCAGCAGAATCTGCACCAACATGTCCTGCAATGCAGGGAAGAATATAAATTTGAGCTGAGGGGTTAAGGCTCAGTTCAAGTTCAGACGCCTTGAAGTATTTTGAACTAGAGGAGGCTAGAGCAAACGGAGCTTGGCCCAGCTCATATGGATCGATACCTAACAAAAGGTGATGCATCACTGGATTACATACAAATACTGCATCTACAATTAGATCAGTCGATATGTTTGCCTCGTCACCTATTTCTTTAAAGAGAGAGTTAAGACCTTGTCTGACGACAACGGTCATTTCCTCTGCGCCATTCTCGTTCATCATGGAGTAGCTAACCCTACTCATTAAATCTTCGCCAAACCTAATTTGAGGGTTCATAATTCCGGAAGAACCTACAACCTCTCCCGTTTGCAGGTCACACAAATGGGCCGCTATGGTTGTGGATCCTAAGTCAATCGCCAAACCATAGATTGAGCCTTCATAAAGGCCGGGCCAGATTTTCAAAATCCTTGGCGAAATACTTTCGTTCCCCAGATGAACGGCACAGGTTACTTTCCACTCACCTTTTCTTAAAGTTTTCTGCATTGTTTTCAGTAAACCTAAGTCTGCAATAAGATCTGGCAGGTTCCAGTCGCGCTTTAGTGCATGAATAAGACGTTCTAAGTCCCCGGTTGGCTCATGCATGTCAGGTTCTTGAACTTCAACATAGTATAGCTTAGTCGACGGATTTAATGTTATATCGCGGGCCTCAACACGTTTCCTTATAACTTGTTTATGTACTTGGCTTTCTTCTGGGACGTCTATGACTGCGTCACTAAGTAGGCTTGCCTGACACCCCAATCTTCTACCTATTTTTAGTCCTCGCTTATCTTGATAACGTTGTTCGACACTATTCCACTCGCTTAAGGAATTTTGTGTAACGGTAACTCCGTGCTTTGAAAACTCACCATATGAAGGAGTGATTTGGCATTTAGAACAAATTCCTCTACCCCCGCAAACGGAGTCTAGGTCAACCCCAAGTTTTCTCGCGCAATCAAGTATCTTCGTTCCGACAGGAAAACTCCCACGTTTGCCGGATGGCATAAAAATCACTAAAGGATCGTTTTTATTAACCATTTGTTTCATACACCTTATTAACGCCTTATTTGCTCCTGCGTCTACCGGTTGATCTCCGCCCCTCGTTGAATTCACCAGATATACTAATTGGTTTATTGTATTTTATCCACTTTGCTCCATTAGGGTCGTTATTTGTTAAAAAATTCGCTGCTCTAATAGCTGTCATTTCGCTACCAGCCGTCGCTCGGGTTGAACCAATTCCCATTGCCCGACAAAAGGTTTCATAGTCAATGCCATCTGGAACAATTACTCCAAGTTTTTCTAGTTCAGTTATTTTCCCTAGAATTTTCTTTTCGGTAAGCGGGAGAGCTATTGGGTTCATTATGGCACTCGTCATACCGGCCCCCATTGCCAT
>Ga0114996_10007498_pt1 | contig 12343 bp, 10 predicted proteins | sample ArcticOcean_MG_C_4_FD_87039 | JGI IMG/M metagenome (GOLD analysis project Ga0114996, IMG submission 87039) | Marine microbial communities from western Arctic Ocean - ArcticOcean_MG_CB4_134 | ecosystem: Environmental > Aquatic > Marine > Oceanic | place: Arctic Ocean: Canada Basin | collected... | reverse complement strand
AGCCTCCTCCCCGTGGCATCCGTCAGGGAGCGGGCTTAGTCCAAAGAAACGGCGCACTGAGAGGCCTCTCATCATCACCAAGAAGGACAGAAGGGCCATGTCGGGGATCAACGATTCGGGGAACGGAACAATGATTGGGGGAACAATGTTTCGGGGAACAACGATTCAAGGGCTGCGGGTGAGCCGACCCGTCAAAGGCAGCAAATCCACGAAATCGAACGAAAACCAGGCATGTTGTCAGGGTGCCTGACCCCGGCCCGCCCGGCGGCCGCAACTCAACCCACTGAAAACAAAGACACTATAGGAATGAATGAACCGTGGCACGCCCAAAACCACGGAAAACGCCCTCCATACCTGGCATATCATGACATTTCCTGACATTTTGTAAAGAAACTTTATAACATCAACCGGCAACCCCCTTTGTTTCAACAACTGTTTGAGATCATGAAAAAGGGCGGAAAACGACGTCCTGACAGGTCGCCAGCGAGACCTGAGCCGCCCAGGGGGCCTGCGAAATGTAGAAACTCCAGGACTTCGCCGCTTCGCGGCGACGTACCGGCAGAATTGCCGGTACGTACTGGAGAACGGATGCGAAGACTGGGGAACAGATGCGAAAATCTTGTTCAGCGGGCGAATCAGATGACCAAAACTTGGTGGTCGTGGCAGTCGGGGTTGATCGCCTGGTGGATACGGTCGATAAAGCCCTCGCCGTAGCGCGCCAAGAATGGCAACACGGAATAGGTGCGTTCCTGGAGAGTGTTGTTGGGGAAGATCAAGTTGGAAAGATATTCGGCCTCTTGCCCGGCTCGCGAGTCTCTGCGCAGGCCTTCGCGCGCGACCGTCGCTTGAATTTTCCCGAACTGGTAGAGCATCTTTTTTCGCGCGGTGGCTAGCGCGGCGCTCAGGGTTGGATCGAACTTGACCAGGTCGCGATCGATGGCATCGAGCGACGACTCGATCTGACTCTGCCCTGCCGCGAAAGTCTTTTCCAGACTGGGCGGAATCAGCCGCTGGGAAATCTTTTGCCGAAGCGCATCGGCTCCTTCAAAACAATCCTGCAAGGACAGCTCGTAACGGCTGAGATACTTTTCCGCCCGCGCGTCGAGAACCGTAAAGAAGGCTCGCGGCACGACGGCCGGCATGCGGCCGAGCAGGTTGCTGTAGAGCACTTCCGCCTGCGCCATATAGGCTGTTTCGGCCGGACCCGCCACGTAAACCGCCGTGGGCAGCAGGAAATCTTGAAGCACCGGGCGCAGCAGGACGTTGGGTGAAAACTGTTCGGGGTTTTCTTCGAGCTTGCCAAGCAGATCCGAGGTGGAATAAGTTGCGTCGCCGGCGTCGTAGTTGGACTCGTGCAGCCGCAGAGCGGTGCGCTGCCGGGCGTCGATCAGAAAGACCGGCGAGATTTCCGTGGTGACATGGACCTGAGCGTGATAGCCGGCGCGCTCAAGCTCCTCGCTCCTGGCGATCAGCTCGGCGTTGAGATCCGCGGCGCGCTCGATCGCTTTTTGCAATAGCGGAGCCGAGAGGCGGCGAATCGCCGGGTCCATTGGATCCAACAGAATGAGCCCGTGACGCCGGAAGAGCTGCTCGAACAGTGCCCGGAATCCGGTCCCAAAACTGCAATCTTGCGAATAAGCCTCGGTGACCAGCTTGATCGTCGATTCGGCGAAGGGGAGATTCGCGAGCGCCGCCGTGACGGCCGCGTGGCCCTTCTCGGCGGAGCCTTGTTGATGATCGGCCAAGCCTTGTTGATGATCTGTCAGAAGCACGCCGCCGACCGGCTGACCGGGCGAGGCTTGCGTTTTCGCTTCGAGATGCAGAGGCTGGTTCTCGTGATCGAGCATCCAGCTCTGTTCGACTTCGCCGAGATCGTGATCTTCGGTGGCAAGCCAAAATACAGGGACGGCGGGAGTCCCCTGACTACTTAGTTGTTCCGCAATCCGAATGGCGGTCAGCGCCTTGTAGATGGCGAAAACGGGTCCGCCATGAAGTCCCACCTGCTGGCCGGTTGCGACCACGACGGTGTGTTGTTGCGCTAAGCGGTCAAGGTTCGCGGCCGTTTCGGCTCCGGCCGTAACGTTCTGATTACGCAGTGCTCGGGCCAGTGCGGCGCGGTGCTCGGCGGGGATTTGAACTTGGCCGGCTGCGGTCGAGAATTCGTCCGACAGCGGAGGATGATGATAAAAGCGACTCACCTCGCCGAACGAATAGAGATAGTCCGTAAACAGACGCGAGGACGACGGAATTTCCGTGTGCCGGATGCAGGAGGCTTTCATTTTCTGGCGGAAAGCAGTGCAGCTTTACGAAGTGCGGCGAGACGACGCCCGGAACGAGGTGACAAGGGCAGCGGGTCCGCCGCAGCTTGTTTGAAAACCTCTCGCTCAGAATAACAGAACGTGCGGAATACCGATGTTTCGATTGTCACACGGCCAACGAGTGCTAGCCCGCATTTCTCACCGGGTGGCGAGGCAAAGTGCATGAGAGGCCTGTCAGTATGAGGCACGCGCCGCTTGACGAGCCCCACTTGATCAACGAGGCGTACTCTCACAGTCCGTCGAGCACGGCAAGCAAGCGCAACGAAGTCATGGCGCGCCTCTCACGTGCTTGGCCCGTCAGCCGCTGAGAGATGCGGGCGAAAGCCTAAGCCTAGAACGAGATTCTGGCGCAGCCGTAGTCTGTGCGCGGCAGGTGCAACTTCCCGGCGGGCATGGCTCGCTTGCTTCTTACGCGAGCAGTTTGTCGATCAGGCGGCCGCTCACGTCGGTGAGGCGAAAGTCGCGGCCCTGATAGCGGAAGGTGAGCTTGGTGTGGTCGAGCCCGAGCAGATGAAGGATGGTCGCCTGGACATCGTGGACTTCCACCTTGTCTTTGGTGATGAAGAAGCCCAGCTCGTCAACCTCGCCGATGGTTTGGCCGGCCTTGATGCCGCCTCCGGCGAACCACATCGGGAAGTTTTCGATGTGATGATTGCGGCCAACCGACTCGCGCACTTCTCCCATCGGTGTTCGTCCGAATTCGCCTCCCCAGATGACCAGGGTGTCGTCGAGCAGGCCGCGCTGCTTGAGGTCTTTGATGAGCGCGGCGCAGGGACGGTCGACGGTCAGCGCTACTTCGTCCAGCTTTTCGTTGAGGTTGTTTTGGCGATTGCCGTGGTGGTCCCAGCCGGTTTGGTAAAGCTGCACGAATCGCACGCCTCGCTCGATCATACGACGAGCCAACAAACAGTTATTGGCGAAGGACTGTGCGCCCGGCTTCGCTCCGTAGAGGTCGAGCGTTTGCTTGCTTTCCGTTCCCAGATCCATTAACTCGGGACCGCTGCTCTGCATGCGGTAGGCCATCTCATAGGAGGCGATTCGAGTGGCGATTTCAGGGTCTCCCTGGTCGGCCAGCCGGGCCAGGTTCAAATCGCGAATGGCATCAAGCCGGGCGGTTTGGCGTTTCACCGAGACCCCGCTGGGACTTGAAAGGTTGGGAATTGGATCGGCCGAGCGCAGAAACTCGATTCCCTGATAGGTCGACGGCAAGAAGCCGCTGCCCCAAAGGTTGGCTCCTCCCATCAAGTCCTGCTCGCCGGAGCGCAGCACGACGAAGGCCGGCAGATCCGTCGATTCGCTGCCCAGGCCGTAACTGAGCCAAGCGCCTAAGCTGGGGCGGCCGTAACGCGTCGAGCCCGTGTTGAAGAAAAGTTTGGCCGGGGCGTGGTTGAAGTTCTCGGTCTTTACCGAGTGCACCAGCGCGAGATCGTCGACGACCGTTGCCATGTGGGGGAAGATTTCGGATACCCACGTGCCGGATTGCCCCTGACGCTTGAACTTTCTTCGGGGACCAAGGAGCTTCGGCCGGTTCTTGGTAAAGCTTTCCATGAAGGCGAAGCGCTTTCCCTTGAGGAACGAATCGGGCGTGGGCTGCCCGTCGAGTTCGGCGAGCTTGGGCCGGTAGAGCCAGGTTTCAAACTGACTGGGTGAGCCGGCCATGAACAGGTAGATGACCCTCTTGACTTTGGGACTGAAGTGCGGCGGTTTGGGGGCGAGCGGGTTGTCCACTGTAGGCCCGGGCGCGGCCAGCAGCTTGCCTTCACTGAGCAAGCTGCCGAGCGCGACGTTGCCTAGTCCGACGAAGCATTGGCCGAAGAAGTGACGCCGGGTCCTCTCGATTCTCTCGAGAAGCTGCGGGCTGAGTGGGGACATTTGGGTGGCCTTTGCGTAATGGTCATTCACGGGTGATGAATTCGTCGAGATTCAGGATGACCGCCGCGACCATCGTCCAGGCAGCGGTCTCGGGTAAGTCCGTTCCTTTCTCGTTCGGCAGGGTTAGAATTTCGAAGGCCTCGCTCGGATTTGTTCGGAAGTCATCGAGTTGCGCGGCGAGCAAGCGGTCAAGCCGATCCTTCTCAAGCTGTTGCGGCGGACGGCTAAGGCAAAGCCGAAAAGCGTGCTCGATCCGCTCGGAGTTTGAGGCGTCCGGCCGCTCGATGAGGACCCGCTTCGCCAGCCCTTGCGCAAACTCGTGGAAGCCGGTGTCGTTGAGCAGGGTAAGCGCCTGCAGCGGCGTGTTCGACCGCTCGCGGCTTGTCGCGGCCGTCAGTCCATCGGGGCTGTCGAAGACCATCAGGCCGGGGTGCGGGCTCTTGCGCCAAAAATGCGTGTAGATGCCGCGCCGGTAGCGATCGGGTCCGTTACTTTCCGGCCAAGGGTGGCCGATCATCACGCCGGGGGGTTGCGCCGGGTAAACACTGGGCCCGCCGATTTCCGGGGACAGCATGCCGCTCGCCGATAGTGCCAAGTCGCGCACGATCTCCGACTCTACACGCAGCCGGTTCTGACGGGCCAGCAGGAGGTTGCGCGGATCTTTTTGGGCGGCGTCCGGGCGATGTTTCGATGACTGCCGATAGGTTGCCGACGTCACGATCGTGCGATGGATCGCTTTCAGGCTCCAGTCGTCCGCCATCAACTCGGACGCCAGCCAGTCCAGCAGTTCAGGGTGCGATGGAGGCGAGCCCTGCGTGCCGAAGTCGTTTTCCGTCTCGACAATGCCGCGGCCGAAGTAGCGCTGCCATATGCGGTTGACGGTAACTCGGGCTGTCAGCGGGTTGCCTTTGCTGACCAGCCAGCGGGCCAGATCCAGGCGCGTGTAGCGGTCTTTCTCTTGCAACGCGGGCTTTTGTAGCGCGGGCAGAACCTCTGGGGTTCCGGGCGAAACGCGAACCCCCTTCTGGAGAAACTCGCCTCCTAGCATCACGTGGGTCGTCCGTGGTTCAGGCAACTCCCGCATGACGAGCGTACTGGGGATATCGGGTTCGATCTCGCGGACAGCGGCGATCGCCTTCTTGCGCTCCTGATGTGCCAGATCCTGAGCAAAGTAGGCACGCTGTAAGGTCTTGTTTTGCTCCTCGTGGCGCTCGCCGGCGGGGAGCTTGAGGATAGCGCGTACTCCAGGAGTAAGCTCGGCGAGCTGCTCCTCGCTCACCGACGTCTCCCAGGCGGCTTGCTGTTTGAGGAGCCCTTCTTCGTAGGAGTCCAGCTCTTGTTGCATCACTGCGATTTGCGCCCGAAGCGCCTTTCTGCGGGCGTGCTGCTCGGGTGTTCCGAACTCAAGCACCGGCTCATAGGGGCGCTTGCGTCCTTCTTCGTCATCGAAGTCGCCGCTCAGCTCATCGATGCTGTCGAAAAAGGCGAAGAAGCTGTAGAACTCCCGCTGCGACACAGGGTCAAACTTGTGATCGTGGCAGCGGGCACAACCCAGCGTGAGTCCAAGAAAAGCCATGCCCGTCGTATCGACACGATCCACAACCGCTTCGACTCGGTACTGCTCGAAGTCAACTCCGCCTTCGAGATTCAACAAAGTGTTGCGGTGAAAACCGGTCGCGACGATCTGGTCATCGGTGGCGTTCGGGAGCATGTCGCCGGCGATTTGCTCGATGACAAACTGATCGAACGGCAGGTCGCGGTTGAGGGCGTGAATCACCCATTCGCGGTACATCCAGATCTTGCGCTCGCCGTCGGCGGCGTCGCCGTTGGAGTCCGCGTAACGCGCGACGTCAAGCCAGTGGCGGCCCCAGCGCTCTCCGTAGTGCGGCGATTCGAGCAGGTTGTCGACGACCTTCTCGTAGGCGTCTGGACTCGTGTCTTCCTGAAATGCGTCGACCTCTTCTGGTTTGGGCAGCAGACCGATCAGGTCGATGTAGACGCGGCGGATGAGCGTCGCTTTCTCTGCTTCCGGCGAGGGCTTGAGGGCCGTCCGGTCGAGACGGGCCAGGATGAATTGGTCGATCGGGTTGCGTACCCAAGAGGCATCCGAGACTGCGGGCTCCGTCGGGCGTTTGATGGGTTGGAACGACCAGTGGCCGGAGGCTCGGCTTGCGCTCGGAGCCGCGGCGCTTTGAGAAGGCCACGGCAGGCCCATTTCGACCCAGCGGACGAGCGCGGAGATCTCGCCGGGAGCTAGTTTACCACCGGGCGGCATCCGCAATGCGTCTTGCTGCCGGACGGCTTGAATCAGTCGGCTTTCTCTCGGCAATCCCGGTGAAGCTGCCTCGCCGCGGTTGCCCCCTTGGAGGATGTCCTCACGGGTTTCGATCGACAGGCCGCTGGTACGCAGTTTGGCGTTGTGGCAGCCGGCGCAATTGTTGAGCAGAACCGGCCGGACCTCGCTTTCGAAAAAGCGAATGTCGGCGGCGGAGAACGGTTCGCTCGAAGGTTGTTGGGCAAGGAGGGGAAGTGCGGCGAGGGTGAAGACAATCCCCAGAGGCCCCGCGCGGCGGCATTTTGGCGGGCGAATCACCAATCTAAAAGTAACACACCACAAGCTCCGCGATAGCACATTTCGAGCACTCGAGAGGAACCAATCGCAGATGGCGCAGGCCAGGGATCTGCGTGCGCTGGTTTAGATCGTAGAGAACGTTCGACTCTCACGTTCCGAAGTTGCGGCTCGCATTGTGTACAATGTATACAACATATTAAGTTGAGGAGTTCGTTTATGCCGGAGAGTTCGGTGCTGACAGTTCGGGTAAGTCACGAAGTCAAGAAGAGACTGGAAGCTCTGGCGCACAGTACCAAAAGAAGCAAGTCCTTCCTCGCCGCGCAAGCCATTAACTCCTACGTCGAGCAGGAAGCATGGCAGATCATCGAGATCGAGAAGGCCGTCGAAGAAGCCAACGCGGAGGATTTCGCTTCCGAAGCTGAAGTAGACACGGTCATCTCGAAGTGGTCTGAATGAAGATCCGCTGGTTGCGCGCGGCACTGCGCAACCTCGATGAGCAAGCGGCATACATCGCCACTGACAATCCGGAGGCGGCCGTGCGGATGGTTGGCCGAGTTTGCGGCGCGATTGAGGGTCTGGCGGAGTATCCATCTCTCGGAAGACCGGGCCGAGTGCCGGGCACTCGTGAACTGGTCGTCTCCGGCACACCTTTCGTCATTCCGTATCGCGTTCGCGGCGATCAGGTAGAGATTCTGCGCGTCTTTCACGGAGCCCAACGATGGCCCGAGGAGTTCTGAAGCTTCGGCCCGCTTCCAGTGGGCAATCGCTTTCGCTCGGGAACTGTTCGTTGCGACTCGTATGCCTGGGTAGCCCTGTACGTCCGAGCACACACGCGATCTCAACACCACACTAAGTTTAAGTTGGAGATCAAATGGTTCGGGAGACTCCTATGAGATTCCTGCGAGTCGTGTTCCAGATGTTGCCGGTCCCGCTGGCATTCTGTGTGCTGATACAGGTTCCAGGTCTTGGACAGACAGACCAAAGCACCAAGCCGGAGCGGAAAACTCCAGCGACAAAGGCCGAAAGCGAGTCGGAGCGTCCCGTCCCCGCTCTTAAGCCCCTGATCGAACCGCTTGGCGACGGCGGTTTCCGCTTGGCGTTTGATTTGGAGTCGGCTGCGGGCAAGCGGCTGATTGATAGGTTGCGGCGACGGGGAGTTACTGACATTCCAGAGACAATAAATGTTGTTGTCTATCCACCGCCGCTATCTCCGTGCTCAATTCCACTGAAGCGTCTTCCGGTACAAGCTGAGGAACCGGTGCGTCCGGATCATCCCCCGGAGCAAGACCCGAAGATAAGAAAGCTGCCAATGATCGCGCCACCTTGCGACGAGTGATTTTCGGCCTGAAGAGGGACGTTCGCCTCAACCAGCATTCTTTCCGGTGCTCACTACTTCCAAGCGGGCGGCGGCCCCTGAGCATTGGCGTTGTGGCAGCTCGCACAGTTGTTGAGCAGAACCGACCGGACCTCGCTTTCGAAGAAACGAATAGCAACGGGAGAAAAGAATTCGCCGGGCGGCTATTGGGCGAGGGCGGGGACCGTGGCTAGGGCGATGAAGCCAGCCGACGGCAATGCGAGGCGACGTTTTGGCGAAAGAATCACCGATCCAAAAGTATCACAGGAGCTAACGCCCCGTCCCTGTCATTGAACAGTGGGGCGATTTGGAGGGCCAATCCTGGACGTCCGGATGCGCGACGATCCGACTTCACGAAAGCAGACTTGGCGATTCTCCGCGCAGGTCGTTATACATCATTCTGGGCAGCCCTGGTTCTACGCTGGCCGACGAGGGCGGATTTGCGTCTCCCCTGGTCCTAAACGTCGATTTCTCAACGAAACGCCTGTTTTCACCAGGGATTGGAGCTAGAGGCCCAAGAGAGACTTGCGGTCGACCCATCTCCCTGCCTGCATGACGCGAGCGATCTTGAGCGTATTCTTGATGTCCTTGAGCGGGTCGGCGTCAAGGATAATCAGGTCCGCCGCTGCCCCAGCGACGATCGTCCCGAACTCAGTCGAGCCGAGCCTCTGCGCAGATTGCGCTGTTGCCGCTCGGATCGCCTCAATCGGCTCCATGCCAGCATCAACGAGCAGTCGCAATTCATTGTGCGTTCCCCAGCCATGTGGTATCACGGGGCAGTCCGAGCCGGGCAAGACCATTACGCCCGCGCGATGCATCTGGGTTGTGAAGTGTTGAGCACTCTCAAGATCCGATTTCGTGTTGCCGAAGCTGTTTCCGGTCAGCTGCTCTTCGCGCCACTTCGGATCGGCGATCTTCTCGACAAGCTCAGTGCCCAGGACCGCTTGCAGTGCTGGATCTGATTCGACCAGCGAAGGTTCTTCAGCAAAGATCCAGCTCGACTCGATACCCGACATGGTGGGAGTAAACGAAACACCATCGCGCTGAACGGTCTTGATAAAGCTCGGGTCCGTTGGATCTTGATCTACTAGGGTGTGGAGAAAGTCGGTTACTCCGAGGCTCAGTAGGTAGTCGAACTCGTTGCGCGCCTCGACGTGGGCCACGACAGGGATACCGTGTATCCGAGCCTCGTCCACGATCGCCTCCGTAATCTCTCGTCGCATCTTGGGGACTCCCTCCTGACGAGAACCGATCCAGACCTTGATGAAGTCGACCTTCTGAGAGGCGAGTTCGCGCACGCCTTCGCGGGCTTGCTCCGGGGTCTCAGGCTGACGCACGTAACCGAGTCCGAACTGCGTGGGTTGTCCCCCGGGATGAGCGAACCCGAGGCCTGCTGTATAGATGCGAGGGCCTAGCGCGTTGCCTGATCGGACCTCCTCGATCGCAGCCATCGTCTCCTCAGCGTCCAAGCCAATGGATCGGACGGTAGTTACCCCAAAGGCCAGCTGCCAGGCCAGCTGACGCTTAGCCAGTTCAGTGTCCGGCTCAAAGATAGCGTAGTGGCTGTGGAGGTCCGCCAAGCCGGGAATAATTGTCTTGCCAGATGCGTCGATAGTTACTGCGCCAGCAGGGATCTCGACGTCAGCCCGTGCCCCGACTGACTTGATCTTGCCCTCACTAGTGAGAACGACGGCCTCCGGGATCGGCTGGGCTTCGGTGCCGTCTATCAGCGTTGCACCGACGATTGCAATAACATCGGTTTCGTTAACGATCGGTCCACCGCAGGCTAAAGCAAGGCAGGTGACCGCGATGGGTGGCAGTTTCATTTCGTCTCATAGTTAACCACATCGCATCGGAGTCGTGGGTGTCGAAGTACTCGGTTTCGTCAATCGATCGCACGGAGAGCCTAGGCCGCGACCCTGAATCGCCATAAACGGCCAGGTGTTGAATCAGCCCGCCCGAATGGTTGTCTTGTCGGCTTCTCGTAGAACTGGCCCGCGATTCTGGGGGGCTAGCCCTGGGCTAACGGTCGAATCACCGCCCCTTCGGAAGCTATCCCTCTCGACCGCCGCTCTGAGTAGCCAAACTGACCCGCTACCGTCATTTCGCTTGGCAGGGCTCTTCAGCCATGGTTTCTCGCTCGTTCCTGCATTAGTGCGTCATGGCGTAGATGATGTAGTTGATCCCGAAACGGTAGGCGAGCGCCGTCATCGGCTCGGGATATTCTGGCATGTCGGCGTGCTCCCAGGCGTCGCCGATATCCATGTTGAAGTTGACGGCGACCAGCAGCCGCCCTTCATCGTCATAGATCCCACGCCAGCGCGGTCCGGTTTCTTGGGGCTCGACGACGATCTCGCCGCCGGGGCCTCTTCGGAGATGGCGCAGGCCCGGGATCTGCGTGCGCTGGTCCAAATCGTAGAGAACGTGCAAGACCGCGCTCTGTTCGCTGATCTCGACGATCGCACGTTCGGGAAACACGCGCTTCATCGACTCTCTGAATACCGACCATTGTTCGGGGCCGTAGAAGTCATCGACTACGAGGAACCCGCCCCGAAGAAGGTACTCCCGCAAGCGGCCGGTTTCATCGTCGCCTAGTTGCCAGTAACCGACCTGCGTGGCATAGATCCAGGGGTAGTCGAAGACGCGGTCGTCGGTCAGAGGCACCAGGCGTCCTTCGCCGGTATCGATTTCGGTTAGGCGGCGCAGACCCTGGGCAAAGTGGGTCTCGGCGGCGGGCCAGTCGAGGCTCCACCACGGCCGTCCGAGTCTGCCGCGAATCCAAGATTGACTGACGTACTCGAGGCGGATGAAGTGGAACTCGGCGTTCGTCCCGATGCCTGCGGATTGGTCCCGGTTTTGGCTCCCCGCTTGGTGGGATGTTTCACTTGATGCTTGGTGGGATGTTTCGCTTGATGCTTGGATCGATGTTTGGGGGGATGTCTGGCTCCAGGTCAGCGGAAGCAGGCCGGCAACCCCAAGCAGACCCAGCAAAGTGAGGGCCGTGCCGAAACCCGCGCGACTCGTATCCGGTTGCAAGCGACCTACAGCGGGAATCGCCCCCGGCCATTGTTGTTGCGGCGATTGCGGTCGGGGTCGGGACCGGAGTTGATTTCCACCTTCACGCCCGGCTTGCGGACCGCGTCGCGGAAGGTCAGCTCTTCGTCGGTGAAGAAGAGATTTCGGGCCAGCACCATGTCGAGCTGCGTGCCTTTTTCGAGGATCGCCTCCGGCCCTCGCGAAAGCAGAACGCCCGCCAAGCCGGCGGCAGCACCGGCGGCGGCCCCGACTCCGGCTCCAAACCCGGCCCGCCTTCCGGCCGCACCGGCGATGACGCCGATCGACGTGCCGGCGGCGGCGGTCTCGCCGATCGTGCGGGCATCGCTGCCTTTATTGCTCTCGCTGGTGATCTTACCCTCTTTGCGGTCAAAGCCTTCGGGCGAGCGGCCGTCGAGCGATCCGACGCGGCCGGTCAAATCTCGAATGACTCCGTTGGGCAGAATCATCTGCTCGAAGCGCAGAAACAGCTCACCGCGTCCCTTCACTCGTCCGGGCCTCTTGGCACTGGTGACGCTGCCGGAAATGTAGGTCCCTGGGGGGACGACGATTCTTCCATCGACCACCACGGGGTAGACCGACTCTAGGTAGATGCGATCGCCGGGCGCCGCGTGTTTGGTGCTGATGCTGTTGATCAGAACCAGCGGCACACGCGTACCTTCTGGAATGGTGATGCTATCCGGGGAGGGATCTTCACGCTCCAGCAGGCCCTTGCGCTCAACCAGACCCGGCGCAGCGGGTGTCTGGCCGGGAGAAGTCTCGGCGCTCGGTTGGGCCATCAGCGCAACCGCGGTCAGCGCCAAGACCACCGCCACGCTCCAGAATCTTTTCATAGGAAGCCTCTTCATGGAGAGAAGCCCTTCACGGCAAAAGTCCCCTTCATTATTGTATCTCTCCTTTCAGCATTCGACGCGACGGCCACTGCACCAGACGGCATCGGGCCGCACCAGGCACAAGTATGCCCCTGTGTATATAGAACGCGCCAGGGGGAATATCGTTGCGTTCGTGGGAGGCTTTTTTTTTGGCGGATTCGGACGGGGTATTCGTGAGCGGCACAAGCGTCGGGGCGAGTGCCGACGCGGCAAACTGAGAGCGTGCGCTACCGGGCGGACGGGTGAAAGTGGATGTTGATGGGGGGGGGGTGAGCGGGTTTGAGCGGGTTTCAGGAAAGTT
>Ga0114996_10007493_pt1 | contig 12347 bp, 10 predicted proteins | sample ArcticOcean_MG_C_4_FD_87039 | JGI IMG/M metagenome (GOLD analysis project Ga0114996, IMG submission 87039) | Marine microbial communities from western Arctic Ocean - ArcticOcean_MG_CB4_134 | ecosystem: Environmental > Aquatic > Marine > Oceanic | place: Arctic Ocean: Canada Basin | collected... | reverse complement strand
TGACATAGGTATATGGAAGCAAAGTCGAACCGATCTCCCCAAAATCGCATTTACTTATTCGGAAGATCAACTGTTCGAAAGTCTGTCCGGTTCGGTTCGGCATTCACTTAAAAAGAAGTTAGGCCCGCTAGGTGCCGCGTGGCCTATTCTGGATCGTTCTTCATTTCGCCTGCACAAGGCTAAAACTAAGGCCGATGCGTAATCGAGCCTTTTGATTATTACCGGCAAAATTGAAGTTTGATTAGGTGCACCCCATCGGGGCGCCCGTGTGGCCGACCCAGCCAATCCCCACACGGGCTAAAGTCTAGTTTCACCCGTCCTTAATCTTCGACCATATCCCGATCAATGCCCGCTGCGGATTCTACGGCACGGCAAACTGCCGACGTATCCAAATGCCCCAACCCCTGCGCAATCGCCGAGTTCATCTTCTGCCGCGACGACACATACAAATCGATCGGCGCATGCACGCTGGCGGCGAACTCCGTGATAATCCCGGCGTCTTTTTCGAACACCTTGAACATGGTGCCGCCGCCTTCGCGGTAATCGGACTTGGCCATCATGGCGCCGCGTATCTCCAGCATACGGGGGGTGCCGGCGCTCGCCGTTAAGACCGCGTAGATCAGTTCCGGATCCAACCCCGCCTTTTGCCCCAAAGTCATGCATTCGGCGGCCGCCGTGACGTGCACATGCACCAGATAGTTGGCGAGGATCTTCATTTTGGAGCCTAACCCCGCCGTCTCGCCGATGAAAAAGTTGGACGCGGTGAAGCCCTCGAAAACCGCGATGCATTTCTCATAGGCGGCTTTTTCGCCGGAGATGTGGATCGAGGCCATGCCCTTGGCCAGCATCGCAGGGGTGGCGCTGATCGGCGCATCCAGGAGTATCTTGCCAGCGGCGGCCAGCCGCGCGGCGGCGGCTTCCTTGTCCTCGGGCACGAGGGTCGAGCATTCGATGACGATCTGGCCGGGCTTGTCGACGCTGATAATGTGGGTGAGCACATCGTCCAAGGCCGCCAGGGACGGCAAGGACGTGATGATGATGCCGGCGTCGGCTGCCAGGGCGGCGGCGTCGGCGGCGGGGGCGAGGCCCAGCGTATCCAATGCCGCCATGCAATCGGCGTTCACATCGAACCCCGTCACGCGCATCTGTTTCTGTAACAGGAGCCCGGCGATGTTGCCGCCCATGGGGCCGAGGCCGATCACGCCAATGGTTTCATCCATAATCAATCTCCCGGAATTTCAGCGGTTTATATTTCAGGGCGGATCATAACAGGCTAGGGCAGGGGTGCAAAAATAACGGGTGCGTGTGCGCCCCCTCCCCCTAACCCCCTCCTACCAGGGGAGGGGGTTAGGGGGAGGGGTCTATTGGGGCGACAGTGTCCTGATCGCGGAATTCGCGTTAGCGAATTTCGCGTGAATCAGGCCGCTCAAATCAAGGTCCTGATCGCGGAATTCGCGTTAGCGAATTTCGCGTGAATCAGGCCGCTCAAATCAAGAATCTAGTGAGATGGCGGCAAAATTCTGTGCACGCAGTGCGCCGAATTTTGGTGTCATCTCGCTAGTGTATTCCGTGGCAATGTTTGTATTTCTTGCCGGAACCGCAGGGGCAGGCGGAGTTGCGGCCGACCTTGCCCCAGGTGGTCGGATCTTCCGGGTCCACATGCTCGGCGCGTTGCCGCGATACCACCGGGGCAACCGCGTTGCCGTAGTCGCTGTCGTCTTCCAGGACGCCGCCGCCGTTTGCGAAGGCCGGGTCTTCGTAGACCTCCATGGTCGGCTGGTCCGAGCGGGCGAACAAATCCATGCCGTCGAGGCCGTCAATCTGCAACTGGATATGGGCCAGGATCAGCGTGATGCGCTCGTCCAATTCTTCCAGCATGGCGTTGAACATTTCGAACGCCTCGCCTTTATATTCGTTCAATGGGTCCCGCTGGGCGTAGGAGCGAAGGCCGATGCCCTGGCGCAAGTGATCGAGGGCCAAGAGATGGTCTTTCCAGATCTGGTCGAGCACTTGCAGGAGCAGGCTCTTTTCCACATCGCGCATCACGTCCGGCGTCCAGGTGGCGGCTTTTTCGGCCATCTTGCGCCGGACGGCATCGGTGATGCGTTCCTGCACTTCGATGTCGGCGACACCTTCTTCCTTGGCCCAGTCCTGGACCGGCAGATCAAGCCCGAAGACGCGCATCATCTCTTCGTGCAGTAAATCGGTATCCCATTGTTCCGTATAGGCTTTTTCCGGCATGCATTTTCCGACCATTTTGTCGATGGTGTTATCGCGCATATCCTGGATGGTTTCCGATACGTCGTCGGCGTCCATTAAATCCCGGCGCTGCTCATAGATTACCTTGCGCTGATCGTTCATCACATCGTCGAATTTCAGCAAGTTCTTGCGGATATCGAAGTTGCGCGCCTCGACCTTTTGCTGGGCTTTTTCGAGGGCCTTGTTGACCCAGGGATGGATGATCGCCTCGCCGTCCTCAAGCCCCAGCCGGGTGAGCATGCTGTCCATGCGATCGGAGCCGAAGATGCGCATCAGATCGTCTTCCAGGGACAGGAAAAATTTGGAATCGCCGGGATCGCCTTGCCGCCCGGACCGGCCGCGAAGCTGGTTGTCGACGCGCCGGCTTTCGTGGCGCTCGGTGCCGATCACCATCAGCCCGCCGGCGGCGACGGCTTTGATGCGGCCCTCGGCCACCTCTTTTTTGAGCCGCGCCTCGATATCGGGATGTTTGCTCTCGTCCGCCTCGGCGTCCATTTGCTGGCGGGTCAGCATGTCGATATTGCCGCCCATCTGGATATCGGTGCCGCGCCCGGCCATGTTGGTGGCGATGGTCACCGAGCCGGGCCCGCCGGCCTGGGCGATGATGAGCGCTTCCTGCTCGTGATAGCGGGCGTTGAGCACCTGGTGTTTGATATTTTTGGCTTTCAACAGATCCGATATGGCTTCTGATTTTTCGATGGAAACGGTGCCCACCAGGACCGGCTGGCCGCGCTCCTGACAATCACCGACGACCTCTAGAATGGCGGTGTGTTTTTCCGCTGCCGAGCGGTACACCTCGTCATCCTGGTCGTCGCGGATGCAGGGCACGTTGGTCGGGATATCGACCACTTCCAGTTTGTAAATCTCGGCGAACTCGCCGGCTTCGGTCATCGCCGTGCCGGTCATGCCGGCCAGTTTCGGATACATGCGGAAATAGTTCTGATAGGTGATCGAGGCCAAGGTCTGGTTCTCGTTCTCCACCTCGACGCCTTCTTTTGCCTCCAGGGCCTGATGCAGCCCTTCGGAATAGCGCCGGCCCTCCATCATGCGCCCGGTGAACTCGTCGATGATCACCACCTGGCCTTCGTGGACGATGTAATCGGTATCGCGCTCGAACATTTTGTGGGCGCGCAGCGCCTGATTGACGTGGTGCACCAGATTGATGTTGGAGATGTCGTAGAGGCCGCCTTCGTTCAGCAATTCGGCTTCGCTCAGCAAGACTTCAACATGCTCGTTGCCCTCGTCGGTGAGGGTGATGGTGCGCGCCTTTTCGTCTTTTTCGTAATCCTCTTCGATCAGACCGGGGATGATCTTGTCCACATCATCATAAAGTTCGGACGAATCCTCGGACGCGCCGGAAATGATCAGCGGCGTTCTGGCTTCGTCGATGAGGATCGAGTCCACTTCATCCACGATGGCGAACTGGAACGGGCGCTGCACCATTTCTTCGAGGGTAAACTTCATATTGTCGCGCAGATAATCGAAGCCGAACTCGGAATTGGTGCCGTAGGTGATATCTTGTTGGTAGCTTTGCCGGCGCTCCTCGTCCGAAAGGCCGGGCACGACGCAACCGACGGTCATGCCGAGCATGGTATAAATCCGGCCCATCCATTCGGCGTCGCGCTTGGCCAGGTAATCATTGACCGTGACGATATGAACGCCGCGCCCCGTAAGCCCGTTCAAATAGACCGCCAGGGTCGAACACAAGGTCTTGCCCTCACCGGTTTTCATTTCGGCGATCATGCCCCGGTGGAGGACAACGCCGCCCACAAGCTGGACGTCGTAATGGCGCTCGCCCAGTGCGCGGCGGGCGGCTTCGCGCACCGTGGCAAAGGCTGGGGCCAGGATATCGTCGAGGCTTTCGCCGTCCGCCAGCCGTTTTTTCAGCCAGGGCGTGCGCGCCGCCAGATCGGCATCGCTTAAAGGCTCAACTTCGGCCTCGAGCGCATTGATTTCTTCGACGATCTTGTCGAGCCCACGGATATAACGGTCGTTGGCCGAACCGAACAGGCGCCGGGCGATGGCGTCAAGCATTTACATCCCTCTAAGTCGATTTCGGTTGAATTGGAAGCGCTTTCATCAAGCTTGGCAAAGAGATAGAACGCACCGGCCCCTCTGTCAACGATACCCCCAATTTGCGGGCCCGCGCTCGCGCGCTTGTGTGGTGCGCGCCTACAATTGTTACAGTATTCTTTGCCCATCCATGGGGCGCCAGCGAGAGAGATATTTCATGACCGTTTTCAATCGGGCCGGACTTTTGGCCACAAGTTTCGCAGCTAGTTTCGCCCTTGCCGCCTTGGCGTTTGGCGCCGCGCCCCACGCGCAGGAGCCGGCCAAAAATCCGGTCGTCGCAACGGTCAATGGCGCCGAGATACGCCTGTCGGATGTGGAAGCGGTGCGCGGCCAATTGCCGCCCCAGGCGCAGAATTATCCCATGGAGACTTTGTTCAATCTGATCATCGGCAATATGGTCAACACCCGCCTGATCGCCGCCGAGGCCAAGCGCACCGGGCTGGGTGACGCCGCCGCCGTCAAGCGCCGCCTGGCGTCCATCGAAGCCCAGGTGCTGGAGCAGGAATTTATGGACCGCAGTTTGGAAGGCGCGGTCACCGATGCGGCGCTGCAGGCCCGCTACGTTGCGTTCCTGAAAGAGAACGCGCCCGGTGAAGAGGTTCACGCCCGCCATATCCTGGTCAAAACCGAAGCCGCCGCCGCCGCGATCATCAAGCAGCTTCTTGCCGGCGCCGATTTCGAAAAACTGGCGCGGGAAAAATCCACCGGGCCGTCGGGCAAGAACGGCGGTGATTTGGGCTATTTCACCTTTGAGCGCATGGTGCCGCCTTTTTCCAGGGCCGCCTTCCAGCTTCGCCCGGGCAGCATTACCCAGCGTCCGGTGAAGACCCGTTTCGGCTGGCACATCATCAAAACCGAAGACAAGCGCGTCACCAAGCCGCCCAGCTTCGCCGCCACCAAGGCGCAGATGGCCGAGGAAGTGCGCAAGAATCTGAGCGAAGAGATCATCGAAGGCTTGAAGAAATACGCCAAGATCGAGATTTTTGGGCCCCAAGGGCGCACCAAGAAATAACCGCCGGATCGGCCAATTCTTTTATAGCTTGGCGGCTTTCTCTGGACGCCAGCGCGCCTAAGCGATAAAAGAAGCGCCGCTCTCAATATACAAATTGGACGCAACGACAATGCCCCAGGATCTTCTCCCGGTCTCGCCTCTGGCGCCGGATGCATTTCCAGATATGCCGGCCATCGATGGTGTCGGCCTCGCCGCCTGTGCAGCGGGGGTGCGCTATGCCGGCCAGACCGATCTGCTGCTGGCCAAGCTGGCCAAGGGCACGGCGGTTGCCGGCGTCTTTACAAAATCGAAAACGGCGGCGGCGCCCATCGACTGGTGCCGAAATATTTTGCCCTTGGGGACCGCCGGCGCGCTGGTGGTCAATTCGGGCAACGCCAACGCCTTCACCGGCGCCCGCGGCAACGATGCGGTGCGCGCCATCGCCGAAGCGGCGGCCGCGGCCTGCGGCTGCCCCCCCGATCATGTCTATATCGCCCAGACCGGCGTCATCGGCGAGCCCATCGACGCGGCCAAGATCACCGCCGTATTACCCGGCCTCGCCGCCAGCCTGGGTTCCGACTGGGAAGGCGCGGCGGCGGCCATCATGACCACCGACACCTACCCCAAGGGCTGTGTGCGGACGGCGAATGTGGGCGGCGTCCAGGTGACCATAAACGGCATCGCCAAGGGCTCCGGCATGATCGCGCCGGACATGGCCACCATGCTCTCCTTCCTGTTTACCGATGCCGCCATCCCCGCCGATATATTGGAGATCATGCTGACCCGGGCGGTGGACAAAAGCTTCAACGCGATCACCGTCGATTCCGATACCTCCACGTCTGATACCGTGCTGGCCTTCGCTACCGGCGCCGCCGATCATCCAGCGGTTGCCGGACTGGGCGAGGCCGGGCTGCAAGAGTTTCGCGGCGCCCTGGACGCGGTGTGCCTGGATTTGGCGCAACAAGTGGTGCGCGACGGCGAGGGCGCCTCCAAGTTCATCGCCATCTCCGTCACCGGCGCCGAGGACGATATCGCCGCCCGCCGCATCGGCCTTAGCGTCGCCAATTCGCCTTTGGTCAAGACCGCGATCGCCGGCGGGGACGCCAATTGGGGCCGCGTTGTCATGGCGGTCGGCAAGTCGGGCGAGGCGGCGGACCGGGACAAGCTGGCCATTTCCATCGGCGGGGTGGCTATCGCCGAAGCCGGCACCGTGGTCGCCGGCTATGATGAAGCGCCGGTGGCCGAACATATGCGGGGCCTGGAAATCGAGATCGCCATCGATGTGGGTATCGGCGATGGGACGGCCACGGTCTGGACCTGCGACCTCACCCACGGATATATCGATATCAATGCCGATTACCGGACTTGACCGGGCCTGTTTGGAGGCCGAAGAGCGGGCCGGGGCCGGCGGGTTGCCGCTGTTGCTGGTAGCCGCCGCCGCGCTGATCGATATCGATGGCCGCGTGCTGCTGGCGCAGCGGCCCAAAGGCAAGGTGATGGCGGGCTTGTGGGAATTTCCGGGCGGCAAATTGGGGGCGGGCGAGACACCGGAGGCGGCCTTGATCCGCGAATTGAAGGAAGAGCTGGGCATCGACATTACGGCGAGCTGTCTGGCGCCATTATTTTTTGCCTCGCATGCGTATGAGGATTTCCATCTCCTGATGCCTATGTTCGCCTGCCGGGTGTGGCAGGGCACGCCCACGCCGCTGGAAGGCCAACGTCTCAAATGGGTGCGGCCCTATGATATGGGTGATTACGAGATGCCCCCGGCGGACGCGCCGCTGGTGGCGTTGTTGCAGGATTTTTTGTAGGGTTCGGTAGAGTTCGAGCCCGGCTGGGGATGGCCGGGTCGGCCAGCCGGGCGCCCCGATGGGGTACTCTGGAATTATAAGTATACTGCCCCGAAACGCGATTGGAGAAACATCCATGGCCGACACAGCGCCAACCAATACCGACCGGCCCCGGCGCAAGCGCGCGCCGCCGCGCGCCGTCACTGTCGAACGGATCGAGCAGGTGACGCCGAGGCTGACCCGGGTGACTTTCAAGGGCGAACGGCTCGCCGATTTCGGACCGCCCAAGCCGGGGGGCCATATCAAGCTGCTGTTTGTGCCCGATGGCGTTCAATGGAATCCCGACGATCCGGGCGACGAGACCCCGCGGCCGCCGTCCAGAACCTATACACCGCGTTTTTATGATCGGGACGCCCGCGAGCTTGGCGTCGAATTCGTGCACCACGGCACCGGTCTGGCGTCCGATTGGGCGCGCGCCGCAAAACCGGGCGATGCCATGTTCATCGGCGGGCCGGGCGGCGGTTATGACGTCGCCGAAGAGACGGCCAAGATCGTATTGGTCGCCGACGATACCGCCATGCCGGCTGCCGGTATGGTCCTCGAAGCGCTGCCTGCCGGCTGCACCGCCGAGGTGTACTGCGAAGTAGCCGACGGTGACGAAGAGCGCGCGCTGAGCCCGGCAGTGGCTTCGGCGCCGACCTGGTTGCACCGGGCCCAGGATGGCGCGCGGCAAGGCGCCTTGTTGGAAGGCGCGGTTCGGGGCATCGCCGAGGCCAATGCGGCGAGCCACTGGTGGGTTGCCTGCGAGGCGGCCACCATGCGCCGTATCCGCGATTACCTATTGCAAGATGTCGGCGTTGAGGCTGAGAAATTGCATATGCGCGGTTATTGGCGGTTGGGCGAAACCAATTATCCGGACCACGACTACGGTAAGGATTGAGCCGGCGCCTCTCGGGTCCGGCGCAATTAATTTAGAAACAGGTTTTATCGTTGGTAAAATCCACCTTGCGCACGCTGCTGATCGATCTCGACGGTACGCTCACCGATCCGAAGCCGGGGATCACCAATTCCATCCGCCATGCAATCGAACAGTTGGGACATCCGGCGCCAGCCGCCGATGATCTGACCTGGTGTATCGGGCCGCCCTTGTTGGATAGTTTTCGCAAACTTCTGCGGCACGCCGGCGAGGATGTGGCGATGCGCGCTCTCGGCCTCTATCGGGAGCGCTTCGCCGTTACCGGTATGTATGAGAATGTCGTCTATGACGGCGCCGTGGAATTCCTGGCGGCGATGCGCGGGCAGGGGCGGCGGCTCTATTTGGCCACCTCCAAGCCAGATGTCTATGCGGGCCCGATCCTCGCCCATTTCGGCCTGGACGGCTATTTCGATGGCGTCTATGGCTCGGAACTTGATGGCACCCGCGCCGACAAGCGGGAACTGCTGAGCGATCTCCTGGCCCATGAGGGATTGGCGGGCGCTGATTGCGTGATGATCGGCGACCGTATCCAGGACACCGCCGCCGCCCGCCATGTGGGGGCGCTCAGCGTCTGGGCCGATTGGGGCTACGGCGATGACGCCGAGCGCGCCGAGGCAGCGCCCGATTATGTGTGCGCCGCCATGGCCCAATTGCGCGATCTCATGGACGAGGTGCCTTAAGCCAGTGCCCTAGCCGAACTGGCTCCTGTATTCGGGCACTTCGGAAAGCACGTAGTCGCGCACGATCTTGAAGACGCCGTGTTCGATCTGGCGCACCCGTTCCGGCGACAGTCCGTAATCGGCGCCGAGCGCTTTTAACGTGGGGGCGTCTTCGCCGAAACGTCTTGCCCTGAAAATTTCGGCGTCCCTATCGGGCACGCCGGCCAGCGCCTGGCCGAGCAGGCGCCGCTGGTAGCCCTGCTCGGAGAAATTCTCAAACGCCATGTCCGGGGTTTCCGATTTGTCGGCGAGGGCATCGATCTTTTCCGAGGCATTCTCGTCCGAGGTGGGAACGTTGAGCGATATATCCATGCCCGACATCCGTCCCTCCATGGCCACCACTTCGCGCCGCCCGATTTGCAGGCGGACCATGATGGTCTCGATATCGCTTGTCGAAAGCTGGCCGTCGCGGTCGCCGCAAAGCTCCCGTTTCATGCGCCGCAAATTGAAGAACAGTTTCTTTTGCGCCACGGTCGTGCCGATACGCACCAGCGACCACGAACGCATGATATGTTCCTGCATGGCGGCGCGGATCCACCATTTGGCGTAAGTCGAAAGCCGGTATCCACGCGCCGCATCAAACCGGTCCACCGCCTGCATCAACCCGACGCAGCCCTCGGACAGCAAATCTTCGAAGGACAATCCATACCGGCGGAAAGAATTGGTGATCGAAATCACCAGACGAAGATGGCTCGATACCAGCCGGTGCCCGGCCCGGGCGTCCTGGCTGTCTTGCCAAAGGGCAATGAAGCGGCGTTCCTCGGACTCAGACAGCAGCGGATAGCTGCGCGCCTTTTGCACGAATTCACGAATGCCATTGGTGCCCCGATAGAGATCGAGATGCAGGTTGGTTGTCACGGCATAGCTCCAATCGGCCCGGTAGCCGGGCTCCTAATATTATTCAGGCTGCGCTGGGTTCCGGCTGCCGTGACGGGGCGATCATTGGCCGGGATGATTGGATACGCGTTATATTCGCTATTTAATCCAGCACGTCAGGCGTTTCTAGCGGGCTGGGCTAATCGGATAAATTGTGGCGATCCGACGAACAGTTACGGTTTACCCGAAAAGGATTCGAGCGACATGACGGTTCTCAACAGGTCGGCCACCGTTTTTGCCTGCATTTTTTCCATTACACGCGCCCGGTGCACTTCCACGGTGCGTTGCGTGATGCCGAGATCGAAGGCGATCTGCTTGTTCAACTTGCCCTTGGCGATCATCAGAAGGACGTCGTTTTCGCGCGGCGTCAGAAGATCGAGCCGCGCCTGGATGGCCGCCTGTTCCGACATTTCCGATCCCAGCTTGGCGCTTTCTTCCAGCGCTTTGTTCACGGTGTCGAGAAGAATCTGATTGTTGATCGGCTTTTCGATGAAATCGAAGGCGCCTTCCTTCATGGCGCGCACCGCCATCTGCGTGTCGCCGTGGGCGGTGACGATGATCACCGGCAGATCGCGGCTTTCCTTGGCGACGATGGATTGCAGATCAAGCCCGGAGATGCCCGGCATGCGCACATCCAAAAGGATGCAGCCCGGCCCGGAAACCGGCATGGCATCCAAAAACCGGTTGCCCGATTCGTAGAGCGAGACTTTCAGATCGACCGATTCAAACAAATCACGCATTAGCGCCCTGTTCACTTCGTCGTCTTCAATCACGTATACTATGTTTTCATCCGTCACCAATTCCACCTTTCCAGGTTATGGCAAAGACAGGATAAATTTTTGTTGTCCGGGTTTCAACTACTCCGCCGCATTTCGGGTTGTATCGTCGCCGGATATGTTCGCGCCGCCGGCCTTTTCGAGCGCGTCGCCAATGGTAGCGATAATTTCGTCAACTATGAACGGTTTGGTCATATAACGGAAAAACCCCGCCCGCTCGCCCTTTTCAATATCCCCCGGCATGGCCGCCGCCGACAGGGCGATAACCGGGATCGGTCTTGTATTGGCGTCTTCGCGCAAGATGCGGACCGCCTCCAATCCGCTCATCCTCGGCAGGTTGATATCCATGACAATAATATTGGGCTGAATGTGGCGGGCAATTTGAATGCCTTCTTCGGCGGAATGTGCCGATAACAGCTTGGTGCCGGGCAGGTGGCCCACCACTTCTTTAAAGAGCTGGCGGTTGGAGAGATCGTCTTCAATATAAAGGATGATGGTTTGCCGGCCGCCGTCTTGGTCGGCGTCCAAATCCAGCCCGCTGACGGCGGCGGCGGCGGCGCGGCCGACGGATATGCCGGGAACGGCGGTGGGAATATCGATCCAGAATGTGGAGCCCTTGCCCGGCTTGCTGGAATAGCCGATGGAGCCTTTCATGCGTTCGACCAATTGCTTGGTAATGGTCAGTCCAATGCCGGTGCCCTCGATGCCGCGCCGCTCGGCGTCCAGGCGGCCAAATGGTTCGAACAATTCCGCCGCCTTTTCCTCGGGGATTCCGATACCGGTATCGGAAATGGAAATGCGCACGAATTCGGCGTTCAGCGGGCGCGCCTACACCTCCACCCGCCCGCCCGGGGCATTGAATTTGACGGCGTTGGAAAGCAAGTTCAAAAGCGCCTGTTTGAGCCGGATGGCATCGGCCAGGATCAGCGGCGGCGGGTTTGTTTTGAGATGGTTGATGATCTCCAAGTCGCTCATTTCGGCGAGCGCCGCGATCAGCCCGACGCATTCCTCGACGGCGCTGGCGGCATCCATTGACGACACATTGAACGCCACCTGACCGGTTTCAACACGGCTCAAATCAAGAATATCGTTGATCAGGATCAACAAATGCTGGCCGCTTTTCAATATCTGATTGATCTGGCGCTGCTGGGTATCGGAGACCGGCTCTTTTTTGTTTTGCAGCAAGAGTTGGGCGTAGCCGAGAATGGCATTCATGGGCGTTCTGAGCTCGTGGCTCATGGAAGACAGAAACTCGGATTTGGCGCTGTTGGCGTTTTCCGCCTCGCGCTTGGTGGCTTCGAGGGTATCTTGGACCCGCCTGGCCGCGGTGACGTCTTGCGTTGTGCCGACAATCGACTCGGCGGCGCCATCGGCGCCGTAACCAATTTCACCGCTGCCGACGATATGGCGCATCGAGCCGTCGCGCCGCAAAATTCGAAAATCATTGGTGAAATGCAGGGCCATCTCGGCGATAGCGGATTTCTGGGCCTGGGTGACGCGCGCCCGGTCTTCGGGATGGATGCGGGCCAGCAGATTTTCCGGTGAGGGCACCACATGTTCGGGATCATAATCTAACATCCGGTACATTTCCGGCGACCAATAGACGATGCAGTCCAGAAGGTTGCGCTCCCAACTGCCGATTTGCGCCATGCGTTGGGCCTTTTCCAAATTGGCGCGCGCGTTGCCGGTTTCTGCCTCGGCCAGCCGCCGCTCCGAAATGTCGGCGGAAAGTACAATAAAACCGGAAATGGTCCCATTTTCGTCGAAATCCGGCGTGATCGACACCTGGGTGTAAATGCGCGCGCCGTTGATGTCATCCACATGGCTGTCGTAGTGGACAATTTCTCCGGCCAGCGCCTTGGCAATATTAGACCTGTTGCAAAAGTA
>Ga0114996_10007491_pt1 | contig 12348 bp, 10 predicted proteins | sample ArcticOcean_MG_C_4_FD_87039 | JGI IMG/M metagenome (GOLD analysis project Ga0114996, IMG submission 87039) | Marine microbial communities from western Arctic Ocean - ArcticOcean_MG_CB4_134 | ecosystem: Environmental > Aquatic > Marine > Oceanic | place: Arctic Ocean: Canada Basin | collected... | reverse complement strand
CCTGCGTCTCTCCTCCTCGGAGTAGCTATGCTACGCCTCGTCGTCGGTCCTTGTCTGAACGCGCACAAGCACCATGTGCGCGACCCGCCCCCCTTTCGGATCACCCTCCTCGGCGCCCATTATAACGACATAACGGGCTCGACCCAAAACAGAACCAGACCCCCTTCCGGCATCGGAAACGGTGTGGATTATGCAAGAAAGCCCAGCCTCGCCGGCTGGGCTTTCTCACCATGGGGGCACTGTGCGAAGCGTTAATCGGGCTTGGTTCAACCGCCTCCGCTGACTGCGGCTTCCTTCAAGGCTTCGTCCAAAGGCTCGTCCGAAGGCTCGTCCGAAGTTTCTTCGACCTCCGGATCATCCCCCAGGCCGAGCGAATCACGAACGCGAGCGTCCACCTCCTCTAACACGTCCGGATTTTCCATGAGGAAGTCCCTCGAATTCTCTTTCCCCTGTCCTAGGCGTAGATCGCCATAGGAGTACCAGGACCCGGATTTCTCAACGATTCCCTCCTCGACGCCGATATCGATGAGTAAGCTCTCATGGCTGATTCCGACGTTGTAGAGAATGTCGAATTCGGCCTGCCTGAACGGAGGGGCACACTTGTTCTTCACAACTTTTACGCGTGTCCGGTTCCCGACGATATCCGTTCCATCCTTGATGGCGCCGATGCGACGAATATCCATGCGCAAAGAGGCATAGAACTTCAGTGCACGCCCCCCCGACGTCGTTTCGGGATTGCCGTACATGACACCGATTTTTTCACGGATCTGGTTCGTGAAGATCACCGAGGTCTGGGAGCGGGCCACGGCGCCCGTGAGCTTGCGTAAGGCCTGACTCATCAGCCGGGCCTGTAGGCCGACGTGCGAGTCACCCATCTCGCCTTCGATCTCCGCCCTCGGGACCAGGGCAGCCACCGAATCGATGACGACGACATCGATGGCGTTACTGCGGATCAGTACTTCGGCGATCTCGAGCGCCTGCTCACCCGTGTCCGGCTGGGACACGAGCAGGTTGTCTACGTCCACCCCAAGTTTGCGCGAGTACGTCACATCCAAAGCGTGCTCGGCGTCGATGAAGGCGGCGATCCCGCCCATCCGCTGGGCATTGGCGATGACATGAAGGCAAAGGGTGGTCTTACCACTCGACTCCGGGCCATAGATCTCGGTGATCCTCCCTCTCGGGATGCCACCGATGCCAATGGCCGCGTCGAGATTGATAGCCCCGGTGGGGATCGATTCGATTTCCACCCTCATGCCATCGTCGCCCATCCACATGATGGCGCCCTTCCCGTGGGAACGCTCGATCTGCGTGAGGGCCGTCGTAAGAGCCTTCGTCTTCTTGTCGCCCAGGTCACGGTTCCCTTCAAGCGTCGCCATTATGTCCTCGCAGAATTGGTGGGTCGGCACCTATTGTACTATACCCGAAGATAAAACGAAAGTCCTTTTAGCGGCCGATGGCCGAGCGACGGAAAATACGTGCCCTCCCCGGGCCATGAAATGTCGCTTCGAGACGGTCGCACCACACCGAAGTCGGGATCGAACCCACCATTGAACCGTAGAAGGTCCGGGTCATCCAGGATCCAGGGAGTACTGTTGCCACACTCCGGGGCGTGCCGGCACGAAAAGGATTCCTTGTGACCCACCACCGATGCCCGTGACAAAAAGTGGCACCCCAAGATGCTCACCCACCTGCCGAATGTCGCCACAGTCCAGGCTCATCGGGGCGCCCGTTTTGCCATAGGAACGCTCCTCGAACGTGATGGGTTCGCCGGTCTCGAACCACACCCGGTTCACCGCATACACACCCGCAAGGACCACCCCCGGCCGCAGCTCGCTCAAAGAAGCCCGCGACGGTCCGACCAGTGCGTCGCCGGCCAGTGTGAGCAGCACCTCGATCGGGTCCCCGGTCGATAGACAGAGCGTGGCGGCTGTCCCGGCCGGCGACGGGCGGTTCTCAACTCGGGTGACCACAACTGTGTCGGGTGGGGCCGCAGGCAACACCACCACGTCAGGGTCCGGCCGGTCACGGAGTGAAGCTCGGCAGAGCCCTCTACCACAGAGGGCCACGGAGGCGATGACGCCGAACTTCGAACTCCGATACACGGTTGTTGGTGACGAATGATTCACACCGAGTACATGGGCACCGAGCCTCACACCACTCAGATCTACCTGGGTTCCCACGTTCCAGTCGAACCCGTTGTACTCGGTCATGAAAGTGACCATCCTGTTCTCGGCCAACTCCAAATTCCACGCCACCCCCGCGAACCAGCCACCGCTATCACCCGAGGTATACCAATCCAATCCACCCCCCTCCTTGAAGAGCCCGTTACCCCAACCCGCAGTGAAGGAGAAGTCGTGCTTCGGCAAAAAGGAGGACGGAAGGCCTGGAAGATCCCATCCGGCCACAGCGTAGAATGAAAACCCGGTGTCGATCCCCCGCGAGCCCAGCTGATTACGGAGTCGGCGGTCTGGCCTTCCGAAACGATTAGGTGCGTACTCGACGCCATCCCCGAAGTCAGGGCTGCTCGCATACCGGCCTCCGACCGCCAAGCCGATGGGCTGTGTCTGAGGGCTCAAGATCGAGAGCCGACCGAAGGCTCCCCAGAGGGTCCCTCCCTCCGCGGCATCGCTCAGAGATTGGAGATTTGCCCCCAGCTCGAACAGATCGAAGAGTCCCAGGGCCGCCGCGAAGTCACCGTTCCAGCCTCCGAGGAAGGTCTCGCTTCCCGTGATGTTACCTGAGGCGTCGGTCGTGACGTCGGTATCGTTGCTCGTCCAGAAACCGGAGTAGGTGACGGTCCACGCGCGATTCGCCAGAACCCCCGCCACCGGAATGTCCATGAGTCCCGAACCATGGCGAAGAGTGCTCGGGACTTTGGTCGTCTGGGCAGCGACTCCGGAAGCTACGATCAGGGCGACCGGGAGGCCGCCCGTCAGAAGTCTTTGGGATCCGTAACGGAGCCCGCGTCGCGCCAGAATCTGCCCTACTCCTTGCCGAGGCGCTCCTCGACCCGCCGAAGACGCCGGACGATCGAGATCACCCAACCGAGAACGAGAATCCAGAGGACGGCGTACGCAGCGAATACGTGCCAGTAGGCGCGCCCAAGCGTCTGCTGGCCGAGAGCTGTGCCGGCTTGTGCCCACACCGGGCTCGCCTGCAAGAGAAGAACCCAGAGCACGAGGGCCGTCGTCCATCGAGCAAACCGCTTCTGATCCATCATCAGACCTCCACCGCCTGGGTACCCGGGAGAGCCGCGTCCCGAAGGTCGAGTTCGTGTTCATACCCCGCCACGGCGTACCGGGCCAGAAAAAGGGAAGCGAAGATCAGGCTGAAGGCGAGAAGCCCCACGCCGATGGTCGCGGTCATCGCGGGGTCTAGATTCATAGGATTATCGGCGCTGAGGATAACGGCTTGGGGGTGCAGAGACCGGAGCCAAGTGACGCTGACGTGAATCAATGGGATATCGAGAACACCGATGACCCCAACGACAGCCGCGAACCGTTTGCCCTGCTCGGGGTTCGCCGTACTTCGCCGCACGAGGAAGTACCCCAGGTAGATGAACCAGAGAATCAAAGCGGATGTCAGTCTCGGCTCCCACTCCCACCACGTCCCCCAAGCCACCCGCCCCCATAACGGGCCCGTGAGCAAACCGATGGTCGTGAAGATCATCCCGGCCTCGGCCCCGGCCAGCGCCGCACGATCGAGGCGCTCATCGCCCAGCCAGAGGTACACGGCGCTACAAAGAGCGACGAGTCCGAAGCCCAGGAAGGCGACCCACCAGGCCGGCACGTGGACGTAGAAGATCCGCTGGACGATCCCCATGGTGGACTCGGTGGGCACCCAGAAGAACACCATCCAGTGCAGCAGGACAACAGTCGCCACCCCGAGGGCACCCAGGATGCCGATCGCCCATCGGATTTGTTTCTCGCTCATGTACCCTCCTGAGTGAACCGTCGGACGCCGCCCTCGCCTCCTACTCTTCGATCACGAACCGGAACAACCCGGCGCCCGAGACCGTGAAGATGATCGCGAAGGCCGCCAGCATCCTCAAATTTCCGGTGACCTCCGCAATCGGCCGTCCTGCATACAGCCGGCCCGTCGCCGTGGCCCCATAAACTAAGACGGGAACGAGGAGAGGGAAGACGAGCACCGGCAGAAGGCCCTCTCCCATCGAGCTTCGGGTCGCCATCGCGCTGAACAGAGTCGTCAACGAGACGAAACCCAAAACGCCCAAAGCCACGACCCCGAAAAGGGTGACCGGATTCCCCGAGAACGTTAACCTGAAGAACGCTCCAAAAACAAGAAAAACCAGGGCCACCATCACCGACAACAAGAGGAAGTTCCCGAGGACCTTACCCAGGTAGAAGGCATCGAGAGGAATGGGGCTCTGGAGAATTCCGGCTAGTGCGCCATCCTGCTCCTCCAGCCGAAACGTCCTCCCCATCCCGAGCATTCCGCCGAAGATGATGGTCATCCAGATCAGCGCCGGGGCGATGTCCTGGGGCCGTACCACCGCAGTGTCGATCGAAAAATTGAAGAGGACACCAATCAAGACCACAAACGCCCCCAACGAAGTGAGCCGCTCGCGCGTGCGAAACTCGACCAATAGATCCTTGCGGGCGATAGCCCACACGAGGCCAATGTACGTGCTCATGCCGGATCCTCTACCGTGGCGTGGTATAAAGCCTCGAACCCGGCGAGGTCCAGGCTTGCCGAGTCCGTCACCGACGAAAATCGTCCGTGAACCTGAATGGCAACTAGATCGGCTAATTCTAACCCCTGTATGAGGTTATGCGTTACAAGCACCACCGTACGACGCCCGTCCTTGAGTGATGCCAGCTGCTCCCGGAGCCCGGCGGAGGCGTGGGGGTCAAGTCCGGTGTAGGGCTCGTCCAGGAGCACCACCTCGGGGTCATGAAGCAGCGCCCGCGCGAGCGCCACCCGCTGTTTGAGGCCGCGAGACAACTCACGTACCGGTGTCCGTGCCCGATCCGAGAGTCCCGTCGACGCCAATCGTTCCGGAATCCGTGTCTTCAGATCGGCGAGGTGGAACAGCCGGCCGTAAAACCGGAGGTTTTCTTCGATGGTGAGTTCGCCGTACAGGAGTGACTGGTGGGAGACAATACCGACACGGTGTCTCCAGTCCCGACTCACCACATCCGCAGGGGCTCCCGCTACACGAACGTGTCCGGAGTTCGGCCGCATCACGCCGGCGAGCATGCGAAGAAGTGTGGTCTTGCCCGCCCCGTTGGGTCCAAAGACGGTGAGCAGTTCCCCGGGCTGAAGTTGGAAGCTTACACCGTCGACTGCACGGAGTCCCCCGAAATTACGAACGAGGCCCACCGCCTCCAGCCCGAAACTCAACTCCCCACCCTACGCGGAAACCGGGTTTCCGGCCGTGGTGGCCACCTCACCCAGCCGTTCACCGCAGCCTGTACAGAAACGGCTCTTCTTCACATTCAGGTGCCCACATCCGGGGCAGGTCCGGCCCTCCGCCATCCCCTTACGTACACGTGCGATTTCGGCTTCGAGGCGGTCGCCATCAGCGTCGAACGAGGCACCCTTGGCGGCGGAACCCTTCGACCGCTTCATGGCCCCATCCGTGGGAGCCCCTTCGTCGGCGGTGTGGCCGCCGGCGCTTTCCTCCTCCATCGCCTCCAACGCCTGACGAGCCAGATCGGACTTGAGAACCTCGTAGTCCGCCTGGTCGATCTTCCCAGAACGATAGTCGTATTCGGCGTCCCGGAGGCCGCGGAGGGCGGCCTGCTTGCGGGCGTCGACCTCGGTGACCTCGTCCTCCGAGCGCCCCATCGAGGCCCAGTCCCCTCGAAGGACGGGCAACATAACGAAGAGGATTACGCCGGCTGCGACGAGAACCACCCCAATGATCAACCCCACGTCATCGGCTCACGTCGTCGGCCCACGTCGTCAGCTTCGTGCAGCCAGAGCGGGCCGTTCGCCTTCAGTCTTGGTCTTGGAGCGCGGGGCAGGCGTGGTCGATCCGCGGGAGGGCCACATTGCGATGATCCCCCCCAAAGTGATGACGAATCCCCCGTACCAGATCCAGCCCACCAATACGTTGACCTGCACCTTGAAGGTCGCACGCTGAGCCCCGGCATCATTCTCGAAGGCTCCATTGAGATCGTTCACATTCTCGAGGATCAAGTAGAGGTCTTCGAGGATGTAGGAGTTGACCCCCACGTTCGTGATCGGCGACGATTCCCACTTGACGTACAGGACTTTCTCCGCCCTGAGGGATTCGACCGGCCGGCCATTTCGTGCGACGGTCATCAGCGCCACCGCCTGACGCACCATGTTCTCGCCGCGAGGCGACGACAGTCCCTGGTAAGTGAGCACGTATTCATGCCCGAATGGAGACTCGATCGTGATGGTCTCACCCGGATCAATGGTCTGAAGGACCTCGCGATTAAAAGCCACGCCGGCAAATGCGGTGAAAATCATCACCACCCCGACGTGCACGATGTACCCCCCCCAGCGGCGCCGATTCCGGCTCACGAGGTGGTAGAAGGCCGGGAAATAACCCTCGCCCTCAATGCGGGCCCGTGCTTTGGTCCCCTTCACGAACTCGACGATGATGATGGTCATCACGAAAGCCGACAGACCGAATGTCAGCAGAGCCATGCCGTGGTGCACACCTCGTAGGAACAGCGCGCCGATGACCATCACACCCACGAGGACCGGCATGCGAAAGTTCTTCACAAGGTTGCGGCGAGAAGCCCTTCGCCACGCGATCACCGGTCCGATTCCCATCAGAGCCAGCAGAGCCAGCCCGATGGGCAGGTTGACCCTGTTGAAAAACGGCGGACCCACCGCGATGGCCGTTCCCGTTAGACCCTCGGTGATGAGCGGGAAAAGTGTGCCCCACATGATGGTGAAGGCCGCACCCAACAGGATCAGGTTATTGAACAGGAATGCCGACTCTCGAGACAGAAACGACTGAATCTGGTTCTCACTCTTGAGATGCGGGTACCGCCACGCGATCAACAGGATGGAAACCCCGGCCATCAGCCCCATGAACGCGAGGAAGATGAACGCGATCGTGGTATTTTCGGCGAACGTATGAACGGACTCGATCAGGCCCGATCGCGTCAAGAAGGTGGCGAAAATCGTAAGCAGGAACGTGAGGGTCACGAGGCCCATATTCCAAACCTTGAGCATCCCCCGGTTTTCCTGAATCTGGATCGAGTGGAGGAAGGCGGTCGCCGTCAGCCAGGGTAAGACAGACGCGTTCTCCACCGGGTCCCAAAACCAGAATCCACCCCAGCCGAGCTCCTCGTACGCCCAGCGCATCCCGAAGATGATTCCGTTCGCCAAGAAGAACCAAGACAGCAGAGTCCAGCGCCGTGTGATCACGATCCAGCGCGTATCCAACTTCCCGCTGAGCAGCGCCGACATGGCGAAGGCGAACGGAATCGTGAAGGCCGTGAAACCCAAGTACAGTGTGGGCGGATGAATCGTCATCCAGTAGTTCTGAAGCTGCGGGTTGAGCCCGCGTCCATCCGCAGGCGCGAAGGGAAGTCGCTCGAACGGATTCACGTCGGCGAAGAGCAGCACCACCAGGAAGAAGCTTGAAATCGTGAGGAGTATTCCGGCCACATAAGGCATGAACTCCCGGTTCTTCGCCCGGTTGGTGAAGACCGCCGCCGAGGAGAAGAAGGAAAGGAGCAGCGCCCAGAACACCAAAGAACCACGCTGCCCGGCCCACAGGCCCGACACCTTGTAGAACGTCGGCAGCTCGCGGTTGGAGTAATTTGCGACGTACCAATACTCGAAACTATCCGTCACGAAGGCCGTTATGATCCCGACAGATGTCAGGATCAGAAGTAAAAAGACGGCGTAGACGCTATACTCGGCGCTCAGAACGAGGTCGCCACGCTCCTTACGCCCGCCAACGAAGCCGGCGACGGCTCCCCAGATGCCGACCGGTAGTGCAATCCAGAGAGCGAGCTCCCCGAGGAGAATCACCCGAGCAGTTCCTCAGCTGTGGCTTCGTAGCGACTGCCACACTTCGCGAGAACGATTGTGGCTTCGAAAACGCCATCCTCCCGGAAGCGACCCTCGACGACCACGTCCACATTCTCCGTGTCGTTGAAGGTATCGGGGAGTATGTCCCGGTATTCCACGGGGAAACGAACCGACTCGTCTATGAGATCGGTAACCGTGAAATGGTGTAGCAGTTCATCCTCGGCCCGATTCCATGAGCCCCGTTCGACTCGCCCACTCACCTTCACGCCTACGTGGTGGAACGTTGGATCCTGCTCCACCCGTGCTATAAGCTCCACGGGGGTGAGGTAATAGATCATGGTTTGGCTGACGCCGGTCCAGATGAGGTAGGTGACGACCAGGGCCACGCCCCCCAATCCGACGAAGAATTTACCGTTGTCTTTCATGATGAGCGGCTCGGTACGTGTGAGACGGATAGACGGCGCACTCTGCCCTTTGCGTTCGGAAATATAGACACACGCCGGGACAACGCAAACTACCACCAAGGGCCCACTACGAGTCAGGCGGAACCCCTTACCTAGGATAATAGAGGGGCATGGCTCCGCAGGTTCCCTTCCAGCCCCTACCTGACCCCGATCGGTCGTGGGAGTCAGGGCGTCGTCAGGCTCGGTTCCGTGGGCACGTTATGGGCTTTGACCGGCGCCGTTCCGTTCACCAGACCGACCTCTTCTTCCAGGCTCCGGAGGTGGCGGCGAACCCCGGACATGGGGTCGTCCTGCCTGGGCACGACCCGGGGAGCAATCTTTCGGAACTTGGGCAAAGTTTCCTCCCAGTCACCGAGAAGCTCCTCGGCGCGCCTCGAGCCGGTTCGCTCGTAATGACGCTCGATCATCACCTTGAGCAACTCGATGTCCTCCGCGTGTGTCACTGGCTGAATTTCGACGAGGTCGTGGTTCAGGCGTGACGGAAGGTCACCGTATTCATCTAGCACGTATGCCACTCCATTCGACATGCCTGCCCCCAAATTCCGGCCCGTGTCACCGAGGATGACGACGACCCCTCCGGTCATGTATTCGCAGCCGTGGTCACCGACACCCTCCACCACGGCCCGGCCACCCGAGTTTCGTACGGCAAACCGCTCCCCGGCGCCACCGGCTACAAACAGGTCGCCGCCCGTGGCTCCGTAGAGCACGGTGTTCCCCACGAGCGTCGCCTTCTGCTCCGGGAATCTCGAACCGGGTGGTGGACAGATCGTGACTTCTCCCCCGCTCATCCCCTTGGCCACATAATCGTTGGCCTCGCCAACAAGGTTCAAGCGGACCCCGTTGATGAGCCATGCCCCGAACGACTGTCCCGCCGACCCCCGGAAAAGCAGGTCGATGGATCCATGTGGTAATCCGGCATCCCCATGCACCTTGGCAATGCGCCCTGAAATCCGGCCTCCCACCGTGCGGTCCCGGTTCCGAATCTCGTAGGACCCCTGAAACGTACCTCCATCCTCGATCACACTACCCATTTCCTCCAGAATCCCGTCATCCAACGGGCTGCCGGGCCGGTCGTTGCGTTCTTGGACCACATGGGTGGGCCCGCCCGACGTCCGCGTGATCATCTTGGAAAGATCGACGCCACGCCAACGCTCATCCTTCCCAGCCTCGATTTGGGTCAGCAGATCGGCCCTGCCGATCACCTCATCGAGCCGCTCATAACCGAGCGAGGCGAGGATTTCACGCACCTCCTCACCCACATGGGTGAGGAATTGGATCAGCATCTCCGGGGTGCCGAAATATTTCTGACGCAACTCTTCGGCCTGCGTCGCAACCCCCGTGGGACAGGTATTGAGGTGGCACTGGCGCGCCATCTTGCACCCGATGGCGATGAGCGCCGCGGTGCCGAAACCGTAGCGTTCGGCGCCGAGCAGGGCCGCAACCATGACGTCCCTCCCCGTATGCATGCCTCCATCGGTACTGAGGATCACCCGGCCGCGAAGCCCATTCATCATGAGTGTCTGCTGAGTCTCCGCTAGTCCGAGTTCCCAGGGACTACCCGCGTACTTCAACGAGGTGAGCGGTGAGGCACCGGTACCGCCGTCCGCCCCACTGATCTGGACGACGTCGGCATAGGCCTTTGCCACGCCCGCCGCAATCGTGCCCACGCCTTCCGAAGCCACCAGCTTCACGATGACGCGGGCAGTCGGATTGACGACCTTGAGGTCGTAGATCAACTGGGCGATGTCCTCGATCGAGTAGATGTCGTGGTGGGGCGGCGGAGAGATCAGGGGCGTGCCCGCTGCGACATGTCGCAGCCCGGCAATGTACGCCGAAACCTTGTGGCCAGGGAGTTGCCCACCCTCCCCGGGCTTGGCCCCCTGGGCGATCTTGATCTCCAGCTCCTGAGCCCCGACGAGGTATGCAGGCGTAACCCCAAATCGCCCGGAGGCGATCTGCTTCACCGGGGAATTCGCATCGAGCTTATCACCACCCGGGGTATAGCGGCGGGGATCCTCCCCACCCTCGCCGGTATTGGCTAGGCCTCCTATCGCGTTCATCGCCCTCGCGAGATCCTCGTGAGCCTCTGGGCTCAGTGCACCCAGCGACATGGCTCCGGTCTGGAATCGCCGTACAACGTCCTCTACCGGTTCAACCCGATGGAGCGCGATCGGATCGCGGTCAGACGAGAACTCGAGGAGATCCCGTAAAGCAGTAGGCGGACGGCTATGGACCAGGTCTCGGTAGACCCGGTATTCTTCGTCGCCTCCGCCCTGGACCGTCTTGTGAAGAGCACGCCAGACTTGTGGACTGTTCGCGTGGTAGTCGCCGTCCCGCCGGAACTTGTACCAGCCGCCTCGCTCGAGCTTCTCCGCTGAGTACGCCCGGGTATGCCGCTCGATCACGTCCGCCGCGATGTCGCTGAAGCCGATACCGCCGATGCGTGACGTCGTGCCCGTGAAGCTGCGCTGGATCACCTCGTCACTGATGCCGAGCGCCTCGAAAACCTGGGCGCCGTGGTAGGAAGCAACCGCGGAGATGCCCATTTTCGACATGACCTTGAGGATCCCCGCGTCGGCCGCCTTCCTGTAGCTCACGATGACTTCACCGAGTGCCTGGTCCTCGAACTCCCCCGCCCCGACCAATGCCCCCAAGGTCTCGAAGGCGAGGTAGGGACAGATTGCCGAGGCCCCGAACCCGATCAGAGCGGCGAAATGGTGAACATCCCGAGCGTCCCCGGTCTCAGCGACGATGCTCGCCCTCATCCGGAGGCCTTCGCGAATCAGGTGATAATGCACGGTTGAAACCGCTAACAGCATCGGGATCGGCGCATGGGTTTCGTCGGTGAAGCGGTCGCTAATCACGAGCGCCTGGCACCCCTCGTCCACCGCGGCCACCGCGGCGGCGCAGAGATCATCGAGGGCTCCCTCGAGCCCTTCGGCACCGTCCTTCACGGGGAAACACGCCTCGAGTGTGGCCACGGAAAAGCCCTCGGGCGTCCCTTCCTGAAGCTGCACCAACTCTCCTTCACTCATGATCGGACTCATGAGATGGACGAGGCGCGCGGCCTCTGGTTTCTCCTCCAAAATCGAGTGCCGGCGGCCCAGGTAGGTATCGAGCGACATCACGATCTTCTCCCGAAGAGAGTCGATCGGTGGATTGGTGACCTGCGCAAAACGCTGCCGGAAATAGGTGTACAGGAGGCGGCCGGGTCCGTTGAGTGTCGACGGGGGGGTGTCGTCACCCATGGAGCCCGTGGGTTCCTTGCCGTCCCGTGCCATGGGCGTGAGGACGTATCCGATCTCCTCTTGTGTGTACCCGTGTAGCGCCTGCAGGCGCACCAGATCGGCGTCATCTGAATCGGGTCGATACCGTTTAGGGTCGAGGTCGAGGACAGCGAGATGACAGAGATTTTCGTTCACCCACTGACCGTATGGCCGCTGAGCCGCCATCTCGGCCTTGATTTCGTCGTTGTGCAAGAAGTGCCGCCGGGCCGTGTCGACAGCGATCATCTCGCCGGGTCCGATCCTTCCCGACTCTACGATTTCGCTCAGCGGAATGTCCGCTAGCCCGACTTCCGAACTCATGATCACCAGGCCGTCGGCCGTAACCTGATAGCGGGCGGGGCGTAGCCCATTGCGGTCCATCACGGCAGCGGCGACCGTGCCATCCGTGAAGGCGACCGCAGCCGGACCGTCCCAAGGCTCCGTGAGACAGGCGTGATATTCGTAGAACTCCCGGAGTTGGGGATCCATGTTGGGCATGCTCTCCCACGCCTCCGGAATCAGCATCGCCATGGCATGGAGCAGTCCGCGGCCAGAGGTCGCGAGGAGTTCCAAGGCCTCGTCCAAGGAGGCCGTGTCAGACCCGATCGGATGGATGACCGGGATCAGATCCT
>Ga0114996_10007490_pt1 | contig 12348 bp, 8 predicted proteins | sample ArcticOcean_MG_C_4_FD_87039 | JGI IMG/M metagenome (GOLD analysis project Ga0114996, IMG submission 87039) | Marine microbial communities from western Arctic Ocean - ArcticOcean_MG_CB4_134 | ecosystem: Environmental > Aquatic > Marine > Oceanic | place: Arctic Ocean: Canada Basin | collected... | reverse complement strand
GTGCGCCCTTCAGGCTCGACTCGGAAAACAGGATTCCATTGTTCGCTACGATTCCAACAGGGTAGCCGTGAATCCTAGCAAAACCACAGACCAAAGTCGTTCCATAACGCGCTTTGAATTCGTGGAACCGGCTACCATCGACGACACGTGAGATAACTTCGCGAACATCGTAAGGAGTTCTGCCATCGAGCGGAATAATCCCCAGCAATTCCTCGACATCGTGCTTTGGTGGCTCGACTTCGCTCACCTCGAGCCTGGTCTTTGGTTCAGAGTTGAGATTCTCGACTACATTCCGAACCAACCGAAGCGCTTCGGGCTCATCTTTTGCAAAATGGTCGGCGACGCCCGACAGTTTGGTGTGGACATCTGCGCCGCCGAGGTCCTCTGCACTCACCTCTTCTCCTGTCGCCGCTTTAACAAGAGGCGGACCGGCGAGGAAAATTGTTCCATTTCCCTTCACGATTATCGCCTCATCACTCATCGCTGGAACATACGCCCCACCAGCGGTACAAGAACCGAGAACGGCAGCGATTTGTGGAATACCTTCGCCCGACATTCTAGCTTGATTTCGGAAAATTCTGCCAAAGTGAAATTTGTCGGGAAATACCTCGTCCTGCATCGGCAAAAATGCGCCCCCTGAATCGACTAGGTAGATGCAGGGAAGACGGTTCTCATGGGCGATTTCCTGGGCCCTGATGTGTTTTTTCACAGTCATTGGATAGTATGAGCCACCCTTGACGGTCGCGTCATTTGCAACGAACATACACTCTCTGCCATGCACTACCCCGATTCCAGTCACCACTCCCGCCGAACTTGCTTTCCCATCGTACAGGCCATTCGCTGCGAGCGGAGCGATTTCCAAGAATGGTGTCCCAGGGTCACATATCTCTTCGATTCTTTCGCGCGGAAGCTGCTTGCCACGGCTTCGATGTCGTTCGACATATTTGCCGCCGCCGCCCTCCTTGACCGTCTCGAGTTTTTCTTGAAGTTGCTCGATGAGGCCCATATTGTGGGCGGCGCGTTTAGCGAATGAGTCTGCTGCTCGGTCGACCCTCGTCGGCAGTACATCCATGACGCTCGGACGATGCAGCGTCACCTTGACCTTCAATTAAGCGGGGGCGCGTGGTTCTGTGCCGGCTTCAGCGAACGATGTGAGCGAGTTGACAGAAATCGCCAGCCGTGGTTAGACGCCGAGCATCATCCGACCGAGGTCGCGTAAGCCTGGAGCGAGCCCGACGACCAAAATCGCCAGACCGATAAGTAGTCGCAAATGGCGCTGACGATGCTCAAATCGGGCTAGCGAGAAGAACCACCAAACGACCAATGCGATCACAATTTTGACCGCGACAAATGTCAGTGCTGTATCGAATAAATCGATGAGATAGCCGGAGACTACATGTTTCTCAGAATATCCGAAATGGTCTAGGCCGAAATATGTCGCAAGGCCATCGACCAATTCACCCATCATCCCAATAATCACAACCGGCGAAGCCAAAACCGCGCGCGGCGTCAACCGCTCCATCATATCGTGCGCTTGAGTCCGCATCTCTTCCCAATCATCGATGCTAACACCGACCGGCAACACACCTGCGATCAACCCCGAGCCGACCAGCGTCTCTCTCGCTTCTCTACCCCAGCGATACAACCCAGCAGCAAGCAGCATTGGTAGAATCAGAATTGGCCAAATAATCCACAGATTCAATTCACCATCGTGACGTATCGCGCGTAGTACGCCTTCATCGACCGTATTGAGCATAATTCCGTATGACACGAGCGCACCCAGCAGAACCATCGACGAACCGACTCCAACCATGAACACACCTCGCTCAACCGGCGACCACTTCTCGATGAATGGGTTGACTGCGAGGATAGTCAATAGCCCAGCACCCGCGAACAAGGCCACCGGGAGAAGGGAGAGGTGAGTTTCAATCGCCGTGCCTTGACGTGCGGTTTCAAACGAACCGATCATCAGAATTGATTGCAACATGACTAGAGTTATCGACGCCGTTGTGACGCCCTGCTCATTTTCGGTTTCATCATTAGTCCTCGACGCGCCGTAGCCGAACATAGCTGCAATTATCACCCATGCTGCAGTATGAAAGTGGATTCCTGGTGATACGAACCACACCTCATACCCCGGCCCAAACATTCCAGCATCCTCCACCACTTCACCGAGTGCGGCCCATGCTACCCACGGTAGAAGTGCTACGAATGTGCGCTCGCTCGCCGGCATCCCTGTCTTTCTGAGCCAAGCTGAGAGCGCTATGACGAAGAGAATCAAGACGACTGCGTAAGTGAATGTGTTGACTTGGTTGTAGCCTGCATCAGCGCTTGATTCCGCGAGTACCGGCCCGAGGAAATATTGGTACAGAATTTGGCTGAGTGGATTTGTCGGATTTGAGTCGTGGAGCAATACCGCTGCGGCGACTAGCAGGCCTACTATCGATAGCATGAGAATCGCAATCCGCTCGAGCGGACTGAGTTGATCATCGGACAGCGGGGGCGACACGACTCTTCGTGCGACGAGTTGCTCAAGACGGTTCGCCCCGCAATTCAGCCAGCATACCGTTCTCATCCATTCTCTGTACTTCCCTAATACTAGTCTATAACAGAACAATAAACAAAAAAGAGATTTGTATTTCTAATCGACTCACGAGTTTAAATCTGGCAAATATCGATAATTAGAATTCAGTTGATTCGAATTATTATTTTATTATTAGTCGTACTTCAAAGAACAAACTGTAGAAAGCAGAAAATATTTGAACTGAAAATTGAGAGGTTTTCAAAAGTAGCGAATTGACGAATGAGATAGAATAGAATCCGCCCGCCCACTTTTGATTACCAGCGGAGTAGAGCAGCGATGCCACCGAGTTCATCGAGAAATGGGTCGTCGGTAAACTCAACATGACTAGATGACCGAATCGCAGCCTCAACCGCCTCGTTGGCAAGGTCCACCTGATTGCCATCACTGGAGCAGGACGGACAAACGCTACCGGGCGAGAACATGTATTCGCCACACGGTTCACATTTTAATCCAGGAATTGACTTACCTTCATGCAGCAACAAAGACTCCACCCGACCGCTTTCTGCCGCCGCCAGTACCGCCTTTACACCCATCATCGCCAGTCCCGATGTCATCAATCCTCGCCGCAATTTTTCAATATATACCGCCTCTTCTCGGCCCTCCTCATCTTTTGCGAGTTCGACGAATCGCTCGACCAATTTATTATTTCCAGCACTCATATCTGCGTCTTCAACAGCGACGATTAACCCCACCGCTCGCTTTGACATTCTTGTCTGAAACTGCGTTTTTGCTGAGCCGGGACCGGCGACTATCAGCCTCAGGTCACCAAGTTCGCTGAGCAGTTGGTCGAGTTGGTTCGAGACATCATCGTAGAATCCCTTGACGACACCTTCGCGATTGCGTTGGTACCGCATCTGACTCCAGCCGCCTTTCTTGTGCCGGCCGATGGCTGTGTGCTCGTGCTCCATGCGTGCTTCTGAGACCGCGCCCTCGATGTGGTGAATAGAAGCGCGTTGCGCATCGAGTAGGACGAGAAGGAATCCTTCGTATTCGTCAGCGAACCGGGCGAGTGGCAAAACATAAGGGCTCGCGTCGAGAATGACGGCGTTGTCAATTCGAGCGCCGAGCCCTTCAGCGTGTTCGATTTCTCCATTTAGATGAAGGAATGCTGCAGCGGACCGCGGCTTTCCGGGCAAATTTTGAATCATCTCCATACCCTTATCATACATCGATTCTATCGAATTTGATAATTCACGATCGGACACCGCTGCTCGAATCGCGCGAACTCGCCGATGCAAAACCCTCGCTCGATTTGGGTCTTGCATATCGACATACAATGAGAGGTATGTGTCACGATTATCTGCGTCACTCATCGATGCTAGTTGTTGCAGAAGTTCGGCTGTGCCGCTCGGGGATTCATCGCGTTGCTTGGTTGCCATGGTCGGCCGCAGGCGTGCCCTCCGGCATCACTGTTTCACTGAGGCATATTCATCAAACTCTGTCAATTAAATGAACTAAATCTAGCCTTCCTCTTGCCAATTCTGGTGGGCGAACTTAGCCGGTCACCGGGTGTATCGGTGGAGACAGTAAGGTTGTAAGTTACAGCTGGTAGAGTACAATCACTCTTCTTCGCCATGGTCGCAATTCTCGTCATGGACATGACCATCCTCGCCCTCATGCTCGTGCCCATCCTCAGCCTCATCTTCTGCTTCAGGGGAGCGCGGTTCGTGAACTTCCTTGAGCACGATGGTCTCGACTCCAACATGGTCGCGTAGAGTCCGGATTAGACTGAATTTGGTGAAGGCCCAGTTCTGGTCGTATGAGACAAATTCTGGAAGTGTGATGGTAACATCGTCGCCTTCGAACTCGACCTCAAAGCCGTCACGCCCGGTATTCGTCTCAAGCAATGTCTGAACTTTTTCAGCACGGTCTTCGATGACCTTTACGATGCGGTATTCGTATCGCAGGCTTGCACCGGCGAGTGGATGGTTGAAATCGACACGAGCGCGCCCTGCACGGAGAGATGTCAGAACGCCATTCCGACCGCCGATTTCGACCGGGCCGCCAATCGCTAGACTATCCGCGTCACGAACATTGCGCAATAATTGCGGTTGGCTCATAATTTCGATTGAATCGGGGTCTTTCTCGCCATATGCTTTCTCCGCAGGAATGACCAATACATAGTCGGTTTCCACATCAGCTTCAGCGAGATGTTCTTCGAACCCGGCGATTAGTCGGCCATCACCAATTACGGTGACTAGAGGTGTGTAGGTCTTACTCGGATCGTGCCGCTCCGCTTCTTTTGCGACCTCTTCTTTCGTCGTCTCGATGAGGTAATCTGTATCCGCGTTGTACAAATTGTAGTCGATGTGAATGATTGCTCCTGACTCCATGCAAGCACCTTTCCTACCCTTCTGGGCAGCGCGGCGACCGGCCCCCTCCTGATAAGTGAAGCGGCGCTACTTCTGTGTGAATCCTAATGGATCCACACCCCTCGGGTTAGTTCCGGGAATCGAACATCACTCAAGCATCCTTGCTTAATCGCTGTTCATTTCGCCGATTTCATCGGATGCGGTCGTAGCGATTCGTTGACGCGCGGCTCCCTAGTTTAAGCAACACGAACACGCTCAACAGCAGAACCAGGACAACTCCCAGAACGATGTTCACCATGCTGATATTCTCTACGATTCCGGATTTCTGTGGTGATTCAGATTCGATGCCGCTCGAATCCTCATCTTGGTCATCATCGATGGATGTGGATGGGTCATCATCTGCCGGAGGTTCCGGTGGTGGAGGATACACACACGAGCCATCATCCACAGTCGCATTCTCATCGTAGTTGGTGGTTGTTGCATTCATGCATCCTGGAACGGGTGGTGGCGGATATACGCATGAACCATCGTCCACAGTCGCATTCTCATCGTAGTTGGTGGTTGTTGCATTCATGCATCCTGGAACGGGTGGTGGCGGATATACGCATGAACCGTCGTCCACAGTCGCATTCTCATCGTAGTTGGTGGCTGTTGCATTCATGCATCCTGGAACGGGTGGTGGCGGATATACGCACGAACCGTCGTCCACAGTCGCATTCTCATCGTAGTTGGTGGCTGTTGCATTCATGCAACCCGGCACCGGTGGTGGAGGATATTCGCACGAACCGTCGTCCACAGTTGCGTTCTGAGCGTAATTGGTGGCGTCGGAATCCATGCAACCCGGTACCGGTGGTGGCGGATACTCACATGAGCCATCGTCAACCGTTGCGTTCTCGTTGTAGTTAGTCGCGTTGACATCAGTACATCCCTCGATCTCCACCGGCTGGTTGAATGCCCAGTCGAATGCGGCGTTGATCAACGATCCATCAGTGAATGTAGGGCCGTGGCCGACTCCAGACAACCTCCAATGTGTTACCCTGTTCCCCCGCTCACAATCGAGATGTTGAAGTTGAGTTGTTTCATTGTCACCATCTCCATTCACCAGATCCATTGTGCCTATCTGGGTTGATGTGCCATCACACCCGGAGCGGTTGGCCCATTCTGCAGCACCATCAGGGGAGGAGGCGTAGGACTCCCCCCAGATCTGTCCACCGTTGTAATCGATGGTACCGTCATTGGTTCCGTGAACGTTGACAATATTTGGATATCCTGTAAGACTGCAATCGTTGAAATCTCCGTATGTGGCGCCGGCGAAATTGATGATGGTGTGCAGCATGCCCCCAGCATCACACGCCATCCTGTGCGACATGAAGCCGCCGTTAGAATGGCCGATGAGCATCACTCGATTCTGGTCCGCTCCATGATCGGATATTGCAGTAGAAATGAGTGATGTGAGGTAACTCACGTCATCGATGTTCTGATTGTAGAAATCGCAGCAAGCCGGGGTGCCGTTCCAGAAGTAATAGCCGTCAGGGTTCTCAGTTCCGTACGGCGTCAGAAGCAGATGTCTGTTGTCATCGACACTGTTGACTCCTTGGAAATAGTCGTACACATACCAAGGATATTCGGAAAAGCCATGCAAGGCAACGACTAACGGTAATGTTTCATTCTCTCCGATATCTCCGGGAATCCTCAACTCTGCCTGCCTGTCTGAGGGTCCGATCGATACCACGGTTTGTTCGGATTGGCGCGCCTGGGTGGCTGTTTCAGGGTCCTCAAGATCAAGTGCGCTGGGTGGAGAGAACGACAGGATGCTGAGCAGCACCAGAATGGACAACAGCACCTTCAGACGATGGGGTCGCATTGACATCGGCTGATGCTCTGAAGGTGTCAATGTTCCGACAACTCGTGATTTTCATCTTCAGAGCAGACCATTGTTAGTCTAAATCTCATGAATACAAGGATAGCCTCTGCTTCACTTGTCGTCGTCAGTCGGATTGAGACCGCTGAGAATCGATGAGAAGCCACCCTGTTCGCTTTGTTCGTCGGCTTTGGGCAGTGATGCGAACTTGGCACGCAGATTCTCGACCCTGACTTCATCGGTCACCGTCTCGGGCTCAGCCTCAGGTTCAGGTTCGGGCTCTGACAATTCGGCCGGGTCGGCGGCGAGGGCCGCGGCAGTGATCGGTCCCACGACCCCATTCACTTCGAGTCCGACCTTCTCTTGGAAGGCCATCACAGCACCATGGGTCTGAGGCCCGAATGAGCCATCGACGCCGATCGAAGCGCCGTGAGTGTTGAGCCGGGTCTGGGTCTTGCGAACGGACGCGCCGCTGCTTCCCTGCTGGAGGGTCTCCTCTTCGGCCTCATCCGAGACGGGCTCTGTGCGGGAGAGAATGACGGGGCCATGGTGGACCAGCACTCCAATCACAGCGGCGATTGGACCCCAGCCGAGAGGAATGAGAACCAGGATGTACAACACCCAGAATCCACCCCACAGTGGCATGATGCCCCATGTGTAGGGCAGACAGTAGGTCCACAAAGCAGCCCAAAGGGCACAAAAGGGGACGCCAGCGCCGAGCGCTCCTGCGATGACTTCTTCGATTTCGGTCTCCGTGATGAATATGTGTTTCTTGGCGAAGATTGCTGCCGAAGCCACAGCCATGCCCCACGGGATGCCCATCAGGGCGATCCACAGCATCAACCACCATTCTGAACCGACGGTTTCGCGAGTCCACGCCTCGTCCAGAAACCAGTGAACTCCAATCCAATTGTACAGACCGAAAGTGATGAAGAGTGCGCCGATGCCAAGCCCCATTGCGAGGTTGTCTTCTTCCTCTTCAACTTCGATTTCCACGATGTTCGCTGGGTGGGGGCCTTTCAAGGTCTTTCGCCGCTGGAAAGGCCTGAGAACATCGCATCGACGGTTGCGTCGAGGTTGAACTGGGGACTCCAGCCCCATTCTGCGCGAGCGACGTCGTCCTCGACCTCATCAGGCCAGGAATCTGCGTAGGCCTGGCGCTCATCGGGCGTATAGGTGCAGGTGAAGTCGGGCAGGTGTCGCTGGATGCTTGCGACCAGTTCCGCGACACTGAAGGAGGCCCCCGCGATGTTGTAGCCACCCCGGGCATCTCCAAGGGATTCGATGGGTGCATCCATCAATTCGAGCGTTGCACGAATCGCATCGTCCATGTACATCATCGGCAGTCGCGTATCCGCACTGACGAAGCACTCGTAATGCCCCGTTTCGATGGCGGCGTGGAAGATCTCGACCGCATAGTCGGTGGTGCCGCCTCCCGCGGGCGCGAGATAGGAGATGAGACCCGGATAGCGCACCCCTCTGACATCGATTCCACTGCGGATCGCCATCTGTTCGCCTTCGACCTTGGTGCGGCCGTAGACCGTCGTGGGGTTGAGCGGCGTGACCTGCGGCGCGATGGGTGGACAGTCCGGTCCGAAAACCGCGATCGAGGACGGTGCGAAGACGCTGCAGCCGTGTTCCTTGGCGACGGTGAGGACATTCTCGAGACCGCCGACGTTGATTTTCCAACACAGTTCGGGCTTCCTCTCGCCGGTCGCTGACAGCAGTGCTGCGAGATGATAGATGGACCCTACCTCATTCTCTGAGATGATTCGATCCATCTCTTCGAGGTTCATCACGTCAAGGAGGGTGATTCCTTCTGAGGCGCGCAGGTCTGTCGCGATGACCGCATCCTCGCCGTGTCGTGAGCGGAGCGCTGCGACCAGTTCGGTGCCAATCTGGCCGAGCGCACCCGTGACGAGGATTCGGTTGACCATGTCGAGCGCTCACCGAGAGACGCTACTTGAAGATGGAGGCATCCGCGTGAAGATTAGTTGATCTGGTGAGCTAGAGACAACGTTCATAGGCGACGCCCAACGCGTGCAAACCCCGTTGATTGCGGTGAAGTACGTCGTAGTGTCCGGTGGAGTCCTGTCAGGGATTGGCAAGGGCGTGACCGCATCGAGCATCGGCGTACTGCTGAAGTCGATGGGACTTCGCGTCACAGCGATCAAGATCGACCCCTATCTGAACAGCGATGCGGGCACCATGAGCCCGTTCGAACACGGTGAGGTCTTCGTGCTCGATGATGGCGGCGAGGTCGACCTCGACCTCGGCAATTACGAACGTTTCCTCGACATCCAGCTCGGTCGTGACAACAACATCACGACCGGCAAGGTGTATGCCGCGGTCATCGAGCGCGAGCGTCGCGGCGATTATCTGGGCAAGACCGTGCAGGTCGTGCCCCACATCACCAACGAGATCCAGGATAAGTTGGAGAGCGTTGCGCGCATGTGCAGCGATGGCAGCGGCGAGACACCCGACGTCTGCGTGGTTGAACTGGGTGGTACGGTCGGCGATATCGAGAGCGCACCCTTCGTCGAGGCGCTGCGCCAATTCCAATTCAGGGTCGGACGCGAGAACGTCTGCCTGTTCCACGTCTCTCTGGTGCCCGTGATAGGCGTGGTCGGCGAACAGAAGACAAAGCCGACCCAGCATACCGTCAAGGAACTCAGAGGAGCGGGTCTGGCCCCCGATTTCCTCGTCTGCCGATCCAGTGAACCACTGCTTCCCGAGGTTAAGACGAAACTCGCCTCCTTCTGCCATGTCGATGAGGAGAATGTGCTCAGCGCGCACGATGTATCCAACATCTACCATGTCGCCTTGATGCTCGATGAGCAGGGTGTCAGCCACAAGTTGGCCGAACGCCTCGACCTCGTGGTTCCGGCTGATCGGCCTGTGCTCGATGAGTGGCGCTGCATGGCCGAGCGCGTCGACAATCTGACCCGTGAACTGACGATCGCGATGGTTGGCAAGTACACGGGACTCACCGACTCCTATCTGTCTGTGATCAAGGCGCTGATGCACGCGGGATTCAACTCGGGCGCGAAGATCAGCATCGACTGGGTCGATGCTGAAAAACTTGAGCCGCATCAGGAACAGGACAATCCAGAGAAGTACGCGAAATACTGGCAGATGGTCAAGGATGCCGACGGCGTTCTCGTGCCCGGCGGATTCGGAAACAGAGGTGTCGAGGGCAAGATGCTCGCTTCGCGATATTGTCGAGAATCGAAGAAACCCTACCTCGGCATCTGTCTCGGACTGCAGGTCGCTGTAATCGACTTCGCCAGAGATGCGCTCGGCAAGGCCGGCGCCAACAGCACCGAATTCGACGAGGCCACCCCGCACCCCGCGGTCATCTTCATGCCCGAAGGAAGCCGCACCCACATGGGCGGGACCATGCGACTGGGCAGTCGACAGACGAATCTCCAGACCGAGGACTGCGATGCCTTCCGACTGTACGGAGGCAAGATGGAGATCCTCGAGCGCCATCGCCACCGGTACGAGGTCAACCCCGACATGGTCGAGGAACTGGAGGGTGCTGGCATGCGATTCGTCGGCAAGGACACCGAGGGCGAGCGCATGGAGATCATCGAACTCGAGGGCCATCCCTACTTCTTCGCGACACAATATCACCCGGAGTTCCAGAGTCGACCCCACCGACCCAGTCCGCCCTTCGTCGGACTGATCGAGGCCGCGCTGAAGGCGCAGTGAGATTCTCAGTCGACTGCAACCTTCAGCAGCCGTGTCGTTCGGTAGCCCTGCAGCGCTTTCAGATACTTCTTCTCGGCGAAATCAGCATCCAATTCCGCATCACCGGTATCGATTCTGAGATGTGTGAGCGAAAGCAGTTTCGCAGGCGTCACCATTCCGAGGATCGAATTGATTCCAATCGCTCTCAGCACCGGAGGTGAGAGTTGCAGGTTGCCGCGGCCAATCAGGAATCCCTGGCCACCCATCGGGGAGACCAAGAGAATCGTTTTGCCATATTGCTGAATGATGTTCAGGAGTTCCTGCTCGTTGAGATCCGTCCCGATCTGTTCGCTACCGACCGTCGCATCGATTCCCAGCAGAGTCGGTTTGAATCCCAGAGAGCTTGCAATCGTTCTGAGCGTCCCGCCTGAACCCCAGATGATCAGCATCTGCGAGTCCTCGACATAGACCTCCTTCACGTGGTCGGCCAGCGCCTCGATGACCTCTTCCTCGCCGGAGGCCTCGACGCGCATCTTGGCGCCCTGCATCCAGCGTGGGCTTGCGGGCGTCAGGACCTCGTCGTACATCCGAACCGACCATCGACCCTGGCGATAGACCTCTTCGTCCAGATCCATGACCTCGGTCTTGGCCAGAAGCAGTTCGCCGGTCAGCCAGGCCTTGAGAACCTCGGCAGCCGCCTTGGGAGAGGCGGCGAAACAACCGCTGTGCATCTTGACCCCGCCCGGGACACCGATGACCGGGAGTTCGCTGTCTCCGAGCGCTTCGACGATGTCGCGGGTGGTTCCATCGCCACCTGCGTAGAGAATGAGGTCCACATTCTCATCGATCAGACTGAGGGTTGCTTCCTTCGTGCTCTCACCCGTGGTGGTGGATGGTGTGTCGTAAACGACAACATTCTCGAATGGAATCCAGTCGGCACCCATCTGTCCAGAACAGGTGATGAAATCGACATCTAGGCCCGCGAGGTGTTCCATGCACAGGGCCATGCGCGGGCCACTGCGTTCCTCGGCACCGGCAGCACGCGCCTCTTCCGCGCGCCCATCGCTGCCCTTGAATCCGAGCCGGCCGCCGAGTCCCGCATCGGGATTGACCAGCACACCGATGCGTCGAGGCATGCTCCCTCGAGGAGAGTGAAGAGCATCAACTCTGCCCTATGGGCAGGAGCAGCAACGCGCCAACGCATTGAAGGAGTGAAGCGAGCGTGGCGAAGCCATGGCGGACGCAGTTAGCGACTCCATTAAGGATATCTTCGCCAAGGAAGTCGACGCCCTGCAAGCCGCGCGCGAGGAGGTGGAGGTCGCAACGCCTCCCGAAGAACCTGAGAGCGTCGCCGATGCCTTCGAAATCGGTACAACCGAACCGCTACCCGTACTCTCGCCTGAACCGGTCTTTCCCTCCGATGTGCTGCGCGGAGATCCGATCACGCCGCTGGCCGAGATGGCACCACCCGGCCCACCGGCGGCAGATCCTCTGCTGGCACCACTCGGTCCCCCTGCGACAGATCCTCTGCTGGCACCACTCAGTCCCCCTGCGACAGATCCTCTGCTGGCACCACTCGGCCCACCGGCCGCTCCGCCGATGGATGCAACTCCTCCAGGTCCCCCTGCGGCGCCGCCGATGAATGCCGCGCCTCCCGGGCCACCGCCTGCGGATCAGCCCCTGAGTGCGCCGCCGATGGGCGCCTTCGGAGCACCACCCAGGCCACCACCTTCCGATGCGGCACCTCCCGGTCCGCCAGGTCCGCCTGAAGCACCACCCGGCCCTCCCGGTCCGCCTGAGGCACCGCCGATGGATGCTGTTCCACTCGGTCCACCTGATGCACCACCCGGCCCTCCCGGTCCGCCTGAGGCACCGCCGATGGATGCCGTTCCGCCCGG
>Ga0114996_10007487_pt1 | contig 12350 bp, 8 predicted proteins | sample ArcticOcean_MG_C_4_FD_87039 | JGI IMG/M metagenome (GOLD analysis project Ga0114996, IMG submission 87039) | Marine microbial communities from western Arctic Ocean - ArcticOcean_MG_CB4_134 | ecosystem: Environmental > Aquatic > Marine > Oceanic | place: Arctic Ocean: Canada Basin | collected... | reverse complement strand
TGGAGTGTCGTCGTTTCGGATTGGCCATCTCGAGTCCTCTCGTGTACCCGCGGCCGCCCAGCGCGCTGCGGGCGGAGTGCACTGGTGGCGTTACTGGTGTTGTTACTGAATTAGCAGGCGTTTCAGTGTGGCAAGCCGGGGGTCTTCCCAGGTTTCGACACACTGACACATCGTTGTATTCCGGTTGCCGCCGCAGACTGTGCAGAGCCCTTGGCAGTCGTCGCGGCAGAGTGGCTTCATCGGCAACGCCAGCTGAACCTGCTCGTGTACCAACTGACCCAGGTCGATCTGCTCGTCCCGGTAGTACGCCGAGCTCAAGTCGGACTCCTCGATCTGTAGGTCGCCGTCACCGGTGTTGGCGGACGCCGGAACATACATCAAGTCGATGTCCACACCGACACCAAAACGGTACGGCTCGAGGCAGCGACAGCACTCCAACTCGAGCATCACGTCCAGCCGGCCCGCGAGCCGATACCTGGTCTTGTCCCTTCGGACCACCAGATCGAGGGTTCCGGTGTCGACCACCTTGTACTGGTCGCTCCCCTGTCCCAGCGTCGCCTCGGTGAAGGTTCGCCGAACCTGCTCGGCGGCCCCCTGGATCTGACGTAGATCGAGGTTCATTGCAGCCATCAATCGTCAACCGCCATCAACCGCCACCGTCAAGCACCGACAGCCCAGCACCAGGACCAAACGCTGATTATAGCATCCGGTCCGGTGCACCCGTGTACACGAAAACGGGATGCCCGCGTGTGGCGGGCATCCCGTGTGAGTTGGCGACCCGGGCGAACCCGGGCCGTGGACCCGAGGTCCGGAGGTTACTGAATCGGGTTGGCGCCGGCGGGGGCGCCGTTCTGCGTGACGGCTACGGCGGCCGTCGACTGATAGATGGTGCCGCCCTGGTTGCTGCCGAAGTAGCGCACGCCGCCACCCGAGGTCGGCGCCGCGCCGACAAAGTAGGTTGCGACGTTGGCCCCAGCCGCCACGCCGTTGCAGGACGCCGGTGACCCGGCCGCGGCCGCGCCACCCGTCATCGTGACGGTGTAGCTGCTCTTGGTGGAGGGGTCGCTGTTGAGGTCGGTGCCGATGAAGCCGTCGCCGCCGCCGACGGTCGGCGCGGTGCCGAGCGAGGTCAGGCTGGGGGCGTAGAAGCCGCTGCCGCAGCTGGCGGCGTAGGTCGACTGCGCCGAGTTGACGGCCCGCAGCGACCCGATGGAGGACGCCTCGTTCCCGGACATCCTGGCGCGCAGCAGCCCCGGGACGGCGATCGCGGCGACGATCCCGATGATGGCCACGACGATGAGCAGCTCGATGAGTGTGAATCCCTTGTTGTTGTTGGTGCGCATTGTCTTTCTCCTGTTGGCCGACTTGGCTCGGCGGGTTCGTTGGGCTCCGTGGTGGCGTTCCGTGTTCACGACCACGTATAACGCAAGCGCGGTACCAACTTTTGAGAAATCGTTAACACCTTTGTTATAAATATCTTATGGAGATCATGTGTTGGTGATGCCATTCCGGAAAGATAAACAAAGTCACTAATGTGACAATTTCTAGAAATAACGGACATTTATGGTCATGCCGTGAACTGCCCTCTGGAGCTAGCCGCCGACCGGCTGGGCCGGCAGCCGGCGGAATAGCCGCGCCAGCACCACCAGCGACACGAGGAACAGCAGCGACCCGAGAAAGAACGGCGCGCCCGGCAGGATGAGGGGGGCGGCGTCCGAGGTGAAGAAGCTGAACAGCCCGGCAGTAAAGATGAGGGGGGAGAGGATGGCGGACAGGCTGATCAGCGAGGTCAGCGCGCCCTGGATCGTGCCCTGCTCCGACCGGCCGACCGTACCGGCGACCAGTCCCTGAATGGCGGGGAGGGCGACACCGGCCAACGAGCCGAAGATGATGATGATCGGTATCATCCAGCCTTCGTCAGCCAGCCCGTAGCAGAGAAACGCCAGCATCGACACCGTCAGGCCAAGGAAAATCGTTCGCCGTTCGCCGATGCGCATAATCAACGGCTTGATCAGGAAGCCCTGCACCAGCACCGCCGTCATCCCGACCAGCCCCAGGGTGAGCCCGTTGGTCTGGGCGTTCCACCCGTAGCGATACCCCGCATGGAGCACCCATACGTTCTCGAGCCCTCGCTGCGCCAGCGACGTGATGACGAAGACGACCGCCAGACCCGCGACCAGCGGATAGGCCTGCAGCCGCTGAATGCTGGAGATCGGGTTCATCTTGCGCCAGGAGACGCGGCTGCGGTGCTCGGGTGCGAGCGACTCCGGCAGCACGAAGTAGCCGTAGAGCCAGTTGACCAGCGCCAGTCCGGCCGAGACGAAAAAAGGCAGCCGCAGATTGATGCCGCCCAGCAGCCCGCCCAGCGCCGGTCCGAAGGTGAAGCCGAGCCCGAACGCCACACCGACAAACCCGTAGTTGCGGGCCCGGGTCTCGGCCGTCGACACGTCGGCGATGTAGGCGTTGGCGGTGGTGATGCTGGCGCCCATGATGCCGGCGATGATGCGGCCCAGGAACAACCAGCCGATCGTCGGGGCCCATCCCTGGATGAGGTAGTCGATGCCCAACCCGAACAGCGACACCAGGATGATCGGGCGTCTGCCATACCGGTCCGACAGCGCCCCGAGGATCGGCGCGCACAGGAACTGCATGGTTGCGTAGATGGAGATGATGACGCCGTAGTAGAGCCCGGCCTGAGAGCCGTCGCCGCCCGTGAACTGCTTGATGAGCTCGGGCAGAATCGGCACGATGATGCCGAGGCCGAGAATGTCGATGAACAGCGTCACGAAGATGAAGATCATCCCCGCCTGACGCGTCCGTGTTCCGTGTCCCATGCCGGTGTCGCGAGCCCGTCAGTATCTTACGACGGCCGTCGTTCGCCGGGCGTCGACGGCGTCAGGTCGCTGGGCCCTCTCGCCGTCACCACCGCCTCGTCACCAGGCGCATCTGGTGGCAGCCGCGTGATGGAGATGTTCGTCCAGCCGTAGATGGCCGCGACCAGCGGATTGATGAGGTTGAAGAAGCAGAACGGCGCGTAGGTCAGGGTGGCCACCCCGAGGGTGCCGGCCATGTAGGCGCCACAGGTGTTCCAGGGCACCAGCACGGAGGTGATGGTGCCGGCATCTTCCAGCGTGCGTGACAGGTTCCGCGGGTCGAGTCCACGCCGCCGGTACTCGGCGCTGAACATCCGGCCCGGCAGCACGATCGAGATGTACTGGTCAGACGCCAGGAGGTTGGTACCAAAGGCGGTCAGCAGGGTGGCCGAGATGAGGCTGCCGGTGCTGTGGACGGCGCCCAGAATCCGCTGGGCGAGCGCCTGCAGCTGGCCGGTGGTCTCCATCACGGCCCCGAACATCATGGCCGACATGATGAGCCACACCGTCATCAGCATGCTCGCCATGCCGCCGCGGCTCAGCAGGTCGTCCAGGGCGACATTGCCGGACTCGAGCACGAAGCCGTCGAACAGCGCGATCCAGCAGCCCTTGACGAGGGCCACCGCTCTGGGCAGCGCGGGGTCGCCGGCCAGCGTGACGACGCGGTCGCCCTGAAAGAGCACCGCGAAGACCGCACCGGTCAGGGCGCCAATCAGCAGCGCCGGAAACGCGGGTACCCGGCGTACGACGAGCACCAGCACGAGCACGACCGGGATGAGCAGATGCGGGCCGATGACGAATTCCCGCTCGATCGCCGCCATCACCAGCGCGAGGTCGCCGGTCGCCTCGGGGGTCGTGGCGAACAGCCCGACACCGGCGAACAGCGTCAGCGCCAGCGCCATGCTGGGCCCCGTCGTCCAGAGCATGTGCCGGATGTGGGTGAAGAGCTCCGTCCCGGCGACCGCCGCCGCGAGGTTCGTCGTGTCAGACAGCGGCGACATCTTGTCGCCGAAGTACGCACCGGAGATGATGGCGCCGGTCGCGAGGCCGAGGTCGAGTCCCTGGGCCGTCGCGATACCGACGAGCGCGATGCCGACCGTTCCGGCGGTGGTCCAGGAGCTGCCGGTCGCCAGCGAGACCATCGCACAGATGGCGCACGCCGCCGCGTAAAACACGGAAGGGGACAGGATCGAGAGCCCGTAGTAGATCATGGTGGGCACGACGCCCGCCAGAATCCAGGTGCCGATGAGCGACCCGACCACGAACAGGATGAGCAGGGCGCCCATCGCCACCGAGATCCCCCGGCCGATGCCGCTCTCGATCACCGGCCACGTATGGCCATTGCGGATTCCGACGAGCGCCGCGGCGCCGGCGGCGAGAATCAGCGCGATCTGGTTCGGCCCGCTCGACGATCCGTCTCCAAAAAGATAGACGGACGCCGCCAGCAGCCCGACGAGGAGCCCGATCGGGATGAGCGCCTGGGGTAAGGTGGCGCGGCGCGGCTGCGGGGACGTGTCGGGCATCAGGACCCGGATGCTGACGAGGCGGCGTCACCTCGGACCGCCACGGGAGAGCCGTGGTCCGTGCCATCGAGGAAGAGCCGGACCCGCCGCAGGAGGTCCTTCGGTCCGAACGGCTTCTCGAGCACCTCGCGGCTCGCGTCGAGTACGCCGCGTAACGTGGCGTCGTTCCCATGCGCGGTGACGAACAGCACCTTGAGGTCGGGGCGCTCGGCCCCGAGCCGGTCCGCCAGCTCCAGTCCTCTGCGGTCGGGCAGGACCACATCGCTCAGTAACAGGTCGATCCGGTCGGCGTGGCTCACCGCCCGCTCGAGGGCCTGCCCGACATCTCGAGCCTCCAGCACTGTATACCCGGCCCCCGTCAGCGCCTCGGTCGCCATCTCTCGGACCATACCGTCATCTTCGACGAACAGAATCGTCTCCGAGCCTCCGACCGTCGTCTGCGCGTCGGCGATGCGGGCGGCCGGCGCGGGCGCCGCCGCGTCAGCCAGCGGGAGGTAGAACGTGAAGGTCGACCCCCGCCCGAGCTGGCTCTCGACCTCGATGAAGCCGCCACTCTGCTGGACGATGCCGTAGGCGGAGGCGAGGCCCATGCCGGTGCCCTTGCCCTGTTCCTTGGTGGTGAAGAACGGCTCGAAGAGGTGCGCCTTGGTTTCGGGATCGATGCCTTCCCCCGTGTCTCCGACCGACACCGCGGCGTAGGGGCCCGCCATGACCGGCGGATGCTCGCCCACCCGCGCTTCGGCCAGCCTGGTGTTGGCGGTGCGAATCGTCAGCAGCCCACCGCTCGGCATGGCGTCACGAGCGTTGAGCACGAGGTTCATGATGACCTGCTCGATCTGGACCTCGTCGGCCGTGACTGGATAGAGCTCGGGCTCGAGCTGGACGTCGAGCTGCACGTCTTCTCGGATGGCATGCTGGAGCAGCGGCTCGAGCTCAGACACGACCCCGTTCAGGTTGAGGCGCGTCGGGCGTCGCGGTTGCTTGCGGCCGAAGGCCAGCAGCTGCTCGGTGAGCGCGGCGGCCCGGCGCCCGCCCCTGATGATCTGCGACACGTCGCCGATGCGCGGGTCATCTTCGTCGAACGTCTTCTGGAGCATTTCCGCGAAGCCCAGCACCGCCGTCAACTGGTTGTTGAAGTCGTGTGCCACGCCACCCGCCAGCCGGCCGATCGCCTCCATCTTCTCCGCCTCGCGTACCCGGGTGGAGAGCCGCATGTGCTCGGTGATATCGACGGCCACACCCATGACACCATTGATGTTCCGGTTGGCGTCCCACAGCGGCGAGTACCACGAATCGAACGTCGGGCCGCCCAGCGTCATCCCGGCCTGGAAGCTTTCGCCCGCCAGCGCACGTCGCAGATGGGCGGCGACGCCCGGATCGGTGTAGACGTCCGACACTTTGCGTCCCACCGCGTCTGACGGTTCGATCCCGAGCCCTTTCAACCCGTGCCCCTCGCACAGGGTGAAGATCCCTTCCGGGTCAGCGGCCCACAGAATGATGGGGGCGTTCGAGACGACGGCCCGAACGCGCTCCTCGCTGGCGCGCAGCAGGTTTTCGGTCTGTTTGCGGGCCGTGATGTCACGGGCGACCGCCTGGATGTTGATGACCTGCTGGTCTTCGACGATGAGCTGCACGTACTGGCCCAGCCAGATTTCAGCGCCGTCGGCCGTCACCACCGGAAACTCGTAGTAGGTCGACGGGATCCGCTGCCTGACCTGCCCCTGGTAGAAGCGTCCCGCCGCGGCCCGAAAGTCGGGCCGGACCAGCTCGAGAAAGCTCAGGCCCACCAGCGCGTCGACAGGCCGCTTCATCAGCCCGCAGGCGGCGGGATTCACCCAGGTGAATCGGCCGGCTTCGTCGATGTTGAAGATGATCTCGTTGGCACGGTCGACCAGCTGCTGCAGGCGCCGGGTCGTCGACCGGGTCTTCTCGGCGGCGCTCTTCTCGGCGCTGACGTCTTCGAACGTGCCGACGATGACCGGCCGGTCGGCGCCGCCGGCCTCGCCAGCATCACCAGGCTGGTCAGCCGGCACGCCGGACAGGTGCAGGCGGACCCATCGCACCGCGCCATCGGTCGTGAGAAACCGCAGGTCGAGTCTGGCCGGGTCGCCGCCGGTGGCGACCGCCTCGATGGTTGCCCGGCAGGTGTGCCGGTCGTCGGTGACGACCAGCGAGGTCAGCGACCGGCCGACGAGGGTGTCCGGGGTCCGCGTGACCCGCTGGAGGGCTGGGTTCGTCTGGGTGAAGACGCCGGCGCCGTCGAGCACCGCCATCCCGAGCTGGGAGTGGCGGAAGACCGCGTCCGGGAGGTCGCGTGATGGCGCCGGCCGCTGAGGTTGTTCTGGGGTCGCAGCCATGACCGCACGGCGATGGTACCACGAGTGGCTGGCGGGGCGCGCATTGTGGCGCGCCCTTGAATCAGTGGTTGTAGCAAGGGCCTTCAGCCCGTCTGAAGATGACCAGCGGACCTGGCTGCTAGTCTCGGGGCACCGCCAAGAGCGGGCAGGCGCATGCGCGGATGACGTTCGACGTGGTGCTGCCACGCAGTGCGCCCAGGAACCCCTGCGGCCCACGGGTCGTCATCACGATCAGATCGGAATCCGCGATCTCCAGCTTCCTGATGCGGATGCCGAGCGCGGCGGTCTCGTCCCGCTGGCAGTCCGGCCCGACGAGACCCCACGCCGCGAGGGTTCGCCGGACATGCGGAAAACCGGATGACGAGCCCTCGCTTCCGTGGGCGACGACATGCAGCACGGTCAGATCGCCGCGAGCCGCCAGCGCGATCTTGAGCGCATGGACGAACGCGGTGTGGCTCGCGTCCGAAAAGTCGGTCGAGTGAAAGATGTGCTTGAACATAGTCGGGCTGCTAGGCTCAGCTCAGCTTAACAGCCGGTAGGCCGGACCGGGGTCGGCCCGGGTCCTGACTACGGCCACCAGTTACTCAGGACCCGAGATCCGAGACTCGGGGCGCGAGCCCGAAGTCTCGAGTCGCGCGGCTGCGCTCGGTGGCCTGTTCGGCGACCGACTCGGTCTCTATGCCCAGGCGGCGTCGCTTCAGGAAGAGCCCTTTCCGCGAGAGCCCCAGCAGTTCCGCCGCCGCGTTCACGCGGCCGCCGGACTCTCGAAGGGCGCGGGCGAGCATGGCGCGCTCGACCTGCTCGACGGCCGACGACAGAGTCTGATCGATCCGCACCGAGAGCTCGGCGGGGTCAGACCCCGCGGGTCCGGTTGACCGATGCTCCACAGTGCCCTCGCGCGCCGCGCGGACCTCGGGTGACAGGTGATAGGGCCGGATCGTGTCGTCCGGCTCGGCCATCGCCACGATGCGCCGGATCTCGTTCGCCAGCTGGCGCACGTTGCCCGGCCAATCGTAGAGGAGCAAATAGGTCAAGGCTTCCTGAGAGAGACTGAGGCCGCTCCGCTTCATCTCGCGACCGTATCGTCGGAGGAAATGCTGGACCAGCGGCGGAATCTCCTCGCGCCGCTCCCGCAACGGTGGCACCCGGAGCCGGATGACGTTCAGTCGATAGAAGAGGTCTTCTCGGAAACGCCCTTCTCGGACCAGCGTATCGATGGCGACGTTGGTCGCCGCAATGACCCGAACGTCGGCTGACATCGGCGTCGGTTCACCCACCGGCTGAATCTCGCCAGAGTCTAGGAACCGGAGCAGCTTCGGCTGAATACTCGGGTCCAGCTCGCCGATCTCGTCCAGCATGAGCGTGCCCCCGGCGGCGCCGCGGATGACACCCGGAGAGTCTTCGCGGGCGTCGGTGAAAGACCCTCGTCGATGGCCGAAGAGCTGGCTCTCGGCGGTGTCTCGCGGCAGACCTGTGCAGTTGAACGCGACGAACGTCTGTGCCGACCGGCCGGACGCGGCGTGGATCAACCGCGCGAGCACCTCTTTGCCGGTACCGGTCTCACCCGTGATGAGCACCGGGAGCTCGCTGGTGGCAATGCGGCGGGCGATCGCCACGACCTTGAGCATTTCGTCGGACAGAAAGACCCCGTCCGGCTCACCCGCCGGCTCGAACGGCATCAACGAGGAGCGCTGTCGCTCGTCGCGGCGATGGCCCTCGAGCTCCACCGCTGTCTCGACCAGCCGGCGCACCCCCGCCACCCGGTCTCGCGCCGCCATCTCCGGCTTTGGCTCCACCGTCAGGTAGAACTGACGGCCCCGCACCTCACCCAAGGCGAGGCGCGCCTCTGGCGCGGTGGCGCGGGCGACCTCCCTCGCCTCACCCGCGCTCCAGCCGTCGTGTGCGAGCACCTCGAGCGGCAACCCGTTCCTGGTAACCACCAGCGCCACGCCGCGCGTGCATCCCAGATTGCTGAGCATCGCCAGCGCCTCGCGTCCCAGCAGCTCCGGATTCTGGGACAGCCCGAGCACCGCCGCCGCATCGACCACGTCCGGCGGGCGCGATTGCCCCGGCGTCGCTTCGCTCGCCGAGCGAACCCACGCCAGGGCGTGCTCAGCCTGGTCTCGGGCGCTCGCGCTGCCGATCGCCGACAAGACCCTGGTGGCGCGCTCGAGATGTCGCCGGCCCTCAGTCGGCCGGCCCAGCTTCGCCAGCAGCTCGCCCTTGACGCGCTCGATCTCAGCCGCGACCGCCGGCGAGCAAGAGCCAGACAACGGCATGATCTCGTCCATCACACCCTCTGATTCATCTAGACGACCGAGCCCGATCAGCGCGTCGGCCTTGAGCAGGCGGAGGCGCACGCTGTCCGAATGACGCGCCCCCAGCCTGATCGCGTCGTCCAAGACAGCAACCGCCTCCTCTGGCTGCCCCCGCCTCAGGAGCAACCGAGCGCGTGTCAGTCGAAACAGCGGTTGATACCAGGACGGCCGATCTCGCCCACTGGCCGCCGCGTCTCGGTCGATTTCGTCCAGAGCACTTTCACATGAGCCGAGGTCTCCGGACTCCAGCTTCGCCTGGGCGTCGCTCTCAAGCAGTGCCATTCTTACTTCCGAATCCACGCAAGACATCCCCCGCGCAGCCGAGAAGAAAACCGATGCGTCTCGCGACCGGCCTTCGGCGAGTCGAACGGTCGCGAGATTGGAAAGTGCCGCGTACTCGGTCCGCGCGTGGCCGGAGATCTTCGAAAGACGCAGTGCATGCGTCGCCCGCTCTGAGGCTGGGCCAAAATCCCCCCTGACATACGCAACGGCCGATTCGTCCAATCGAAGGATCCCTTCCAACCACTTGTTAGCTTCCCTCGAGAGCAGCGTGTCGACTTTTTCGTGATGTTGATCCGCGGCTTCGAACAACCCACGTTTCGCCTCAGCCCTGGCTCGCGCGAGGTGGAGCCGGCTCGCAAGATGCGCATCGGCGAGCGATGCCACTTCCCGTTGGGTCTCTTTGATGAGCGCTGAAATCGCAGCGGCTCCGAATGACCCTTCTACATTCATAATGAGGTTCAGTTTCGCTCGACAGGCTTCATTCCGATCCTCCGACTCCTCGGCCATTGACACAGCCCGCTGGAAGCACCGGGATGCGTGGCGGAGTTCTCCTCTGCTCGTGAAAATGAGTCCCAAGACTGAGCTACAGCGAGATGCGTGAACCCGGCTTATCGGTCTCGAGCGCAACAGGGTCGTCGCCAGTTGCTCCGCCGACTCATTGTTGCCAGTGTGTTGCAGGAGCTCTGCCTTAAGAACACTCTCGGTAACCCTTCCGTCTGTTTCTTGCTGGGGGCTTCCTACCAGTCGGCCCAGAGCGTCCCTGAACCGTCCCCGCCTAGCCTCAAGAGTTGCCTGCTCGTAGCTTTGTTTCATTTAGGCTGCACCCGCTGAGCACACGTGGACGTCCTCGAAAGCCGCGTTTCCCCAGATCAGCCCGTTTCCCCAGATGATGGCATTTCCCCAAATGAGAGCATTTCCCCAGATGAGAGCATTTCCCCAGATGAGAGCATTTCCGCAGATGAGGGTGTCGCCCCACACGACGTCATCACCCCAGACGAGCCGACTGCCGAAGGCAAGCCCGCCGGGGGAGACGGGTTCGCCTCCGATCGTGGCGGGCGGCGCGGCAAGGCCTGGGCCGTGCGTGGCGGTGTGCAGCGCGATCTTGATGTCCGTCGGGGTGAGCGTCGGGTTGGCCTGCAGCAGGAGCGCGGCGGCGCCGGAGGTGACGGCGGCCGACATGCTGGTGCCGCTCAGCTCGAAGTAGGCACGCCGGCCGCGACCTGAGACGTGCAGCTCCGGATAGGAACGGGCCAGGAAAGACCCGGCCGCTTCGAGCGAGACCACCTTGTTGCCCGGGGCCACGAGGTCGGGCTTGATCAGCCCATCGAAGGGCGTCGGCCCTCGGGAACTGTAGGTGGCGATGGTGTCGTCCGAACGCTCGACGGTGCCCTGGGTCTTGAGTGCTCCGACGGTGATGACATTGGGGGCATGGCCCGGGCTGACGATGCCGCCGACGAGCGGCGTGCCGTCTTCGGTGGTACCCAGGTTCCCGGCGGAACAGACGACGACCAGGCCGGCGGCCACGGCACGTTCGGCGGCCTGTGCGAGCGGGTCATCGATGTACGATTCGTCGACCGGCGCCCCGACCGACAGATTGAGAATGCGGATGCCGTATCGCGTGCGGTTCTCGATCGCCCAGTCGATGGCCGCGATGACGTCGCTGATGCGCCCGACGCCCTCGTCGTCGAGCACCCGGAGGCTGACGAGATGCGCGCCTGGCGCGACACCGCGGGGGGCGTAGAGGCTGTCGTCGGGTGGCCTGCCGGCGACGATGCCGGCCACGTGTGTGCCGTGTCCGTACGGGTCGTCCGCATCGCGGGGGGACCGCTTCTCGTGGTGGCCACCGCGCCGACCGCGCGCATTGGCCGTGGCGGGCGGCGCTGGCCGGCGGGAGACAAAGTCCACGCTCGCGACGAGGCGCCGTCTGATGTCGGCGTGCCTGGCGATGCCCGAATCGATGATGGCAATGCCTATGCCGTCGCCGGTCGGACCGGTCACGCCGTCGGCTTCAGGGCCGACCGCGCTGCCCCATACCTGGTCGGCGCCGATCACGCGGTGGCCGATCGCCATCGTCGGGCGCACCACCGAGTCGGCAGCCAGATGGCGCACGTCGGGGTCGCGGGACAGGGCGTCGAGCTGGCCACCCGTCACGACCAGGACAGCGCCGCGCCGGAGATACCGTCTGACGGTGAGGTTGTGGCGTCGCGCCAGCTGCTCGACCTCGGCCTGGTCCCCGTCTATGATGATCTGTACCGGTGTGTCGGTTCGGGCCGCCAGACGGCTGGCCAGCCCGTGCGACAGCTTGGCGTGGCGCCCGCTCGCGTCCGCGACCACCGGGAGACAGAGCGTCAGTATCGTCAGGGCGGCACCGACGGCCAGCGCCGTTCGGCTGCCGTGCCATGGAAACCTCGACCCCCGACGACACCGGTGACGACACCTATAAGGATGAGAAGGAAGCCTGTGCTTCAGCTGGCCGTGGAGCATGTGACTGTCGCTGGTCCTGGCTGGGCCGATACCCAGAATGAGGGTCCTCTCCGGTTCGTTTCTTGAAGGAACGCATCGGAGAGAGCTTGCGGGAGACCCGTATTGCAGGAACCGTACCAAGCGCAGTAGTTGCTACCCCTCGGCGGACTCGATGTGCCAACAAGGGACAGTTGGGCTATGCTCCAAGGTCTCATTGGAACGCTGCTGGCCCGCAATGTTCCGGCTTGGCACTTCTGACCACGCGGACCGGTCGACCTGTTAGCCGGGTCGGTGGTGCTGGACTCGCTCGAGAGGCACGATGCAAACAGTTCGACCGCCTGGAATCGTAGCCAACGACCGACGTGCCCGCGGGCGGCCAACTGACGGCCAGACCGGTCAACCGTTGGCCAGGGGCACCAGGATGTTCCTCGTCCGAACCCTCGCGCCGCTGGTGAGCGCCTTGACCCTGGCGGCGTGCGCGCCGTCTCCGGGCGAGTCGCTACTGGTCGGCCAGCCCGGGGAAAGCGGCGCCGT
>Ga0114996_10007486_pt1 | contig 12354 bp, 12 predicted proteins | sample ArcticOcean_MG_C_4_FD_87039 | JGI IMG/M metagenome (GOLD analysis project Ga0114996, IMG submission 87039) | Marine microbial communities from western Arctic Ocean - ArcticOcean_MG_CB4_134 | ecosystem: Environmental > Aquatic > Marine > Oceanic | place: Arctic Ocean: Canada Basin | collected... | reverse complement strand
TCTTCGGCTCTGGCCTCCAGCGAGCCTGCTCGTCGCCCACCCCTGATAGAAGCGCCGAAATGACTGCGGCATTCGCCCGCAGTCGGCCGATGATGAGAGGAAGATTCATATCCGGCATGGGGGGACTCCCTACGGTCGGCGCTGAATCTCCCTAAGATGTCGTAGTGGTCAACAGGATCAACACGGCGCTGAAGGGAGACTTGCCGCAATCTATGTTCGACCCGGCCAGTCTTTCAATTCGAATTCTAAGAATCCATGGAGCGGGATGTGAGTGCAACACTCCAGTAGCTGTTCTACATTCGGGCGGCGCAACCTAGTAAGGAGGTATCATGTCTAAGGCATTACCGATCGCGCTGGCCCTGCTCATGCCGGGCCTCGGTACAGCACAGACGCCGGCCCCCGCGTCCGCGCCTGTGGCCACAGACGTGACGAGCGCCGACATTCGATCGTTCATCGATGCTTTGCCCCGCGACGTGGTGAGCGATCGAGCCATTCGCGTCGTCGAGGTCACAGGGGACTATCGGGTCGGGGTATTCGGCGTCTTCCGGCCTCAGAGCCTCGCGGGTGACGCGAACCTACACCGCGTCAACACTACGGAGATCTATTACATGTACATGCTGGCAGGTGCGGCGACGCTGGTGACGGGGGGAACGATGGACGAGCCCTATCAACCTGAGACGAGCCCGATGAGCCTGCGCGCTCCGCGCGTCGAAGGCGGCGTTACCAGACGCGTCGTGCCGGGAGACGTCATCGTCATTCCCGGCCACACGCCTCACTGGTGGAGTGAGCTGGAGTCGGACATCGAGTATCTGATTTTCCGTCCAGACCCCGACAACCGGATTGGGCTCCGTTGAGCCGCGACCGACGGAGGGCAACCGTGCGCCCATTGAGCCTGGCGATGCTGGCCGTCGCCGTGACCGTCTCCGCGACGCCGGCCCAGACGCCTGCCGCATTCATCGTCGAGAGCCCGACGATGACCACCGGCGAGATGATGCCGCGCGACTACTCTCCCGACGGGCGTAACGTCTCGCCGCCGCTCACATGGAGCGGCCTGCCGTCCGGCACGCGTCAGCTCGCGGTGATCTGCCAGGACCACGGAGCCGGCAATCCTGCCCCATGGGTGCATTGGATGATCTACAACATTCCCGTAGGCGTGACAGGACTGCCCGAGGGAATCCCCTTCGACGCTTCCGATCCGATGCCCGCTGGGCTCGAGGGAGCGACACAGGGCAGAAACGGTTGGGGGCTACCCATGTATAGGGGACCGGCCCCACCCGGGACGACCCTCCACCATTACCACTTCGCCGTCTTCGCGCTCGACGCCGAGCTGAATCTGCCCCCGGGTCTTACGCGCGCACAGCTACTCGATGCGATCGACGAGCATGTGATCGGCCAGGGCGACATGACGCCGCACTACCAGCGACACCCCGCTTCAGCGGACCTCACCCCGTGACCGCGACGCCTACCGAGGAGTCTCATGGCTGACCAATCCCGTGACCGTTCCCCGATCTCCCGGCGCGATCTCCTGAAGAGCGCTGGGGCGGCCGGCGCCGCCGCGTTGCTTCCGGGCGCCGCAGCGGCCGAGTTGCCCAAGGCCCTACCGGCTGCGGCCCCGGCACCCCTGGCTGTCGCGCCGACTGGGCCGCTGATGAATCTCACGGCTCAGGAGACGGAGATCCTCGGTGCCATGGTGGACCGGCTAATCCCCTCCGACGATATGGGCCCCGGAGCGGTGGAGGCCGGCGCGCTCCGATTCATCGACCGCGCGCTGAGCGAAGCCGAGTCCGACTCGGTCCAGGCCTACCGGACGGGGCTCGCGGCACTCGACCACTACAGTCGCTACACCCGCGGCGCGCCCTTCATCGAGCTCTCGGACCGAGACAAGGATTCGGTGCTGATCGACGTACAGCTCGGCGGAGCGACTGGGGCCGAGGTGGGCTTCGTCGGTAGCTCTGGCTCTTTCTTCAACATGGTGAAGAGCCACACCTGGCAAGGCACTTTCGGGGATCCCACGTACGGAGGAAACGTCAACTTCATCGGCTGGGACATCCTCGGATATCCGGGTGTTCGCATGCGCGTCAGCGAAGAGGACCAAAGTCTGATGGAGGCGGGCCAGCTCCCCCCGGTACGCAGGTCCGCCTATGAGTACGGGCAGTTCCAGATCACGGGAGGCGAAGAGTAATGGCGACTCAACTGCGCTCCGCGGACGTGGTGGTTGTCGGACTGGGAGCCGCCGGTGGCGTCGCGGTCCAGCCGCTAGCGGAGGCCGGGCTCGACGTCGTGGGGCTCGAGGCCGGCACTTGGCTCGATCGACGAGATTTCGCCCCCGATGAGATCCGCAATAACTACCGCGACTGGCCGATGCTCGTGAAGAAGACCGAGCTAGAGCGTCCGACCGCACGCGCTACCTCCTCTCAGACGGCGAACCGCATCGGCTCGCACCCTATGATGAACGCCGTCGGAGGTACCACGCTGCACTACTGGGCACAGAGCTGGCGACTGAACCCTTGGGACTTCCAACTCGTGAGCCGGACGACCCAGCGCTACGGTGCGTCACGGATTCCGGCGGGTTCGACCGTGGAGGACTGGCCGTTCGGCTATGAGGAGCTCGAGGCCTATTACGACCGCGTCGAGTACGAGGTCGGTGTGTCCGGCCAAGCCGGCAACATCCTTGGCGAGATCGACCCGCGGGGGAATCGCTTTGAGGGTCCGCGCAGGCGGGGTTATCCGATGCCCGCGCTGCGTTGGACGGCCTTCAACGAGCGCATGGCCGATGCCGCGCGTGGGCTCGGGTGGCACCCGTTCGCCGGGCCGGCTGCCATCAACAGCACCGCGTACCAGGGTCGACCCGGATGTGGCTACCACGGGTTCTGTAACAAGGGCGGTTGTCCGCTCGACGCGAAGAACAGCCCACATCTCACGACCATACCTCGAGCGGTGGACACCGGAAACCTTCGCGTGGTCACACGGGCGCACGTTACCACCATCGCGGTCGATGCGAACGGGCGGACCAGCGGTGTGAACTACCTCGTCGGCAACACGGAGTATTTTCAGCCGGCCCGTGTGGTCCTGATCGCCGCGTACACATACGAGAACGTGCGACTCCTGCTGCTATCCAAGTCCCGCGGTTACCCGGACGGGCTCTCCAACAACCACGGGCAGGTGGGCCGGCATTACCTGAGCCACCACCAGGGGGCGGGCGTGAGTGCCCTCCTCCCCTATGACACCGGAGCTTGGTATGGGCTCCCGGCGCAGGGTGTCGCTGTCGACGACTTCGCTGACGACAACTTCGACCACTCCGATGTCGACTTCATCGGCGGTGGCAACCTCTGGGCGATGTCCGACCGTCGCCCGATTTCGGCAGCGGGCATGGGAACCTATGGGCGCGGCAGGAACTGGGGCTCCGAATGGAAGCGCTTTATCCGCGAGAACGCCGACCGCACGCACTCCTTCTACATCCAAAAGACGACTCTGCCGTACGAGGACAACTATCTCGACTTGGATCCACAGGTCACGGACCCGCTCGGCTTCCCCGTCATCCGCATCACGGGACAGTTCAAGGACAATGAGCGCGCCATCGCGGCATTCACACAGGACAAGGCAGAGGAGTGGTACCGTGAGGTCGGAGCCACTGAGATCACGCGCGGAGGCCTGGGCGGATCCATGGGAGCCACGACACATGCGTACGGAGGCACCCGCATGGGGGACGATCCGGAGACGAACGTCGTCGACCGGTTCGGCTTCTCGCACGAGTCGCCGAACCTCGGGGTACTCGGGGCCTCGGTCATGGGGACGAGCGGTGCCCGCAATCCCACCCTCACGTCTCAGGCCCTCGCGTGGCGCACCGCGCAGCATCTTGTCGACCACTGGAGCGACATCGCCGATTAGGTCCCGCGTCTCCGCATGGTACCCGCTTCGCCCTTGAGGCCCGGTCGCTGGGTCCCAGCGCTCTTCACGGTCTCCATTTTCGGGGCGGCCGCGCTCCTGTTTGTCATCCAACCGCTGGTCGGCAAGATGGTCCTGCCTCGTGCGGGTGGGAGCCCTCAGGTCTGGAACACCTCGCTCGTGTTCTTCCAGACGGCGCTCTTGGGCGGGTACCTCTACGCCCACCTGACCGTCCGCTGGCTGGGCGTCCGACGCCAGGCCATGCTGCACATGGTGGTGCTCGCGCTCCCGCTCTTGGTGCTCCCAATCGCGCTACCCGAGGGAAACCCGACGACGGACGGGGGACAGTCCTTGTGGATCCTGGTCGCACTCACTGTTGCCGTTGGCGCACCTTTCTTCGTGCTCTCGGCGGCGAGCCCCCTCATCCAGCGATGGCTGGCGGAGACGACACATGAGACAGCGGAAGATCCGTACTTCCTCTACGCCGGTAGCAACGCGGGGAGCCTGGTCGGGCTTCTCGCGTTTCCGTTCCTGTTGGAGCCGCTGCTGCCAGTGGACCGTCAGTCGGCGCTCTGGGCCGCCGGGTACGCTGGCTTCGTCGGTCTAGGAATCATCTGCGCGCTCGTGGCGATCGCGTCGGCCTCGGGAAAGAATCGGGCGACCGGAGCCGCGGAGGCGGCGCCACTGCCTACGAAGCCGGCCCGCCATGTAACGCGGGACGACAGACTCTTCTGGCTTGTGAGCGCCGCCGTCCCGTCCGCTCTCCTCATGGGCGTCACGCAGTACCTGACTAGCCAGATCGCACCGATCTCCCTGCTCTGGGTCCTGCCGTTGGCTGTGTACCTAGGCACCTTCATCGCGGCCTTCGCCCGTAGGCAATTCGTGTCGACCGCGACCGTGTCGCGCTTCCTAGCGATCCTCACGGTGATCACTGCGCTCACGCTCCTGGCGCGCATCTACAACCCCGCGTGGGCGATCTCGATTCTGCATCTCGCCCTTCTCGGTGCGGCGGGGCTCCTCTGTCACACGCGTCTGGCCGACCGGAGGCCGTCGACGAGCCACCTTACTGAGTATTACCTGCTCATCTCGGCGGGCGGAGCTCTCGGCGGCTCGTTCAGCGCGCTGGTGGCCCCGGTCGTCTTCGACTTCATCGCCGAATATCCGATCGCCGTCGTACTCGCGTGCCTCTTCAGGTTGCCCTTCTCGGGTGCCGGGGAGCGGTCCGGCCCCAGCCGGTTCATCTTCCAGGGTCGCGGGCTCGACGTGGCGCTCCCGGTACTGCTCCTCCTGTACATCCTCGCCGCATCAGCGGGGACGCGCGCTGTCGAGAACTTGCCTGACGGTGTGACCGTCGTGCTGTTAGCGGTCGTGCCGACGATCCTCTGCTTCGTGTTTTCGCCTCGACCCCTGCGCTTCGCGCTCGGGATGGCTGTTCTCCTTGGAGCTGCCGAGTCCGGCCAGATGTACCGGGGCGAGATCCTACTCCAGGAGCGGACCTTCTTCGGTGTGCACCGCGTAGCCCGCGATCCGGACAACACGGTGAACATCCTCTACCACGGTTCCACCGTGCATGGCGTCCAGAGCCTTGACCCAGCCCGCGCCACAGAGCCGCTCGGTTACTACCACCCGAGCGGGCCGTCCGGAAGCGTCGTCCAGGCCATAGCTAGCCAAGCGGACAAGACCAGCATTGCGCTCGTAGGCGCCGGCACAGGCGCCCTGGCGGTGCTAGCGGGTCCCCATCAGCACGTCACCCTCTTCGAGATCGACCCTGCGGTGGTTCGCATCGCGAGTGAAACCGGCTTCTTCACTTACCTGGCCAACACACGTGCCACTCACGAGACCATCATCGGTGACGGTCGCATTTCCCTGGCAGCGATGTCGACGCGCTTCGACCTCATCGTCCTCGATGCCTTTTCGTCCGGAACGATCCCGCTACACCTCCTCACAGAGGAGGCGTTCGACCTCTACTTGAACCGTCTGAACGAGGGAGGCGTCCTCCTCTTCCATGTCTCGAACCGACATCTGGCGCTCGCCCCGGTTCTCGCGGCGCATGCGCGCGACCGTGGACTCGCGTCGTTTGAGTGGATCGACGTGCGCGACGACGAAGCGGTCGAAGAGGGCATCTTCGGATCGCATTGGGTGCTGCTCACACGCGACGCTCAGGATCTCGATAACTACGTCCCGCGGGGGGGGTGGCGCCCCCTCGCGGAGGCCGGCGACACCCGCACTTGGACTGACGATTTCTCGGACCTGCTCTCGGTCCAGAAGTGGAACTGAGGTTTAGCGAAGCTCGTCGAAGGAGAGGGCATAGGTGCCTGGGCCCGACGCCACCGCCAACGTGCTGACCTCGCCCTCCCTGATGGAGAACACAGCCGTCCCGCCGACCCATACTGACAGGTCCCTCGCGAACGTCGGTACCGTCAGGCGATAATCCGCCCTAAGCGGACTTCCGTCGATAATGAGCCGGTCGCTACCGGAATCGAAGGTCTCGACTCCGGCCGAGGCCTCGACAGTAAGCGTCTCCACCTCGTCGACGCTGATGGTCAGGACTCCCGCTTCGGGTAATCGAGCCCACGCAAGAGTACTTTCGGTCCGAGAGGTCGCGTCAGTGGGCTGCCAGCTTCGAGCACTTTTTCGACGACGGCAGCCTGCTCCGTATCGAGGGATACCGGAAAAGCGGGGACCTCCTGAGGCCGGCGTACCGGAACTTCAAGGGTGCCTCCGACATCTTCCCCGAGACCGACGAGGACCGGATCTTCGTGCGCCCGATCTCGTCTCTTTCGCGTGGGATCGAGGTGTACCATCGGCGAAACCTCGGCGACCGACTCTCGCTCAGCGCCAGCTATGCGCTCGCCAACGTAGAAGAAACCGTAACCAGTATCGACAATGTGAACGTGCCCATCCCACTCACCACTTCGCCCACGCATGGTGGGATCGCTGACCAACGGCACGCCGTCAACGTCGACGCGACGTATCGGCCGTGGCAGTCCTAGCGGTCACTGGATCGTTCTCGTTCCATACGGGCTGGCCGGGCACCGGACAGCACACCGAGCAGATCACGCTACCGGGTGGGGGCTCCCAGACGATCATCGTGCCGGACCCCATCTACGGTCTGCAGCTCCCGAACTACTACAGGATCGACGCACGCCTCACGAAACGAACGACCCTCAGGGGCGGCGACCTCCGCCTCTTCCTCGAGGTCAGTAACCTCACGAACCGCTCCAACGTATTCGGTTACGACTATTTCCAGGCCCCGAATGCGACCGGCCCCTTCGTACTTAAGCGGGACGCTGAGGGTGGCTTCCCGATCGTTCCCTCGATCGGGGTGAGTTGGACCGGCTGGAGGTGAAGCCTAGGAAGCCTCCGCTACCCCGCTCTCGACGAGCGAACGGATCTCGTCCTCCCCGAATCCCAACTCTCTGAGAATCTCCGTGGTGTGCTCGCCCTTGCGCGGGGGTGCCTCCTGGCCACGGGGCCTGATGCCGTCCATGCGCAGAGGCAACGACAGGTCCCGGTAGTCTTCTACTTCCGGGTTCGGCGCCGGCACGAACATCTCCGATGCCTCGACCTGCGGGTCTGCGATGACCTGAGCGATGTCGTGGATCGCCGAACAGGGCACCTGATGCGTCCTGCCGAGCTCCAGCAGCTGCGCTGTCGTAAGGGCTCGGGTCCGTTCCTCGACGAGCGGGATCAGTGCATCGTGGTTTTCCGAGCGTAGCGGATTCGTCAGAAAGCGGGGATCCCGCTTCAGCTCCTCGACACCAAGCGCCGCGCAGAGCCGCGCGAAGAGCGCGTCGTTACCGGCGGATATCATCACGTGACCATCCGATGTCGGGAACGCCTCGTACGGGGCGATCGCCGGAACGCCCGAGCCCATCGGCCCGGGCACAACACCTGTCGCCATGTAGCCGGTCAGGTGATAGGAGATCCACGCGAGCGATGTGTCTAATAGGGCGGTATCCACCTGTGAGCCTTCACCCGTCTGGTCCCTCTTCCTGAGGGCGGCGAGTACGGCGATCGCAGTCCACATTCCCGTGCCGTAGTCCACGACCGCACCGCCCACCCGTGTAGGCGGCATGCCGGGGTGCCCCGTCGTCGACATGAGCCCGGAGTAGGCCTGAATGAGCGGGTCATACCCGGGCGCGGATTTAAGCGGACCGCGCGTTCCATAGGCGCTAACCGAAGCGTAGATGACGTCCGCACGCAACGCCCTGATCGCTTCGTAGTCGAAGCCGAGCCGCTCGGCGACACCCGGGCGGGACGCCTGAAGGAAGACGTGTGAGTCGCCAGCGAGACGCCGCAGCACGCCCATGCCCGCTTCGGTCTTGAGGTCGAGCACAATGCTCCGCTTGCCCCGGTTCACCGAGAGGAAGAGGGCGCTGCCGCTTCCCCAGAATGGCGGGCCCCAAGCCCGCCCCATATCGCCTCCCGGTGGCTCGATCTTGATGACCGTAGCGCCCAAGTCCGCGAGGATCTGGCTGCAATAAGGCCCGGCGAGGTTCTGCGTCAGGTCGCAGACGTGGATGTCGGTGAGCGGTGCGGTCACGGGCTGCACTTAATGGTGGGGTCCTCGCGGGACGCGTTCTGCTACGGCGTCCCAAAACTAGCGACGCCTCCGCTCAGCGTCGCCCTAGCGAGTGATGACCACCCTGAAGCCAATGAACGGACGGCGCGCGCCCGGGTCCGCGCCACCCCGGCCAGCCGCGCGGATGTTCCGTTCGGTGTCGTTGAACGCCCCGCCCCTCATCACCCAGAGCGCCTCGGCGTCCAGATCCTCGCCATCGTCGGTCTCGTCGTACGGGTACGGCTGATACGGCGAGCGCGTCCACTCCCATACGTTGCCACTCATGTCGGCGAGGCCATACGAACACTCCGGGCAGTCGATGGAGCCAACAGCGGCCGTGCCCCGCGCTGAGAATACGGCCCGATCGGGTCGGGGCTCGTTCCCCCAAGGATAGATCCGCCCGTCCTCCCCCCGCGCGGCCTTCTCCCACTGTGCCTCACTCGGGAGCGCGACATGCCAGCCGTTACCGAGCAGCCGACTCAGTTCGCCGGAAACCGCCGGGGAAGCCTCGAAGGCCCTCTCCAGCCACCCCGCATAAGCCACCGCGTCCGTCCAGGAAACGCTGCTGACCGGATGACCGGGCGGCGCCTGAAGCGACATAGGGTCGACGACCGCGTGCCCAGTCGCGCGAACGAACGCTGCGAATTGAGCGACAGTAACCTCGTACCTGCCGACGTAGAAGGTCTGTAGCTCGACCGTGCCCTGGGGCTCCGTCGCCGACCACCGCTCGACGTCGAAGGCCAACGCGTCGGCCGCAGGGTCGCTTCCCATCGTGAACGGACCCTCCGGGACCTCCACGAAGCCGAGGAGTTCCTCGTCGGGAAGGAACCAGGCTTCCGCGCGGAAGCCTGGGACGTGGCCCGGGACGATCATTTCGACCGTGGGCATTGCCGGATCGGCTCCAGGATCGGAACCCGCCAGTTGGAGCGAGATCCACACCGCCGCCACGAGTACGACCATCGCAACAGGCACACCCCACCGACGCAGCCTTCCCCCCCGAGGTGATTCGCTCAAAGGGAGGCTTCCCGCTCGCACGCGAAGTTCCACCCGTGGCCGCACGCACGCTCGTAGATCTCGGGCTCCGGCTCTTCCATCAGATTCATCCCGCCCTCCCGCAGCATCAACCTGAGGTCGAGGACGCGCGGTTCAGCACGGGCCACCTCTCCTGGCTCGAGTAGGTTCAGGCACGCCGCCTGAAAGCGCAGCTCGCAGGCCCGCGAGAAGTACGCCGAGGCCAGGTCCGCGTCGGGCGTAGTGATGCGCCCTTCCGCATAAGCCGCGCCCAGCTCGTTGCACGCCCAGGCGGATGCATCACCGCAGTATGCCGCCTCGAGCTGCAGGAGCCGGTCGCAGGCATTGAGTCGCCCCTCATCACAGGCCTGCACCCAGAAAGGGAGCCGGTCGCCGGGGTGCGTGCCGTCGGTCCTCCCCAAGGCCGACATCGTCCCGAAGAGCGCGGCCCAGATCGCCATGTGCGCGAGGTTCGGTCTTGTGAAGACCCAGTCCACCCGGAGATTGCTCCAGGCGGGGCTCGTCTTGATCCGGTGGATCAATGCGTCGATTCCACGCACGCTCAGGTTGAGGAGGGGCACGCACAGCAGCTTGTCGTAGAAGGTTGGCGCCCCGGCGGTCCCAAGAATCCAGTAGAGCGCGAAGACACCCGATCCGTAGAGCACGCCGAAGAGCATCTTGCCCGGCGGCGTCCGCGGCGACGTCGACGGGTCCGTGATGAGCAGATGCAGCCCGAGGAAGACAGCCGCCGGGATGTCGGAGTCGACGAAGTACGGCACGCCCGTCGCCGCTGCGTATAGGGCGCTCCCGCCGAACAGCACAGCCGCGGCCGAGCCGGCCACCAGCGTGATCGAGAAGAAGTACATCACGACTAGCCCGAGCACGAACAGCAGCGTGTAGATGAATGGCGCCAGCGTGAGCGTCGAGGCAATCTCGCGGCCCCATGTCAGGTCGGTCGTCCCGGTTGCGATGAGCACGAGGGAGAAGAGGCCCAGGGCGAACGCCGACGGGTTGAAGATGTGGACGCTCCGGCCGTCCCGCTGCCACCTCACGAACTCCTTCCCCAGGAAGCCGATCCCGATCATGAGGAACTGGAGGTAAAACCAGTCGTCCCGGAACCAGATGAAGAGGTTGATGCTCAGGATGATGGGGAACGGCCCGAAGCCGAGCACGTAGTGCCCGCGCCGCCACCATTGGATGAGCATGTCAACAGCGTATGCAAAGGCGAGCTGCGCGACGATCAGCCCTGCGAAGTCGTACACGGGTCGCCAGTACCACCCCCAATACACATAGACCGCTACCTGCACAATCGCCTGGATGTAGTGTTGCGGGCGGAGAGCGGTCGTCAGCGATCGGCCTTCCCCGACGCTCCGAAGACGCATCAACAGCAGGGTCTGCCAGACGAGGAGGACTGCTATGGCTCCCCAGAACGACCAGGTGAGCCGAGTACTCGCCTGTACTCGAGGCATGAAGGAGAGGAACCCGAGAAGGCCCGTCAGCCCGAGCGGCCAGTAAAGGACGTTGCGCGACCCCGAAGGCGTTGCCTCCCTATCTCCGACCGAAGAACGGCCTTCCCGACCGGACTTCCCCCCGTCCTGCGGGTTGCGCCGGCGGCGTGCTGCTGACATGGATCCTCACGAAAGCGACTCTACTAGGACCCAGGCATCGCGCCTGGGGCCGAAAGAATGTACGCGCCACCCCGAGGGGTCAAACATCCCGATGAAGGCCCGACTCGACTGGCGGAAGGTCCTCGTTTATTCCCACCGCAGGATGGGGATCGCGGGTGGTCTCCTCATCCTCATGTGGTTCGCGTCGGGCATCGTCATGATCTACCACCGCATGCCCGAGGTTGGAGCGGTCGAGCGTTTGGAGAGGCTCCGCCCCATCGATCCCTCGGGCATCCGGGTCTCCCCCTCCGAAGCAGCCGCGGAGGCCGGCGCGTCGCTCGGTTTCAGCCTGACGATGCTCGGTGAGCGCCCGGTCTACCGGTTCGGGACCAGGACCGTGTTCGCCGACACGGGCGCGGCTCTCGATGGGCTGTCCTCCGCCGGGGCGCTGGATGTGGCCGGCGACTTCGCACCCGACCGCCGGGCGACGCTCTCGTACGATGCGCTTCTGACCGAGCCCGACCAGTGGACGCTCCAGAGTCGCGGCTTCCTGCCGCTGCATCGCATCGGGCTCGGCGACCAGGAGGACACCCGCGTCTACGTGTCGGACCGGAGCGGCGAGGTGGTCATGCGAACCACCCGATCGGGCCGCAACTGGGGCTACGCGGGAGCGGTGCTCTACTGGCTCTACTTCACGCCATTCCGCACTCATGCGACGCTCTGGGCCCAGACCATTATCTGGCTCTCGATCGCGGGATGTTTGCTGACGCTCTCGGGTCTACTCTGGGGCCTGATGCGCTTCTCGCCGCCGCGGCAGCACCGGACCCGAGGCCAACGCCGACTGTCGATGTCCCCCTACTCGGGACTCTTGGGGTGGCACCATTACGCCGGTCTCGTCTTCGGCTTCTTCAGCTTCACCTGGATGCTGAGTGGAGGGCTCTCCCTGGAGCCGTGGAGCTGGCATCCGGGCACGGCCCCTACGGGTGTGCAACGCGAGGCTTTCTCGCTCGGGCCGCTCGTCCTGGAGGGCATCTCTGCCGGGCAGGTGCGAGAAGGTGTCGCCGCGCTGGCCGCCGCCGGACCGCTCCGCGAACTGGAGATCGTGCGCTTCCGCGGCGAGCCGTACCTCGTCGGCCGCGGCGGGCAGGGCTCGGCCGAGACCCGTCTAGTGGACTGTAACGGATGATTATTTAGTGGCGCGGATACGGCGCGCTGGATTGTTGTAACGCCACTTCACGGGCTTGGGGTCTTGGTTGTATTTGCGGATATAGGTCATGATTCCGCGAG
>Ga0114996_10007484_pt1 | contig 12355 bp, 12 predicted proteins | sample ArcticOcean_MG_C_4_FD_87039 | JGI IMG/M metagenome (GOLD analysis project Ga0114996, IMG submission 87039) | Marine microbial communities from western Arctic Ocean - ArcticOcean_MG_CB4_134 | ecosystem: Environmental > Aquatic > Marine > Oceanic | place: Arctic Ocean: Canada Basin | collected... | reverse complement strand
CTGATCGATGGATGCCGATGGTGGAAACCAGACAAACCTGACTAACAATTCATACCACGACATGTCGCCATCATGGTCACCAGACGGTACTAAAATTGCTTTTATCTCCGACCGCACGGGTCCTAACGAGTACGGCCGTCGCACGAACGAGATTTGGGTCATGGATGCGGATGGTTCTAGACCGACAGCGCTTACAAATATAGATTCACTGCGCCCACCGACCCAACACTTAGCAACTGTTGGCCGCCCTAGTTGGTCACCGGATGGTCAGCAAATAATGTTCTCGGCCTATTTGATTTCGGATAAATGGGACATTTATTCCATGAACTCAGACGGATCTAGTTTGGTGAATTTATCTAATACGCCCGATAAAGCAGAACGAAGTCTAGACTGGTAACCCTTAGCCGCGTCCTGATCCCAGTTACGGTTAAATCCACTGTCAATTCATTAATCTCGCTGAACTGAGAAAAATGAATTACGGACCAAAATACCTAAGTTGAACTAGAGAACTTTGGTACCGAAGGTGGGAGTCGAACCCACACGGGTGTTACCCCAATGGATTTTGAATCCATCGCGTCTGCCATTCCGCCACTCCGGCTTTAGGGGCGCTCGACGTTCGAGCCTGTTTTCAGACTTGATGCGAGCTGCGGGTTTTATATGTTATCGATGATTCAGGTGGATTACTTGGGTTCGGGGCTATTATTTTTGAGTGGAGTTGGCGGTTCGGTTGCAGGCATTGTGCCGACTACCTACAATGCATCGACTGCTGACACAGTACCGTCCGCAGGCAAGGCGCCGTCATCCTGAACTTGATTCAGGACCTCGGCTGCCCGTTTGGGCTGATATCGATCGATTGACGGGGTAGACCGAATGCCCGGCCTCCCGACCCCACCGAGATCCCTCCACAGGTGTCGGGATTTCTGTGATTTGCTGATTCGGGATTACTTCCCGCAGTGATCGAGCCGCCGGTGTGACTCCGATTCGTCGGTACAACGCCCACTCGTGCTACTCTCGCTTTTTACAGCAATAGCACAGGTAACCATGTCGGAAACCAGCCCTCAAAACCCAGAATCGCCAGAACGGTCACTCGTACTAACGCGTCCGCTGGCGGTGCTCGATGTGCAGTCGACAGGACTCGATACCGACAACGCTCGCATTGTGAAGCTGGCTGTGTTTCGTGTAGATCCCGACGGCTCAGAACACGTGAAGTCGGTGGTAGTAAATCCCGGTATTCCGATACCGCCCGGATCGACCCAGGTACACGGAATTTCAGATCTCGACGTGATGGATCAACCGGCGTTTCGGGCTTACGCAAGGGCGCTTGCCGATCATCTTGAGGATTGCGATCTTGCCGGATTCGGCATCGAGCGATTCGGCCTTCCATTACTGCTGACCGAGTTCGAACGGAACGGCGTCCAGTTCTCGATGGAGGGTAGGACGGTTGTCGATGCGATGACGGTGTTTCATCGTTTAGAACCTCGAAACTTGGCCTCGGCGTACTCCCGATTCGTTGGCGGATCACGCCCGGATTCACGTGATGACGCTCAGGGCGCTCGCAACATTTTCGACATTATTCAGGGAGAGTTGAGAAGCTCGGCTAATGTGCCGAGTACGCCACGAGAACTCGCCAACTGGGCGAAGGGCATCGACGATTCAGCGATCGACTCAGAGGGCAAGTTCATCTGGAGCGAAGAGGGCGATGCGCTCGTGAATTTCGGTAAGCACCGGGGCGAGCGACTGATCGAGGTCGTGAACAACGACACGCCTTACCTGAACTGGGTTTCGGGATCGGATAATTTCGGTCCAGATGTGCGAAAAATTGCTGAATCGGCAGCGAATGGATACCTGCCAGAGCGGTCACAGGAGCGAGAGCAAGAGCCGGGGTCAGGATCTGAAGCCGACTCCTAGAACGGTCGATTTTCCTGTGGTTCCGAAAGCGGGGGCGGTCCCCCTGTGTCCCGCAGAACTGGCTCGCCTGTAAACGTGATTTCCACACACGGCATTGCCGTGAAAATCCGCTTGGCTAAGATGAACGGACCCCACCACGGCAGTCGTAGCGCTCGATTGATTTTTACTGCTCCGAGCAGAAAGCTAAACATTCTTCTTGGAAATCCGGGCCGCAGTGACCAGTGCTCGATGAACGCGAATATCCGAGGTAGCTTTTCGTTTAGATCGCGGATCACTATGGCCTCCGCTGGAATGTCGAACCACGGCTCGAACTCTACCGAGTGAACGGTAACGTCTGAGTTGCTCGACATGCTGGCGACCCAGTCTCGCTTGCCCGGATAGCCCGAGAGAATGATCTTGTTAACACCGTCTTCCTGCAGCCAGACGTAAGTCGTTTCGATCGTGCGTTTTATGCCGTTCTTGCGGGTGAGCGTGGTGCGGATGTAGAAGCTGTCGGAGAGTATTTCTTCCAGCTGAGCAGGCAGGCGAGGCGGCGAGTTTGAGTCGGACATATGTCCGATCTTAGCTGTCCCCATCGAACACGGCGATGGTATCGGGGTTGATATGGATCGCCCCCGGGCCGTTTGAGATGCTTAAGGCGGCGCTGCCATTTCCAACCTGGTATTCAAGAGTTGCGGAGTCACCATTTTTCACCACACCTTCGTCGCCGTCATTCACAGAAACATCGCCGTTATGAGTGCTGCCCGAAACCTTGACATTGGAGCCGTTTCGAAGCCGAACCGCAATGTCTCCGTTAGTAGTAGAAATAGAGTTTTTCCCGCTGGATACGACACCGTCGAACCAAACGTGAGCGTTCGTGGTCGAAACATCAACTATTCCGTCAACCTGCTGGACTACCACTTCGGAGTTGGTGGTGTGCAGATCGAAATCACCGGTCGATCTTCTAACTGAAATCTTGCCATCGACCGTGGAGAGGGAGGCTGCAGCGACGGTGATTCCTTCGACCACGATGGGGTTGTTCGTTGTGCGAACGATAAGTTGAACACCCTCGGGAATGGCGATCTCGATCAGCGAGTTTGCGCTGGTGGCCCCGCCGTTACTGATTGTCGCTGAGATGATGAAACGAGTAACCGGATCGTTAGTAATGGCCTGGGTGTAGAAATCGACGAACTCCTCGTTGTAGAGGGTCGCTTCGAGCTTCAGCGTATCGAACGACGCACGGCGGACTCGAATTTCTGCGTTTTCGCCAATGACTTCGACAACCGCTCCGGTCGCAAGCTCGATCGATTCAGATCGGGTGCCTGTGTCACCACCCGACAGCACGCAAACCGGAGCCATCGTCGCCATTGCGGCGATGATAACGATCAGAAATCTCAGTTTGAAGCTCATGGTTGTGACCTGCCTTGCATCACGAGAGGAATGCCGCTCATGGGCTGATATTACACGTATGAGATCAGATCCGGGCGTCACCGGGGTGTATCGAAGTGCCCTCGGATTAGGTCGATAACGGTTATGGTGGGCCGGGAATCTTATGCCTGTCCCCCGATTTACTCGGCTACTGGTATTGAACTATCGGTAGTAAATCGTAGCGTCTTCTGGCAGCGAATTCGGGCAGACACCGTCGCCGGTTGCCAGAGCCATCTGCATACCGTCAGCAAGCATCTCCAGATAGAACCAACCGCCCGAATCGGCGTAGCAGTGCGAGGTGGTCATCAGCTCGGGATCAGCCCACGTCGGGTTGTCTTTCTGTACTCGCAAGGCAGCCGACGCTGTCGATATCTCCACCATGTCGCCGGGCAGCATTGCGACGCCAGTTTCCGGCCGGCCAGCTTCGATATCGTCCGTGTCGAACCATTGGCCAGCAGCCGACCCCGGTACATCTTTTGCAGGATCGGCCATCTGATTGATGAGGTGGATTACGTCTAGTTGAGTCGACTGCTCGTTGTCATCGGACTTGACCGCGTTCTCGTTCAATATTCTCTTTCTGCTCGATGGGGAAATGCCGAATGACTATCGTGAGCAAAGACTCACCCAGGGCAGGCTGTGACCACAGATTGCCGCATAGTCGCACGAGGTTTACCGATTCGTCTATGGTGCTCGCCCTTAGTCTTGTCGAATGAACAATATTTGTTCGAATATCCGAAAACAATGATGTAGATGTAACACCCAGAAAACGGTTCACCAATGATCGAAAGGGAACGCATCGATTGCTTAAGAAGTTCCTGCCTGTAATCTGTGTTTGCAGAACGTGTGTTGAGAACAATTCTGACCATCAGAGGCAACCATTAGTTGACTAACAATCGAGCTTCACAATACGGCATTGTTGTATCGCAAAATGTGATGATCCCGATGAGAGATGGTGTGCGTTTGGCAACAGATGTCTATCGACCCGCCGACGAGCACGGGATTGCGGTTGATGGCGAATTCCCTGTGATTCTCGGACGAACTTCATACGACAAATCTAATCCGGTTATATGGATAGACGCGGTGGCCCGGGCGTTCGTGCCACGCGGCTATGTCGTGATTTTGCAGGACCTCAGAGGGCGTGGGCTTTCAGAGGGAACTGGGGACTACTTCCACACCGCCAACGAAAAAGAGGGCATCGACGGCTACGACACGATTGAGTGGGCGGCGACTCAGGAATGGTGCAACGGAAAAGTCGGGATGGTCGGAGCTTCTCATGGCGGAATTGTGCAGAACATGGCGTCGCGCTATCGCCCGCCGCATCTTTCAGCTCTTTGGGTAGATGTTGCCCCGACAAACGCTTTCAGGTGGGAGGTTCGAGAGGGCGGGGCGATGGCGTTGCACATGTACGGTGCGCTGTATTTGCATGGGTACGATTCGCAGGATATTGCCGGTGATACGGCTGCGATCGAGCGAATCGAGCTCGGTGCGGAACGCCTGAGTGAGGAGGTTTCGAAACAACCTTTCAAGGAAGGCGAAACGCCGATTGCCGTTGTGCCGAATCTTGAGAAAGTGCTGATGCACTACTACCGCGACGGAATTTACACAGATTTCTGGAAACAGGAGTCGCTCAACCACGCGCAGCATTACGATCGCATGGCCGATATTCCGGCGGTGTACAGCTCGGGATGGTACGACCCGTTTGCCGCGGAAACATCTGAACAGTTCGCCCATATGGCTGTGAAAAACACAACTCCCCAGCGCCTGATCCTTGGGCCGTGGAACCACGTTTCGATGCGAGGCAAAGGTGCTTCTTACGTTGGCGATGTCGAGTTTGGCGAGTCGGTGAACTGGGGCGATAGAGTCCTGAATCAGGAACGCTTCCGCTGGTTCGACCGCTGGCTGAAGGATACCGGTGTCGAAGACGACGAGCCGGTACGCATATTCGTGATGGGAGGAGGAGGCGGTGATTTCGATGAGGCGGGTCGCATTCATCATGGCGGTACTTGGCGCGCCGAGCAGGAATGGCCACTGAGTCGGGCAGTCGCAACGCGTTTCTATCTGAAACACGGCGGTGGGTTGCAGACCGTACAGCCCGGTAACTCGGAATCATCGACAACATGGGAGCACGATCCCGAGAACCCGGTCCCGACGGTTAGCGGGAATGTCACCGGCTTCTACGAATGGGTTGTCATGCTGGACGATCTGGATGGCGCTTATGTGCCGCAAAGGGCGCGGATGCGTTCGTTAATTCCTGATGGTCCGTTGCATCAGAAAGAGCGCGAGTCGACGGTCGTGAGAAGCGACCGGAAACCGGGAACACCTGCATTGCTGGCCGCCCGCGCCGACGTGAACGTTTTCCAGACTGAGCCGCTTGAATCCGACGTCGAGGTAACCGGGTCGATCATGGTGAACTTGTGGATATCATCTGACGTTGTCGACACGGATTTCACCGCAAAGTTGCTCGATATATATCCACCGAGTGATGAGTATCCGGAGGGCTTCCACCTTCCACTTGAGGATTCGATTCGCAGAGTGCGGTTCCGTGAAGGGTACTATGAAGAGACATTTATGGAGCCAGGTGAGATTTACGAGGTGCAGATTGAACTGCCACCGGTGTCGAACCTGTTTAATAAGGGACATCGAATTCGACTCGACATTTCATCGAGCAATTTTCCTCGGTTTGATGTGAATCCGAATACTGGTGAGGCGATCGGGCGCCACACATATAGTCGGGTGGCGGTCAACACCGTTTATTCGGACGCGGCGCATCCGTCGCATGTGGTTTTGCCGGTTGTTGGCGATGTTTAACAGAATGTAGTGCGGTAGTAGAAAAAGGGGCTGATGATGGCGAAACTAACTGATTCTGAAATTGCGGAATTACTTCCTCGGATTCCCGGCTGGGAAGTAGTTGAAGAAGATGGGATGAAACGGCTTCAGAAGTCGTTTTTGTTCGGCGATTTTGCCGAAGCACTGGTATTCACCAATCGTGTTGGTGAACTTGCCGAGTCGGCGAATCATCACCCACGCATTACGACCGAGTGGGGAAACGTGACGCTCACGTGGTGGAGCCACGATCAGGGCGGGATGGTTGCTGCCGATATCGATATGGCGAAGAAGGTCGACGCGCTCTAATAACGGGTACAGAGCGTCGAATTCGTGCTGAATTCGATGTCAAAAGGATGTCAGATTTCGTTGATCGCCAAGCTATACTTCGCTGTCGAAAATCGGTTACTTCAACAGGTATTAAGGGGCGAGAAAATATGGCCGAAAACGTCGACGCAAACTCACTGCCAACCGACAAGTTTGGATTCCGCATATACGGTGTCATGGCGCACCTTCCTGAGCCCCAAACCAGCCAGGTCAGAAAATTTCACAAGTTGATCGGCGCTGACGATCTTGCGACAAAACCACACTGTTCGATCGATAATTTCTGGGGTCCTGACGACCTTGACGCCGTAAAGTCGGCACTGGAGAAGGTTGCCTCCGAGCATTCGCCTTTCGAGACTGAATTCGACCCCACCGATTTGCGTATCGGTAAATTCGGCTGTGCATATGGCTTGAAGCACGACGACGATCACTACTCACTGCAGGCTGCTGTCGAGAAGGCAATGATTCCGCTTTCGAAACGGCTTTGTGCGGCGGGAAGCAAGTACTGGCCGCACACGACTATGGTTCTCGGTGTGAAACCCGAGGAAGTTCCGCTCATGGAGCCGAATTTACAGAAGGTCGACATTTCAGGGAACATGCGGTTCGAGACTATCTCCCTGATAGGTCGAATAGGACCTTCAAGGGGTGGTGAATACCAGATACTCGAAACGTACCCGCTTTTGGGTTGAGTTTCGTAGCTCGCTCAGCACGCGACCGCTCAGCGCCCTAAATTCTGGCCTCGTCGTTTGATAGCTTCTCGATTGCTTGAATCAGCGCCTGGTGTCCCTGATTCGTGGCTTCGGGACCGTCGGCCTGAACAGCCCGGTACAACTGCGCGATCAACGATGTAGTTGGAATAGACGTGCCCGTTTCTGCGGCGAGGTCTCCAGCAAGTCGTAGATCTTTTTGCATGTGTTTGACCATGAATCCGGGTGAGAAATCGCCCTTCAGGATCTTTGGTCCGAGCGATTCCAGCGCCCATGATCTCCCAGCCCCGTTTTTTACGGCGTCGTAAAACAGTTGCATGTCGAGTCCTGCCTTTTTCGCCAGCACGAACGCCTCCGACATGCCCGCTACCGTCGCAACGCCAATAAGCTGATTTGCGATTTTTGTGGTGTGGCCTGATCCAACCGGACCCATGTGCACCACGTTTCCGCCCAGGACGTTCAATACTGGCAACGTACGTTCGAACGCCTCGGCGTTGCCACCAACGAGAATGGCGAGTGTTCCTGCCTCTGCGCCTTCAACTCCACCGGTTACCGGGGCATCGACGAAGTTGGCGCCTTTCGCTTCGAGAAGCTTCGCCATCTTCCTGCCAGTGTCCGGGGCGATGGTGCTCATATCGATCACGACTGAGCCCTTATTGATCCCTTCCAGAATTCCGTCGGGACCTGCGATGACAACTTCGACGTGTGGAGAGTCTGGAACCATCGTGATGACGATATCGGATTTTGAGGCGGTTTCAGCAGCGGAACTTGCGGACGAGGCACCGAAGGCTTCCGCCTTTGCGACAGAAGAGCTGTCGAGATCGAATACCGTCACGCCGTAACCCGCTTCAACGAGATTCTGCGCCATCGGCAATCCCATCATGCCAAGTCCTACAAATCCGATATTTTCTTTGCCGTTGCTCATCTTCTGATTCCTGCGGGTGGTGGATAACGCTGAGTTGGGAATGTACTGGTGACAATTTACAGGTCGTGAGCATGATTGGGTCCGAGGGAACGAAACCCGCAACGGTGGATTCGTCGAGTGGGGTGGCTCGGTGGTGAAAAGCATCGCCGACATCACCCGTTACGTTCGAGAAACAGCCTGAGACCGCTTGCCGATTCAAAGCTTGTCATCTAGCTTGTCGAGTTAGGGACAACGTGACCAGTATTTCGAAAATCGGAGCAGAAAATTGACGACTCTAGACGATCAGCTGAAGAAGCTCGATTCTCCCGAGCACTCGGAGCAGATCCAGCGGTGGCGCGCTTCTCGAGAACGACTCGCAGTCGATAAGCATCGCCCGACCTACCACTTTTCTCCACCCGAGAATTTTATGAACGATCCGAACGGTATCTGCCAGTGGAAGGGTCTGTATCACCTCTTCTACCAGTTCAGGGCAGACGGCGAAGAGCATGTCCACTGGGGCCATGCTGTGAGCGAGGACCTGGTGCGTTGGCGGGACCTTCCGATCGCTTTGTACCCGGACCAGGAAAACGATTGTTTTAGCGGCCAGACGCTGGTTGAAGACGACCGGGTGATCGCCACATATCACGGTACACGGGCGGGAAACGCAATCGCCACGGCTACGGATGACCTGCTCGTCGATTGGCAAAAACATCCCGATAATCCGGTAATCCCGATTGTGCCGATCGACGAAGCTTCAGGGAGTCCATATCGTGTTTTCGATCCGTGCATCTGGAAAGAGGACGACGGTTACTACGCGTTGTCTGGCGTGTTCAAAAACGGTGAGCGCAGCATCGATTGCGAGGGCGTCGATCACCTGTTCAGGTCCGCTGATCTGACCACGTGGGACTATGTCGGAGAACTGGTTGCAGCGGATTACAGCACTGAACCGGGTGAAGACTACGCCGTGCCAAATTTCTGGCCAATTGGTAACGATAAGCACATGCTGCTGTTCTTCAGTCACAAGCGTGGTGGTCAGTATTTCGTTGGTGATTACGACAACTCAACTCATCGCTTCACACCCGACTATCACGGCAGGCTAAACAACGGGCCACTTGCTATTGGCAGTCTTCACGCTCCCTCGGCAACGGTCGATGACAGCGGCCGATTTCTGGCGATATTCAATGTGAAGGAAAGTCGTGAAGCACAGGGTTGGAGCGACATTATGACGCTCCCAACTCACCTGTCCTTGCGTGATGACAACTCGCTTGTGATTCAACCGGTGGTAGAGCTTGAGTCGCTTCGGGGCCAGCGTTTGAGTGTCAAAGACACGGTCGTCGCGTCTGGTAAAGAGATAGTGCTCGATTCCATTAGCGGCAATGCGTTTGAGTTGCGGGTAACGATTAATCCAGGTGATGCGCACGAGGTCGGGCTAGACGTTCTTAGATCACCCGATTCAGAAGAAACCACCCGCATTTCGTTCTTCCCGCAGGGGCACCCACGTTTTGGATCGCCGTTGTTGCAGATCGACGGAACTTCCGCATCGGTACGAGAGGATCTCGTCCCGCGACCACCAGAGATCGGACCTTTGGATATTGCAGACGATCAGCCAATCGAACTGAGGATTTTTGTTGACCGCAGTATCGTCGAGGTGTTCGCTAACGAACGCCAATGCCTGACCTTACGTGTGTATCCGGACCGCGACGATAGCGTCGGTGTATCGCTGTTCGCCCGGGGAGGCTCGGCAACGTTCAGCGGTGTCGAATCGTGGCCGATGGAGAGTGTTTGGCCCGAGTTGGGGTAGGGGATTGCCTCTCATCTAGCGCACTGCCCCGTCTGCATCGACTCTAAATAAGTCGCATCTGATGTTTAACGAGGTAACCATGAGCACAAAAAATACACACAACTCCGACGAGGCAATTTCACGTCTTCGTCGAGCAGCAAACACCGGCAGCCTGAAGGCAGTTATTGGCGAACTGGCCACAATTTGTAAGGATGCCACGGCGGCGCAATGTTCGAAGCTGTCGAGCTTGATGCCAAAATTCAGTGTTGAGACGGCCCTCCATTCGGTTCGGATCAACCACTAGACCAGCAGGCCACATATATCTGGTATCTGGATCTCCCCCCTGGGATCCGTAAAGCCCTCGACGCAAGTCCGGGGCTTTTTTTTACTCACTACTGGCATAAGTGCTGAACTAGATAGAAGTATTCGTCAGGGTCCCTAAGATTGGCACCGCTACAAAAGCAATTTGCCCTACTGGTGATTGGCTTGCGGTGCCGCTCGGCTGATACTGTAGCGACGTCCTTATCAATCGAATCCACATGAAGGGCTGACTGAACAGGAGCGAGCATGGCAACGGCTTACAAGATCTTGATTATGGGTGCGTCGTACGGCTCATTGCTGGGCTCAAAAATGGCGCTGGCCGGTCATACGGTCAAACTGGTCTGCCTCCCCGAGGAAGTTGAGTTGATCAATTCGGGGGGTGCGAGGATTCGGATGGCTGCGCGCGGTGTTGAAGGACTGGTCGAGCTGAATTCCCAGGACATGCCGGGCGATCTTTCGGCGGCCGGCCCTGCTGATGTCGATCCCGCCGATTACGATCTCATCGCGCTGGCGATGCAAGAACCTCAGTACGGCGTGCCAGCGGTGAGCGAACTGCTGGGTCGAGTGGCGAACTCTGGAAAGCCCTGCATGTCGATCATGAACATGCCGCCTCTGACCTATCTGCGGCGGTTCCCAAGTCTCGATGCGGAAGCATTGAAAGGCAGCTACACCAAGCCGAGTGTTTGGGATGACTTCGATCCAGCCTTGATGACGTTGTGCAGCCCTGATCCGCAGGCTTTCAGGCCCCCGACCGAGAAGATCAACGTGCTGCAGGTTGGCCTGCCGACTAATTTCAAAGCTGCGCGTTTTGAGTCTGATGCCAATACCCAGATTCTGCGAGATATTGAGGCCGGCATTCAGGCGATTCGATATGAAGTCGACGGCTCGATGGTAGAGCTACCGGTAAAACTACGGGTACACGATTCGATTTTCACTCCGCTTGCCAAGTGGAGCATGCTCGTTGCGGGTAACTACCGGTGTGTTCAAAAAGACGGGATGCGGCCTATCAAAGAGGCGGTTCATTCCGATCTTGACGCTAGCCGGTCTGCGTATGAGTGGGTTGTCGATCTCTGCGTAAAGATGGGTGCGGATCGAGGCGATCTTGTGCCGTTCGAGAAGTACGCAAATGCTGCGCTTTCTCTGGTCAATCCTTCGTCTGCTGCGAGGGCACTCGCCAATGGCGCGCCGAACATCGAACGGGTCGACAAGCTGGTGCAGTCGGTGGCGGCACAGTTCGACATGCAGTCGGATGTTGTCGATGAGACGGTGGTATTGGTCGACGGTTGGCTCACGAAAAACAGGAGTCGTTAGACTCGTTTTCTGAGACGTTGGTTGGCGTTGGTTGAGTCGAGGCAGTCGAGCTTCTGGGAGCTTGCAGTTAGCAAGCGATCGCTTGCTCGGCACTCGCGATTCAGTTCGAGTCAGGTCGATATTTACTGGCGTGTTTTGGCGCGCTAGTCCCACGCTCGTTAGAATTCTGGTTTTCACCCGAGTGAATGAGGAACTGACGTGGCCAGTACAGATACGAGTCGACCCAATATCGTGTTCATCCTGAGTGACGATCAGGGGGCGTGGGCCATGAACTGCGCCGGGACATCAGAGCTGAAAACTCCGAATCTCGATCGACTGGCAGAAACGGGAGTCCGATTCGAGAACTTCTTCTGTGCTTCCCCGGTCTGCTCACCGGCAAGGGCATCGATACTCACGGGCCAGATGCCGTCGCAGCACGGTGTCCAGGACTTTCTGAGAGGCGGAAACGCAACGGAGCTGGAAGGCGACGGCAGGAGACTTGAGTACCTGAAGGGCCGAACTACTTATACGGAGTTACTTGGCCAAAACGGATACGACGTCGCCCTGAGCGGGAAGTGGCACATTGGCGACTCGGTGGCTCCGCAGGCAGGGTTCGACTACTGGAATGTCCACATTACGGGCGCAGGTCCCTACTACAACCCAAGGATGTTCCAGCACGGTGAACTGTATGAAGCCGACGGCTATTTCAGCGATGTGATTACCGACAACGCTATCGAGTATCTGGACGGGCAGAAAAGTTCCGAAAAACCTTTCTCGATGAACGTGCACTTCACTGCGCCTCATGCTCCGTGGGGCCGCGAGCATCACCCGGCTGATATCTACAACGACTACTTCGACAACTGTAAATTCGAGACCGTTCGTTGGGATCCG
>Ga0114996_10007483_pt1 | contig 12356 bp, 9 predicted proteins | sample ArcticOcean_MG_C_4_FD_87039 | JGI IMG/M metagenome (GOLD analysis project Ga0114996, IMG submission 87039) | Marine microbial communities from western Arctic Ocean - ArcticOcean_MG_CB4_134 | ecosystem: Environmental > Aquatic > Marine > Oceanic | place: Arctic Ocean: Canada Basin | collected... | reverse complement strand
TTCCGCAGTATCGCGGTTTTCTGAGGCTGTCCTTGTTTCAGGCATAAGTTGCTTAGTTTTCTTCTTCTTGCAGTAGTTCTTCTTCTGGCTTGAAAAATATTTTAGCACAAAGGGTAATGCCAATTAATATAATGACCAAAATAATTAGTATAGTTTGAAGGCTGATCCCGCCCTTTTTGGCGGCGGCTTCACGGCTTGCTTTTTCATCAGCATCAGCATCAGCATCAGCGGCTTCACGGCTTGCTTTTTCAGCTTCCACATTTTTCTTTTTCTGCTCTTTTGCCTCTTCTTCTTTTTTAGAAGCCTCTTCTGCTTCCGCAGTAGCAGCAGCTATTGCCGCAGCTTTTTCAGCTTCAGCATCAGCCTTGAGCGAATCTTCAAGGTTATCACTTAGCTTGTCGATAGCCTCGCCCCTCGCCCCGTTATTTTTTGCAATCTCAAGTTGACTCTTTGCTGTTTCCAATTCTTTTTCAGCAAAGGCTGTGAAGGCTGCAGATAATGCCTTAGCCGTAGATCCATTCAGTGCTATATCTAATGATTCTAGCTTATCGCTTTCTTTAACTATTGTTCGCCGTGCATCTAGTATGCTTTCAAGATCCCATTTATTTACAGGCAACCATATCTTCTTTAGTTCCTTAGCTTCTTGTTTTCTTAATTGGAACTTTTTCATGCCCGCTTGAAACGCCGCTTCTGTACGTTTCTTATCTTCTTCTTCCATGCTCTTGTATTGATCTTCTCTTTCTTTGTTTCTTACTTCATATGCTTTTTCTTCACGATTGAGAACTGCGTCATATTTTGGAAGGATTTCTTTGATGATAAGGATCGTTTCGGTGCATGCTATAGAATAGGGATAGTTCATTTGAAGTTCATCGAAATGATCTAGTATAAGAGAGTAATTATTTTTCTTATTAGCTTTGATTATTTTCACCGCAAGAATTTGTGCTTGATGATTGTATTTATCTTTCGCTGCCTCATCGCCTGTAATCCATTTCCCATTCAATTTAATCCCTCCCGATTCGGTGACAGATTTTTCCTTTTCTATTTCATCAATTATTTTCTGCACGGAATCCTTGTGCTTACTTGATGGGTACAGTGCGAGAAATTTGGCTGGTTTATCATCTAATATTTTATCATAGTCATCAGTCGATAATAGATCATCAGTTGGCAGTAAGGATTTGATTGCATTGAAAGCTACTTCGTCTTCAGATACTTTATCGATTTCCTTTATTTCAGAACGGTTAATACTTTTTATATCCTTAATGCTCTTAGTGACGTTATATTCTATTTTTATAGTTGAAGGGCTTTCTTCAAGAATCTTACCTTCTAATGTGGTTCCATCTTTTAGCTTAATGGTGTCGGCATAGACGTGTGGTGCTATAAAGAAAATTGAAAGAATGAAGGACTTTAATGTTGTGCTGTGCATTTTATTGGGATTATAAGAAAGTCTTTAAATAAAGAAGCTATTATTAGGGGAGCATTAAAATTGCAAGGAATGGGGAGTTGTCCAACAGTGTTTGATAAATTGACATTAACAGTGCATTAATGAATGGATTGGAACCTTTAATATTAAATGCATTTTCCTAGGTTAAATTAAGTTGCCCATTCGATGAATATTTCTGTTATTAATGTTGGATCTATCGGGGTCGTTGCGATCAAATGTTCAGTAACTATCTCCTAACTAAATAATTTTCCTGTGACTATACTTGTTATTGCTAGCCAGAAAGGAGGCGTTGGGAAGACTACAGTTGCTATCAATTTATCGTATTCTTTAGCTACTCGTGGTCATAAAATCCTTTTGGTGGATACTGATCCACAAGGTTCTGTGGGGTTATCGCTTTCTCGTGGAGCTCGTGAGCGATATGGTTTTTATGATGCGATTGCAGGGATAAAGACTGTTGAGGAGTTAATTATTCCGACTAGGCTTGCTGAATTTATGTTAATGACATCTGGAAAATCCGAGATGTTTTTAGAAGAGTCCGCTCAGAGTGACCTGCAATGTTTAGACAGAATTAAAATATTCTTTGATAATTTAAGGGAGCTAGGCAATGACCTGGTGATCGTTGATACCGCTGCAGGCATTGGAGCAATTACTTCAAATATTCCTAAGGAAGCTGATTCAGTTATCATTCCTCAACAATCTGAACCTTTGGGGGTTCGGTCTATTCCTCAATTTCTCAAAAAAATTGTAGGTATAAGGAGGGGGGGATCGGAGGTTAGCGTGTCTGGCATTTTAATGACTATGGTAAATCCGCATCAACGTGAAAGTGTTGAATCTGAATCTCAATTAAGATCAGCCTTGCCATCAGGCATAATGTTCCAAACGTCAATACCTAGAGACAGCGTATTTTTAAGAGCGAGTAGCTTGGGAGTTCCTGTAGGTTTGCTGTCACCGAATCCTGTTTCGGCAGCTGTAGCTTTTGATCAACTTGCGGCAGAGCTTGAAATTAAGCTTGGGTTGTCTAAAAATATGGAGAAAGATTATGGTGTTAAACGACTACTGGATTGATCCGGAAGAATTAGCTCAGCTAGGCGCTGAATTAAATGATAAATCTGATAAGAGAATTCTTAATCAGAGCAAAGAACCTTTAGTTAATTTGTTTGGTGATAATCTTTATAGTTCAGTTGATGAGAATGAATCTCCTCAATTAGATTTTGAAAAAATAGGAGAACAGTTAGCTGCGATAAAAAAACGTGCCAAAAATAGTGGGTTGCTGCGATCTAGTGAATTAAAAGACGCAGCAGAACCTGATTTTATTGATAGTGTGGCAGGCACTACACTAGTGGACAGGCTCGAATCTTTTGTGAAGTGGGCTTATAGCCAAGATTTGTTGACTGGTATATTTATTACGGACATGGCGGGCAAGGAACTCGTTGATTCTGGCGCTGATCCCGTGATTGTGAATTCAGGAATTGCATTAGCTGTAGAGAATCTTCAAGAACGGCAGGGAATGAAAAATGCAGTAACAGAAGGGGTCTCAACAACGACAGATTTTAGAGATTGGGAGGGGTCGGTTCTCACTGTTTACTGCAGTCGATCATCTTATGGAGAACATGTTTTAGGAACTTTATCAAGAACGCCTTTAAGCACTAGTCTTTCTTTAGGTTTAAGAAAGGGTTTTGGTCGTGTAATGGGTTCAAATTAATTGGGTTTAACCTTTAAGGATTGTTTCCGTAAGATAAGGCTCAAATAAAATAGGATGGCAAGAGTGAAGGAGAGCAGGACTAATGCATTCATTTGTAAGGTAGAGATTTGCTTGTCTAATATTTTTTTTGATTTACCTAAGAAAACATTAATGCCTTTATTTTTGTTATCATTTTCATGGATTCTATAATCAAGCATATCAATTTCTGCTTTTATAATTAAGTCGCGTATCTTTTCATTTTGATATGCGTCTGTGGAACTGAGTGCGCCCTGACTATTATTAGAGTAATATTTGTCCGCATCGAATTTGCTGGAAATTAACTCATCTCTAATCTTATCAATTTTAATCTTAATGTCTTTAGAGTTTTTTCCAGTGATGCCGAAAACTATAGTATATGCATCTTTGTATTGATTTAACTTTTCTTTTTCTTTTTCTGTTAGTTTCCCTTTAGTTAGTAGAGCTTTTTTATGGTTTTCAATTTCGGCTATTGCTTTAGCTAATGGATTTAGAGTGTCTTGAGCAACAATTAAGGATTCATAAGACCACCTTAATGGGATGAAGTTGCAGATAAAGGGCACTTGCATTTCACTGCGTTGATTTTCCTCTACTTTTGTATTGAATATTGAATAATTAAAATTCATTTCTTCATAATTAATTAAGGCGCCTCCTAGTATTATTTGAGGAATCAGAGCGAGAGGAATTGTATTGAGTGCCGTTTTGGTCGATTTAACTAAGCTCGAAATTAGAAGTCCCAAAGATGACCCGACTAAGCAAGTAGGTACCGTCCATGCAAGATAGATCCACAGCATGTCATTTATCGATAGAATTGTGTTTCCTATGGATAGGTATATAAAGCATTGAGAAAATGCAAACGCCGCACTAACTAAGAATTTGGCCAGAACATATTGCCAAATGCTAGTTGAGTGATTGCGTTCACGCTTCAATAGGTTCTTATCTCTGATTATTTCATCTGAGGTATTAGTTAGGCCAAGAAACATGGCCACCACTAGTGTGATGAATATGTAAGCAGGAATATGAGAGGAGCTGCCGAATTGATATACTTCTGTTTCAGAGTGGCGAAGGACACATGCTATTAGCAGCGCTAAAATTGGAGCAACTAATAATGTGGTTGCTAGACTTCCCTTATTGCGAATCTTGCTCAAAAAAGCTCTACTGATGTGAGTTTTAAAGTGAGCGAAGCGTTTTTTAGAGCTTAGTTGTGTTGTGCTAATAATTGGAAGATCATCCTTGGCTTCATTTGATACCGATTGTCGATGCTTTATAAAGCGATCTTCCCAAAAATTTTCTGGAAAATCATCTTTGGCCTTTTTGGAGAAATCCAAGATATCAAAAATAGATTCAGGTGAAATTATATCGTTGTTTATACTGTTTGTTTTATTGGCGTCATTTCCTTTTTGATTAAGATGCAGCAAGTATTGTTGTGCCCCTTTAAAGTACTCAATCATTTCCATCGGCTTTCCGTAAAAAGCAATTCTTCCCCCTTTATCTAACAGTAAGGCCTTGTCGAACAGATGGAATAAACGAGCGCTTGGTTGATGAATGCTGATAAACGATATTTTCTCCGCACATTTTTTTCTTATAAGGTTTAAAACATTTTCTGAATCCTTTGAAGACAGCCCTGAAGTTGGCTCGTCAAAAAAATAAGCATTGGCATTACTTATTAAATCCATAGCAGTATGAAGCCTTTTCCGTTCGCCTCCAGAGAGGTTCTTAGTGTCTTCGCTGCCGACTATCTTTTGGGAATAGGGATCTAAATCTATTTCGATTAGAAGTGATTCTAATGCTTTTTTCCTTTCGGAATCACTTAAATCGGGGCATCGTATTGTTGAAGAGTACGACAAATTTTCGTAAACAGTAAGTAAGGGATCATGAGATTCCTCTTCTGGTACGTATGAGATATGAGGTCTGAGGCTAAGAAGATTATCATAAAGTGAACGGTTATTAAAAAGTATGGTCCCGTTGCTAGGTTTTAAGTGTCCTGCAAGAATTCTAATAAGGGTGCTTTTTCCAGAACCGCTTGGCCCCATTATGCAAATCATTTCCCCCGACCGAGCACTTATATTTAACGAATGTATCGCAGTAGTGGTGCGATCATAACTATGTTTTACGTTAAGTAATTTTATGCTGAGAGGGTTGGGCATTACATTTCCCGCTTCTTACTTTATTAATAAAGTAAGAATAAAACTTGTAATGCTATTGAGAAGTCTAGGGAAGTGATTATTGAGTCTAACTGAACAGATTTTAATGTAATGGAGTAATATTTTAATATTAGTTCTATTTAGAGAGTAAAAATTCACCAATTATTGTGCGAATTGCACAATTTATGATTGCTTAAGAACCGAATTGCTCAAGATTGCCGCTTGTGTTATTAGTTATGTAAGCGTCCAAATGCTTACAGTTTCAGGTATCCCATGTCAGACAAGAAATTAAGCCAACAACCAGAGAAAAATCCCAATGACCCAAAGGGGAATGAATCTTCATTTAATATAAAAGGGCTACTTTTTATCGGAATCGCTTTTGCAATTATTTTCAGTGCGTTTTCACTTAAAAGTAGCACTAAGGGTGAGCGAATAACATGGCCAGTTTTTGAAAAATTGCTTCAAGAAGGAGAAATCATTAAAAATGATGAAGAGCCATTGGAATTAGTCAGGACACAAGACAGCGCTGAAGAAATTCTCATTGCAAAGAAAAAAGGTCCTAAAGTAGATGGTGCACCGTCGAGTCCGGTGAAAATTGAAGTTCCAATTAACATTGATTTTCAAAAAGAAGAACTGATTAAACTTCTAGAAGATAATGAGCTTCAGTACACCCCCAAATATGTAAGTAATGCTTTCGGGTCATTAATCATAGCCATACTTCCAATTATTTTAATTCTGCTTATTTTATATTTCTTTTTCCGCCAACAGATGAAGATGGCTGGGCGCGGGGCAATGAGTTTTGGTAAGAGCAAAGCAAAGATGCTTAGCATGGATACCAAAAAAGTAACATTCAAAGATGTCGCAGGAATTACTGAAGCAAAAGAAGAGGTTTCAGAACTTGTTGATTTTTTAAAGGATCCCAAAAAGTTCCAAAGATTAGGCGGACAGATACCAAAAGGAGTTTTGATGATTGGTGCTCCAGGCACTGGAAAAACTTTATTGGCCAGAGCAATTGCAGGTGAAGCTGATGTTCCTTTTTTCAGTATTAGTGGTTCTGATTTTGTTGAAATGTTTGTTGGAGTAGGAGCTTCACGGGTACGTGATATGTTTGAACAGGGCAAAAAGCATGCCCCATGCTTAATATTTATTGATGAAATTGATGCTGTTGGAAGGCACCGAGGGCATGGCCTGGGTGGAGGGCATGATGAGCGTGAACAAACTTTGAATGCACTTTTGGTTGAAATGGATGGATTTGAAACCCAAGAAGGGGTAATAATAATTGCTGCAACTAATAGACCTGACGTATTAGATCCAGCATTGCTTCGTCCTGGTCGTTTTGATCGTCAAGTAACTGTAGGGTTACCTGATGTTCGTGGGAGGCATGCAATTTTAGAAGTACATGCCAAGAAGGTTAAGATGTCTGAGGGAGTCGATTTGGAGGTCATTGCGAGGGGCACGCCAGGATATTCAGGGGCAGAGTTGGCGAATGTGATTAATGAAGCGGCTCTTATGGCTGCAAGACAAGGGCTTAAAGCTATAACATTGGGTGAACTTGAAGAGGCTAGAGATAAAGTGCGGTGGGGGAAAGAGAGGCGCAGTTTGGCTTTGAGCGAAAAAGAAAAAGAGAACACTGCTTATCATGAAGCAGGGCATTCTATTTTGAATGAATTGCTTGAGTATACAGATCCGTTACACAAGGTTACCATAATACCAAGAGGTCCGGCTTTAGGAGTGACAATGTTCTTGCCTGAAGAAGATAAATACACTCAGCGTAAATTTGAAATGCTTGATCATTTAGTGGTAGCAATGGGTGGTCGAGTAGCGGAAGAGATAGTTTTTGGAGATGTAACTAATGGGGCTGGTGGGGATATTAAAATGGCAACTGATATGGCAAGGAAAATGGTATGTCAGTGGGGGATGAGTGATGACCTAGGAATGGTGGAATATGGAGACCACCAAGAGCATACATTCCTTGCTCGTGACATGACCTCTTCTAGATCTTATTCTGAAGGTACTGCCCAGAAAATAGACAATGAAGTTAAACGCTTTATTGACACTGCATATAATAAAGCTAGAGAGTTGCTTTTAAGTCATAGAGAAGAATTAGACCTTATAGCCAATGCTTTATTGGAATTTGAAACATTGAATGGAAATCACATTAAAGATCTAATGGAAGATGGTGAGATGAGCAACCCTCCTCCAAGCCCTATCCCACCGGATTTTGATAATCATAAAGTTAAATCGCCAAAAAAAGATGAGGATGATTCGCTGGATGAGGGTGTGAATTCTGGAGATTTAGCGCCTGTGGGTGTTTAGTCTTTTTTTGATTCTTTGATCCAAGCATCAAATTTTTTGGAGACATGTGAATAGTAAGGATAATTCTCATTAACAGTCTCTCTTGGCTTGTATTTCCAGTGGCGATACATCCAAAGCCAAGGTTCAGGAAATTCACGTATATAAGGTTCAAAAATATCCCAGCATTTCTGCGCTATTGCAGTTTCATCGCATCCATCAGGTATATCGAGCGGACTCAAAACTTTCATAATGTAAGTTCCGTCTGAACAAGGAATCGAAATCCCCGGTATAATCGGGGCATTAGTTTTACTGTGCAAGAATGCATGGAGTCTGGTAACTGATGTTATTAGAGAAAAGCAACGTATAGGAATCGATTCAGCTCCCGGGGGTACGGTTAGATCAGTAAGGAAAGCTACATTTTCTGCTGATTTTAAAGTTTTAAATAATCTGATCATAGCCAGTTTAGAGGAAATAACTTTGTGCCCACTATGTTCTCTGGCACGCTTAAAAATTTCAGTTAATCGCGGGTTCTTAAAATCTTGTGCAACAACTGTGAATTTTGTTTTATAGAATCCCATGACAAGGCTAATGAGTTCAAAGTTTCCATAATGGGGAGTTACCCATATCGCGCCATTTTGTCGAGCTTTCTCATATGCTTCTCTATTTTCAAATTCGACTTGGATAAATTTTGAATAATTTGTTTCATTTATATTTGAAGCCCAAAAAAGGTCACACATGCTTAGAGTAAAGGACTGGTAGCTTTTTAGTATAAGTTCAGCAGCATTCGAATCAGAAATGCCCTTAAATTCGTTTGTTGATTGAATATTTGCAATTCCAGTTTTTCTTCCTCGCCGGTCGAATATGTATGCAGTTGTCCCTAGACTTTTGGCAATAGGAAGCAGTAATGCACGAGGAATTAAAGGGATGATGAATTCCATGCAATTTAAAGCAATCCATTCTATGTAATAACTAAATTGCTTGGCAGAGGATTTCATGTTCAACTAACTAATCGAAAGTTAAATACATTGGATGGATAGTAGTGAAATTACAATAGTTCTAGAGTCGATTTTAAGTACTCCGACCGCACCCTTTCATGAATATCATGTTTTAGGAGTGATTGAAAGTTTGCTTGAATCTTGCCATTCGGCTCGGATAGAAAGGGATTCTTTTGGCAATCTCATTGTCATAGTGGGGCCAGATAACAAGGAGCCTAAATGGATTTTTGGTGCACATATGGATCATCCGGGATTTGTTGAATTGCCAAATTCTAACTGTGGAGATTTTTCTAATAGTAAATATAGAGATAAATTCGTTTTTCTTGGGGGTGTTCCCGATGCGTATCTGGAAACTAAGTTTCCTATTAAGGAATTTGGTCGTTTTGCCATGTGGGATTTGCCTTCTTTTACGATTTCTAATGATGAAATTAGATCAAGGGCATGTGATGATTTAGTGGGTTGCTCAGCAATAGTTTCCTTAATTAAGCATTTAGATGTTGATCAAAATAAAGAATCATTTGGCGCAGTTTTTACTCGGTCAGAAGAAGTTGGGTTTGTAGGTGCAACAAAGCTTGCTGAGGAATGGCCGTTTACAAGTGATTCATGTTTCGTTTCTATCGAGACTAGTGTTCCGGTAGGTGATTCTTCAATGGGGAAAGGGCCTATATGTAGAGTCGGGGATAGAATTACTATTTTTGATAATGATGCGACTGAATCAATTCTTCTGACAGGGAAAAAACATGAAATTCCAGTTCAACGGGCACTTTTGGATGGCGGGGCATGTGAGGCATCAGCTTTATCGGCATTTGGAATTAAGGCTGCCGGCATTTCAGTTCCTTTAGGAAATTATCATAACTGTACCAAAGACGGGAAAATAGATTTGGAATATGTTAAACTTAAAGATGTCGAAGGTTTAGTTGATTTAATGGTTGCTTTAATAAAGGAGTTTCCCAATGGGCCTCCAAATCATTCGGCTTCAAAGCGTCATAAATGTAGAGGTCGAGTTGATAAGATGGTGCCTTTTATAGAAAATACATTGGAGGATTTTAGCCGGCCAAAAAATAGTGTCTGAATATTAACTAGTCACTTTATAAAAATGAAACACAAATAAAGGGTCGCTTAATTAAGCAATTAATTAGACTTATGAAGTGTTTACTTATTGTCAATTATTAGAAAGCGTTTAACATTTTCAATGTTGTTTTCAAATATAGTTAAAACATGCGCCGGTTTCAGATTTTTAGTTTGAGTAATACAGAGTCTAAGATTCATAAAAACTTCCAAGTGTTTTATACAATGGTTGTTTTAGTGGTGGTGAGTTTTTTAAACACTAACTGCAATAGCTTTGGACAAGGATCCTATAATTGCTTGGCTTATAAGCCAAAAAATAAAAATGCAGTAAGCGTTAAGGTGAGTTTAAGCAATTCTGCAATATATGTGATGGAGGGAGAGAAGCCTCTTTTAGTGACAGCAACATGTATTGGTAGGCAAGATACTCCAACTCCGATTGGGACATATAAGGCATTTAATAAATTACCCAGAAAGCGATCTAATACTTATGGGTTTCATGTTAGCGGCAATGATATTCGATCCGGGAAGCGAATTAATACGCCATCTAAATCAAAATATGTAGGTTATCCTATGCCCTGTTGGGTGGAGTTTAAGACCGGGTACGGATTTCATGCCGGATACGTTCATCCTGTTCCGAGGACGCATGGCTGTTTACGTATTCATAAGAATGTGGCTCCAAAATTTTTCGCATTGGTAGATGCGGGGACGCAAATAAAAATAGCTGAGTCGTTTCCTGAAGATCAAACTATAGGAAAAAAAATCCGGCGGCCCAAAGATTATAAGAACCCTGACCCCAAGAGTTCCTATATGGTTTCGGAAAAATATTTTGATGACCTTGAATTAAAAGGTTCTTTATTTAAAGAAGATTAGTAGACATGCAAGCTGCAGATAAGAATGAGGAGAAGAGGAAGATGAAAAATCGTCGCGTTAATGTAAGAACACCAGAAGTTATGCCTCATGTGCAGACCAAGGTAGAAAAACATTATCGTAGCCGTATTGTTGAAAAATTTAGACAATCTGGCGGCAAATATACAATCGAGACTACTACTGTCATATTAGCAAAGGAATTTGGGTTTTGTTACGGAGTGGAGAGGGCCATAGATCTTGCGTATGCAACTAGGCAAGTTTTCCCCAATAAAAACATTTATTTGATTGGCGAAATAATTCATAACCCAGAGGTTAATAAGCGACTTCAAAAAATGGGGATTATGAATCTGGCAGGGGATAACCCTGATGCCACGATTAACGATTTAACGAAGGATGATATAGTTATCGTCCCTGCCTTTGGTGCAGAAATTACATTAATGGATCAGATTGATAGGAAGGGTTGCCAAATAGTAGATACAACATGCGGGGATGTGATGAGAGTATGGAAGAGAGTTCGTAATTATGCTAAGAAAGATTTTACAGCTATTATCCATGGCAAAGCAGATCACGAGGAAACGAGGGCAACTGCAAGCAGGGCAACTGATGGCTTAGGAGGGCAGTACTTAGTGATTCTTACTATTGAGGATTGTGAATATGTTTGTAATTATATAAGGGAAGGTGGGATCAAAGAGAATTTTTTACAGAAGTTTAGAGATGCTTATTCGCCTGAATTTGATCCTGACAAACACCTAAATAAAATAGGTGTAGCGAATCAAACAACAATGTTGAAAGGCGAAACTGAGGAGATTCAAAAGAAACTATACGAGGCGATTAAGGATAGGGATGAAGAGTTGGCAAAGGACAACTTCCAATTTTTTGATACCATTTGTGGAGCTACTCAAGAAAGGCAAGATGCACTATATGAAATGCTTAAATTGGAAATGGATATGCTGTTAGTTGTAGGTGGTTATAATAGCTCAAATACGACGCACTTAGTCGAAATAGGAGAAGAAAAAGTACCTTCATTTTTCATTCGTAATGCCAATTGTTTGGAATCGTTTGAACAAATTGTACATTTTGATTTAGAGAAAAAAATAGAGAAAACTACATATTCAGGAAACTTTTCTAATTCTAGTCGACCAATAACTGTAGGCATTACCGCAGGTGCTTCTTGCCCAAACAATTTAATTGAAGAGACTATTTTAAGAATTTTTGAAATAAGAGGGCACGATATTAGTGAGTTGAATTCGGCTTGATATAATTAATTAGTTAACAGAAACAAGCTTTTTCACCTATATTTTACTGATATGTGTTTGCTATTTAGGTTAAGCAAAAAATCTTTATAGAGGTAGCGGCAAGAAATTATTAATTTTTTTTACAAGTGGAAGAAAGAACTAACACTTTACTATTATTTGGAAAATAGATGGAAAATTAATGATAAAAAAATATATAAAACATCTTCACAAAAAACATTTGCAAGATATCTATAAAACATGATCTTAATAGCGGCTCGTTAACAAGCCCTTAACCAAGAACAAAACTGCCATGGCAAAAAAGAAAGTTGCAAGCAAAAAAGCTGCACCAAAAAAAACTGCAAAGCGTAAGCCTGCTAAGAAGGCTGCTAATAAACCTGCTAAGAAGGCTGCTAAGAAGCCTGCAAAGCGTAAGCCTGCTAAGAAGGCTGCTAATAAACCTGCTAAGAAGGCTGCTAAGAAGCCCGCTAAGAAGGTTGCTAAGAAGCCCGCTAAGAAGGTTGCTAAGAAGCCCGCTAAGAAGGTTGCTAAGAAGCCCGCTAAGAAGGTTGCTAAGAAGCCCGCTAAGAAGGTTGC
>Ga0114996_10007482_pt1 | contig 12356 bp, 11 predicted proteins | sample ArcticOcean_MG_C_4_FD_87039 | JGI IMG/M metagenome (GOLD analysis project Ga0114996, IMG submission 87039) | Marine microbial communities from western Arctic Ocean - ArcticOcean_MG_CB4_134 | ecosystem: Environmental > Aquatic > Marine > Oceanic | place: Arctic Ocean: Canada Basin | collected... | reverse complement strand
CATCCTGCATGGTGACTTGCATTCACCCGCAGTGTGCCCGGATCCGTCCTGTTTGTCTTCAGGCTCATCTTGTGCTGGAAACACTCCTCCTCTTCAGGCTCATCTTGTATTGGACAACTCTATGCGCTTCCATTGCAAAAGCGCTGTGCTAACATAAAGGTCCTCTCCCGAGAGGATCGTTGCCGTGTCCACTTCCTCCGCTTCTTTAAAAGCCCCTCTGCGCGAGCATGGGATTCGGCTCACCCGGCAACGCGAGTTGTTGTTTGAGATCATCCACAATTCCCACACTCATCTCAATGCGGATCAGCTCTACGAGCTAGCCAAGCAACGGGACGCGAAAATCAATCGAGTCACCGTCTACAGAACTCTCAAAGTACTAAAACAAGAGGGTTTGATCGACGAACTGGACCTGCTGCACCACGAAGGTGATCAGCACTACTACGAAACCAGGCTGAAGCGCGAACATGCCCACATTGTGTGTCTGCGTTGCGGCGCGGTTCAGGAGTATTTCGGCGAACCGTTGAAGCTGCTCAAGCAACAAATCGAATCTGACTTCGGTTTCGAGATTCTCGTTGCCAGGACGGAAGTCGGTGGCTACTGCGCCGACTGCCAGGGTTCCCTGCTGGAGAACAGTGCCAAAGTATCAGGGTCTCACGGCAAGTTACCGAAGCCGCGCCCCACCGCCGGGCAAGTCAGCGATTCCAAATAACTTGGAGCCGAGATGGCGTCTCAAAGTGCCTCCCCCTCAGAGATCAGACCTAGCGCCAGCACCGCGCTGAAGTTGATTGTCGTCGACACCTCGGGCGGGCGCCGGGAGTTGAAGGTCACTCGCAGCCCTTTCCGGATCGGCCGCCTGCCGGATTGTGATTTGTCGCTGCGGGACAGCCGCGTTTCCCGCAACCATGCTCAGATCCTGCTCGAAGACGGCAAGTACTTCATCGAAGACCTAGAGAGCCGCCACGGTCTCATCGTCAACGGCCAAAAAGCCACGCGTCACCAGTTGCGGCCCGCCGATTGCATCGAGTTCGGGTCCGAGGACTCCTACAAAGTTTTCGTCGGCTCCGAGCCGGCCTTTACCGCGCCGCTGATGGAAAAGGTTGCGGCGATGCCGACGGCCAAAGGACCCGGCAACCTGGGTCAGCTGAGCGCCGTGCTCGATGTCGCCCTGGCGCTGCAATCGTCTCTTGGCGTCGACGACGTACTCGAAGCAGCCGTCGACGCCGCGCTTGTAGTGACGCAGGCCGAGCGCGGTTTTCTGATGCTGCGGGCGGAGGACGGCGAGTTGCAGACCAAAGTCGCGCGCGATCGCGGGGGCAAGATTCTCGCGGAAGCCGACCTGCGCGTGCCGCGCGGCGTCATCCAGAAAGCTCTCGACAGCAGACGCGATTTGCTCTCGATGACAGCCAGCCCATCGGACTTCGGTACGGGCACGCTGGATAAGAGCGGCACCGCCGAGGCTCTTGCTCTGCGCAGCGTTATTTGCGTACCGCTGGTTCGGATTCGGGTTGGCCAGCAGCACGAGACGAGTGTTCTTTCGGCCCGCCAGGATACCCTGGGCTTGCTCTACATGGATTCAAGAGAAGGCGAGCTGTCCAGTGGAAACCGGGAGCTGCTGCAAACTCTGGCTATCGAGATTTCGACCGTTCTTGAGAACGCCCGCCTGCTCGAAGAAGAGCGTCAGAAACACGATCTCGAGCAAGAGCTCAGGATCGCCCGAGACATCCAGCAGTCGATGCTCCCGCCGCGCATGCCAGCCGAAGGCTGGATGCTCGCCGAGGGTAGCAGCGAGGCCTGCCAGCAGGTTGGCGGAGACTATTTCGACGTGATCCAGCTATCACCGGATCACTGGGTTTCCGTGCTGGCCGATGTTTCGGGGAAAGGTGTTTCAGCGGCACTGTTGACATCCCTGATTCAAGGCGCTTTCTTTGCCACGGCGACGCTGGACGCCAGCTTGTCCCAAGTCGTGGCGCGCATCAACAACTATATTTGCGAGCGATCGCGCTCCGCCAAGTTTGCTACAGTTTTCTATTCCGCGATTGAGCGCGATGGACTCGTCCGCTGGGTGAACGCCGGCCATTGTCCGACGATTGTGGCCCGCGCCTCCGGTGAAGTCGAGTGGCTCGAACCAACCAGCTTCCCGATCGGCTTGTTTCCCGATTCCGAGTTTCCGCAACAGGAGTGCCGCCTTCTCCCAGGCGACAAATTGGTTATCTACTCGGACGGTGTTTCAGAAGCAGAGAATTTCTCGGCCGAGCAATTCGGAGAAGAACGCCTCAAAGAGATAGTCGCACGGAATGCCTCGGGCACCCCCCACGAGCTGCTCGGGACCATTCAGCGAGAGATCAATTCGTTTACCGACGGGGCCGCCCAGCGCGATGATTTAACGCTGCTCGTGCTTGGTTATCAGGGCTAGGGCGGCGCGTCCCGCCAATTACTCGATGTCTCCCTATCGTTCGTTGCTCCGCAAGATACTGCCCGCGCGTTTTCTGGCGCGGGTGAACCACATTTCGCACGCCGACGACAGGGCGCTCGACTTGGAATCTCGCCTGCAAAATGTGACCCGGATTCTCCTTCAGCAGCGGTATCCAGAGCTGACCGAAGCGGCTTCGGACTCAGCTCCGATTCGCGGCCACGAGTTCAGCATCTACTCGCAAGAAGGCGTTGACGGACTCCTGCTGCACATTTTTTCGAAGATCGGCGTGGCGCGGCGAAGGTTCGTCGAAATCGGGTGCGGCGACGGACGCGAATGCAACACGGCCAACCTGAGCCTGAATCTCGGCTGGTCGGGAACTCTGATCGACGCCGACCAGCTCAAGATTGCCTCCGCCCGCCAGTTCTATGGCCGCATGCTGCGGCACAAGAGCGCCGAAGTGAATATTCTCGAATCTCGTCTAACTCGAGAGAACGTGAATCAGGTCGTCGCTGGGCCGGGAGTTGCCGGAGAGATCGATCTGCTTTCGATCGACATCGACGGCAACGACTACTGGATCTGGAAGGAACTGAGCGTCGTTGAGCCGCGTGTCGTCGTGATCGAATACAACGCCTCGTTTGGCCCCGAAGAAGCGCTCGTTGTACCCTACGACCCAGAGTTTGACTGCTTCCAGGCGCATCCGAGCGGCTTCTACCATGGCGCTTCGCTGGCCGCGGTTACGAAGCTGGGCGCCGCGAAGGGATACGCGCTGATCGCTGTCGAATCGCAGGGCGTCAACGCACTTTTCGTCCGGCAGGATTTAGCCAAGGGAGTCTTTCCGGCACTCGATCCGCAGAAGGCCTACGTGCCTCACTTCCAAAGGGGCAAGCTCATGGGACAGGCTGAACAATACGATCTGATCAAAGATCTCGAGCTGGTGAACATCTGACCCGGTGTGACCTGGGCAGCACTGGATTCCGCCGACTCGGCCATGGCGGTGGCCTGAGACAATTCCGAGCAAAGCAAGCGCTCACAAGGGCCGCACTCACTCCACGCCGAACTGCCGATAGTGATGCCGGAAGTGTACGCCATGAACGTGCGTCCATTGCTCTAGCGTGATCGGGCCGAGCAGCGGGTTCGTGGTTTTCGCCCTGGGATCCGATTCTTGGCGAGCGACAAAGCGGTCGAGCGCCGCCAGGAGCCGCTGCCGCTCCTCTTCAAAACCGAGTGACGGAACCGGACACAATGCGGGGATCGGCGGCTTACTTCCCTTCCGGCCCCTGGGCCAGCGCGTAAAGAAGTAAAAGAAGAGCAACCCTAGTGTCCTCCCAATAATGGGAGGAACCACCACCGGGACTTCGATTTCGCCGAGCGACAGCTCCACCATCGCACGCAGGTGAGAGACCATGGCGGCGGCGTTCATTCCTCCCCAACGCGCCGGCGTCGTTTCATCCAAGGCCAGAATCCGGGCCCGGTAAAACGGCAGGTTCTTTTTGTCGATCTTGGGAATGGCCATCCTGACCTAGCATTCCAAAAAACTGGCTTCCCGGCTGAACTTTGGGAGCCACACCAACCAGGACCATGCCGCCAAGAATGGCGGCATGGGACAAATGGCGGCACGGCAAGAAGAATGCTTGCGCCGCGTGTTTCCCACCGGTTAGGTTACATTGCGCTGAAACCGATGATCGCGGTGTAGAGCATGTAGAGGGTGAATACCACGGTGATCCCCAGACCCGCGTTCAGCAGCTTTCCTCCAGCGTACTCCCCCATCACTGCCTTCTTGTTCAGCAGGAGCGCGAGCAGGATCGTCATGACAGGCATGATGAAGGGACTCAGAGCTTGCGATGCAATCATGATCGCCACCGGGCTGCCGCCGAACAGCGGAATGACCAGCCCGACCGAGGCGCAGCCGAGCACCAGCGCGCGGTAGCCGGGGCGGCGCGTATCCCTTGGCGTGTCGAAGAAGTCGGAGAGCAGCCACAGGCCCAGCAAGTAATTTGGGAACAGAGACGACAAGCCGGCCGAAACGATACCCACCACAAAGAGCGTCGCGGCGAGCTGACCCGCCAGCGGCTCGAGCGCCTGGATCATGTCGACTGCGTGGGTGACTTCCAGCCCCCGGACGAACATTGTTCCGGCCGCCGAAGCCATGATGGCGACGTTGATGACCAGCATCAGTGTCACCGATATGAAGGAATCGCGATGTTCCACTTTGAAGTCGCGCGGTGTCCAGCCTTTTTCGATGACCAGCGTGCTTCGGGTCACCAGGCAGACTCCGGCCATGGTCGTACCGACCATCCCGGCAATCAGCAGCGCGGCGTTGCCTTCGCTGGGGACACTGGGCACCATACCTCGCAAGAACTCGACCGGCGGGGGCATCACCATGAACATCGTGACCACGAAAGAGAGCCCCATGAGTGCCACCAGAATCGCCAGCGCTTCGAGGAACGCTTTGTGCCGGCCAAACCAGAAAAGCGAGCAAAGCAAGAGCGTGAAAAACAGGGCCGAATGGAGCGTATTGATTCCGGCTCCCGTGGCGCTGAATTGCTTCGAGAACTCAGCGATGACCTCGGTGACGATGCCCATCACTCCAATGATCGAAGCGATCTGGGTCGTCATCAAGCCCGCGATCAGAAAGATCGTGACACCGGCCCCAAAGTTCACCTTGAAGTTGTAAAGCAGCGTCTTGCCCGTGACGATGGTCGACTTGCTGATCGCCACGAACATGATGTAGGTGAAGAACGAGGCGAGGAAAGATGTCCAGATCAGCGAGAGCCCGTATTTGGCCCCGGCAGCGGCCATCGTCGTCACGCTGCCGGTACCGATCACGTAGCCGATCAGGAAAACACCTGGGGCGATCGAGGACGCGAATTTAGTTAGCTTGGAAAAGCGGGAGGGGTTGGGCATGAGGAGCTGGAGTGCTAGCCTGCATTTCTCGCCACGTGGTGAGAAATGCAGGTTAGAAGAGTCTAGCAGCTTCTCGCGTACCCTTTTGGGGAAGAGTGGTTCCGTGTCGTTTGTGGAACCGCGGCAAGGCTCAGGCCTTCGGATCTGGTAGGGAACTCGACTGAAGCTCTGGCGATCTCGTGAACAGCTCTTTGACCGATGAAAGATTTTCGGGAAGAGCCGGGGACGGACTCGGGTCGCTGGACGGTCCCGGATTGTCATTGCAACGTGCAATGTTACATGTTACAGTTCTCTATGGTCGCGAGTTTTCGGCATCGGGGCCTGAAGCGGCTCTTTGAACTCGGTGACGTCAGCAAGGTCCACGCCGACAAGCTCAGCCGCATCAGTGACGTGTTGTTCCATCTGGACCAAGCGCAAGACCCTGGAGATCTCGATTTGCAGGGCTATCGACTCCACCCGCTCAAGGGCGACCGGAAGGGCTACTGGAGTGTGACGATCTCGCGCAATTGGCGCATCACCTTCCGCTTTGAGGATGGTGATGTTTATGAAGTCGACCTGGTCGACTACCACTAACGAAAAGGAGCAACCGCCATGCCCATGAAAAACCCGCCACATCCGGGCCATTCGATCAAGGACGCCTGCTTGGAGCCGCTTGAACTCAGCGTGACCGAAGGCGCGAAGGTTTTGGGCGTTACCCGCCATACGCTCTCACGCGTGATCAACGGCCAGTCCGGAATTTCTCCAGACATGGCGATCCGCCTGGAAAAGGCCGGATGGTCCAACGCCGATCACTGGCTGCGCCTGCAAACGGCCTACGAACTGGCCCAAGCGCGCATGCGGCAGGATCAGATCCAGGTCGAGCGCTACGAGCCGCAGCCGCGGGCCTAAGCCAAGCCAAGAGGCCGAGCGGGCCGCTGGTGCTGACGTAGTTACGACTTGTCGTTTGTTTTATGCAGGAAGCATTCAAGTCCGGCTGCGCTGAACTCACTGCAGGCGCTTCATGCGGCTCTTGACGTTCCTGGCCAGTCTCTCGAGCCGCTCGGCTTTTCTTATGCTTCGCAGGTCGACGACGAACTCCTCGTTCTTCTCAACCTCTTCTTGAAGTTCTTTCGCTAATTGCAGGATCTCTGTCAGGTCCTTCTTCGAGCGCTCGAAGTCTTCCTTGAGGACGGCCATATTGCGTGATTTCCCGCTCGGCAAACGAGTATCCTTCGGCCGTTGCGGCAGAGCGACAGGAGCGAGTAGTAGAAAAACGAGGACCCAAGCCAGCATGGTAGACACCTTCAGCTCCATGGTAGATACGTACAGCTCCATGGTCGATACCTTGAATCTATGATACGAAGGCTTCAGAAAAACCTCAAATCAGGCAGCGCGGGTCCTACCCAGCCACTGATCCGATTCATCATGCCGCCATCGAATTCATGATCGCGGCCTTGATGACGAGCATCAGGAACGGGCACGGAGCCATCGCGATGGCCGGCGCGAAAGTCCGCCGGTGTCCAGCCGTTTCAGACGACCAGCTTGCTTCGACCCCTCGATTTTCCGCCGCGCGAATGACCGCCACTATATCTGATAGACTAATGTCCGACTTTTCTGAACATTGTTTACTAATGTCGATTTAAGGAGACACACATAGGGACACGGATTTTGTCGATTATTGCGATGACCCTGCTCGCCTTTTCCAGTTGCACCAGATCCGACGACCCACCGGACGACCCGAATCTCCCTGCCAACGGGCTCACCGGAGTTACCTTCCTCGATCAGGGCTGGAGCGAGGAAGTGCAGCAATTGTTCTGGTTCACAAGCCAGGGTTCGCAAATTATTCCGTATGACTGGTTCTTGTTTCTCGAACAGGAGACCCGTCAAGAGCTGTTTCGATCCGACGCCAATATCAAGCCTTATGGATATATTCCGACGAAACCGAGCCAATGGAACCGGACGGGTTGCCGGTCGGATTTGCCCGCGACGTTGACTCGGGGAATGGGCAACATTGGATGGGATTCACCTGCGCCACCTGTCACACCAGCCAGATCGACTTCAAGGGAACCAGTATGTTTATCGACGGGGCTCCGACCTTGGCCGACTTCACGACTTTCCTGGGCGACTTGACGGCGGCCATGAGCACCACGGTCAAAGATGACATGAAATTTGACCGTTTCGCCAAGAATGTTCTCGGCAACGGATATTCTTCGGTCAAGGCAGAGGCATTGAGGGAAGCACTACTCAAGAACACCCTGCTGTTGCTGAACCGCATCAAAGTCAACGAAGCTCCCAACCCTTATGGACATGCGCGCCTGGATGCGTTCGGCCAGATCTTGAACCAGGTGATGGTGGTCGGGCTCGACGAAGACGTTAATATCAAGCCCCCGAACGCCCCTGTTTCCTATCCATTCTTGTGGGGGACGGACCAGTCCGACGTTGTGCAATGGAACGGGTCGGCGCCGAATATCGTCATTGGCGGCTTTCCGATCGGCGCCCTGGCGCGCAACATCGGAGAGGTGCTCGGTGTGTTTGGCGCGCTGGATATTAAGCCCCGAAAAATACTGCCGCCGAATTATAAATCTTCGGTCAGCAAGCGCAATCTGCTCAAACTGGAAGAGTGGGTGAAGGCATTGCGGGCTCCGAAATGGCCGGAGAATATGTTGCCTCCGATCGAACCCCAAAAAGCCGCGAACGGGCAGAGTCTCTATCAGACTCACTGCGTTACCTGTCATTCGCTGGTAACCGACCCGGACGCCAAATACAACGCCGAAATGACGCTGATCTCAGAGGTGAAAACGGACCCGCTGATGGCGGATAATTTCATCCAGCGAGTCGGCAAAACGGGCATTCTCGAGGGGACCCCACAGACATTTCTCAAGAAATTCGGCGCCGAGGCGTGCGGCTCGGCCATCGTCACGAATTCCGTTGTCGGAGTTATTCTTCACAAGCCACTCAGTTCGTTGCTCTCGGCTCGGCTCGACCTAAGCGCTGATACCAGCCTCAAGACGCTCTCCACTGAACTGGAAGATCGCGCGACACCCGATCACGCCAGCGGCTATGTCGAGGCACGTGGCGATCCAGGCCAAGAATGCTTCCAGCCGCGCTCCTACAAGGCCCGCCCGCTCAATGGAATTTGGGCGACCGCACCGTATCTCCATAACGGCTCGGTGCCGAATTTGCGGCAGCTTCTGGAGCAGCCGCCAAACAGAGTGAAGGAGTTCAAAGTAGGCAGCCGCGAATTCGACCCGGTGAATGTCGGACAGGTCACCGATGTTGGGCCGTCAACGCTGGACACATCGATCGAAGGAAATTCCAACTCCGGGCACGAGTACGGGACCACGCTGAGCGATGACGAAAAGGCCGCGCTCGTCGAATACATGAAGAGTCTCTAGCCTGCCGCAACAAGCAGCGACTCTGTCAGAGCCCCGAACGCAAGTGAGTGGGTCCGGCGGCGGAGCACTGCATCGTGAGCACCGAGCAGCGGCCCGCGGACAGGCCTGCACACAGTACACAGCGAGCAGCCCTCCCCGTGCGCCCGGTGGGCTAGGCCGCGATACTGTCTATCTAGCAATTCGGCGGACAATTTTTATTTGCCGGGGTGTCGTTTGATTCGGGTGCAGTTGAACGCCCGCCGCCGATCGCGTTGCTCGGAGAGGAAGCGGCGGTTTGCTCCTGCGCCCTTTCAGGGCTAGCCTCGTGGGGCTTTCCTACCCAGGGTTGCGCTTCGCTTCACCCTGGGCTACGATCCTGCGCCGCTTCGCGGCTTGACGGCTCTCTCGGTGACAAGCTTGGGGCCGGGGGCGGCGGATCGCTTGGGCGTAGTGACCGCTTCCTCACGGTCGCGGCTCAAGGGCTCGGGGCGGGGGCTCGGTCAGTCGACAGGATTGGGGCTAGAATCCCAATTGTGCAGCAATCCGTTCGGCGTGCCAAGCCGTACTCCCGAGCGAAAATTCACTCGCCTTGGCCCGTTTCAAATAGAAATGCAAATCTTGTTCCCAAGTGAACCCGATTCCGCCATGAAGCTGAATCGCCTGCTGGCTGGCAAACCGGTAGGCTTTGTTGGCCGCGACCTTTGCCATCGACGATGCCAGCGCCAATCGTTCCGGTTGCTCGTCGGCGGCGATGGCGGCGTAATAAACCGCAGAGCGCGCTTTTTCCAGGCTGATGAGCATGTCGGCCGCTCGATGCTGGACGGCTTGGAAGCTGCCCACCGGCCGGCCAAACTGCCGCCTTGCCTTCACGTAAGCTACGGTCACTTCAAGTAATTCCGCCGCGCCGCCCACCATCTCCGCCGCGAGCGCGACGGTGGCGATGTCAATTGTTCGTTGAAGTGCGTCGATCGCCCCCTCGCCAATGGTCTCCGCCTCGGCCGGGTCGAAGGTCACATCGGCAAGCGCCCGGGTTGGGTCCAGCGTTTCGAGCGCGGTGATCTTGGGGTCGTGCGGCACGACGAGCCGGACGTCGTCTCCCTCTCTCAAAACGCAGATGATTAGATCAGCCGCCGCTGCATCGGGGACAAAGCTTTTCGTAACGGGTCCCTCGTTGCCGTCATCCGTGACGGGGCCGTCGTTGCCGCCATTCGTGACTTGTCCATCAGTACCACCGGAAGTTCTCAGCGCGCCCAGATCCCAGCCTGAGTTGGGCGCGTAAACCGCCAGCGTCGCCTTCACCCGACCCTCGGCGATACCTGGCAGGTAATTGCGCCGCGCCTCCTCGTTTCCCATTCGCTGCAAGGCCCCGGCGGCTAGCACCGCCGTCGACAAGAAAGTTCCCGGCACCAGCCGCCGCCCCATCTCTTCCATCAGCAGAGCCAAATCATACGCGCCGGACCCGAGTCCGCCGTATTCTTCGGGAATCATCAAAGCGGGCCAGCCGGTTTCGCTAATCTTCAGCCAAAACTGGTGCGACGCGGAGCCAGAATCGTCGAGCATCCGCCGCATGGCCGCGCTGGGCCATTCGCTGGCAAGCAACTCACGCTCGGACCGCCTCAGCAGTTCCTGATCTTCGGTCAGCGAAAAGTTCATGGATCTATTTCCTTGGCAATCCAAGCACCCGCTCGGCGATGACACCGCGCAAGATCTCCGCCGTCCCGCCCTCGATCGAATTGCCGCGCGAGCGCAAATAGCCGAATTGCCAGCTCCCCTCTTGCTCCGGCATCAAAGCGGCTTTTGCTCCAAGCCGGTCCAGGCCTAACTCTTGAAGCTGCTGATTCGCCTCAGCCCAGGCTACTTTAATCATGGAGCTATGGAAACCGTAGAGTTGCTCACCGAAACGCTCGCAATTGAGTTGCAAGGCCTGCACGTCGACATACACCTCGGCCAGTTTCTGACGAGCAGCGGCATCGAGGCCGCCCTCCGCCCGGGCCGATTCAACGAGAGAGTCAAATGACTTTTGCAACTGTAAGCTGGACCGGAACGAAATATTCGCACGCTCCCGAGTGAAGGTCTTCATGGCGACCAGCCAGCCTTCGTTCTCGGGCCAGATGCCGTTTTCCTTTGGCACGCGAACGCCGTCGAAGAACATCTCGCCGAACTCCGCTTCGCCCGTGATCTGCGGCAGCGGCTTGACGCTCACGCCGGGAGATTTCATATCAACGGCAAGCGCCGTGATGCCTTTGTGCCGGGGACGTTCCGGGTCGGTGCGAACCAGCAGGAGACAGAAGTCGGCGAGGCGCGAGGAACTCGTCCAGATCTTCTGGCCCGTGACGAGGTAGTCATCCCCGTCGCTGACGGCACGAGTCTGCAGCGAGGCCAGGTCGGACCCGGCGTTGGGTTCTGAAAAGCCTTGGCACCAAATCTCTTCTCCCGAGAGGATCTTCGGCAGATAGCGTTTTTTCTGCTCCTCGCTGCCGCAGGCAATGATCGCCGGCCCAGCGATGAGAAGGCCGATCGAGTTCAGCGGTTCGGGACCAGCGGCTCGGGCAACCTCTTCGTTGTAGATAAATTCCTGGCGAAGGGTAGCTCCTTGGCCGCCATATTCGGACGGCCAGCTCAAGCCAATCCAGCCCGCGTCGAAAAGCTTTTTCTGCCAGCGGCGGCGAGCATCCACGTCGCTTCGCTTGGCCGTGACTTTGTTGGCCTCCAGCCAGTTCCGAAAGCGCTGCCGGAACGCGGCGTCTTCGGTCGTGTAGAGCAGGCGCGGATCGTTTTCTTCGCTTGTTACGGACATGGTTTTCTTCACGCTCACTCGCATTTCTGATGGGCTGGCGGGCCAATCACGCGGGAGGCGCGCCGCGACAAAGGGCGTTGGCGGTGTGCCGCGATGATCGGTGTCACCAAGGCGGGAACCAGCGAACCCGTGACCCAGTGAACCTGTTTCACCCAGGCGTCAATGGATCTTTCTGAATGTATGTCTTTTGGTCTATTTTGCTGTCATCGCCCTCGCATTTGCTAGCAAAAGAGTCTCAATGGACCTGGGTCGTTTAATTGCAAGTCACTCATTAATCAGTGGTTAAGTTTCCCAATGAGAGTATTTGCGAGGATCTGAGAGGTTTTCGGAATTTTTGTGTCCGGCGGGCATTGGGGCGCTTGCCAGCATACCTCCATATGAGAAATGAGTCATCGCGGATCGCTCCATCTGTATGATAGCAAGCCGATCTCGGGCGACCTTAAGTTTGGTGGTGTAAGATGTTGATAACAAAAGGGGCTACAGCTATCAACACTCCGCAATTCAGTTTTCAGCTCGCGATTCTCACCGCGTGGCGAGGCGAAGTGCGCGAGGGGGCCGCGATTGCTTCGTTGCGGTTGATTGGGACGGTTGGGCTTCGCCGCTTTGCGGCGATCGACCGGCAGGATTGCCGGTCCCTACGGCGGGCGCCTCGTACTGATGGGCCTCTCATGTGCTTCGTCCTGCCACGTGGTGAAAGTTCGAGGACGCGAAAAAGGGGGACAGCCAGCCAATTTCCTTTGGATCAATTGCCGATTTTTGAATGTACTCGGAAGAGCGGAAATGGGTGGCAGGAAGGTGTGAAAAAATGCTTGGGACAGCCAACCGCGGCCAATGGCATCACTGATAAACAGGGACTTAGGAATGGCCGCTTGTGGCAGTCCCCGATTTT
>Ga0114996_10007478_pt1 | contig 12361 bp, 10 predicted proteins | sample ArcticOcean_MG_C_4_FD_87039 | JGI IMG/M metagenome (GOLD analysis project Ga0114996, IMG submission 87039) | Marine microbial communities from western Arctic Ocean - ArcticOcean_MG_CB4_134 | ecosystem: Environmental > Aquatic > Marine > Oceanic | place: Arctic Ocean: Canada Basin | collected... | reverse complement strand
GTCTCTTTAGTTGGCTCCGGCTGAACCACATAAGCATCGGATATAGTAGCCGTAGCATACAACTCAGACGTTAAATTAGCGGGCCGATCCGAGTTAATAGAACACCCGGACCCAGCGATTAGATTACCTATAAGAACTAACCCTACAAGTTTACAGGTCAATGCCTTTGGGATAACCAGAATAATTCTCTTCAATCCAACGTCGCTACGATAGCTCTTCACCTTTCTCATCGGCCACCTTATTTTCAAGCTTACCAAAAAGCTTGATTCCCTCACGTGGAAGTACGAAAACAGCCACTAACGTGGATGGGACAAACAAAATTACGTGAACAATAAACGCAAAAATTAAAGCCGGTTCTCCAAAAATACCCAGTCTCCCCATCGTAAACACAACGGCGCCGTGAAAAGTGCCAATACCGCCAGGTGCCGATGGGACAATTGAGACGAAAAATACGCCCCCCATAATGAGCACTATCATGGCTGCCACTGGTATGTCTATACCCAAACCATAGCCTATAATCCACCCACTCAAACTAAGTAATCCCCAATGTGTGACAGTGGAAAGAAAAGAAACGAAAAGATTTACCGGTGAATTACCCACGGACTTAACAGCCGCCAGTGCCCTTTTGAGAAACGGTATTCTGTTAGACCCTGGAACGGCATCCATCCCCTTAGCTATAGCAAGTAAAACAAGCAGGGTGATTAGTGCAAGAATTATCACTGCCCCTAACTGAATACTAAACCCCCTCAGCTCAGGTATTAATATCATGCTGACTGCCAAGATCGACCCAACCGCAAACACATCCATCAGGTGCTCAATTACAAGGGTCGCCAATGCTGTTGCTGAATTTACCCCACCACCCCTAATAACCATCGCTAGTTGCACCGGTTCACTTACCAACCGCACAGGAGATAAATTATTCAATCCTATACCGGCATTTTGTATGAGAAATAAACGGGTAAAACTTATCCGCTCTCCCCTCAAAAGCACGTACCACCTCATAGCCCGAGCAGCTATACCAATCAAAAAGACAGCGAGTGCTAAAAGAAAAAGGTGTACCGGAAATGCACTAAGCGTATGAATAAGCTCTTTCCATTCCAATCCCTTGATCATTAACCAGATCAGGGTCCCGCTCAAACCCACACCAACGACAATTTGAAACGGAAGTAAGTAAGCTCGAAACGCTTTTTTTTGCTTTGCCACTATTATAGATAAGTCCATTAAAACCTAGGAGACCGGAGTTTAATTATACCTAAAGCATCAATTCAATCAATTTCTTTTCAAATGCTATAGTGGCTATTAGCCCCACTAGACTAATCCAAAGTCCAACCGAAAAAGGCATATCTATAGTCCTGCTGACTCCTCTAGCCACGTTAAAAGGGATCCAAGCCAAGACGATCATCGTGTTCAACACCAAAGCCAAAAAATCACTGAAATATGCCACCGCTACGAAAATCGAAAACAACTTAGGTGCATATGCAAATCCCAAAGAACTTAGCATGTAATTGAGTCGAGTCTTTCTTTTAAGCAATCTACCTATTATGGTAGCGAACAATCCGACTATAAACCATGAAGATATTGCAACTATAATGGTCCGTGTAGCAATCAACACTTTACCATGTTGATCGACCTCGATTGCGGCTCCAAATACTAACCCCAGTGTTACTGACAAAGCACCTAGTAATACAACAATAAAAGCCTGAAACGTAGCCCGTTGATCTTCTGCCAGTTCGTAATAAAGATTTCCGTCTAATAAACAAGCTCTAATTATGCGATGTATCATAGTTTAACCGTAACAAAAAACGGGGGCTGCACTTTTGATCATACCCAAAAACCAATGCCCTGATTGCGGCTCCCAGTTTGAAAATAATCGGTGATCTGCTTCGATCACGAAATCTTTGTTGATTTTTTGCTTCCCCAATTATTCTTGCGAGGGTTTCTGCGATGAATCTTTTCCATTTCGCTCTCTATCAAAAGCAAATCGACTTTAGGTATAATATGCAAATCGCCAACGAACGCCAACGGCCAAAACTCGGGTATCCATTTCTTAACAAAGTCCATACGTGGCACTATCTGATGCGCATCAATATATTCAGATTCTTCAAGCACAAAATCCGGTTCGATGTTCACTCTATATCGAAAATCTTCATTGACATCGTGGCTGCTCCAAACCTTTGTGGTGTCCTCAAAAAACGCTGATGTTACTGTCGCTACAGCTCCGAATACCTGCTGTTCCGTAATGTAGAACAACATTCGATCCCCAACATCAATTCGGCGAACCTTTTTCTTTTGAGTGCTCTTCAAACCCTGTAATTTGAATCCCTTCTGTTTAGTGATTAAAAAGTTTTCAGGAGTCAACACTACAGCCCAATAACTTCTACCCATAAAATGCTCCATCCTCTAAATGCCAACCGTCTCATTCTAGCACGGTTCCTGTAGTTCTTACGTGCACGGTCATAATCACGAAGCAACTTTCATTACGTTATACATGTGAATATACAATTTCCACAATTCTTTCAAGACTGTTGAAAGTGGCAAATCCCTATTTGGATCAACATGTTCAAATATCAAGAACTCTGTGTACCGCATTCTCCGAGATTCTAACGAGTTTGCCATTTTTCTCGATTCCGACACTGGCACGGCCTGATCATACCTATCATGCATTATGAGAATCGGCGCTTCTAACTTATTAATATTTGTTTTGGGCGAAATGGACTCCAAATCTTGATGGAAGCTACTAGGCATCGCCCTGAACAACGCCTCCGCTTCCCCTCTCTCGGGATTCGAGAGTAATTTATAAACCGTTTCTCCTACATCAGAGAGAGACTGTGATTTATCACCATTATAGGAAGCTCTCCCCAAAAGCACATCCTTAAGGAACAGTTGCTCGGCTTTGTCAGATACTGCCTCTATCAAATGTGTGGTGAAAACCTCTCTGGCATCCTCTCTAGGATTCCACTCCTCGACTACTCCGTCTAAGTTTTGGCTAGAGCTAGATATGGATAACAGTAATTCACTGGCATCGTAATATGGACCAAACAAATTTACATAGGCCACCTTATCTCTGATCCGCTCATCCTGCCCTGCCAATGTGGCGAACGATGCTCCCACACAAAACCCAGTAAGCCCTATCTGGTATTTATCAACAGATTCCATCTCTTCAAGGAATTGATATGATGCAACCAATAGGTCCGCCGCTTCCATGTCTATTCTGTAGGATGTCATCATCGCATCCGACCAAGGAATTAACACCACTATTCCAGACCTAGCTAAAGCGTTCGCTAAATTCACCACCCTTTCATCATCCCTACCAGCTGGAACAACCCCCAAAAACAAAACGACTCCAGGATAGATCCCGTCTTTCGCCGGCTCGTATATATCAACTTCTGCTGACACTCCATCAGATACCTCTAACTGGCCCGATCTTTTCTGTGGCTCGCTCACAAAAAATCGCTGTGGCTTTACGGGAATCCTTGATACCACTTCCGGGATAAACAACGCTGTCTTTACAGCCACTCTCCCTGCCGGAGTAGCGATTGCAGTTACACTTAAAATAAGTATGGCGACTATAATGATTACAGCAATAATTTCCATTAACTTCCTCATATAGGAATAATATTCCCTCAATAATAGGAAATCTACCAGAATTACAATTGGCAGTCCCCCACAATATACAATGCGACCTCAGAAAATAGTTTAAGTTACGAATGACCTGGTTAGTTATTACGTTGGTAAGCTCAGCATTTCGGGGGTTATACCATGTATCAGACAAAGCTGTCCTTCATAAATACGTCAGAACGCCACTTAGTCTAATCTTACTAATCGGCATAATAGACACCATTGTAGGACTTGTTCTATTTTGTTTCTCAGGTATACCAAACGAAATCACTCTTTTTACTAACATTTCAGCTATAGCCTCCGGAGCTTTTATTGCATTCGCGGTAATATTGCTACAAAGAATTTTGTACACAGAGGAAGTATCTCGCGCAATATCTATAACTCAATCCTCACCTATATTTACTGCGCTTCTCGCACTATTGATACTCGATGAATCCATATCCATTATCCATTATCCAATGGACAGGCATAATTACTGCTGTTCTTGGAAGTATTCTAATATCACTTAAGCTAGATATTCATAACGCAAATCGGGAGCATATTGCTGCTGTGGGCCTTGTCTCTTGGGCCCGCTTCTCTGGTTACAACAGTCTCTGCCGCTAGCGTTTTGTTTACGTTCATATACAGTATAGGTATAACAAAAATTTGGGTCGGCGTTTTGGGAGAAGATACATCAAATGAGTCAATCCTAATCAAATTGTTGTCAACGGTATTAATCGTTGTCGGCATTTCCGCGATATCTATATAGATCGGCAATAGGCATAAAGGGAGAGTCTATTTTGTGCCCGATTTAGTGGAAGGAAGATGAGGTTCAATCCCACGGCACTTTCCTTAACAAATTGCAGTTAAATTGGCTCGTTAACCACTTTTACGAATAATTAGCTATAATTGATTAGAAAATGAGTAACATAAACGAAAAAAACCGTATAGAAAAATTGCGCGGAATTATGCGAGAGCGCGTCATTATAGTTGATGGCGCTATGGGAACTAGTATCCAAAATCTGTGTCTGAGCGCACAAGATTTTGGAGGTGACGAATATGAAGGATGCAACGAATACCTTAATGTAACCAGACCGGATGTTGTTAAAGCCATTCACCACAGCTTTCTGGAATCAGGCGCAGATGTCATAGAAACTAATTCCTTTGGCAGCACTCCTCTGGTTTTAGCAGAATACGGTCTCGAAGATCACGCTTTAATAATTAGCCGCTCGGCAGCACAGATAGCTCGAAAGATAGCAGACGACTTTTCCACCCAAGATTGGCCAAGGTTCGTAGCCGGATCGATGGGGCCAACCACAAAAGCTATTTCAATTACTGGGGGAGTAACATGGGAGGATCTCGCAGAGCATTATATGATCCAAGCCATCGGACTGATCGAAGGACAGGTGGACTTACTGCTACTTGAGACTTCCCAAGACACTCTAAACGTTAAAGCCGCTTTGGAGGGTATAGACAGAGCAACCAAAACTCTAGGAGTTCAAATTCCAGTTGCCATACAATGCACGATCGAAACTATGGGTACCACCTTAGGGGGGCAAGACATTGAAGCATTCTATACTTCAATTTCCCACCGAGAACTCCTGTGGGTAGGCTTGAATTGTGCAACTGGCCCAGAGTTCATGAGAGATCATCTACGCACTTTGAGCAGGCTGTCGCGTTTTCCTGTTACCGTAATTCCGAATGCCGGATTACCTGACGAAGATGGTACCTACAATGAGACTCCGGAAAGCATAGCCACCACTCTCAACGAGTATCTGGATTCAGGATGGTTGAATGTGATAGGAGGTTGCTGTGGCACGACGCCTGAGCACATAAAGAAACTATTTGAAATTAGCCAAGGCAGTACCCCTAGGTCTCATGTTCCGCCGAAAACGACTGAAGTGTCTGGACTAGACGCATTCGTCATCGATGACGACACAAGACCAGTCATAGTTGGAGAGCGTACAAATGTACTAGGAAGTAGACGTTTCAAAAGATTAATTTCTGAGGGGAAAATAGAAGAAGCTGCGGAGATAGGCAGGCATCAAGTCCGAAGCGGAGCCCACATAGTAGACGTCTGTCTACAAGACCCCGACAGAGATGAAGTTTCTGATATAACGAATTTTCTCAAAATCTTAACCCGTAAAATAAAGGCTCCTATAATAATAGACTCTACTGACGATAGCGTAATAGAAGAAGCCTTAAGGATGACACCAGGTAAAAGCATAATTAACTCCATTAATCTCGAAGATGGGGAAGATCGATTCAAAAGTGTTGTGCCACTATCCCGACGTTATGGAGCTGCCCTAATTGTCGGATGCATAGATGAAGATAAGGACCAGGCCCAGGCGATCACGCGAGAGCGCAAATTGGAAATCGCCCAAAGGTCAAACGAAATATTGACCAGCAAATACGGGGTTCCTCCAGAAGACGTAATCTTCGACCCTTTGGTTTTCCCAATCGGAACTGGCGACCAAAACTACATCCGCGCTGGGGTGGAAACGATTGAAGGCGTTCGGCTCATTAAAAACAAATTACCTAAAGCCAAAACAATATTGGGGATTTCCAACGTTTCATTCGGGCTCCCACCTGCTGGGCGAGAGGTGCTAAATTCAGTCTTTCTTTACCACTGTGTTCAAGCAGGTTTAGACTTGGCTATCGTCAATTCGGAGGGAATGGTCCGTTATGCGTCTATATCTGACGAAGACAAGAAGATTTGCGAGGATTTAATTTGGTGGCGCGGCAAAGATCCGATTAAAGCCTTCGCAGCACATTTCCGTCAAAGACCACCCGAAAAACCACGCGTGGATCGCAACAGCATTCCAATCGAAAAACGAGTCGCAAGCTGCGTCATTGAAGGAAGCAAAGAAGGCCTGCTAGAAGACTTGGACGAACTTCTCAAAACAGTCCCTCCGTTAAATATCATAAATGGCCCACTTATGGACGGTATGGACGAAGTAGGTAGGTTATTTGGAAAGAATGAACTAATCGTTGCCGAAGTGCTTGAATCCGCTGAAGCCATGAAGTCGGCTGTCAATCACCTCGAACCTTATATGGAGTCTGCCGGTGAAGCCACTTCTCGTGGCACCATCATACTAGCAACGGTAAAAGGGGACGTTCACGACATAGGTAAGAATCTTGTAGACATAATATTGTCTAACAACGGATACAAAGTCATCAACTTGGGTATCAAAATCCCACCCTTTGATCTAATAGATGCTTGCAGGAAATATGAACCAGATATTGTCGGGCTCTCAGGCCTTCTAGTTAAGTCAGCTCAGATGATGGTAGATACTGTGCGGGACTTCCAAAGCGCTGGGTTGAGCGTGCCAGTGTTAGTTGGTGGAGCCGCGCTTAGCAATAGATTCACAAGACTACGCATATCACCTGAATATAAAGGGATGGTAGTTTACTCACAGGACGCGATGACAGGTTTAGCTCTAACTGGAAATTTGGTCAATACAAAAGAAAGAGAGAAACTACGTGTCCAATTAGACGAGGAGTACCTACTCCTAGTGCAAGACGAGAAATCTAAACAAAATCGAGAAAGGTCCCAACCCAGCGTCGAAAAAAATCGAACGAGCATAAGTAAGGTCATTGCGCCTCCCCAACCACCGGATGTTATAACACACGTCATAGATGACTATGATCTAGCAGAGGTGTTTCCGTACATAAATCCGACCATGCTCTACGTGCGTCACCTAGGATTTAGAGGAAGATTCTTGGAACTATTGGACGCCGGAGATGTCAAAGCTCTAGAACTGAGAAGCCACGTTAAAGAAGTCGAAGAAATAATGCTGGCTCGGCCAGATATAAGGGCCAAGACGGTCTATAAGTTCTTCAGATCGGCATCAGACGGAGACGACGTAGTAATTTTATCACCTAACGGCAAAAAAGAAATTGAGCGTTTCAGATTTGGACGACAGGAAAGCGGGGATGGATTGTGCCTAGCAGACTATTTGCAAACCATTGAATCCGGTGTTGCTGACTACGTAGCCTTATTCGTAACCACAGTGGGGCCTGGAATAAGAGAGTTGGCCGAGGAATGGAAGTCAGACGGAAATTTCCTTAAGTCACACATCCTTCAGCTGCTTGCGCTAGAGGGGGCTGAAGGATTCGCAGAATTAATACACGAACGAATCCGAGCTATGTGGGGTATTGGAGAAAGAGTAGCTCTAAGTAAAGAAGACCTGTTCAAAACAAGATATCAAGGCCGGCGTTTCTCTTTCGGATATCCTGCCTGCCCACGCCTAGAAGACCAGGTTAATATATGGCGCCTCCTTGACCCTGAAAATAATATCGACGTCAAACTTACGGAAGAATATATGATGGAACCTGAAGGGTCAGTAAGCGCTCTAGTATTCCATCACCCAGAAGCCAAATACTTCAATCTTAGGCAAAGTGACACTGAGACACTTGAAAAGAGGATAGAAAGTGAACAATCTGAGCAGGGAGGAGCAAGCGGTTAGTTAAGGCTATTGATTGCCGAAAGGATTTCCCTCCGAACATTACGGTCACTTTCTCTAGCTAAAGCTTCGAATAATATAGATTTAGCTTTACCCCCTCCTATACGGCCAAGTGCCCAAGCCGCGTGCTGCTTCACAAGATCGGTGTCTTCGAATAGAACCCGTCCAAGGGCTGAGACCGCCCTAGCATCCCCACTGTTCCCTAAAGCCACGCAAGCGTTACGCTTCAACCCTTCCAATTTTGCACGCTTGATAGGCCAATTTTTGAATCTTGAAGAGAACTCCCCCTGTGTCAAATTAAGTAACGGAACCAATTCCAAAGAGGAAAGCATCTTTGGCATCAGATCACTATCTCTACTTGTAGATACGCCTCTATTAACCGGACAGACCTCCTGGCAAATATCACACCCAAATATCCAGTTACCTATCAATGGGCGAAGTTCAATGGGAATTGGGCCTCTATTCTCGATGGTCAAATAAGATATGCACCTTGTTGCGTCAATTATGTACGGAGACACTATCGCCCCAGTTGGGCACTCGATCAAACAAGTCACGCAACTACCGCAATTTTTCTTCAGTGCCCTGTCGGGCTCCAAATCCAAATCAGTTATTAATGCTCCCAAGAATACCCAAGAGCCATACTCTGTAGTAAGTATGTTGCTATTTTTTCCAAACCAACCAATCCCCGCCCTTCTTGCCGCAGCCCGTTCAAGAAATGAACCGTCGTCGACAAAAATACGTGTCACGGAAGGAGATTCAACTAAATCAGGAAGGCTATCCGACAATTCCTTTAGCTTACGTTTCATTACCAAATGGTAGTCTTGCCATTGAGCATATCTTGCAACCTTTCCTTTGCTAGATTCGGAACTATCGAAATTTTCATGTGGCAAATAACTCATAGCTACAACGATAATGGATTTCGCCCCTGGAAGGAGTTTCTTAGGATCAGCGGCACGCCCTACACGATTTTCGTTGTACCATGGCATACCATCCATATAACCTTTCCTTATACTGTCAATCGCAGTCGCGCTGTCTTCCAAGAAAGGGTCAGCTGTAGTAATTCTGACTATGTCGAAGCCCAAATTAGATGCGAGTGAAACAATTCTTGTTTTAACGTTCGATTCACGTGTGGTTGTCATTACTAACCCTATAGTAACCTAATAAGATGTAAGTACGTAGTATAAATCATCATCGCATGCGACCTCTCCTTGACACCATAAGGCGCCATTGCTAGCATTGTTGCCTGGACTTCCACCGGATTGATAATAACAAGCAGGGTTGTTAAGCTAAAGCCACCTGCTCTCTTTAATTTATAGGAGAAACTGATTTGCCTCGTATATCCGCTCTGATTTGCAGATCTTGTGGTCGAAAATACCCAGTAGAACCAATAAATGCCTGCGATTATTGCTTCGGGCCCCTCGAAGTCACTTATGATTATAACGCAATCGCTAAGGTGATCAGTCGAGAGAAAATTCAAAAGGGCCCCTATTCTATGCTTAGATATCATGATCTACTACCGATAGATGTAGAGAATGCTGTCGAGATAAACGCCGGTTTCACCCCTTTGATGAGGTGCAACAACCTAGGTAAAGCAGTAGGGCTTGAAAATTTGTATATAAAGAATGATTCCGTAAATCCTACGTTCTCTTTTAAGGATAGGGTAGTAACAATCGCAGCTACGAAAGCGCGAGAGTTCGGATTTGATACTTTGGCCTGCGCATCAACTGGAAATCTCGCATGTAGTGTCGCTGCACACGCTGCCAGAGCTGGCATGAAAGCGTTCGTATTTATACCGGCTGATTTAGAAAGGGGTAAAGTAGTCGGTGCTGCAATATACAACCCAACCCTCATTGCAGTAGATGGCTCCTACGATGAAGTGAATCGACTTTGCTCGGAAATAGGAGATAATTATCCTTGGGCATTCGTTAACATCAACATCCGCCCCTTTTACGCAGAAGGCAGCAAGACTCTCGCATATGAGGTGGCTGAGCAGCTCGGATGGAAGGCACCTGATCACACAGTTGTACCAGCAGCCTCTGGTTCTATGTTTACAAAAATATGGAAGGGGCTAAAAGAATTCTCAAGCCTAGGGCTTATAGGAAAGGTTAGCACCAGAATGCACGTCGCACAGCCTGAAGGCTGTTCACCCATAATAGAGGCTTATGACTCCAAAACCCTCCAAGTCAAACCTGTTAAAGCAAATACAATTGCAAAATCTTTAGCAATTGGTAATCCTACAGATGGAATATATGCCTTAAAAACTATTCAGGAATCAAAAGGCTCCGCTGTGATAGCCATGGAAGCCGAAATAGCGAACGGCATCAAGTTGCTTGCTGAAACTGAAGGTATTTTCACTGAAACAGCCGGCGGAGTGGTCATAGCAGGACTCAAGAGGCTCGTGGATGAAGGTAGAATCAAGCGTGACGAACTGACCGTAGCCTACATTACTGGAAACGGGCTGAAAACGATAGAGGCTGTAGAGGACGCCGTCAAACCAGTATTTACAAAACCCAACTTGGAGGCCTTCGAAAAGGCTATGCACGCTGGAGTGACACTATAAAGGAAGTGACCACCGTATGGTTAACAAACGCGTTAAATTTACTTTCCCACCAGTATTAATTACTGAGCCTGTAATTCATAAGATAGGTCAGGATTTTAATGTTGTTACGAACATTAGGCAGGCAGACGTACGTGAAGAAATGGGATGGGTGGTACTGGAATTAACTGGAACTACCGGAGAGATAGAGAAAAGTTTAGATTGGGTAAGAAGTTTAGGTGTGAGAATAGACCCTGTTGGTGGGGATGTAGTAGAGGGCTAACTTTGCCGACTAGCACATGTTCTAGAAAATGATAAAACAGCAAATATTCTAGGAGGATAAATAATAAATGAGTGTAACTATAAGAATCCCAGGCCCTTTGCGAAGGGTTACAAACGGTCAATCACAGGTTTCAGTCAATGCTACAACCGTTGCTGAGGCAATAGATTCTCTAGATTCCGAACACGCTGGCATCAAAGATAGGATTTGTGATGAAACTGGTGACCTTCGATATTTTGTCAATGTATACCTTAACGGTGAGGATGTCCGTTTCCTTGATGGAACTAAAACTCAGATCAAATCAGGGGACGAACTAAGCATAGTCCCTGCAGTCGCTGGCGGCTCTATCTAAATTATTGCTTGACGATTAGCTGAGCAATTTTCGCCTTTGTTCTAACCTCGCTTCCTCGTTTGCCGTCTGATAACTAGAAAGAAATTCCCTTGCGAAGTGTTCGAATGTACCCAACATTATCGCGTCTCGCATCTCTGTCATAAGTCGCGTCACAAATCTCAGGTTATGGATTGAGGCAAGCCTTAATCCAAGTAACTCCTTTGCTTTGAAGAGATGATTCAAATAGCCTAGTGTGAAGTTGCTACAAGCGTAACAATCGCAACCATCTTCAACACTATTTGAACTGTCCTTATAAATTGCAGAGGCTATATCTATTCTACCCAATTTCGTAAATAAGGCCCCATTACGAGCTATTCGAGTAGGCAAGGCGCAATCAAACATGTCCACACCACTAGCAACGCACCTGACAAGGTCCTCAGGAGAGCCGACTCCCATAAGATATCTGGGCTTATCCCAAGGCAGCAGTGCAGCGCTAAATTTTGCCAACGCATACATTGTTGACTTTGGTTCGCCGACTCCCAATCCACCTATTGCATATCCCGGAAACCCAAGTTTAGTCATAAAAGATGCGGATTCATCTCTAAGACTCTCAAACATCCCTCCTTGAATTATTCCAAAAAGGGATTGTCCTCCGGTAGGCTGGCTTGCTACACACCTTTCAGCCCAGCGGCTAGTTCTATGCATGGCATCGCGTGCGATGCTTATATCATCCGTATAAGCAATACACTGATCAAAACTCATTATTATATCGGCCCCAAGTTGGATCTGGTAATCCATTACAAGTTCAGGGGTGAACACGTGAATATCACCGTCGATATGGGATCTAAACTCTACGCCCTCATCTGTAATCTTAGCTTGATCAGCCAGGCTGTAAACTTGAAATCCACCACTGTCTGTCAATGTAGGTCCATTCCAACCCATGAATTTCCCTAGCCCACCAAGCTCCCTTACCGTTGAAACACCTGGGCGCAGATATAGATGATACGTATTTCCTAAGATCACATCAGCCCCCAAAGCGACCAGCTCGTCAGGGACAAGTGTTTTAACCGAAGCTTGAGTGCCCACCGGCATAAATGTTGGAGTGCGCACAGTCCCATGAGCCGTCTCAAGGATCCCAGCGCGACCGCCTG
>Ga0114996_10007477_pt1 | contig 12363 bp, 9 predicted proteins | sample ArcticOcean_MG_C_4_FD_87039 | JGI IMG/M metagenome (GOLD analysis project Ga0114996, IMG submission 87039) | Marine microbial communities from western Arctic Ocean - ArcticOcean_MG_CB4_134 | ecosystem: Environmental > Aquatic > Marine > Oceanic | place: Arctic Ocean: Canada Basin | collected... | reverse complement strand
TTTCAGGCGCCGCTTCCTATCGACCGGCTGATTCTGCGAGAAACTCCCGACCCGGGAGCCGTGCCCATGGACGTAGTGTTCGTGGGGGGCGGGCCCGCCGGCCTCGCGGGGGCAATCGAGTTGGCCCGGCTCGTGGGAAAGGACAACGAGAGTGACGGGGGGCTGGGCGAGGTCGAGATCGGGGTCCTGGAGAAGGCGAGCCAACTCGGCGAGCACTCGCTCTCTGGAGCCGTGGTGAACCCGGTCGCGTTGCACGCGCTCTTTCCGGAGCTCGACATCGGCGATCTTCCGCTCCGGGGCCGGGTCGGGAAGGAGGCAGTCTACTTCCTTACGGAGAAGAAGGCGCTCCGGGTGCCCACACCTCCCACCATGAGGAACCACGGCAACTACCTGGCCTCGATCTGTGAGATCGTGCGTTGGTTGGGGGAGAAGGCCGAAGGCCTGGGCGTCAACTTGTTTCCCGGCTTCCCGGTCGATGGATTGCTGGTCGAGGCCGACCGTGTCATCGGTGTGCGCACGACGCCCTCTGGCCTCGACCGCCAAAGGCGACCGGGCGCGGACCACATGCCGGCCATGGATCTGACCGCCCGGGTGACCGTTCTCTCGGAGGGCACCCGCGGGCCCCTCACACAAGCGTTCTTGGAGTGGCAGGGGATCGGCTCCGAAAATCCCCAGATCTTCGCCCTCGGGGTCAAGGAGTTGTGGAAGACCCGCATGCCGTTGGACAGGGTGATTCATACGATGGGATGGCCGCTTCCGGGAGACGCCTTTGGCGGAAGTTTCATGTATCCACTCGATGAGAACCTGGTTGCGCTCGGGCTCGTCGTCGGACTCGACTATCGGGACGCTCGTTTCGATGTCCACAACGTGCTTCAACGCATGAAGCTCCACCCCCTCTTCCGGCCCTATCTGGAAGGGGGCGAGATGGTGGAGTGGGGGGCGAAGACGATTCCCGAGGGGGGATACTACTCGGTACCGGAGCGCCGCCACGGGAACGGAGTGTGCGTGGTGGGTGATGCGGCCGGGTATGTAGACGTGCCGTCACTCAAAGGAATCCACTACGCGATGCACTCGGGAGTTTTGGCCGCGAGGGCGATTTTCCGTGCGCTCAAGGCGAGGGACGTGTCGGAGGCCGGTCTGCGCTCCTATACCGAGTCCGTGAACGCGAGCTACATCATGAAGGACCTACGGCGCACCCGGAACACCCGCCTGGCGTTCAAGAAGGGTTTCCTGGGAGGGCTGATCCGGGCCGGCGTCATGACAGTATCCGGGGGGGTGGTCCCCGGCGGGAGGATCTCCGTTCCCGAAGACGCCGAGGAGGAGCGAATCCTGGGTGGCGGAGGTCCGGGTGTCCGACCCGACGGCAGGCTCACTTTCAGCAAGGTGGACGCGGTGTACAGGGCCGGGAACCAGACGCGCGACGACGGGCCCAGTCACTTGGTCGTAGGCGAGAATACGAGCCCCGAAGCGGCAGAGCTGTACACACGCATGTGCCCTGCCGGGGTCTATGAGTGGGACAGAGACGAGCTCCGCGTCAACGCACCGAATTGCATCGACTGCAAGGCGACCGACGTTCTCGGGCCGCGGTGGACTGCCCGGGAGGGTGGGAGCGGACCAGCCTACCGGCGGATGTAGAACTCTGGAACGCTGCCTTCTAGATCAGCTCGGCATGCCCTGTTCCAGGATGAATACTTCGCCATCGGACAGTTCCTTCTCAGACAGTTTCTTCACACGCTCAGCGTTATTGCGGGTTTCGTTGCCGCCACCCCAGTGCACCGGGACGACGACGCGAGCATGGCACGCAGTGGCGGCGCGGACGGCGTCCTCCGGCCCCATCGTATAGTGACCATGGCATGGCAAGAACGCGACGTCACACCTGATCTGGTTCATCGACTCGAGGAAGTCGGTGTCGCCGGAGTGGTAGTATGTGATCCCGTCCACCGTGAACACGTACCCCAACCATTCATTCTCTGAAGGATGGAACTTCTTGCCCTCGTTATAGGCCGGTACGGCGAGGATTTCGATTCCGTCGAGGTGGACCATGTCGCCCGGCCGCATGAGATGGTCCACGTCTTCGAGCTGTTTCCTCATTGAAGCCGGCGCCACCAGCGTGGTATCCCGACCCCGTACCCTCGCGATGTCGTCTTCGGAAAAATTGTCATAGTGCGGATGCGTCAGAAGGATGTAGTCTGCCTTGCTCTCCTCCGGTATTCCCCATGGGTCGACATGGATCTCGACACCGCCTCGCCGAATCCGGACAGAGGATTGCCGGAACCAGGTGACACCTTGAAGCATGGTTGGGCCGGATGAGGAAAACGTACGCTTAGGGAAATTTGGAGAACCTAAGCTCTCACGTCATGCCAAAAAAGGCCGACATTGTGGCAGGGAGACTGCAACTTCGGCATAGTTAGGTATGAAAGGTCTGGCAGGATTCATGCAAGTAGGATCAATTCCAGAGCCGCCCTCCGTATTTATCGCACCGGCCTGGAACGGGTGTGAAGGGGCAGGCGTTACGATACCAGCGATGCCGCGAATCAACGCGGGGTCAATCGAGTGAGGACTCATGGGTGATCGATATGTACTTCCGGTTTTGCCACTGAGGGATACCGTCGTCTATCCCGGGGTCGCAGTGCCGATCTCGGCTGGGCGGCCGGGTACGGTCGAAGCCGTGCAGGAGGCACTCGACGGCGACCGGCGGCTCTTCGCCGTGGCGCAGAAGGAGAACGTCGATGACCCGGCACCCGATGTGCTGTACACGGTCGGGACGGTTGTACGGATCATCCAGACCCACAGGGTCCGGGGCGGCGTGCAGCTCCTGGTACAGGGCGAGGAACGGGCACAGGCCATCTCCTACGAGGCCGAGGGTGAGGGGATGCTGCACGCGGTTCTCCTCGAGATGGAGCGCCAGCCGAGCACGAATCCCGATGATCCGGCTTTTCAGGCGCTCAATCATGAGTTGAGGGAGCGCGCCGCCGAGTTGGGCACCCGAAGGGGGGTCCCGGCCGAGGCTCTCAATCAATTGATCCAGGGTGTGGATGAGCCGGGAGCGTTCGCGGATCTCGTGTCGTTCTATTTGGAATTAGCAACCGAGGACAAGCAGGCGCTCCTGGAGATGCTCGACGATGAGCAACGCATGCGTGAGGCCCTCGTCGCCGTAGAGCGTGAGCTGGCACGGCTCGATGCCCAAGAGGAAATCCAGGCGAAGGTGCAGGAGGAACTGGGCGAGCGGCAGCGGGAAATGCTGCTACGCGAACAGCTCAAGCAGATCCAACGTGAGTTGGGCGACGAAGACGAAAAGGATGACCTCGACGACCTCCGGGAACGGGTCGAGGCGTTGAAGCTTGGGGAGGAGCAGCAGGCGGAAGTGGAGCGGGAACTCAAGCGCCTGGAGCGTACGAGTCCACAGTCCGCCGAGTACCAAGTCATCCGAACGTTCCTCGAGTGGGTGACGGAGCTTCCGTGGAGCGTCCGGTCCGAAGACAAGATCGACCTCGCTTTGTCGACCGAGATCCTGGACGAGGATCACTACGGTCTCGAGGACGTGAAGGACCGCGTCTTGGAGTTTTTGGCGGTTCGAAAGCTCCAGCAGGATCGGTCCGAAGGTTCGGAGGACGGGGCTGGCGACGAGGAGACCGGTAAGGCCGCCGAGCCTGGCGAGGCAAGTGGAGCAGAGGAGTCGAGCGAGGCGGAGGAGTCGAACGAGGCCAACGGTGCGGCCGAGGTTGGGGCCGAGGGTGCGGACGTGCCCGAGGAGTCGGCAGCGGCAGCAGAGCCCGTCGGTGGCCGGGGTCCGATTCTCCTGTTCGTAGGCCCGCCGGGAGTCGGAAAGACGAGCATCGCGCAGTCTATCGCCCGTTCACTTGGCAGAGAACACGTACGGATTTCGCTCGGCGGCGCTCGTGACGAAGCCGACATTCGCGGTCACCGTCGTACCTACGTCGGTGCCATGCCCGGCCGGATCATCCAAGGGATGCGGCAGGCCAAGTCAAAGAATCCGGTGTTCCTGCTCGACGAGGTGGACAAGCTGGGTGTGTCGTTCCAGGGAGATCCGAGTGCGGCGCTGCTCGAGGTGCTCGATCCGGCTCAGAATTCGAGCTTCACGGATCACTACCTGGGTATGCCGTTCGATCTCTCCGAAGTGCTCTTCATCGCGACGGCGAACTACGCGGATCGGATTCCGGCCCCGCTGTATGATCGCATGGAAAAGGTCGATTTTTCAGGGTACACCGAGGCCGAAAAGCTCGAGATCGCAAAGCGCTATCTGCTCCCTCGCCAGGAAAAGGAGAATGGCCTTCGGGACGGTGAGATGACGTTGGACGACGAAGCGCTTCTCGGCCTGATCCAGGAATACACGCGGGAAGCCGGAGTTCGTCAAATCGAGCGTCAGTTGGGCAAGCTGGCCCGAAAGATCGCTCGAAAGATTGCCGCGGGTGAGGTCGAGCGTCTCGAGATCGATCGGGCGGTCATCCGGGAGTTGATCGGACGCCCGAGGGTACATCCCGAGCGGATGGCCCCTGCGGACGTCGTGGGGGTGGCGACCGGGATGTTCTACACGCCGATGGGGGGCGATATCATGTTCGTCGAAGCCAGCGTGATGACCGGCGAGGGCGCTTTGGTCCTCACCGGCCAGTTGGGCGACGTCATGAAGGAGTCCGGGCGGGCCGCGCTGAGTTTTGCCAAGAGCAACTACGCTCGCCTCAACGTCCCCGAGGATGCTCTCAAGGGCCGGGACGTACATATCCATGTGCCGGCCGGGGCTGTTCCGAAGGACGGTCCCTCCGCCGGTATTACCATGGCGGCCGCATTGGTGTCTGCCCTCTCGGGACGGAAGATCCGTCGAGACGTCGCGATGACGGGCGAGTTGACTCTGACAGGCCGCGTTCTTCCGATCGGTGGCCTCAAAGAGAAGATACTGGGGGCCATCCGCGCCGGCATCGTCGAGATCATCATCCCGTGCGACAACGAGGCCGACCTGGACGATCTCCGGGAGGACGTGAGGAAGTCCCTGACCATTCACCTGGTCGAGGACTTGGACCAGGTGATCAAGATCGCGCTCAGGAACGAGAAGGTGGGGAAGACGAAAAAGAAGACCACGAAGAGTAAGCCCCGCGTGAAGGCGAGTCCCGCGCAGAGTCCAGCTTCTGCATAGTCCTTCCTTGGAAGGCCATTCGACAGGCCCTAAAGAACCCTGATCGTGCCCGGCGTTCCCTCGGTGATGCGTCCGATGATCGCCGCTATGGGAGCGGCGCTCTGGAGGAGTTCCATGAGTTCCTCGGCGCGTTCCTCCGGGACCGAGATGAGCAGGCCTCCGGAGGTCTGCGCGTCCGCCAGGATCAGGCGGACGGTTTCGTCCTTATCTCCGAAGTCGACACAATCTTCCAGATCTTCAAGATTCCGCCGGGTTCCGCCGGGGATATGGCCGGCGGTGACCAACTCGGACACCTCGGGCAAAACCGGGACGTTTTCAGCCACGATTTCCGCGGCAACGCCGGACTGAAGGAGCAGGTTGCTGAGGTGACCCAGAAGCCCGAACCCGGTTACGTCGGTAGCAGCCCGGACCCCAACGTTCTTCATCGCGGCTGCCGCTTCACGATTGAGGGCCGTCATGCTCTTCACCGCTGCCGTGGTAGCCGCGTTGGAGGCCGCCTCGGCCTTGATCGCAGTGGCCACGATTCCGGTGCCGAGGGCCTTGGTGAGAACCAGGAGGTCACCGGCCTCGGCTGACGTGTTGGTCACGAGATTCTCGAGGTCCACCTCACCGACCGCCACCAATCCATACTTGGGTTCGGGGTCGTCCACGGAGTGTCCTCCCATGATGGGCACACCGGCTTCGCGTGCGATGTCGGATCCTCCGCGAATGATCTCCTCGGCCAACCCTTCACCTAGAAGGGCTCTCGGAAACGCCAAGAGGTTGAGGACGAAGAGCGGTTTGGCACCCATCGCGTAGACGTCCGAAAGTGCGTTCGCGGCCGCGATCCGTCCGAAGTCATACGGGTCGTCGACCACCGGCGTGAAGAAATCGAGGGTGACCACCAGCGCCCTACCGTCCCCGAGTGCATACACGGCGGCGTCATCGCCGGTGGAAGCGTCCACCAGCGCTCGTTCGCTCTCAATGGGAACCAGATGACGCAGGACCTGCGCCAGCTCGGACATGCCGAGTTTACTCGCTCACCCAGCTCCGTGGGCAAGCTGGGTCAGGCGGATCCTGGGCTTCTGGTCTCTGGGCTCTTGTGTCATTTTACTCAGCGGGTCTCTATAGTCCCTCGCAGGACTTCCGGGCTCATGGCCCAGCTTCTATGTCGATGCGGGCTACACTATAAGTGGGGGCGGTAGGGGGGGGAACACGGTAACTTCGGGAATGGACATTCCAGTGAGTTCGACGCGCGCCCATCTGAGTGAGGTCCACGCCCTGCTGGGAGCTGTCTACGGCCGGGTGCGCGGGGTCGAAGTGCCGAGACATTACGGCGATCCTGGGGCGGAGTACCAGGCTGCCCGGAAAGGGATCGCCATTCGTGACCGTAGCCACCGGGCTCGGCTGCTCGTTCTGGGACGTGGGCCGATTTCCGTCTTCCAAGGCGTACTCACTGGACGCATGCCAGGTGCCCCTGTTGTGTTTCGAGAGGGTCTGCTGAAGGCCGGGCTCGAGTACTCAGCGGTTCTCACACCCAAGGGTAGGATGATCGCGGACCTGCGTGTGATGTGGGGTCCGGATCCGGAACAAGAGGGCCTGTTTCTGGACGTACCGACAGTCGCGATCGAGCCGCTGCTGGCGCACCTGAAGCGTTATGTGCCGCCCCGTTTGGCCACCATCGAAGACGTGACGGCCGACTCAGGGCTCATAGCGGCTCTCGGACCAGAGGCAGCGGGCACCATAGCGGAGATAGTCTTAGGCTCGGCGTCTTACGCTGCCGAAGTAGAGGGTTTGGCCGAGGGGGAGTTCCTCGAGAGCCAGAACGACGAAGACGACAGGTTCCCGAATGGTGGGGTACGGATAGCGAGGACCTGTGATGTGGACGTGCCTGCCTGGGATCTATTCGTCTCCGCCGGTCGGTTCAGGGAGGTTTGGGACAGCTTGGTCAAGGCGGGGGCAGTTCCGATCGGCGCAGGCGTATGGGACACATTAAGGGTGGAGGCGGGCCGTCCGGCATACGGCGGGGACATGGATGAGTCGACGATCCTTTCGGAGACCGGACTCGTGGATCGGGCCGTGGACCACACGAAGGGGTGTTATACCGGCCAGGAAGTCATCGTTCGGATCCGTGACCGAGGGCACGTAAACCGATCTTTGAGAGGTTTGCTGTTGGCGGAGGGCCCTACGCCCAAATCCGGGGCCGAGTTGTTCCGGGAGGATCGGGTCGTGGGTGGGATCACGAGCGTCGTGGAATCCCCGCGCCGGTCCGGCCCGGGGGGTGGCCCGATCGGACTCGGGTACGTGCACCGGGACGTGTCGCACGGCGACCAGGTGACGGTTGGGTCGCCGGCAGGGCCGCCCGCTGAGATTCGCGCGTTGAGTCCGGGTTGGATTTCCGCGTAGAGCGAGGGACGTTGGGGCAACCGCACAGGCCGTCCGGTGTAGCAAATTTCTCGAAGCCCAGTTTTCGGGCACCCGGCCGTGGTAGGCCCCACCAGATGCCGCTGGATCGCACCGGTCGGCCTTGTTATTGTCTTGGGTTCTTGAGGGTGGTTTCCTAGGTGATCTTGTAGCGAAGGAGTTGTCGATGCTGAGCCGTGTGGCTTTTGGAAGAGGTTCGTTCGCGGTGTTGGTGGCCGCCCTTGCCTCGATCCTCGCGGGGATCCCGCTCGCAGCGCAGGGGGTCACCGGCGGGAAAGTCGGCGTCTTCAACGCCGACCGTATTATGGCGGAGTCGCAGCCCGGTCAGCAGGCCCTCGCGCTTTTTAATCAACTTCGTGACCAGCGAGTTGGAGAGTTGCAAGTCCAGCAGAATCAGATCAATGCGCTCCAGCAACAAGCCGTTGCAGTGCCTGCTGGCGGCGCAGACGCTGCGCGGCTCCAACGGGACATAGAGAACAGCATGGTCCAGCTGAACCGCCTGCAGGAAGATGTCGAGCAGGAACTAGGCCTGCGGCAGAACGAGCTGACGTCGGAGATCATGCAGATGATTGCTCAGGTCATCGATAGGATGGGAGTGGAGGACGACTACACCCTCATTTTTAATGCCAGTCAGAGCGGCTTGGTTTACATAGCTCCGACGCTGGATGTCACGGATGAAATCATTCTGAGGGTCAACGCACAGAGTGGCCCGGACACGTTGTAGCCCCTCTCTTTCCAAGAAAGCCTGTTGAAGGAACGTTCCTCAATGAGGAGGCGTTCCAGGGTCCCCTGAAAGGTTATCATGCCGCCCACCGGGGTGGAGCGGCGGTCCGCCAACTCTTCTCGAAATTCGGTAAGTGGAGCCACGTTTATTGAGGTCGAGGGGGCCAGGCTCGCCGAAGAGATGACCCTGGACGAGGTGGATCCCCATCTGCTCCGCGATGGCGAGCTCCTCCTCCGACTCGATCCCTTCGGCGACGATGCCTCGGGGCGCATAGTGTCCCAAGGCCTGCACCACGTGGTTCAGAAAATTCCGAAACTCTTCAGAGGCTACGGCCTGTAGGATCGTGAGCCGGTCCAGCTTGATGTAATCCGGTTCCAAGTCTGAGAGGAACGGAAGGGAGATGAAACCCACACCAAAGTCATCGAACGCGAATTTGAATCCTTCTGCTTTCCATTCTTGGGTCACAGCGAGATGACGCTCGATATCGGGTAGGGCCTCCCCCTCCGAGATCTCCAGGATGACCTCGACATCGGCCGGCTTCCTTCGGGGCCCCAGGTGCTCCAGAAGCTTAAAATCGACGTTGATGAACACCCGATCCAGCCCATGGGCTTCGGCCGCCTCGATCTGCTTTTGGAAGCAGAGCTCCTTGAGTTCGAGGAGTTTGCCGATCGAGTGATACTGCAGAAAGAGCTCTTGGATGCCCAGCTCCCCCTTGGCGGACCGGCTCAGTGCTTCATGTCCGATTGCTTTCCCTGACCGGGTATCCACGATGGGCTGAAAGACGACGTCGACTACGCCATCGTCCAACTCGTACTCCTCTTCCCCAATATGGATCTTGTCGCCCCCCTTCTTCGCGATGTACAGGGCTTGGTCCGCGAGGCGGATGAGTTGGGTCGAGTCTTCCCCGTGTTCGGGGAACGAGGCGACTCCGATGCTCAGATCGAGCGGAAACTGCCACTCCTCGCCCAGCGCCATGACCCGTTCTCGTATTCGCTCTCCCGCATCGGTGATACCCTGTCGATCGTCCACGAGGAGAATCACGACGAACTCGTCTCCTCCCCACCGGAAGACGAAGTCTACCTCCCGGGTCGCGGTCTGTATCGCCTGGCCCGCAGCCTTCAGGATCTCGTCACCGACTTGGTGGCTGCGGGTATCGTTGACCTTCTTGAAATGGTCCAGATCACAAAGGAGGAGTGCGAAGCGACTCTTTTGGCGAGTCGCTCTGGAAATTTCCTCTTCGATGCGTTTGTTGAAGTATCTTCGGTTGTACAGGTTGGTGAGGGGATCTCTTATTGAGAGGTCCTTCAGGGCCTGCTCTGCGAGCTTGCGTTCCGTGATGTTCCGAAAGAACGCAACCCCCCCCACTCTGTCCCCCGTTTCATTTCTGAGAGGTGAGAAGTGAATCTCGAAGAATACAGGCTGATCTCCGTCTCCGAGAGCATAACTGCTCTCCTTGGCGATCGTCATCTCTGTGGCCAGGGCTTCCTGAAGGGCGTCGCGGTCACCCGTATCCTCGAGGCGCGGAAAGACGTCCAACAGTGGGCGAGCGACGGCATCTTCTCTGGTAACCCCAGTGATCAACTCCATTCCAGGGTTCCAGACAGTGATGTTGAACGAGGCGTCACAGGCGAAAATACCGTCGATGCTGCTTGTGATGACTCGCTTGAACGCCGCGCGCATGTCGGAGTTCGCCTCCAGAAGCTCCTTCGACATCTGCTTCAGGGAGTGCTCCAATAGGGCACGGTCTTCGTCGAACTGTTCGTACGCGTCACTGACCAGACCGAGCAATTCCCGCCCATCGTTAGGTAGGGATTGGGGATCCTCGAGGGCGCGGCGAACCTGACGACGGAGAAGCCGATGTAGATTTTCCACCGGCTACCTCTCCGACACCGTCGTGATCATCATTCTTGGTAAGGAAGCCTTGGCGGGCTCTTGGTGAGGGAGCTCTTTGGAGGAATTTCAACCCACTCATCTAAGGTGGATACGCTGCCCCCAAGAATGCAAGAACGACTCTTACGGCTTCTAGTCGGGGGGGGGGAGTTTGCGGGAACCGGATGGGGGCTCGAGCAGATCCTTGTAAAAGTCGCGTTCCTCTTCGAGCCGTTCCAAGCGGGTGCTCAGATCGGAGATCGTGTCACCGATGCGGCGAAGCTCCTCGGTGTCGACCTGGAAGGATTCACCGGGGAGCGGAAGTGGCCGCCGCCGCCGCCCAATGATCCCGCCTACGGTGGAAATGAGGACCAACGTGATGACGAACTCAAAAACGCCCATTGGGGATCCTCTCGGCGATCCGTGGTTACTGCACAGACAAGGTGCGTTGGACCTTTGTGATGCGGGACGCCTGAGACGCCCCTAAGGTAACGCATGGTGGATGACCGTTCGCCCCGGGAGATGATGACGTGACAAAATTCGCGTTTGCCATATTGACCATCGGCGTCTTGATGGGCCCCATCCCTGCGGATGGCCAGTTGGTGGGGAGTGTGTTCGGCACGCGGGCGCGAGACAGTTTCGGAGGGACCAATGGGTTCGGGGCCGCGGCAGGCGTGAGCCTTCCGCTCGTTCCGCTGGAAGTGTTCGCGGCTGGAACATGGTTTCGTCCTGATTGTGACGGATGTGACCTCAAGGGCTGGTCCCTCGGCGTGAAATTCACGGTACTCCCGCTGCCGGTGTTTAAGCCCTACGTCACGTTCGGGCGTACGTGGCGTGATCTCGAAGATCCGAGTGTCGGCCCGGCAACGGATGACGCCGGTCTTTTTGCCGGTGCGGGTCTCGAGATCGGTCTCCCCGGCGCCGGTCTCTTCGCCGACGGCCGATACGAATTCTTGACAGAGCCCGTTGGCCCGGGCCCCGACCTCAGGCAGTGGATTCTGCGGGCTGGCGTGGTGCTGCGCTGGGGTGGGCTCCCGCTCTAGGAGGGTGATCGGCAACGCGGCCCACCCCCCTTGCCGATCACCCTCCTAGGCCGACACCGCCTCGACGATTTTGGCTCCGTGAAGCTTGCCGTTTTCGATGAAGATCTTGTTCGCGTTGTAGCCCGCCGCCAGAACGCCAGCGATGTAGATGCCGGGTACGTTGGACTCCATCGTTTCCGGATTGTGGGAGGGAATGCCGGTCTCCTCATCGATGTCGATCCCGAGTCCCGAGATGAATCGCCGATCCGGCCGCCATCCGGTCATGGCGAGCACCCAATCGTTCGGGATCTCCGTAGTCTCCGCCGAGTCCATGTTCAGGAGGATGACGCTGGCGGGACGGATTTCTTGGACTCGGTGCCGCCAATAGACCCCAATCTCTCCGTTCTTCAACCGGTTTTGAATGTCGGGGACCACCCACGGTTTGACGCCCCGGTCGATCTCATCGGAAACATGAACCATACTGACCCTCGCCCCGGCCCGGTATGTTTCGAGGGCCGATTCTACCGAGGAATTTCCGGCTCCTACGACGAGTACGTCCTGATCGTAGAAAGGGTACGGCTCTTGGTAGTAATGCTTCACCTTGGGTAGGTCCTCTCCCGGCACGTCCAGATAGTTCGGCTCGTGGAATCCCCCCGTAGCGACCACGACCCCTCTGGCCCGAAGCGTGCTCTCTTCTCCCGACCGCGTTTTGGTTTGCAGTAGGAAGTCCCCTCGTTGCCCCTCGACCGACGCAACTTCCTCGTATTGCCGAACGTCCAGGTCGTACTCTTGGACCACACGCCGGTAGTAGCCGAGAGCCTCCCTCCGAGTCGGCTTGCTGTCGGCGATCGTAAACGGAACGCCGCCGATTTCCAGCTTTTCCGCCGTACTGAAGAACGTCATGTAGTAGGGGTAGTCCACCAGGGAATTGGTGATACATCCCCTGTCGTAGAGGGTGGCCCGGAGTCCGGCGGTGGCCGCGGCTGTTCCCACGGCGATCCCGCAAGGTCCGGCTCCGACCACGGCCAGGTCTATCAGTTCGCTCATCGCTGGTCCACGTGATGTACGTTTGGAATCGTCCAAGCTACCGACACCAACCTCTGTCCCCAAGGGCGTGTGGCCGGCATGTTTGGATGAGAAATGCTCGTGCCCAGCGATGGGAGATGGAATGGTAAAATCCACCGCGCCGGCCGGGG
>Ga0114996_10007474_pt1 | contig 12365 bp, 13 predicted proteins | sample ArcticOcean_MG_C_4_FD_87039 | JGI IMG/M metagenome (GOLD analysis project Ga0114996, IMG submission 87039) | Marine microbial communities from western Arctic Ocean - ArcticOcean_MG_CB4_134 | ecosystem: Environmental > Aquatic > Marine > Oceanic | place: Arctic Ocean: Canada Basin | collected... | reverse complement strand
GGACCGAGGAGAACGTGGCAGCGTTCAGCCCGATACACAGTGTCCCCGAGAAGCGCTTCTCGGGGCGGCGGTCGTCGAACGCATGCAGCAAGTCATCGGCGAACTGATCCCTGAAGTGCCGCGGATAGAGGCCGCCGAGCCGCCGGTAGAACGCGCGTATCCGGGGCTTGCCCTGGGTCATCCTCCTAGCCGCTCCTGCGCGAGACTTGCCGTCCGCATGAGCCTCGTCGATTCAGCCTGCAGCGCGGCGCTTCCGACTGGAGTCATGCGGTAGTAGAGTCGCCTCTCGGCGTGTAGATCTTCTTCGCCGGGGTTTTCAGCTTCCGTGATGAGGCCCGAGCGGAGCATTCGACGCAGGGAGCCGTACAGGGTGCCGGGGCCCATGATGATGCGGCCCTCCGTGAGTTCTTCTACCTCTTGAGCCACTCCGTATCCGTGGCGAGGACCGCTTGCCAGCGCCACCAAGACGTGAAACACCGTTGGCGTGAGCGGAAGTAGGTCATTCAACTTCGATTCGTCAGTCATCGGCGTCGGCTGAGTTGCATCTGTGAGCGATATACGTCGCCTACGGATGTATAGCGCGCTCGGTTTCAGCGTGGGAAAAGGGGGTCGGCGGCCATGTTCGCTCGGCCGAGCCGTGGGTGGGCAAGGACTAGCCGCCGCCTCTCGGCTCGTTCGTCCCTCGACTACCTCTGGGGCCGACATGCACCGACTCCGAAGCTTGGTAACAACTGAATCGTCCAGGCTTGAAGGAGAGATCCCTCCCCGCGGAGTCCGAGTGAATCGACGGAAACGGTGTCGCATCGGTACCGGAAAGTGCTCTGTACTAGAATAGAATACTAGTTCTACTACGTGCCAGGAGGTGCGACCGCAAGCCCGGCGGATCGCGCCGCCACTAGTATACCCGCCGTCAGCGTCCTAATCGTCGTCGCCGAAACTGACCTTGGGAACCGCCCTTTCTGCTTCGGCTACTTCGAAGAATTCACGCTCCGTGAATCCGAAGGAGCGGGCGATGAACACGCTCGGGAAGGTCTGCGTCTTCGTATTGAGCTCACGTACGACGGTGTTAGTAGTGGCGGCGTGCCTCTGGGAGCTGGCTCTCAATCTAACCGAGCGTGCTCTGGAGATCGGGGAATCCGCCCGCCGCCTGCAGGTCCGGGTACGCCTCCGCTAGGGCAACGAGTGAGTTCATGGCTCCAGCCAGCGCACCTTCAGCCTGAGCCTTGGCTCTCGGTCCCCGAGCCGACATCGCTCCGGATCGTGCGGCCACAACGCTCTCCAGAGTCTCTTTCTCGTGCTTGGCATAGCCCTTCACCGTCTCGACGATGTTCGGGATCACGTCGTAGCGCCGCTTTAGCTGAACGTCGATGTCCGCCCACGCGGCCTCACTGGTCTCCCGAAGCCGAACGAGCGAGTTGTACGACATGATTGCCGCGACGACGACCACTGCGATGACCACTAGTTGCCACATCATACATCTCCTACCAAGAGGGTGTCCATCGTACCCCACGTACGAGTCGATCTTAGGCCCGAGGCCCGTGCGAGGGCAAAGTTCGCTTGTCCGCCACGCCTCATGTGGTACGGGCCGCCTGGCGGCGTCCCTCAGTGCTCCGGTCGCTCACCTTTACCCTCCGACCTGGCTGCTCTACCTTCGTAAACCCTCGGATTTCCGCCCGATAGGGCGGGTTCCGGGCCCTTTTATGTAGAGAGGAACCACGTGGCAGGCGACAATAGCGGACCCTTCGACCTGATCGTCATCGGCAGTGGCCCGGGCGGCTACGTAGCCGCGATTCGAGCCTCTCAACTCGGCATGAATGCCGCATGTGTTGAAGCCGGCGAACTAGGCGGAGTTTGCTTGAACATCGGTTGTATCCCGACCAAGGCGATGCTCGCTAGTGCATCTCTCGTCAACCAGATGAAGGATGCGGAGAAGCACGGCATCAAGGCAGATAACTTGAGCTTCGATCTCGCTCCCGCGCAGGAGCGCAGTCGCCGCGTCGCCGGGCAGATGGCGAAGGGCATTGGCCACCTCTTCAAGAAGAACGGGGTGACGCACTTGTCGGGCCACGGTCGGCTGGCGACCCCTGGAAGAGTCGAGGTCCAAGCGGAGGACGGCTCCAAGACCGTCTATGAGGCTAGCAGCGTCATTATCGCTACCGGATCGCGTCCCCGGGATTTGCCGGTGCTCAAGATCGACGAGGACCGTATCTGGTCGTCTACAGGGGCACTGATGCACAAAGAGGCCCCCGAGTCGCTCTTCATTGTGGGGGCTGGCGCGATCGGCATGGAGTTCGCCGACGTCTACGATGCCTACGGGACGAAGGTCACCGTGGTCGAGGCACTCGATCGCATTCTGCCGCTCGAAGACGTCGAGATCTCCAAGTTCGTGGAGCGCACCTACAAGAAACGCGGCATTGATATCCACACCGGCTCCTTCTTCCAGAAGGCCGAGCTCGGAGCGGACGGCGTCACTGTCACGTTCAAAGACAAGAAGGGTGAGGAGCAAACGCTCGACGTGGACTACGTGCTGTCCGCCGTCGGTCGCGTGCCGAACTCGGAAGACGTCGGGCTCGACGCGGCTGGAGTCGCGGTGGACGAACGAGGCTTCATCGTGGTCGATGAGCAACTCAGGACGAACGTTCCAGGGGTGTACGCACTCGGAGACGTCGCTGGCCACCAGCTGCTCGCCCACAAGGCGAGCCATGAAGGCATCGTTTGCGTGGAACACATCGCGGGTCAGGGTCATGGCACGGTCGACTACGGTAATGTGCCAAACTGCACCTACTGCCATCCGGAGGTTGCTTCCGTAGGGCTTACGGAGGAACAGGCCAAGGAGCAGGGATACGATGTCGCGGTGGGGAAATTCCCGTGGGCGGCGAATGGACGAGCGGTCGCCGGAGGCCACGCAGAGGGTTTCGTGAAGGTCATTCGGGACCGGAAGTACTCGGAGATTCTCGGGGCCCACATCGTGGGGCCGCATGCTACGGAGCTCATCGCCGAGTTCGTCGTCGGCAGACATCTAGAGTCGACTGTCGAGGAGCTCGAAAAGGCGATGCACCCGCACCCGACCCTGTCAGAGGCCGTAGCCGAGGGCGCGCTTGCCGCGCTCGGAAGGCCCATTCACATCTAGCCGGACTCGGACCGCCGATCTCTGTGAGCAGCCCCGAACCACGCATCATGACGAACGAAGCCGAGCGCCTACGTTGACGAGCGACACCGAACCGCAACCGCAGCCGCGGGGCGGCGATGCACCAGCGTCACGAGAGTGGAGCGCCGAGGAAGACCGCGCCCTTCGTCTCTGGATCGCGCTTGCGCGTTGTTACGCGACGTTCGCCAAAGCGATCGCCACGAAGGTGCAAGAGTACGATATCACGACTCCGCAGTTCGGCGTGTTGGAGGCCTTGTACCACCTGGGCCCCCTCTCGCTGGGCGCCCTAGCGGATAAGCTCCTGGTGACCGGTGGCAATGTTACCTACGTCATGGATCGGCTGGAGGAACAGGGCTTGGTGTATCGCGAGCGTTCCCCGGGGGACCGTCGCGTCATCCAGGCAAAACTCACCGATGCGGGCCGCGCGAAGATCGCAGAGGTCTTCCCTGGGCACGCCGAGTACGTCGCCGCGGCGGCTGGGTACCTCGACGAGCGGGAGCAGAAGGAGCTCCGGGCTCTTCTGAAGACGCTGGGTACCGGTATCCAGGGCGCTGCAGCAGGTTCCACGGAGGACCGCGGTGAGTAGCAACGCGCCCCATCCGAAGGCCCCCCGACCGAAGACCAGGGTGCCTGGCAGACATCCGCTTCCGCCACGCGAAAAGCGAAAAGGGCTGGTGATCGTCAACACGGGCAACGGCAAAGGGAAGACCACCGCCGCGCTCGGAGTCCTGCTTCGCGCCACGGGCCTGGGCATGACCGTAGGCATGTTTCAGTTCATCAAGTCTCCGGATGAGAAGCGTGGGGAGCACCACGGAGCTGAGATGCTGGGCGTTGAAATCACTCCGCTTGGCGCTGGCTTCACTTGGCTCAGTGACGATCTGGAGCACGATCGGAAACTCGCGAGAGAGGCCTGGGCCCGCTGCCGCGCCGCAGTCGAGTCGGGGGAGTATGACGTGCTGATCTTTGACGAGCTGACGTATGCCTTCACCTACGACTGGCTCTCAGCCGAAGAGGTGTTCCGGGTACTCGACGATCGGCCGAAGGGCACCCACGTGATCATTACCGGCCGGGACGCGACCCCGGAGCTCATCGAATACGCCGATCTCGTCACTGAGATGAAGGAGATCAAGCACCCCTACACGACGCAGGGCATCGGCGCTCAGCCTGGAATCGAACTTTAGCGCTAAGGGGGATCGAACTTGGGCGCCCCTACTCTCCCAGCCCTCCTGACCCGGCCGGCGACACCTCGATCCCGCGACTGTCCAGGACTCGTAACAGGGCCTCACCGATCTTGTTGTTGGGTGTCGATGCACCCGCTGTCATCCCGAGCACGAAGGGTCCCTTGGGGAGCCAGTCCTCATCCTCGACTTCGGGCGCCTCGGGGCTCAGTCCGACCTTATGACGGATGGTCCCTGTTTCGATGTCGATGCACGAGGCGTCCTCGACATGGAAGGTGGGCGCGTATTGCTCACAGAGGTGTGCGAGGTGGTTGGTGTTCGAGGAGTTGTAGCCCCCGATCACGAGCATGACGTCGGGCGGGTCCTGCATCATATCAGTGACCGCGTCCTGACGTTCCTGTGTCGCCGAACAAATCGTTCCGAACGAGCGAAAGTGAGTGGCCGCATGCTCCTCACCAAAACGCTCGACCATCGACTCGTGGATTTTCCACCCGATCGCGAGCGATTCATTTGCGAGCATGGTGGTTTGGTTGGCTACGCCGATGAACGCGAGATCGACGTCCGGGTCGAATCCTCGTGACGCCTTTTTCTCGAAATGCTCCATGAACTGCTCACGTGACAGCCTGCCGGGTGCACCCGCGATCTGATCGCGAATGAGCTTCGATTCATCCATATCACGGATGATGATGAATTTGCCGCTGTCGTACTTGTTTACCTGAGACGCGGTCGCTTTGGATTCCTCATGCGTGTCCTTGCCGTGGATGACGGCGGTGAAGCCGTCTTTCGCATAGTTCTCCACCCGTTTCCAGACGTGCAGCACGGAGCCGCAGGTCGTATCGACCAGCACACACCCGATGTTGTTCAGCGTGTCGAAGTCATGAAGGGTCACTCCGAATGCCGGCATGACCGCGACGTCTTTCTCCGTGATCTTGGAGAAGTCGAAAGCACCGGACTTGTTGGGATAAACGAATGAGATCCCCATGTCCGTCATCCGCTGGTTTACGTATGGATTGTGGATGATCTCACCCACCAGATAGATCTTCTTCTCTGGAAAATTGTGCACGGTTTCGTATGCATAATCGACGGCCCGATCGACGCCGTAGCAGAACCCGAAGTCCTTCGCGAGCCTTACGGAGACGTCTCCGAACTCGCCCTTGTACCCATCGGAGCGGAGTCGCTCGACTAACGCCGATTCGAATTCGGCGTCAATGACCGGCCGGAGCTCCTTCCTGAGGCCGAAGCCTTTACGGAAATATGTCTGCGCCATTGGTTGATTCCTGCTCAGCAGCCCGCTGTGGCTCTACCTGACCCAGCGACCCCCCTAAAGCGTGGAAGGTCGCGCTCCGGCGTACCCCATGCCCGGGTGCCTGGTCCCGAGCTTTGGGGTCTTGGCGATGGCCCTCGCCTGCGCGCTTGAACCCCACTGGTCCTCAGGCGGGTAGTGATCGCATGACCACTCTCGGCCGCTTGGCTCTATTCTTCGTCGTCGTCCCCGTCATCGAGTTGATGCTGCTCATCCAGCTCGGGCAGTGGGTCGGACTAATGCCCACACTGTCTCTGGTCGTCGCGACCGGGATTGGTGGTGCTGCGTTGGCGCGCGCCGAAGGCCTGCGCGTGCTGTTTCAGTTCCAAAAGGAATTGGCAGAGGGTCGCCTACCAGGCCAGGCCATGCTCGACGGTGCTTCGGTTCTAGTAGGTGGCGCGTTTCTGCTCACGCCAGGCGTCCTCACCGATGTACTCGGCTTCTCTCTGCTCTTTCCCCTCAGCCGACGGTGGATTCAAAAGCAGATGAAGGGGCGGCTGGAGCAGCAGATCGCGGACGGTTCGATCCGGGTCATGACGATGGGGCCCAACATCGGGTTCGGGGGCATGGATCCGCGAGCCAGCCCCCAGATGGACCCCACGAAGGGCATTGTCGTCGAGCCGGACGAGTAGCCGCACCGGTACCCCTGCCGCCGGGCCGCCGGAGGTGCACGCCTGAGCAGTTACTGCCCTCACCCGCGCCGAAGTCCCTACGCGTTCCGAAGATCTAGTGTCGGCAGCATTCTCCCTGGCCTCCTATGCCGCGTCGCCTGTTCGTAGGAATAGGCGAGCTGAATCAGCCTGCCCTCACTCCACGCACGCCCGAAGAACAACATGCCGATTGGGAGCCCGAGCACCGAGCCCATGGGCACCGTGATGCTGGGATATCCTGAGATGGCCGCAGGACTGGAAGAGCCCAGGCTCGACATTCCACCGTTGATCAAGTCGGTCTTCCACGCGGAGCGCGTGGTGGGTGCGACGATTGCGTCGAGCTGGTGCTCCTCCATGAGGCGATCGATGCCCTCTTCTTGTGAGAGACGCCGGGCTGTCTCCTTGAAGTCCAGGTAGGCCGTGTCAGTGAGCGGTCCCTTCTCGTTGGCAGCGATGACGATCTCCTGACCGAAGTACGGCATCTCCCGGTCGGCGTTCGCCTCGTTGAACGTGATCAGGTCTTCGAGTGTGCGCATGCCCAGATCCGGTGAGACTGCTGAGAAGTACGCCTCCAAGTTCGCCTTGAATTCATAGAGCATCAGCTGATACGCGGGAGCGTTGTACTGTCCGCGATTGTCGAGGCTCGCCGGGTCGATGATGGTCGCGCCCGCGGCAGCCATATCGACGATCGCCTGCTCCATGAGGTCGTCGCGGTGCCGATCTTGACCGAAGTAGCTGCGTTCGACGCCGATGCGTGCCCCCTGCAATGCGTCTGCCTGCAGCAACGAAGAGTAGTCCGTGCCGGCGTACGGTGCGGACGCTTGGCTCATCGGATCTCGCGGGTCCGGTCCCGCCAACGCGGTCAGCATCGCCGCCGCGTCAGAGACGGAGCGCACCATCGGGCCCGCAGTGTCCTGCGTGTGGGAGATCGGGATGATGCCCGAGCGCCCGACCAGGCCCACCGTCGGCTTCAGTCCGACGACGCCGTTGAGAGAGGAGGGGCATACGATCGAGCCGTTGGTCTCGGTACCGATCGCGCCGGCGCACAGGTTGGCTGACGTGGCCGCACCCGACCCTGCGGACGAGCCGCAGGGATTACGGTCGACCGCGTAAGCGTTCCCGCACTGGCCACCACGACCGCTCCAGCCTGACGTCGACTGAGTGGAGCGGAAGTTCGCCCACTCGGAAAGGTTGGCCTTGGCCAGAATGATGGCGCCAGCTTCCTTCAGCCGGGCGGCTACATGGCTGTCCTGCGCGGCGATGTGGCCTTCGAGCGCGTAGGAGCCGGCGGTGGTCGTCATGCCGTCTGCGGTGTCGATGTTGTCCTTCACCGCGATCGGGATGCCGTGCAGCGGCCCCCGGGTACTCCCGCTTGCGCGTTCCTCATCGAGCTGTCGCGCGATGTCGAGTGCGTCCGGGTTTGTCTCGATAATCGAACGAAGCTTCGGTCCCTCGCGGTCGACTGCGGCGATACGGTCTAGGTAGAGCTGCGTGATCTCAACCGCCGATCGGCGGCCAGTCGCCATGTCCTCTTGTAGGCCCGCGAAGGTGGCCTCCTCCAACTCGAACGTCTCGGTGGTCCACCACGGGGGAGCGTCAGGTGCGCCACCCGTCCGCGCAGTGTCGGATGTACAGGCGGTAGCGCCCACCGTGGCAGCCGCAGCGGCTCCAAGTCCGCCGAGCTTCACGAACTCACGGCGGCCCAACAGCATGTCCTGCGGATCTCGCATGTCGTCCATCGTCGTCTCCCAAAAAGACTGTCGAAGAAGTAGCGGGCAACGTGGCCTCTGAAGACAGGTGCGAGCAAGCCGAGGAGTCACAAGCGAGAGCATTGGCCGCTTCCGCCGCTCCGCGTAGGTTATATGCCTCTCCCGTAACTCATTCCAGCCGGATCCCCCATGAGTCACGACATATCCTTCCTCGAGCGGCTTCTCGACGCCGCTGGACCTTCAGGTTTCGAAGTCCGTGCCGCTCGCGTTTGGCGGGAGGAAGCCCAGACCTTCGTGGACAGTGTGCACACGGACGTTACGGGAAATTCGTTCGCCGTCGTGAACCCGTCGGGAAGCCCGAGAGTCATGCTCGCGGGACATATCGACGAAATCGGATTGCAGATCACACACATCGACGACGATGGCTTCGTATACATCGCTGCGATCGGCGGGTGGGATCCACAGGTGCTGGTCGGTCAACGCGTCACGATCCTGAGCAAAGGTGGTGACGTGGCTGGTGTCATTGGTAAGAAGGCAATCCACCTCATGGACCCCGAGGATCGCAGGAAAGCGTCGGAGATCAGGAAGCTGTGGGTCGACGTGGGCGCATCCTCCAAGGAAGACGTCGGCCAACTCGGGATCCGGGTCGGCGACCCGATGGTGGTGTCCCAGGCGATGGTGCGCCTTGCGGGAGACAGGATCGCGAGTCGCGCTATCGACGACCGTATCGGTGCGTTCGTCGTGCTGGAGGCCATACGTATGCTCTCCGCCGATCCTCCGGCTGCGTGCGCGACCGCGGTAGCCACGGTTCAAGAGGAAATCGGGTACACCGGAGGGGGTGCGAAGCCCAGTGCGTATGCGCTCGAACCCGATGTCGCGATCGTTGTGGACGTGACGTTCAGTACCGATGTGCCGGATGTGGAAAAGAAGGAATTGGGCGACCACAAACTCGGGGGTGGCCCGGTGCTCAGCCGAGGCTCGGCTGCCCACGACGGCGTCTTCGAGATGATGGCATCGGTAGCTGAGGATGAGGGCATCCCTTATTCGATCCAGGCCTCACCTAGGGCCACCCGCACCGATGCGGACGGCATCTTCCTCACCCGTGCCGGTGTGCCGACAGGCTTGGTATCTGTGCCGAACCGGTACATGCACTCACCGAATGAAATCATCAGCATCGAGGATCTCTTCAACTCGGCGCGCCTCATAGCTGCGTTCATCCGTCGGTTGACCCCGGAGACTGACTTCACTCCGCGGTAACCTCGCCCCGCGGCAATTCATGCCGCGGGGTAATTGACGCTCCGATCCCCCTTCTCTACCCTTCGTGCCCCTGTCGTTGGGACCGCGGCATCATGCTCTCGCCCTGAGGGACGCTAACGATCGGGTTCTTGCAGGAAGCTCACGCGGGACCGCGCTGCTGTGGGTGTGACGTTCTCACAGGTGTAACAGATGGCTTTGGAAAGTGGAGAAGTGGTGCTGGCCCTTCAGGGGATGCGCGACGAGGGTCACCTCTCGGACGCGCTGCTGCGCAAAGCAGTGCGCTCGATCGACGAGGCCGATGATCGCTTCAACTGGGTAGGTGTATATCTGCTCAATGAGGCCGACCAGGAACTGTGGCTTCACAACTACATGGGTCCTGGCACAGACCACGCGAAGATCCTTGTGGGTACAGGCGTCTGCGGTCGTGCGGTCGCAGAGCGGACGAATCTCAACATCGCTGACGTGAGCGCCGAGGAGAATTTCCTAGTGTGCTCGCCCGACACGCAGTCTGAGTTGGTCGTCCTGATCCGCGCCGGTGACGACATCTTCGGTCAGATCGATATCGACTCGGATGACGCGGCTGCGTTTACCGAGGATGACGAGCTGGCGCTCATCAGCATCGCGGACAAGCTCGCGGAGCAGCTCGCCGCTGAGCGTCGGTAGGAGTCACTCCGACGGAGCAGGCGAACTACCTGAACGCGGGCAACGCGAGCGCCTTTGCGCTCGACGGGACCCGCACCTTTCTGGTGGGGAAGAACCGAGTCGCGGTGATCGATCCGGGCCCGGACGTGAAAGATCACGTTCGGGCCTTGGCTTCGGCTGTACGAGACGCCTCGGAACGAATGATCGTGCTGACCCACGGGCATGGTGACCATGCCGGAGCGACGCGCTCGTTGGCCGAGGCGATTGGTGCGGAGGTGTGGGGTCCCGAGAGTGTGGAGCACGTCGATCACCTGTTGAGGGACGGTGACGCGGTCGAGACCGATGAAGGGGAGCTCGTCGCCGTTCACACACCCGGTCATACGGCGGATCATCTGTGCTTCCATTGGCCCCAGCGGCGCGCGCTTTTTGCTGGCGATATGCTGCTGGGACGGGGCGATACCACATGGGTTGCCGAGTACCCGGGATGCGTGGCGGACTACTTCGACTCGATCGACCGGCTCCGAGACTTCGACCTCTCCGTGGCCTACCCTGCTCACGGCCCGCCGATCGAAGATGTGACGAAGGCGCTCGATCGCTTCGCTCGACACCGACGGATACGGGTCCGACAGGTTGAGCACGCGTTGATCGGACATGAAGACGCGACCGCTGACCAGCTGTTCGACATCGTCTACGGAAGGTCCTTGCCCCCGGGCGTGGACCAAGCGGCCAGACGGAGTCTGGCTGCGCTCCTGGAGTATGTGAGAGGCCGCGATCAGCGCTGAGCCCGCGGTATCGCACCCTCCCTTCCGAGCGGGGTATGCTCGGGCATGAGCAAGCGTTCACCTTCCATACCCTCCGGGGTCGCGCGTCGCCTGTCCGACATCGTCGGGGCGAAGCACGTCATCACCGATCCGGATCATATGCTCGTATATGAGTCCGATGGCCTCACAGCGTATCGGGTTATGCCCCGAGCGGTGGTGCTACCGGCCTCGACGGAGGAGGTTGCCGAGGTCGTTGCGGCCCTACACGCGGAGGGGATCGAGGTCGTTCCGCGGGGTGCTGGCACGGGCTTGTCCGGCGGCGCTCTCGCGACCGAGAATGGGGTGATCGTTGGCTTGGCGCGCATGAACCGGATCCTAGAGATCGACCCTGATAACCGGCTCGCTCGACTCCAGCCGGGTGTGGTCAACGCCCATCTCACGGAGGCGACCAGGCCGCACGGGTTGTACTACGCCCCGGACCCATCGTCACAAAGCACGTGCACATTGGGTGGTAATGTGGCCGAGAACTCTGGGGGGCCACATTGCCTCAAGTACGGCGTCACGTCCCGCTACGTGACTGGGTTGACGCTGGTGTTGGCCGGTGGCCGTGTTGTTCAGCTCGGGGGCGCCGCGGGGGCTGCGCCCGGCTCACTTGACCTGGTCGGGCTCTTCGTCGGCTCGGAAGGCTGCTTTGGCATCGCCACCGAGATCGAGGTGCGTTTGCTGCCCATCGCGGAGGGGGTCCGCACTTTGCTCGGCATATTCGACCACATGGAGGATGCGGGGCGTGCGGTGACCTCCATTATGGCCTCTGGTCTCATGCCGGCAGCGATCGAAATCGTGGACCAGGCCACGATCCGGGCGCTGGAAGCGAGCGTCTTTGCCGCAGGGTACCCCACCGATGCCGGCGCTGCACTGGTGGTGGAGTTCGACGGGACCGAGGCGGGGCTCGAGGCGGACGCGGACCGGGCGGAAGAGTGCTGCATGGCCGAGGGTGCTCGTGAGGTACAGAGAGCGACGGAGCCCGAGCACCGCGCGGCGCTTTGGACGGCACGTAAGAAGGCCTTCGGCGCGATGGGGCGAATCGCGCCGGACCTGTTGGTCCAAGATGCGACGGTGCCGCGCACGAAGCTTCCGGAGGTGCTCGCGCGCATCGCTCAGATCGGCGAGAGCTACGACATCAAGATCGCGAACGTCTTCCATGCCGGAGACGGCAATCTGCATCCCAATCTGCTATTCGATCGGCAGAACGAGGATGAGCTGGACCGTGTGGAGCGAGCGTCCAAAGAGATTATGCAGCTGTGCGTTGAGGTGGGTGGCACGATTACCGGCGAGCATGGCGTAGGCATCGACAAGCGCGACTATATGCCGCTCGTGCACAACGAGACGGAACTGGAAATGTTGCGTTCCGTGAAGGAACTCTTCGACCCCAAAGGGCTGTTCAACCCGGGCAAGGTGCTTCCGAGTCGGACGTCGGGCATGAGTGAAGAGCCAGGCACGGTGCCTTCTGAGGTGACTTCGTGACCGTAGTCAGCACGACTTCACTAACCGACGTGGTTTCCGCGCAAGCACTCGAGGCACTACCGGGCAGCACGGCGCGGATTGCGCTTGGGCAGGCACTGGACGCCGTCGTGGCGCCCGGCTCCGTCGAAGAGATTGTCGAGCTTCTTGCGTGGGCGCAGGCGACCGGCGTTGGAGTGATCCCCATGGGCACTGG
>Ga0114996_10007473_pt1 | contig 12366 bp, 19 predicted proteins | sample ArcticOcean_MG_C_4_FD_87039 | JGI IMG/M metagenome (GOLD analysis project Ga0114996, IMG submission 87039) | Marine microbial communities from western Arctic Ocean - ArcticOcean_MG_CB4_134 | ecosystem: Environmental > Aquatic > Marine > Oceanic | place: Arctic Ocean: Canada Basin | collected... | reverse complement strand
TTGGATCAAGCAGATGCCAGAGTATCTCCATAAGGTTGACCCTTCTCAGAAGGGTATGGAGCATCCGACTGGGTGTACGCCTCGCGGCCTGGAGAAACTAAGCTTTGCGGTGAAGGGTTGCCCACCCCCTGAAATCGAAATGCCTGTCTATGCTGGCATTATCGGCGAGGAGGGTGCGCGGTCATTCATCGCGATCTGCCACGCCGGACGCTCAATCAACATTGACGAGGCGTTGGTTGATCCTGATAACGCGCCAATCCCTAGCGAAGTTGGGCATCAGTTCGCCACGGCATCGTTACTGATACGCCGTGCGAATAAGGACAATTTCGCTAACGTGGTGACTTATTTGTCACGGCACGGCGAGGGTGGCTGGACTAGCCCTGAGATCATGGTGTTTGTGGTGGAGGCAATCAAACGGCGTGTGCCGATTGTTGCAGAGACGGCGACCTATCGGGACTGGTCGTTGAAGTGGGCGGATATCCGCTCGTAAGGACGGTGCGAGGGCTAACAACCCTCGTATCTATCAGCACATCAATCTGGTGTGTTGATAGATGCGACAGCATCAATTGGTCAACAAATATTTGAGGTGACGCTATGACAACGCAACGCAGAGAAGTACCGCCGCTGATCGAGGGCAACACCTTGGTTCGCATCAAGGTGCGGAGTTGGACGGGACAGGCGAAGGACAAGAAAGCGTCCGACATGCTTGCCTCAACCGCTGCCACCACAACCAACTGGGTCTGGGGCAACGTCAAGATCGTTGACCCTGCCGTGCTGGCCTCGATTAAGACGATCAAGGGTGCAGTGGGGAATTACCTTAGAGGTACGTCCCCGTCTCCCGTCGATGGCTCGTACCTTGTGGGTGGGCTCCCCGATTGGGACAATGGCTGGCGTTTGCTGCCCAATGCCTTAAACGAGAAAGTCTGTCGTGCTTTGGGTGAGTTCTTATCTCAATTCGAGGTTGAGGTTGAGAAAATCCGCAGGGCTTTGCCCGACGCATTGGAGAGAGCGAGAAGGGAGAACCCCAACTTAGCCAAGGATGTTGACGTTGACGAGATCATTGCGAACAAGTTTGAGTTCGATATCAAGCGCTCGATAATCACCAACACTGAAGACATTCGAGTGCAAGGCTCCGAGGCGTTTATCGACGCCGTTAAGGCAGATGTTCGGAAGGCCCAGTCCGATAAGCTATCGGACATCCAGACGCATTGCGCCAATACAGTGGTGGACGTTGCACGGCATCTCGCCAAGAGTTGCGCCGACTACGACCCTGACAGAAAGGGTAGGGCCACGTTCAGGGATAGCACTATCGATAAAGCGCGTGACCTTGTCGCGATTATCCCGACGCTCAACATCAGCAATGATGCGCGTATCGACAAGGCCGTGTCCGACTTGGTCGGCATCATCGGCAACAAGTCTGGCGATGAGTTGCGGGACAACGACGAGACCCGCAAAACTGTCGGTGAGGAGGCCAGCAAGTTGGCCGACAACATCGACAGCCTGTTCAATTAATCAATTGAAGTGCATTTGCACTTCTAATTAATGAGGTGACGCTATGACTGACTATTTTTCAATTCGCGATCCTGAAGTTGGGCGCTTGATCAAGCAGCGCTCGCGCCTTGGTAGCCGCGCGTCTGGGTACGCTTCCCTGATATTCGGCCTACCGTTTGTCGAGACAGAAGCAACCGATACGATGGCAACTGACGGCAAGAATATATTCTTTAATAGCACCTTCGTTCGCAACACGCCTGACCATGAGTTGCTGGGTGTGTTGTTACATGAGGCGCTGCATGTGTCGCTTGGACATCACCTGCGTCGGGGCAACACCGACCCTAAGATTTGGAATGTGGCCTGTGACTTTGCCATCAACCTGATTGTCAAAGATTCCAAAATGAACCTCCCTGATGGGGCGCTGCTTGATGAGCAGTACCGTGGCATGACCGCTGATCAGATTGTTCGCGCCTTGTCGAAGGATGAAAACGAAAAGGGTGAGGGTGAGAAGGGCGAGGGTGAAGAGGGCGAGGGTAACGGCGACAACGACAAGCCATCTGGTGCGCCTGAGAATTTCGAGGCAGCGGGTGAAATCTGGGATGCCACCGACGATGACGGCGATCCCTTGGGCGGTAAGGAAAAGGCTGATGCTGAGGAGGAGTTGAAGCGTGACATTATCGTCGCTGACGTTGTCGAGAAGGCAACGGGTGCGGGTACTATCACTATTGACGGCGGTGTCCTCGATCAAGCCAAATCGGCCAGCGTTGACTGGGTTGAAGCGCTTGCGGATTTCCTCGATCAGGCATTCGGTTCCGAGCCGACGTTTGCCAAGCCAGCGCGGCGTCATCTCTGGACGGGGAATTATTTTCCGAGCTATCAGGGTGTAGGCGGTGGCGACCTCGTTATTGCAATCGATACAAGCGGCAGCGTTTCACGCGATGAGGCGCAACAGTTCGCTGATGAGATCGATGCGATCCGCGAGAATATACAGCCTGATCGCACCGTGGTTATCTATTGCGATACGGCAATCCAGCGCAATGCTGAGACTGGCGAACAGTTCGATGAGTTCGACAGCTTCGAGGATATTGTGGTGCGTAATATTAACGGCGGTGGCACACGGTTTGATCCTCCCTTCTCATTAGTTGAGCAAGAGGGCTTCGAGCCAAGCGCCTTTATCTACTTCACCGATGGCTACTGCCGAGTGGGGAAGGGAACCGCCGACAAGGCAACCTACCCAGTTCTCTGGGCAACGACAGGCGTGGAGCCTACCTTCACGCAAGGCGAAGAGTTCGGGGAGATCGTCGAGGTCTCCCTGAACTAACTTATTCGGGGGCTAACCTCACGGTGGGGTTGACCGCCGCAAGTCCCACTCGCCGCCCCCATATTCATAGGGCGGGTGGGGCATCAACCATCAAACTGATGATAAGTCATAAGGAGGATCAGATGATTATCGAATTGGAACCCTGGGAAATAAAATTATTGCGTGCAGGACTCGGTCAACTTAAAAAGCGAGCGGAAAAAAATAAAAAACGCACTCCTAATTTTATACCTGAGCATGGACACAACAATGTTAATGATTCTCGATTGAAGGGAATTAGAACATTGATGGAACGACTTCAATACAATGATATGGAAAATAGAGAACTCGGGTACTTTTGTAAATTGGCTAATCAGAAAGAGAGAGCGTATGTGCGACAGCAGCTACACCAACTAACTTTATCCAGGGACATAAGTTTAAATCGTATCGCTGAAATGGCCGGAATTAGTAAGACAAGCCTCTACGATATGTACAACATTGATCGACAACATGTGCGAAACAGAAGAACAATGTTCAATAAATTATATCAAGCATTCTGGGAAATAAAACCATTCAATCAGGATGTCAAAAGTGGTATTGACCAGTAAATATTTGTGAGGGCGCTTGGTGCGACAGGGATACAGCGTCTGGTGTGGATAGATAATTGCGATTATCTCTAGCCCAGATGAGCGGCGAAAGAACGAGTCTGTAAATAGTTCTGAGTTGCTCTCTGTTGTGGGTTCGATTCCCACTGCCCCCATTTAACATTAACCAGTAAATATTTGTGAGGTGACACTATGACTGAAATGAAAACACTCGAAGACGCAAAAGCGGACTGGCTGTACGCCATAAATAGCGATGGCGGACACTGCCCTTGTTGTGACCGTTGGGGCAAAATTTACCCGCGCCACTTTAATTCCAGCATGGCGCGCGCCTTGATCTGGCTCGTCGGGGAAGGACGCAAGTGGACCGACGTACCAAACACCGCGCCCAAATGGCTGACGCGGACCAACCAACTGCCCACCGTTCGATGGTGGGGGCTGGTGGTGCGTCGAGAGTCTGAAGACCCAGCCGTCAAACATAGCGGAATGTGGTGCGCAACGCAGCGTGGAATTGACTTCGCGCATGGCCGCATCTCCGTTCCTGAAAAAGTCTACACCTACAACGCCGAAGTCCTGCGATTTGGCGAGAAACACATAAGGATAGAGGAGACCTTCAAAACCAAGTTTGATTACGAACAGGTGATGCTGCCCGTTACCGCTTATCTGGGCTTGCAACCTGATCTGTGGGGCCGTGATTAAAATTGACCAGCAAATACTTATGAGGTGACTTATGTTGTTAGAACTAACTTACGAAATTAACCCAGAAACGCACAAAAAACGGTCTGTACGCAAAAAGAGTATTGAAAGGGGAACCTCATGCAATCAAAAAGGGAAAAGTTAGATTATCAAAATAAATATAATCGTGAACTTAGGGCACAGCTTCGTGAACTACGGGATGAACTGCCCCAAAACGCGCACGCCAGCGCGTTAGCCAAAGCAAGGCGCAAAGCCTTGGACCCTGAATATGTAATGTTGCGGGGTCGAGACAACGCTAAAAAAGCAAGGCGCAAAGCCAGGAAGTTATGCGCTACGCCACCATGGATAGATCATGCAGCGATAGCGCGGATATATAAGAAGTCTAGCCAACTAACGGCACAAAATGGCATACAATATCATGTTGATCACATAGTGCCGTTGCAGGGTGATGAGGTTAGCGGATTGCACGTTCACACCAACCTGCGAATTGTTCCGGCTCATATAAACAATAAGAAGGGCAACAGGTTTAACAAGCAAATCAAAGCATATGTTCTTAGGTTGATGGCACGGGCATGACATACGCTGGCAAAGGAGCAACAAAACAAAGAGAGGTGACAACATGACTAATGATCCACTAGCAATTCCAGATTTCTTGCGTGTGTTCAACATCCGAAAAGATGTGTTGGATGCAGCCATCAAAGCTGTCAGCAAAACTGACGATGAGGAACTGACACAAAAGTTGAAGAACATTTCAACTCCGCCGAGGTTTGGGGGAATTAAAACTGAACCGCAGGTGGACGACATCCCGACAAATAAAAAAGTTCGGCTGACACGGAAGCTGAAAGAAGACACCGCAATAAGAATTTGCCAGCTAATCGATGATGGACACAACACCTATGCACGATTGAAAAAAATTATTTCAGACGAGCGGGTGTTGAAATCATCACTGAGGTATGGGCTGACGCATAACATGCACGGTGTCAAAATTGTAAAAACATCGCCAAAGACCTATGGCGTGGAGAGGAGAGAAAAATGACTTTAAGGAAGAGGTGGCACGAAGAGCAATCTGATATCGAGGGCAGGGAGTTCCTGTCTACTTTTTTATGTGGTGGCGCACTGGGTTTCCTACTCGGGATAGGTGTGGCGCTGTATTTGTTCAATATTTATCTAGGGGGTGGCTAATGCTTAGAGATGTAGAACTGCCGATTTTCCCAGAGATTTGCGTGATCCACAAGATGGATAAAAACCTTGGTGTGGAACCGCACGAATTGCCATTCTTGATGCAGTCTTTGATTGTAAGGGGATGGATTTGGCAGATGCCAGCTAAATACCAGCACATGGCCGTGCAAATGCTAAACGCAGGAGTGATTGCAGATGTTAAACCCGAGAAGGAACCTGAAGAAATGGATAAAAAGAAAAAAGTTTGCGTTGAAATTGCTGTCAGAGATGGTCATGTTGCAACCATCAAAACGAGTGGTGAGGTCATTGATGTCAAAATCGTTGACCACGACAACACCACCACCGTCTGTTACTCATCCTACGGTGTTGACGGCAACCCCATCTGGGTTGGAGACGATACCGTTGAAGAGGACGGTGATACAGAGCTTGAGGAAGGTTGATGCTCTTTGGGAAGCCTATGAAAATGCCTATGACCCCGAAATCAAATCGGAATGGATGTCAAAAATCCGCTCCTATCAAAGGACACAGAAATGAAAGTTAACATCACCATCACGCTTGACCCAGACATCATCGCATGGCTCAGTCATCATGCGGCAGAGGAAGGTCGCACGACATCAAATTTTGTAAATCAACATTTTCGTTCTGAGTTGAATCAGCGCAGCGAAAATGAGGGAGAAATCCATCGTAACACCGAGTAGTGTTCGCTGAGGGCGTCCAGACCTTTTCTGAAGTGTGGCAACAAATCATCATCTATTTCGATGGTGTTAAGCATCACGCCGATGATTAGGTCTGGGGTGCCTCTCTTTGTACTCTTTTCCAACGCGCGCATAGCGTCCACAACTTTACCCAAGGCACCGATAAATCTACCAGATGCCTGATCCCCCCCGACTTGCAATCGCGTTAGATTGGCTAGACAAGATGAACTGCCCTCAACCGATTGCACATCCCCCCCAAACTTTTCTCCAGAGAAATGCTGCTCTATCGATATTTTATCTTGATTAAGAAGCCTGTCGAGTTGACTGCCATCAAGAACCCTAAGCCTCAGCCTACCGCTGTTGGCATTTATTTGTTCCAGTCGTACTACGCGACGATGCGTTAAATTAACACTACCGTAGTCGCTTGGTTCAGATTTCAACTGCTTCAAATTCTTCTTGTTCTGTTTCCTCATACGTCCCTGTTGCGATGTTATATTTCAGATTAATACTGCCTAGTCTTCCGAGCCATTTCCACCTCATTTTCCAAGTCGTTATTTCTGTGAGCAGGGTGTTTTCGTCTTTGCGAACAGTAATTCCCACATCAGATTTGGCGAACCAACTTGCAGACCCAGCGATATCCCAGCCCGTCACACGCGGATAGTTGCCGTCATTCTGGCGGTACATCTTTGCTGGATGCGCGACAAACATTACACTCGCATCATACCGTGCTGCCCAGTTTCTGACTTTGGTGAGCATGTCATTGATGGCAGATGCTTCGCTCGTCTTCTTGTTTTCATTGATGATGTAGTTGAAGGGATCGATGATAAGGTTCTTACATCCACGCATTGCCCCAGCAGACGCAATTTCAAGAATGTTATCTATAGTCGAATTAATCTCGCCTTGCTCAACAAATATGAAGTGGTCGTTCACCCACTCGATTGCTCTATCGCGCTCTTCTTCAGTGAGGCGTGGCATGTCGCCATCATAAAAGGGCTTGGCTGTCGCCTTTTCAATTAGCTTAATGATGTGGTGCGCTGGCGGGTTCTCAAAACTTACTACAATGTGCTTCCAGCCGTGTAGTTTGCTGAGGTTAAACATTATTTGGTCAGCAAATTCTGATTTACCATGCGAGGGCACACCCGTAATGAGATATAAGTTCTTGGGTGAAATCGTGAACAGGTTATCAAGGCTTGCGAAGCCCGTAGACAACCCCTTCCCCTCACCCTTGGCGTAAAGTATCTCTATCTGTTCCCTAAACGAATCCGCTGAATGAAGCCCGAATATCGGAAACGGTTCAGCCTCATCAATCGCATTCGCTAGAGCGGCTTTCCCTAGATTGATTAAGACATCGTTTGCATCTTTACACCCGTCAGGCCAAGTGACTTTATAGCACTTGGCTTTGTCGCATCGCCTTGCTAGTTCCTCAGCAAGAGCTTCTCCTTGCGAATCTCCGTCGCACGCTAAAATTATTTTTTCTGCTGCTAGCAGCTTCTCCCTGGCATCCCAGACATAAGCAAATTTCTTGTCCTCTGTCGGGTCAATCTGTCCGTCTTTCACCGCTAATGGTGCGCCGTTTGGCACGCTAACTGGGTTAGAAATACCAGCCTCTAGCAGTGAAAGGTAGTCAAGCTCACCCTCACAAATAACAATTGGCTCGCCAATCTTTACCTTCTCAATGCCACAGAAGGTTCGTGCTGCGCCCTCCTGTGTGAAATGTTTCCCCTCAACGCTGCGATACTTGACCGCGTAAATTTTGTTGCTCTCATCGTGGTAGGGGAACCCAACACAAAGCATCTCTCCCACATCTCGGATGTATTGGTTGCGTGAAAATACATCTGCCCCCACCAAGGTATCTGAAGACAATCCTCGCTGACTGAGAAATTCGATTGCTTCTGTGCTTAAATTTTTATTCTGCGGTGGCGGTGTGAACTTCACCACGTTATGGGTTTCTTCTATTTTGCCACCGTCTTGCCACGCGCAATGTTGGCACATCCACACAACTGAACCATCCTCTTTGACGCCGACACTCAAATCCTTGCGTCCCTTTTTCTTTCGCTGATGCGAACACTCTGGACAAACATCCCTATATTGCCCGGCTTTTTTGAAAGAGTATCTTTGGATGATGGTGTCTCTCATTTTGTTTTTTCCTTCGCTCGCTGAAGCCATTTTTTCCCACGGATGCAGCCTAAGTCCCGTAGGACTTTCCCTGCCTTTATCACATATTCTGGTTTAAAATCTGCCATATCGCAGATTTCGTGAAAGTAGTCTGTCATTCCACGCATCCAGACCTGAGCCTCTACGCGGACTCTGGGGTCTTCGTTAGCGCAATCCTGCAAAGCTCGCCAAATAACTGCTTGCCACAGTCTTAACTCAGGCGATCTTGAGTCCGATGTGCGCTCTTGGCTGCTCTCTATCGACGCCATGAGCGATAATTTTTCCCTTAATTTGTCTATCGTTTTTGATAATTACTCCCTGCAACCCATCCATAATCAAACTTTCATCTAAATCAGGCCGTCGCGAGGCATAAAAAATTTTACAATACAGCAGGACATCCGCCTCGATCAACGGATCGAGCTTCAAACATTGACTGGCAAATTGTTTTTCGTAGGCGAGCGCCTTCGCTGATTTGATGCTGATGGTGCGGACTTTGTTTCCAAAGCGCTTCTTCACCAACCGGCGGCTATTCGCCTTCGATGCAGGTTCGCCCTGGATAATTAGCTCGATATCCCACTCTAAACCATTGATAATATTATCTAAAATATTTGTTATTGCCATTTGTATCAACAGTTCCTATATTGCCATTATGACAATATACACCAATAAATTTAATTTACCAGACCCCGTGGTCAAGGCACTCACATCTTACGATAAGGGGGACGGCCCAGTCGAGGGGCTGAGGGTTACCACCCTCATTGATTCCCCTCAAATCAGTCTACTAAAACAAGAACACAGTCACAAACTTACTGAAGATATTAGTGGGAGAATGTGGCTTGTTCTAGGCACCGCTATCCATGAGATATTTGAGCGAGCCGCGAGCAATGCGTATGTCTCAGAAGAGCGGCTGTCCCATACTGTAAATGATACTCTCATAAGTGGTGCTATTGACTACCAGTTTCAAACCGACGATGAGGTTGACCTTAAAGATTATAAATCAACCTCAGTGTATGCGGTTCGGACCCCAAAAAAGGAATGGGAAAAGCAACTTAATGTATATGCTTATCTTATTCGCCACGTTAAGGGGCTAAGAGTTAAAAGCGCAAACGTCGTCGCAGTGTTGCGCGACTGGAAGCAGGGAGACGCAGACAGGCGTTCTGAGTACCCTCCAGCCCCCATTATGGAAATCCCCGTTAAGTTATGGACCGACGAGGAACAAGACGCTTATGTCGCAGAACGTGTGCGGTTGCACAATCACGCACAGTTGAGCGCTGAGTTTGAAGAGATGCCCCCTTGCACCGACGAAGAGCGGTGGATGAAGCCAGTAGTTTACGCTGTGCATAAAGGTGAAAATAAAAGAGCGCTTAGGTTGTTTGATAATAAGGCGGATGCACAAATATTTGCTGGCGAATCAGAGGATCGGGTGCTGATTGAGAGGCCCAAAACATACACTAGATGTGAAAATAATTACTGTCGAGTTGCAGATTTTTGCAGACAATATAACAAAGAGGTGAAAAATGACGGTTAAGAAGACCGAGAGCCTGTGGAGCAAGCTCTCTAAAATCGATTGCTCTGAGCATGTCGATAAAAAAGGTAACTTTAATTACCTTTCATGGGCATGGGCGTGGGCAACCCTCAAGGAACACTGCCCAGACGCTACCTTTGAAAAACATTGGTTCGATATGGGTGACCCATCCTATTCACTGCCCTACGCAATGGACAAACAGGGCAACGCCTACGTTAAGGTAACGGTAACAGTAGAGGGACAGTCCATCACTGAGACCTATCCCGTCACCAACCATCACAACAAAAGCATCCAGAAACCCGATTCAATGGAAGTAAACACGGCGCTCCAGAGATGCCTTGTCAAAGCAATCGCGTTTCATGGGCTTGCGTCTTATCTCTATGCGGGTGAGGACTTGCCCCCTGATGAAGACAAGTCCGTAGCCACTATAGAAGACGAAAAGCCAGCCCCCTTGCTGGCAGGTCTAAGTGACGATGAGGAGGAACGGGCAGCGATTATTCAGTTCGATGCTGGAAAATCCAAAAAAGAGGCCGAAGAACAGGCAAAACAAAAATCCATAGAAGAATGGCGCGAAGCATTTCTGGAGCATCCAGAAAAACCTGTCGCCAAAAAAGACGGGGAGATGGTTCTCGCCACCCCGAACGAAGAAGGTAACTACGATTTGGTATTGAAGGTCATCGAAACATTCATGCCCCGCATAAATGATAGAGATTTGGGGACCGATAAGAAAAAGGTGGTGTCATCCATTGGTGGATTTTGGCGGACCAATGTTGCGTCATTTGAAAAAATTATGGCTGAAAGCCCCGAAACCCACGCTGCGATCCTTGGGATGTTCAAAGACGCAAAGGCGACGGCGAACCGTGGGAATATCTGGCGTCAAACAATCGAAATATAGGAGAGAAAAAATGGCGAAAAAACCAACCTTTGGATCAGGAGTGTTGTTCAGGAACAAGGGCAAGCTGGACAAATTAAATTTTCAATCTGCAAGAAGCGCGAAAGCCTACGACAACGCACCTGACTTGACTGGCACACTCGGCTTTACCAAGTCAGAGGCAAATGCCCTCATGCAGTATCTGAAGAGAGCGTTTGAAAATGCCAACGAAGACGCATATGGCAAGGTTAACGTCGGGTTTGCTGCAACCATCAGAGATTCCGCCAAGGCGGGTGATTACCTTTCCGCATGGTGCAGCGAACCCTATGAGGCCGAGCCCAAGCAAGAGGCTCCACAAGCTGTAAGTAAAGCCCCCGATCTGGACGATGACATTCCGTTCTAGTAAGCATTTATCAAGGGTGAGGGGGCAACCGTGCCTTATATGCGGTAGCCCCTACTCCTCTGCCCACCATTTGAGGTTCTCAGAGCCACGGGCTATGGGGAAAAAGGTTAGTGACGCGAATACGGTTCCCCTCTGCCATGACCATCATATGGAGCTTCACGCTTACGGAAAGGGCGAGAAATCTTGGTGGGCATCCCAAGGTGTTGATCCCATTGAATGGATGTCGGAGTTTTTATCTAACTTGAGCGAGGGGTTTAAGGAAGGAATATGACTGAAATTAGTAATAATATTAGACAAAGCGCCTATAAATTTGAGTGCATTTTTCAAAGTATGCGAAAAACAAAAGACCACATTAGTCTGACTGTTTCGCTGCATCCCCATGAAGTGCCTAGAGATTTGCTGGCTGACCCAATTGGCTCACGCTATATGGCTGCTCTTGTCAGAATTAATGACGATGAGGAAATTATCCCGCCAAGAATCCAGATGGAGAATAGCCGACTTGTTCAAGCGGCTGGAATGCTTTGCCGTGATGAGAAATTTCAGCAGTGGCTGATCGATAGCGGATGCGCCAGCGAACTAAATGAAGAGTCGGCGGGGAATGCACTCAGGCGACTTCTCTGTATTGATTCCAGACGACAAATTGGTGAAGAAGAGCAAACTGCTGAACACTTTAAGCAGATAAAAGAGATTTTTGAAGCGGGTCAATTGATGGGGAAGAGCAGCCATGAAAGCGAGTAGTGTTTTAAAATCATTTTTTGACCGTGTAAGCGGAATTGTTTCAAGCGACAGAAGCAATAGCTATGGCGATCCTATTCTTAATCATATGCGGATAGCTGATTTGTGGAACGTGTGGCTCAAAAACCGCACATGGGGGCCAGAGATTACACCTTATGACGTTTCCATGATGATGAATCTTATGAAATTTGCGCGATGTCAGTACAAGCCATCAACATCAAGCCACGAGGATATTGCTGGATATGCATCGGTCAGTGATTTTATTTATGAAGGATTGAAAAGGGATATTGAAGAAAATGACCGGAGCCAAGGGACGACCCCACAAGATACAAAAAAGCAGGACGTACAACCTTACATTCACCATCGAGATGGTGCAGCGGGTCAGAAAAAGGGCTAGTGAAATGCGTGTCTCCGCACCCACCATCATTCGGGAAGCGGTTAAGTCGTACCTCGATAGCGGAATAAGTATTGTCCAGCAAACTGGTAATGGTTTTTCTGACGGCGTCGAGGCTGCTCTCTCTGCTCTGAGAAAAGAATTTTCTCATACGAAGTACGCAAGTGGCAAAACACTCGGAGAGGTTGCTGCTGAAAAAGTTAAAGAGAGATTGGAAAAGGAAAAGAATTGAGGGGGAGTTGACTAGACTCCCCCTCTGAGGTGACGCCCATCTGCATCATTGATGCGCCCCGTAATGGAGTCATAAGATGAACAAAATAAGAT
>Ga0114996_10007472_pt1 | contig 12367 bp, 9 predicted proteins | sample ArcticOcean_MG_C_4_FD_87039 | JGI IMG/M metagenome (GOLD analysis project Ga0114996, IMG submission 87039) | Marine microbial communities from western Arctic Ocean - ArcticOcean_MG_CB4_134 | ecosystem: Environmental > Aquatic > Marine > Oceanic | place: Arctic Ocean: Canada Basin | collected... | reverse complement strand
TCATATCCAATGATCCTCGACCAAATAATTTTCCGTTTTTAATTTCTCCTCCAAAAGGATCAACGGACCAGGCAGCTTGATCACCAACAGGAACAACATCAATATGACCACACAGAATTAAGCTGTGATCCTCGTTGCCAGACTTATTCGCAACAATATTAGGTCTGTTTTCAAAAACATCCCACCGATTGATAGTAAATCCTTCTTCTGTTAAAATTTTTTCTAAAACATTTTGCACTTCTGATTCTTTATTGAGATCAGGATTGTTTTCTAATTTTGGATTTACTGAAGGGATCTTTACAATTTGTTGAGTTAAATTGATTAAAAAATCTTTTTCCTGGTTAAGGATATTAATAACTTGATTATATAAAGACATAAGGAAATTTTTTTAAATATTTTATAATCTTAGTCAATTTCTTTGATATATTTTTCATGATTTCGTACTACCATTAATTCAAATAAATGTTGAGAGTTTAATACCATATTGTCATTATGGCTTAGTTGGTGTTAATTTTTTAGTCCCGATAAGGAATAAAGAATGGCAATATATCACTGGGAATTAAACTATTTATGGTTGATTTACTTTGTAGAATCAATAAACGGATACAAATACTATCAACCTCCCATTCGAAATAAGAAAAATATAAAATCAATATCTAAAGAATTACTATCAAAATAACAATTTTATGTTTTAATTTTCTTCCCAAAAGAACGAACACATAAACCAAATCCTTTTAGTGTTTCATCTCAGTAAGTATTAATTTCATTTAGATTCATATGGAATGAAGAATAGACATATATTTATTATGGATGGTTACGTGGGACAAACATTAACAATAGATTTTGATAAAAAAAGAATATTTACAACAATGGCTGTTCACAGAGATTTCAAATGGAAAAAAATAGCTTAACAGTAACACGGTACTTTTACGATATTTGGTTGTTATAATATTAACAGTTTATCATAACATAAAAACAAACAGGAATTTTAGTGTGTTGATGTGTTGGGTGCTACGTCTGAGATGTATGTGTACGTGTGTGCTTACTGTGTATTTTATATAGATAAGTAATTCAGTTTAAGTTTTAATTCGTTTGTGAGTAGCTTCAACTTAAACTTAGGACACAGCTCTACAAACTTATGTTTTAACAGCTATGAAAGATTGTTTTTGTTTGAACAGACCGGCAGAAGTAATAAATGTTTTTGATATTTCATTAAAATTATCAATATTTTCACTTTCTAATAAGAGTGATTAGATTATTCTTTGTGACAAGTATAGTTATGATGAAATGTGTGATTTTTATCATCATTCCAATTTGAAGAAACTGTATCTAATTTCCAATCTGTAGCATATGGAATGATATTAAACATTTTACTTTAGAAATACCTGACAATTCAGTATAATAGTTGGTTATAAAATATGCGTATTGAAAACATTGAATTATTTTATTTGTCAATGCCGGAAATCCTTGATGAAGTTGATGGAAGCCAAGATTCGCTTATTGTTAAGGTTGAAGGAGGAGGATTTACAGGTTGGGGAGAATGTGAAACTTCCCCATTAACTTCAATAGCAAATTTTATTTGTCCAAAATCCCATGGAGCAGCAAATCCAGTTCGCGATAGTATTATTGATCAAGAATTAAATAATTTGGAAGATATAAAAAAAATTATTCGTAAAGTAAAATCACGTTCATTAATGATTGCTCAAACACCTCATACTTTTTCTGGAATTGAAGTAGCAATTTTAGATCTTTTAGCAAAAAAGAATCAATGTCCGATATATGAGCTACTAGGTTATAAAAAATCGATACCTAAATTGGCTTATGCTTCAGTCCTCTTTGGAAATACTCCTGAAGAGACATTGCAAATTGCAAAAAAAATGAATCAAAATAATTTTAAAGCAGTTAAATTTGGCTGGCAAAATTTTGGATTAAATTTAAATTCAGACAAAGAACATTTAGTTGCCGCACGTGAAGGATTAGACAAAGATTCAATGTTAATGATAGATGTCGGAGCAATTTGGGGCAACAATATTAATGAAGCATTAAAATGGGATGATATTCTATCTAGAGCAAAAGTAACATGGTTGGAAGAGCCCTTTTATTCCGATGCTTTTTTTGAATATTCAGAATTAGCTAGACAAAGTTCTATATCTTTAGCAGGTGGTGAATCTTGCCACTCTGTTGAATCTGCAAAAAATTTAATTCGTTATGGTAATGTTAAGTATATTCAAATTGATGCAGGAATTGCAGGAGGAATAATAGCGGGAAAAGAAATATGTGAATTTGCTGAAAAGATGAATGTGCAATATGTTAATCATACCTTTACTTCACATCTTCAACTATCAGCCTCACTTCAAGCTTATACGGGATCAGTTAAAAGTACATTGGCTGAATATCCAATGCAATTAAAACCATTAGCTTGGGATATTACTAAAAATCATATTTTAAAAAATGATAGTGGTTATATTAGTACTCCTCTTGAAATTGGACATGGAATGGAAATTAATGAAAAAGCATTAGATCAATACAAAATGGATGTTGAAATTTTAATTAACTCTAAGAAAATATTTTAAATTTATTGAAATTATATCTTAAAATCCAATAAAGATAACTAAAACACCGCACTCAAGCCGCCGTCAATTGGTAAGACCTGGCCTGTGATGTATGAGGCATCATTAGAAAGTAAGAAACATATTGGGCCAGCAATCTCTTCTGGCTGACCTACACGCCCAATTGGTAGCCTTCCATACTTTAGATAAACATTTTTGAAATCGTCAGTTGCGTACTCGCTCGATCCATCAGGGAGCTTCGACATCCGTGTTTCAATGAAACCCGGCGCTACAGCGTTTACAGCGATACCCCTTGGGGCTAGGTCTGCGGCGAGGCTTCGAGTTAGAGTGACAATTGCTCCCTTGGAGGAAGAATAAGGTATCGACGAAGGGGATCCGAAGATGCCTTGGATTGATGAGACATTGACTACTGCAGAGCGAACAGACGCCTCCAACAATGGAACGGCGTAGCGCGTAAAATTCAAGGTGCCTCCCAGGTTTATATCCAAGACTTCTTTTATACGTTCAGAATTCAATTCATCGAACTGCGTTGAATCCAATATCGCAGCGCTATTAACAAGACCGTTAATTTTTTCTCCGGACTGCTTCAATGAATAAAACAGTTCGGCAATTGATTCTTCATCACGCACATCAATCAAATGGAAATTCAAACCCGTGTGCTTGATATTTGGGCTTATTGCATCGATATCACAGGCGTGCACGCGAGCACCTTCATTCAGAAGGCGTTTAACAACTGCCAAACCAATACCGCGTGCCGCACCCGTTACTACGTACGTTCGGTCTGTAAATTCTTTACTCATATAGAACCTTTTTGTTCAGCCCAAACCACAATTTCTTTCGACAACAATGGTAGCACTCACTTTACATTCCGCGGCAGAAGTGCCATTGGGTCATTTAATGGATAGGTTCGAAGGCTACGAAAGCCCTCAGCGTAGTGAGAGCCGATCGGAAGTCCTCGAAAAGATGAATGTCGCTTCATTAAAGCCGAAAGATCTTCATCAAAAAGTTCTCTCGTCCAGCTATTCTGGCTCTCATGTACCTTAAGCATCTCCTCTTTTGTTTCAATAACCGAAGAAATGTCAACATAATGCTCTGGTTCGAAGTCAAGCCCAGAGACATTGTCCATAAAGAATATGTGGGGCACGCGCGTGGTTTCTCTTAAGCTCGTCTCAACTAACCGGATCGTTGCAGGTATCCGGCAATCCACTGCAATCTGCCCAGAGATTCGATGATCAGACAAATAGTCATTTGGGGAGTGCACGAAAATGACATCAGGGTCTGCTTGGCGAATGGCTTCAAGAAATCGAGTGCGCGTAGGACGATCGTCAAAGAGCCATTCATCCTCGAAGCCCATCCAAATCAATTCCGCTCCAAGAATGGCACATGACTTTTCTTGCTCACGCCTGCGTATTTCAGCAATCTCAGGTCTCGAAAGTTTAGGGCTCCCCGCACCACCATTGGTCGCAACTGCCATGAAGACGGTATGACCTTGCTGCTTATACAAGGCCAGTGTTCCTGAGCACAAGATTTCAATGTCGTCTGGATGTGCACCTATTGCCAAAATATTCATCAAGTTTCTCCTTACAGTCTACTTCTACAAGTAATATACTGTATCTTTTTTAAAAAGATGAGACAAGTTCATTCTTGCACTGTGATTATTCTAAAGCAATCGACGCCCTGTTTGTAACTCCGCTTCAAAAATATGCATATTTGACTTACGTGGTTTCAAGTTGATCTTTTCGCCACTCCGCAGTTCTAAGCGTTCTCGGAAACTAGCAACAACTTCGTTGCCATCGTGTCGTGCAAACAGTAGAGTCTCGGAACCTGTTGTCTGTATGCTGACTACTTCAACAGTTAATACTCCTACTGTTTCGGTAGGTACAATATCAAAATGTTCAGGTCTTATCCCTAAAATCCGCTTCACACCATTTCCCTCGGCTGGTTTTGATTTCAATTCGACGCATGATCCATCAGAAGTTATAAATTTAGTGCCACCATTTCCCGCAACCTTGCCATCAAAAAAATTCATACCTGGTGAACCAATAAACTCTGCAACAAAACGATTACATGGTTTGTCATAAAGTTCGAGTGGCGACCCGATCTGATCCACATTGCCATCGCGCATCACTACAACTTTGTCGGCCATGGTCATCGCTTCGACTTGATCGTGAGTGACATAGATTGATGTCGCACCTAACCGCTTGTGCAACTCGATTAGTTCGAACCGCATCTGGACACGAAGTTTGGCATCGAGATTTGATAAGGGTTCGTCGAACAAAAAAACTGCGGGGTCTCTGATAATAGCACGCCCCATTGCGACGCGTTGTTTCTGTCCACCCGAAAGTTGCTTAGGGCGCCTACCGAGTAGTTCGGATAATCCGAGTATGTTGGAAACCTCACTGACCTTCTTCGCGATTACCTCTTTGGCAAATCCGTTCATCTTTAAAGGAAAGCCGATGTTTTGTTCAACGGTCATGTGTGGATATAGAGCGTAGGCTTGAAAAACCATAGCTACGTTCCGCTCTTTAGCGGGTATATTGTTAACGACGACGCCACCTATACTGATGGTACCCTTGTTGACTTGTTCAAGCCCAGCGATGGTGCGAAGTAGGGTTGACTTACCACATCCAGAGGGACCTACCAGCACAACAAACTCGCCATCATTTATTTTTATGTCTATGCCGTGCAAGACTTGCACGAGTTCGAAAGATTTGTGAACATTCTCGATAGAAATTCGAATCATTTCACTATCCATTTGTGCCTTTTTCAGCGAACGAACTGAGCAGACCAATTCTTAACTTGTTATGTGATTTATGTGATCTCACTGTCAAAACCAAACTACGAAATCAACTTCGCTGCCAACTATCTCTACTGATTCAGTTGCTGGGTTTGCCTTACCTTGGCTCGTCGAGGTAATGTGTTTTCCATCCGGATGAGGTAGTCTTATCAACACTTTTTTGGCCGCGTGGTCGGAATAAGTCTGATACTTTACTTGGAAACTATCTCCCTCAGCAGAAACAGTGACTTTGATACTGAAATTGCCAAACGCGCTTGCCACATTCTTGAGTTCTAACAAAGCTCCAGAGCGCAACCAAGAACGCGGAATGCCTGGAAACACTTTTAGTTCATTAAGCCCTTCTAGATATAGCATCCAACGAGTCTGCATAAGAAACCAAGCTACCTCGGTGGTCTTATGAGGTCCACAGTGATAGTAGTGCTCCCAAAATGAGTAAGTTTCACGGTCCGCAAGACTAGACATCATATTATAGTAGGATTTAAGGAATTTTTTAACCTCACCTCGTTTCAAATGTATGAGCGGGTGTTGACTATAGTACGGTTGCGAAAATGCCGCGTTTCGATCCAGAAATAGCTCTGCATGGTAAGCGAGCAATGTGTCTACGATTGGCTCATTTGGATCGAATACCTCTTGAAAAACCAACCAGAGCGGCCCTAACAAGGAATCTCGTGCTGCGACTGTGCAATGAGTGTAAAAACTGTCCGCTTCTGGATCGAGACAAAGTGGCCCATTGTTCTCCGACCAAGGCGGTGCAGTGCGTACCCATGTTCCGTCACCTAGCGGAACAACTGGTGAACGAGCTACGCCATCAAAAAATGCAGATCTAATATCTTCTTTAAACGCCAAAGCTTCAGAAGAGATACGTTCCGACTCCCTTTCCTCACCAATTCCTTTCAACATTTCTGCCAAACGAGCAAGGCCAAGATATGCAAATCCATTCAGCATATAGGATTCGAAGGGGTCTTCTGGATCAGCGGTTCTACCTGTAATTAATCCATATCCCCCTGAACTTTTTGAGAGAGCTTTTCTTTTTTCACGGTTGTTTAAAATATACTGAGATGCCAAGAGCAATTTCGATTGTATACGCCTTACCCACGCATGATCTTTTGTGTATTTGTAGTGCTCACCAAACGTCCACAACAGTGCTTCAGTTTCCAACATATAATAGTCAAAATTTTGCATGAACCCGTTTTCATGCTGCTTTTCAAGGAAGTAATCCAATGACCGTTCCGCCCTGTTGTGAAGACCAACACTATCAAAGAATTGAATGACCGGTCCGACTTCAGATCCGATCGGGCTATAGAGTCCAAGAGTTGGGCAAAGGGGTCCATTGGGTTCTTCTCCATAAGTTACCAAGTCAAGATGGTGCAGTCCTGCTTGAATCATCTCGTTGATCCGAAGCTCAGGCACTTTTATTTCAGCCGCTCGAAATTTTTTACCATTCCAATATTTGCGACAAAACTCAAGCTCTTGTGTAAAGTCTTTTGCAGCAAGAGCTTCGGCGCGCTTGTGCGGCAATGGGCTATGAGGTATTCGAAACTCGATCTCAACAGTCTCACCCGGTTTAATTAAGCTGCTGAATTCCCTTCTATCTAAAGGCTTGCCATCCCTCTTGCTTACACAAAAAACCTTGTTGTGGGAAAAACTACTAAAACCCTCTGACTTATTAAATTCATGTGGAAGTTCTCTTGGGCCGCCTCCCCAAATATCGAACTTCTTCGGCACAAAACATTGCGGTACTGGCGCCTTGAAAAACGCATAACGCGGCACAACGCCCCGGTTGGTTATGCTGATACGAGTGAAGTGAACTGGCTGTTCATCAGAAGGGTCAAGTTTTTCCTGTAACTTATTGAATCTAGATTGTTGCTCTTCGGTAAACATGTGTCCACGAGTGTGTCCGTCTGCAAGGAGATAATCGGTGCCATTGATTGCCTTCTCGCTTATAACTTGTTGCTCTAGGCTGACGAAACTTGTAGTTTCGTAAACAATGTCGCCTTCCTCGATGCGACCTACAAGAATTGGCGTCACTCCGTCTATCAGTCGGCGAGTTATATTTGAAGAAGCAGCTATCCCTCGGCCCAAAAAGTAGTGGTAAAGTAGTGAATAACCATCGGATTCCTCGAGACTTAGAGGCACACCGGCTAGTAGTGGCTGAATCCAATCCCATTGAAATTGCAGGAGTTCATCTGCCCCTACACCTCTAAAATTCATCGAAAACAATCGGATATCTCGTGCGAGCCCAAGCCATGTTGGAGAACTAAGATCACGGGTAGCTATTGCTGCTTTGTCAAAAGTTTCTTCTGGCTCTGCATCAATTTGCTCCAATGCAGTCAGCCTACCCTGCATTTTATGCTGCCTTACACTTTCGATTTCGGCAAAAGACCGTTTATCATCTGACGTTGAAACTGCCACATCAAATTCATGAATGATCACAGGAAACTCTGAGCCAAAAACATCACATAAGCGGACGCTGAAACCATCACCGTCCAATTTAATTCTGAGGGTTGCGTTTTTAGTTTCTTTAACATCAACTAAAAGCCGATTTGCAGTTGACAAGATCTTAAACTTTCCATCCGAAATAACCCCATCATCTGAAACGAACTTTATTGACTGTATAGATCCGCCAACAACAGTGATCTCTCCTTTGTCAACTGAACGGCCAAATGCCAAAGATATTATAGACATTTTATCATCTTCTAACATTTTATCACCTTCTAACATTTTATCACTTTCCAGTTTTCTGAACACCATAAAATGGCTTTTTTTTGAATTGGGAGCACTATTTTAGGCCAGAAATCAGCAGACCCTGCCGTATCTGTCGGTTAAAGAGAAGAAACACGATTGTTGTTGGAACAATACAAACAATAGATCCCGCCAGAAGCACTGGATATTCTGAAGCGAACTGTCCGCGGAAGAACGAAAGGCCTGCGGTAGGTGTCATTTGTTCAACGGAGTTGAGATAGATCAGCGGGCCTAGCAAGTCGTTCCAGTGAATCATGAAGTTCAGAATGATGAGCACGCTCATTGGCCCCTTTACCAACGGCAAGTAGATTCTGAACAAAATCGATGCGATGGAACAGCCATCCATAGTCGCGGCTTCGTGCAGTTCATGTGGGATGGTCAGCATATGCTGGCGCAAGAAGAAGATTGCGAATGCACTGCCCGTCAGATGTGGAAGAATTAACGCCCACGGCGTGTCGATCAGACTTAGTGCGTACATGATTGTGTAGAACGGGATCAGGAGTACTGCGGGTGGAATCATCATGGTGAGTATTACGATCGAGAGATATAAGGCTCGTCCCTTGAAATTTACTTTGGCCAGACAAAAGGCAGCTATTGCACTCGCAAAAACACCGCCGATGGAAGCCGTTCCAGCGATGAACACCCCGTTAGCTATCATTCGCGTCATGGGAATGTCAGTGAAGACTTTTTTGTAGTTTGTGAGCGTCCACTCAGACGGCAAAAACCCTTTTCCGGAAACGAAATCATGTGGAGTTTGAAATGAAGCAATGGCCGACCAAATGAAAGGAACGGTGATGACGACAAACAAAAACACCAGGATTGTGTTCGCAGTAATATCGCCTAACGAAACCTTCCTGATCGTTTGATTCGAGTCGCGCGGCATGCGGGTTGCAGACTGGATTAATTTAGATGTCATAACTCACCCAATAGCGTTGTAGCCGCACTTGAATAACCGTTAAAATGAGAATGAAACTGATCAGGATCCAAGATAGCGCGGCTGCATAGCCCATGCTAAATTGCGTGAAAGCCTTTTCATAGATGTACTGCACAATTGTCAGTGTGGAATCGGCTCGACCATTAATGATGTAGACTTGCCCAAAAGTTTGCATCGCACCTATGGTAGTTACAACGATGAGGAAAAAGGTTGTCGGGGTGAGCATGGGTAAAGTAATATAGAAAAATTGTTGCCAACTATTGGCTCCGTCCAAATGTGCTGCTTCGTAATATTGTTCGGGGATAGCTGCCAGTCCCGCAACATAGATTAGAGAGATGTAACCAAAACCCGTCCAAATGATAAGTACGCAAACAGATAACAAAGCGTTTCCGTAACCAAGCCATCGCACCGATTCCAGTCCTACGAATTCGAGTCCTTGATTAAGCAAACCTCCCGAGTCGTATATGAACATCCACATTAGTCCCAGTGCCACTACTGAACAAGTCGTGGGATAGAAGTAAACAAACCTTAGTATCGAGCTTGTCTTTCCTTTTATTCTGTGAAGGAGCACTGCAGCTAGGAGCCCAAGGCCGATTTGTGCTGGGACCGTTACAAGCACTATAAAGAAGGTGTTGGAGACAGCCAACCAGAACCGGTAGTCATTCCAGATCTGCTCGAAATTCTTGAGTCCAATCCACTTCGGAGCAGAAATGATGTTCCAATTCGTGAAGCCCATAGTCAGACCCTGGGCAGCCGAGTAGTAGACGAGTCCTAGGCCGATAGTTGGGGGAAAGAGAAAGACTAAGAGCCAAAATACCGTTCTTTTCGGCGACTTAATATTTAACACCTCGCTCAAACTTTCCCCCTACTTTAAAACGTAAAATTTACTTAAGCGTCAAGGGCTTGTTGGATTCTCGAATTTGCATTCGCGAGGATTCCATCGATATCAGCAGACTCTTCATTCATAATGAGCGCATACGCGTCACCGATGTGACCGAGAATTTCGAAGAACGGCGGCGCAAAAGCATACCCTTCACCACGCTCAATCGCACCTTTAACAAAGTAGCCATAGTTTGATGGACCACTAGCCGCCTCTTTTGCAATGCGGCTTTCATCCAACAGATAGTCTATAACAACCGGCATGCCAGTAGACGAAATTTCAGTCTGAGAAGCCCTCGTGAAAACAAAGCGCAAAAATGCTATTGCTAAATCTTTGTTCTTGCTATCCGTAGTAATCCCGAGATTATCGGGACCGGCGTATGTCTTGGGTTCATGACTGCCTATCGGGTCAGGCAAGATGTCCCATTCGAAATTCTCGATTTCACGATATCCGGGGTACATCCAACTTGCACTAGGAAACATCGCTACGGCTCCTGATGAGAAAGGCTCTTTCTGAGCCGACAAGTCGGCTGGTGGTGGAGCAACTTTATGCTTGTAAATGAGATCGTGCTGCCATTTAATGAACTCAGTATATTCAGGACTATTAAATGTAGCAGTTGAATAGTCAAGCGTGGTCGGGCGCGCACCAAACGTAGATGCCTGATTTAGATCCACGGGTCCACCAGTCACGGCAGTGCCCCACTGATCAGCATTAGTCAATCGTTTGGCAGCTGCTACAAAGTCATCTATGGACCAATCTTCCGATGGGTACTCAATTCCAGCCGCCTTCATTGCAGAAATATTGCCGAACAACGACGCCCCAACCATTCGGAAGGGCAGACCGTATTGCTCAATTCCACCGGCAATAGGCGCTTGTGTGACTTTCAATTGTGAACTTACTATGTCGTCAAGTAAATCAGCAAAAGGCTCACTCAAAGGCTCAAAGCGCCCTTCCACCCCCCAGGTACGGCTCTGCATCTGAAAACCAATGATGTCGGGAGCAGAACGACTAGCAAACTGTGTATTTAGTTTGGTCCAGTATTCAGTCCATCCGACGGGTTCATATTCGATTTTAGTACCGGGATTGACAGCCTCAAAAGCGGCAATAACATTTTTCCACATTTCAATATCGCCCGGCCCCCCAATCCAATTCGAGTAGCGAATGGTCCCTGATACGGCCTCTGCCCTTGCAGTTAATCCTGGAAATAGACTCAAAGCAGCGCCACCTGCACCAACCGCAAGTGTCGACTTAAGAAAAGATCTGCGGGTTTTTGATTGATCTTTTAATATTGTTTTTAATTTTTTCACTTTTACCTCCCAATAAAATATTATTAAGCAAATAGAATATGAATATTATAATAAAGTCAATAGGTTGCGCGGACCCGGGGCGGTACCCGGCGCCTCCACCATAAACACTATGGGGGCGAAATAGGTTTGACGTTGACTAAAAGATGAAGACTTTGCTCGGTATTGTACCACCGTTATCGGACTATTATTATAAATGCAAAAATTAATTTAGTACAAGATTCTTTTGAAATGGACATTATTTATCTTTTAGAAATTCAAGATGAAGAGCTGACCCAAAAAAATAAACCTCCAAAAACTGAAAGTATTTCTAATGAGCCAGGAATTATAGGTTCTGGTAGTGGTTTTTTTGTTACAGCAGATGGGCATATTATTACAAACAACCATGTAGTTGAGAAGTGTGAAAAAGTATTTTTAAATAATGAAACTTTAGAATTGATTGCAAAAGATCCTTATAATGATTTAGCAATTTTAAAATCCAAAATTGAAAACAATGAATTTTTATACCTTAAAAAAACAAAGATTAAAAAAGGTGAGGATGTTTTGGTTATAGGATATCCATATGGAAAAGATTTTGGTGATCAATCTAAGATTACCAAAGGTATTGTCAGCTCTCTCCAAGGTTTAAATAATGATTATTCAAGAATTCAAATTGATGCTGCTATTCAACCAGGAAATAGTGGTGGGCCAACTTTAGATTCTGAGGGTAATGTAATGGGTGTTACTGTTTCGACAGCTAGTGTTAAGGCTTTTTTAGAAATATATAATTCTATACCTCAAAATATGAATTTTGCTATCAAAAGTAATGTAGTTGAAATGATGTTAGAAGCAAACAATATTAATACACCAAATAAAACAAACAATTCTAAAAAAGAAGCTAGTGAAATAATTAAAGAAGCAGATCCTGCTATAGTTTATTTAGAGTGTTATGGTAACCCTCAGTAATTATATAAAAAGGGCAACCTGAAGATTACCCTTTCTTTAGTATGGTCGTAAGCCTTAACAAAAACTTTTAAAAGAAATACCAAATGATTATGTAAATTAATCCAACCCACCAAATAATATTGCCAAGTAGCCAACAAAGAACGCCTAACATTATTAACCCCTTTCCTTTTTAAATTTTCTTCCAAGATGATCCCC
>Ga0114996_10007470_pt1 | contig 12371 bp, 11 predicted proteins | sample ArcticOcean_MG_C_4_FD_87039 | JGI IMG/M metagenome (GOLD analysis project Ga0114996, IMG submission 87039) | Marine microbial communities from western Arctic Ocean - ArcticOcean_MG_CB4_134 | ecosystem: Environmental > Aquatic > Marine > Oceanic | place: Arctic Ocean: Canada Basin | collected... | reverse complement strand
GGTCATGCCCCACATGGTGGAGGGCACAGGGCGGTTGTGCGGTTGATCCTGCGTCTCTCCTCCTCGCCGTAGCGTTGCTACGCCTCGTCGTCGTTCCTTGTCTGAACGCGCACAAGCGCCATGTGCGCGACCCGCCCCCCTTTCCGATCACCCTCCGGGTCAATCGGCAGTGGGTTGCACCTCGCTCTCACGTGGTGACGGCGGGAAAAGCGTGGCGAGGTGAGCCCGAACCCGCGAAACGAAGCCCTGATCCTTGATCACTACGGCGGACGCCATGTCGGCCAACTGGTGCTCCTCCTCCGGCGTGAGCCGTTTGATGGTTATCACGATGACCGGAAGACCCTTATGATAGCGGCTCTCGCGCATCCGTTCGAGGAACTCGAACCCGTTCATCACCGGCATCCGCAGATCCAAGAGGACAGCAGCCGGCGTGTCCCTTTGGAGGTGGCGGAGCGCCTCCTCTCCGTTCCCCACACAGTGGACGTCGATACCGTCCTCTTCCAATCCAGTCGCGAGGAGCGCCTGGATTTCAGCATCGTCGTCGACCACGAGCACCCTACGTTCATGTTGATTCACAAGCTGCCGCCACATCACACGCAGCAGGTCCGCCCGCTCGATCGGCTTCGTCAGCAGATCCACCGCGCCAAAGAGTCGTTCTCGACCCTCGTTGGCCACCGCGCTCGCGATGACCACCGGAATATGCCTCACGTCCTGATCCGCCTTCAGCCTCTTCAGAACCTCCCAACCATCCAAGTCGGGCATCTGTAGATCGAGGGTCACGAGATCCGGTTGGTGCGTTCGGGCCATCTCCATCCCCATCTCTCCCGACGGGGCCAGAAGGACCTCGCAGCCGAAATCAGCAAGGTAATCCTCCATCAGTACACGAGAGTCCTCATCGTCGTCGATCACCAGCACCTTGTAATGTTTGACCTCAGCTTGCTCCTCACCCGGGCCCTCACCGTTGTCATCTCCAGCGACCGCACCACCCCTCAGGGATTCGACGCCTTCTCCGTCACGTCCCCTCGACTCCTTTTGGACTGCGGGATCAGCAGTCTGGGAAGTCCTCTCAGAGCCTGCCAATGCTGGAAAGACGATCTTGAACGTGGTCCCCTTGTCCACCTCACTTTCGAGCGTAAGGTCGTACCCCATCAGCAGGCACATCGAACGCGAAATCGCGAGGCCGAGGCCCGTGCCGCCGAACTGGCGTGCCGTCCCCGCTTCCGCTTGTTGAAAGGCCTCGAAAATGGCGCTTCGGCGCTCTTCGGGAATCCCGATTCCGGTGTCACTGACTGAAATCGCAGCGAGTTCGTCAGTGCCCTCACGCGTTTCGATGCGGACCACGATCTCCCCCGACTCCGTGAACTTGAGTGCATTTCCTACCAAATTCACGATGATCTGCTTCAGCTTCGCCGGGTCTGTTTCGATGTCGTCCATCTTCTCAGGACTCTCAACGCGAACCTCCACTTCGGACTCGCGGCCCCGAATTTGCCCCTCGACGAGTGCCAGCGCCTCCTGAGCGAGGTCGGTGACGTCGATCGTCAGGAGCTCCAATTCCATACGTCCGGACTCGATTTTTGCCAGGTCGAGAATCTCGTTGATGAGCGCAAGCAGGTGCTTACCATTAATCTGAATCCGCTCCAAGAAGCCGAGCTCTGAGGACGCCAGCTTTTTCTTCTTGTTCTTCAACAAGATGTTGGCGAAACCGATCACTGAGTTGAGGGGCGTACGCAGTTCATGGCTCATGTTCGCCAGAAAATGGCTCTTGGCCCGATTCGCTGCCTCGGCTTCGTTCTTGGCCGAAACCAGATCCACCTCGGCCGTCCTGCGCCGCGTGATGTCCTTTCCGAACACCACAACGCCGGCCAAGTCTTCATGGTACCCGATCGGGCTGAAGAACAGCTCGAAGTGCCGAACTTCGCCATCCATTTCTTCGGAACGAATCTTAGACAAGCGCCCTTGCCTCAACACCTCGTCATAGGACTGTTGGAAAAAGATCGCTTGTTCCTCTTCATAGAGATCTTCCGGACCATCCCCCACCTTGGGCTCAATACCCGTTCGCGCCTCAACCCCCAGGGCAAAGGCGGAGTTGAAGGTGATCAGTGCATGGTCGGCATTCACGGACCAGATCACGTCACCGGTATTCTCGACCAACGCATTGAGGTTCGCCCGTGAGCTCGCCAGCTCCCTCTCGGCAGTCACCGTCTCGGTGACGTTCCGGATAATCGACCGGAACGTCCCGGCCTCTCCGTCTACCGGGCTGTAATTGGCACTGATCGCACAGATGACCGGCTCCCCATCTCGCGTATGTAGCTCCGAGATGAAGCGTTCCATCGAGCCTCCCTCGGTGAGCCGCTGGAACGCCTCCTCGAGTTCGGCCCGATTGGAGGGGTGAAGCAAGGTGTACATGTTCTGACCGTCGACGGCGGATTCCTCGTACCCGAAGGTGGCCGCCCACGCACGATTGACGTAGGCCAGAGACCCTTGGGCGTCGGTGATTTGAATGAGGTCGTTGGCGTTGTCGAAGAAGTCGCGAAGGCGGTATTCGGCCTGCGCCCGAACCTTCACCTCACGGGCCATCGCGAGATTGGTCTGACGCACCGTTTCCAGGGCCGTCGTCTCTGAACGGAACGTCACGAAAACACTGATCATCAGCCCCGCCAACACGCTCACGTTGGCCATAATCTTCAGGAAATGTGCGGCATCGGCGATTCCGTCGAACTCACTCGTCGCCTGCAGCATGTACATCGCATGTACGAAAAAACTGATCATCAACGAGATGAGCAGCCAGTACTGGAAGGGTTCAGTGCGCCACTCCCCGCGGCGGAGATATCCCACCCAAGCCCCGAAAAAAAACAGCGCCGGAATCACCTCCGCCGGCCGCGACACCCAGAATTCGGGATAATAAGCAGATGGAAGGGGAACGAACCTGAACACGATAAAAATGGCGCCCGCCAAGACTGCGGCCGCGACGTAGACCGAGAACTCATTAATGTGCGATCGCTTCGAATTATCTTCGTTCGACCAGAGAAACACGCTCCCGAAAAGAAACAACGACAAGAAAAGCCTCGCGGCCGTCCAGGTCCACGCGGCCACGTCCGGGCTCTGGGGGCCCGCCGCCGTGCCCAGGAGCGTGGAGGTCGTAACGGCGTGGTACCCATTCAGCAGTCCGGTGCCCAGGAAGCCCGTGCCAATGAACAGGAAAGTTTGCTGTTTCTTGCTGTAGTAGCGGACGAGAGAAAGGCTCGCGACCATCAGGGCCAGCGTCGTGCTGATAAACTCCCAGATGACGTGGCGGGCCGGGTCGTCATCGAAGGGGAAACGCCTGAAGACGTTGAAAAAAAGGAATAGAACCGCAAGGAGCATCCAGTAGACTGCAGCCGACCGCTCACCATGAGATTCCTCGGGGGGGTCGCCCGACCCGATCGGAACCTCGGGCGCGCTTTCCAAGTCAGTGACTTCGGCCGACTCGGATCCCGTCGGGTCCTCGCCAATCCCCGCGTCTGAACCCTGGCTGGGAACCACCTCGGTGTCGGTGACGGACTCGTTCACGCTGATCTGGCGAGAAGACGCTCAATGGCTCCCACGAGGACGTCTTCATCCACGATCGGCTTCGTGACGTACTCGTCGAAACCCATCTCGAGGTACTTCTCCCGATCGCCGGACATGGCGTGGGCGGTCAGCGCGATAACAGGAAGCTTATTCAACAGCTCCTGAGACCGGACCCACTGGAGCACCTCGGTACCATCCATTCCTGGCAGAGAGATGTCGAGCAAAACGAGGTCGGGAATGTCATCAGCCAACCCGTCCAAGACTTCCATACCAGTCTCGTATTCGGAGATCTCGTATTCGTCCTCGAGTATGGCCTGAACAAGGAGGCGATTGTCCAGGTTATCTTCTACGACGGCAATCTTAGGCTTCACTTCCGTCCTCCTCGACGATCACTTCCAGCTCCCGAGTGGCCTGAGCGTATGCCTGCTCGAGGTTAGGAATAAGATCACGAACAAGTTGAAGGTCGCCGTCCGATGCGGCCAACTCCACTTCGCTCGCGACCCTGTGGACGTGTTGAGCACCGACATTCGCAGCGCTCGATTTCAGTGAATGCGCACCCCGCTCGGGTACGTCGAGATCGTCCCCGTCCATGGCCCCGCGAATCTGATCCATTCGCACGGGACCATGGTCCAGAAAAAGTTGAACGATTTCTTTCGAAAGACCCGGGCCGCCCCACTCTTCTAGTCTTTCAAGGGCGGCCGGGTCGATGATGGTTGGATCTGTGGACATGGGTTCTCAGTTCAGCCTCTTCCCCTGGAGGGTTCAACCTTGGCGATTCGCGAAACGGGCCGCGACCACGTTCAGCCTTCTCTCTCAGGGTGATGAAAAAATGGCCCGTCTCGATGCGGTAACAACCGATCGACTAACCCGGACCCCGTCTCCCAAGCGTCGAACTCTTCGACCAGATCTCGATCCCAGCGACCTCCGGCCGAGCGAAGACGACCTTCGATCCACTCGGGGGCCCCGAATCCGATGGCCCGCCGATAAATCTCCGCCACTTCAAATATCTTGTCAGCATACCCACCTACGTCAAGCGCGACGATTGGGAGCCTCGAGTGCACACCCCGCAACGTGAAGATCGGGCAGAACGATCTGTGGGGTTGCTCCGGCGCGACAATCTTGGCGATGCGCGCGAAATTGACCGCGTCGCGCGCAATCTTCCCCGTCGCCTGGTGGTCGGGGTGCCGAAACCCCCTAGCCCAGGCATCCCCCCACGTAATGAGCCCGCTGGGCTTGATTTCCGCCATGACCCTGGCGACTTCGTCGCCGGCTTCGGGCGTCGCCTGGACAGCGGAATCCGGAAACGAGAGGAAGCGGCCTTCGACGCCCAAACACTCCGCCACCTGCATGCCCAGTTCCATCCTGCGCTCGGCGACTTCCGCCGTCGGGAGCGGCCCCCACGCATCCGTCATTTCCCCTCGCGTGAGCCAGAGGATCACAACCCTCGATCCGGCGGCACGTTGGGCGAGTAGAGTGCCGGCACAGAGGACTTCGTCGTCCGGGTGCGCCAGCACGGCTAGAAGCGTCGGCTGGCTCACAAGGCTCCGTCCGCTCCAACCTCCTCGGCCGCACGTCGAATCAGCCGGATCGCCTCCGCAATTCCATCCGGATGACGGAATACGGCCGCCCCGGCGACGAGCACGGACCCCCCCGCGCGGCTCGCCGCCCCTGCAGTGTCGACGTTTATGCCGCCATCCACCTCGAGTTGGGCACCGTTCGCACCGCGCTCATCCAGCATCGTCCGGAGCCGCCGGATCTTCTCGGTACTCGCCGGGATGTACGACTGCCCTCCGAACCCCGGGTTGACCGACATGATCAAAGCCAGGTCGATCTCGGGAATGACCTCCATCAGCGTGTCGAGGGATGTATCTGGATTGAGCGTCACACCAGGGTGAATGCCCAGCTCGCGTATACGCTCGACCGTCCTGTGCAAGTGAGGACATACCTCCTGGTGAACCGTGATGTAGTCTGCTCCGGCATCCGCAAACGCGGAGAGGTACTGGTCGGGTTCTTCGATCATCAAGTGCACGTCGATAGGAAGGTCCGTAGCCGCGCGCACAGCGGACGCGACCGCAGGCCCGATCGTGATGTTGGGGACGAAGTGGCCGTCCATGACATCCACATGAATCCAGTCGGCTCCGGCTTCGGCCGCCTCCGATACCTGCTCAGCCAAACGCCCGAAGTCTGCGGAAAGGATGGAGGGAGCGATCAGCACCTGATCTCCCGTCACGGTGCACCATCCCCTTTGGAAAGTGTCCTCACGCCAGCCGGACCACTTACCAACACTTCGGTAGCCATCCCCAGAAAGAGCCCGGATTCCACGACCCCGGCTCTCTCACGAATCACCCGCTCGAAACTTTCCGCGTCGTCGATTCCGTCCGGAAAGTGGCAGTCGATGATGTAGTTGCCGTTGTCCGTTACCGTCGGCTCTCCGTCTGGCCCCACCCGGAGCACGGGATCGGCACCGCACGACTCCACGAATGGGCCGTGGACCTCCCACCCGAACTGTACAACCTCCACCGGCACGGGACATCGCGTGCCCAGTGCGGGCGCCATTTTGCCGTCATCAACCATGATCGCCAACCGCCGAGAGGCCTGGGCCACCATTTTTTCCCGGAGGAGCGCCCCCCCGAGGCCCTTGATGAGGTTCAACTCCGGGTCGACCTCATCGGCGCCATCGATCGTCAGATCGAGGAAAGGAGTTTCGGTCAAGGAGGTGAGCGGAATATCCAGCTCCCGGGCCTCCCGAGCGGTACGAAGGGAGGTGGGTACACCGACGACGTCGCTCAGAGCACCTGTGTTGAGCTTCTCGGCCAGCGCAACCAAAAAGTGGGCTACTGTGGATCCGGTGCCCAATCCCACGCGCATCCCACTGTCTACTAGTTCGGCCGCCTCTACGCCCACCGCTCTCTTCAGCTGGTCAGCGCTCGCCAAGTGGCTCTCCCGGAGTGCGGACCCGCGGCTTCGGCTTCGTCAGGCGCCGCACCCCTTCATCACCTTGTGGACCCGCTCGGTGATCGTGCGCTGCTCCCATCAAGGACCGGGCGCGTCACGCTCGCTGTGACCGTGAGCTCCGCGTCCGCGGTGGCCGTGGACATGAATAGATCCTCCACGTGAAAAAGAGTGTTGGGCGGGCCGACTTTTGTGCCGGAATCTATGAACGCCGAGGGCCACAGACCAGACCGTATCTTGACTCCTCGTCGCCGGAAGCCCAGCTTCCAGCCCATGACTTACGCGCATACGCATCAGGCTTTTTACTTTATAGGCTGGTACCCCTCCGGGAGCCGGCGGTTGATACGCACGCGCTGAGCGCTTATGCGTTTCGTCCTGAGGCTCTCGACTCCTGGTCGGGGGCCTTTTTTCGTGGCCTGTCACACCCGAAGCGGGCCATCACTCACAAGCTGAGAGAACCATGATTATCATCACTCGCCCCGGCGTGCCCGACGAAGAACTGGACCACATCCGGGAAAGAATCGAGGCCTTGGGACCCCGCACACACCTCATCCGAGGCGAGCACCGAACCGTCGTGCTGTGCATCGGAGACCAAGAGGATCTGGCCAACGTTCCCATGCTCTCGATCCCCGGGGTCGACAGCGTTCGCAAGGTCATGAAGCCCTACAAGCTGGCGAGCCGGCAGGGCCACGAGGAGTCCACCGAGGTTCCGGTCGGCGGCGGTACCATCGGAGGAGAGGCCCTTTCGATCATCGCGGGGCCCTGCTCCGTCGAGGGCCTCACCATGCTCCAGGATACGGCACGCCACGTAAGAGCTGCGGGAGCGACCGCAATGCGCGGCGGGGCGTTCAAGCCGAGGAGCTCCCCCTACGCGTTCGACGGGCTCGGTGAAGAGGGCTTGAAGATGCTTGCAGACGTGCGAGCCGAGACCGGACTCCCGGTGGTAACGGAAGTCATGGATACCCGTCAGGTCGATCTGGTCGCGGAGTACGCGGACGTACTCCAGATCGGGGCCAGAAACATGCAGAACTTCTCCCTCCTCACGGAGGTAGGACGACTCCACCGGCCCATTCTTCTCAAACGCGGGATGTCAGCCAAGGTCTCGGACCTTCTCCTGGCTGCTGAGTATGTCATGAAGCAGGGAAACATGAACGTCGTGCTTTGCGAGCGAGGCATCCGGACCTTCGAGGACTCGACACGCAACACGTTCGACCTGGCTGCGATTCCCGTGCTCAAGAAGGAGACCCACCTTCCCGTGGTCGCCGATCCCAGCCACGCCGCGGGGCGGCGAGACCTGGTTCCGGCCCTCTCCTACGCGGCGATCGCCGCCGGTGCCGATGGCCTCATCGTGGAGGTCCATCCCAACCCGGAGATGGCCGTCTCCGATGGGGACCAATCCCTGGTTTTCGAAGAATTCGATTCACTCATGGCCGGCCTGGTACCATTTGCGGCGGCGGCAGGGAGAACGATGGAGGGTCTCAGCGGCCCAGCGTGAGCCAGGGCTGCATACTCCCAGCCTAGGGCTACTAGCCACCTAGGCCTGCTGGAGGCAAGTCTCCGCAGCCGTGATCTGATCGAGGATGGGCTTTCGGGCTGTGCCTCCGGGGGCTTCCCGGGCCTCGACCGACCGCTCCCAAACGAACACATCGAGAACATCGGAGCCGAACGAGGCGTGTGCCTCTTGGAACGCCTCGAGCGGAAGCAGGTTGACCGCAACGCCCTTGTCCTCCGCGACGCGCACTACCGTCGCGACCACTTCGTGAGCCTTCCGGAAAGGCACGCCGGCCCGGACCAGATAATCAGCCAAATCCGTGGCAAGAAGCTGCGGGTCGAGTGCAGCCTCGATGCGGTCCGTCTGAAACTCCGCGCCGCGGATGGCCCCTTCGATCGCGGGCAACACCATGCTGAGCGTGTCCACGGAGTCGAAGAGCACACTTTTGTCTTCTTGCAGGTCACGGTTGTACCCGGTGGGAAGTCCCTTCAACACCGTGAGGAGGGACACGAGATTCCCCGTCAGGCGACCGGATTTTCCGCGCACGAGTTCCGCCACGTCCGGATTACGCTTTTGGGGCATCAGGCTGGATCCCGTGCTGAACCCGTCGGACAACCGGACGAACCCGAATTCTTTGGATCCGAATAGGACCAGATCCTCCGCCAACCGCGACAAATGAGTCCCGACACGGGCCGCCGCGAACGCGAAGCCCAGCGCCCAGTCGCGATCGCTAACCGCGTCCATGCTGTTCTCGGAGATGGTCAGGAACCCCAGCTCTTCCCTCAGGAACTCCCGGTCGATCGGGAACGGGCACCCCGCGATTGCACCCGATCCAAGCGGCAAGACGCCCGTTTGATCCCGCACGGTACGCAGCGCTGTCCGATCACGCTCCAGCGGCCAGAAGTGCGAGAGGACCCAGTGAGCCGCCCGCACCGGCTGGCCCTGCTGGAGGTGGGTATATCCGGGGAGAATGATGTCGACGGACTCGCGCGCCCACTCGAGAAGGGCACTCTCTACCTCGGTCAGTGCAACACCGAGGCCCACCGCCACCTCCATGCCCCACAGGCGGAAATCGGTCGCCACCTGGTCGTTGCGCGACCGGCCCGTGTGGAGCTTTCCGGCAACCTCACCGACCTCTTCGTGAAGCAAACGCTCCACCAGGGAATGGATGTCCTCATCCCCCTCATCGGAGTGATCACGCTCGGAAAGGCGGGCGGCCACCCGGTCGAGCCCTTCGAGGAGTGTGACCCCCTCGGCCTTCTCCAAAACGCCCGCATTCACCAGTGCCTGGGCCCAGGCCCGGCTCCCACGAACATCCTGAGGCCAGAGTCGTATGTCCACATCAAGGCTCCGGTTCAGGGGAACCATCACCCCGGCCATTTCGCCCTGAATGCGGCCGCTCCAGAGGGGGGCTGTCGGGCCGATCAGATCGCCGGGGTTTTGAGGCCCTCGGACTCCGTCGTCTCAGTCGCGGCTTGATTCGTCTCGGTTAGGGCCTCGTTCTTCTCGGTTGCGGCCTCGTTCTTCTCGGTGTGCTCGCTCTTCCTGCTATCGCGCTCCGCCGCCACTCGCGCAGGAAGCCCGAACAACTTGATGAACCCTTCAGCGTCGGAATGGTTGTAGGTCTCCTCCTCACCGAAGGATGCGAGTCCCGCATGGTACAACGACTCGGGGCTCCTACGGCTCGCTATCGATGCCGAACCCTTGTAGAGCTTCAATCGCACAACCCCGGTAACCCGCTTCATGAGGACGTCTACGCACGCATCGATGGCCTCTCTTTCAGGCGTCCACCACCAGCCCTCGTACACCAGCTCCGCGTAACGCGCCGCAAGCTGATCCTTGAACGTCAGAGCCCGGCGGTCGAGCGTGAGCTGCTCCAGTTCCTGAAGCGCGGTATACAGAAGTGTTCCCCCGGGAGTCTCATACACACCACGCGACTTCATCCCGACCAGCCGGTCCTCCACCAGATCGACCCTGCCTACACCATGCCGGGAGCCGATCTCGTTCAGGGCCAAAAGGAGGCGTACCGAGTCCAGAGCCTCATCGTTAACCGACGCGGGCCGTCCCTGCTCGAAGCCGATCTCCAGGTATTCGGGTTCGTCCGGCGCGGCCTCGGGAGCCGTGGTCCATTGGTACATCGACTCATCGGGCTCGAATGCGGGATCCTCGAGCGGACCGCCCTCATGCGAGATATGCCAGATGTTCTCGTCGCGAGAGTAGAGCTTGGTTTCGTCGACACCCACGAGCGGAATCTGGCGAGCCCGGGCGTACTCCAACGCATCCTCACGGGATTGCAGGTCCCACTCACGCCAGGGGGCGATCACTCGGAGATCCGGTGCGAGCGCGGTGAAGGTCAACTCGAACCGAACCTGATCGTTTCCCTTGCCGGTGCACCCGTGCGAAAGCGCATTCGCTCCAATCTCGCGCGCCACCTCTACCATCCGACGCGCGATGATGGGACGGGCCATGGAGGTGCCCAGGAGGTACTTACGACCGTAGACGGCCCCTGAACGGAGTGTGGGCCAAGCGAAGTCTTCTACGAATTCCTTGCGCAGGTCTTCGCCGTAGAATTCTGCAGCCCCAGTCGCCCCGGCCCGCTCGTCGAGACCCTCGAGGCCGCCTGGCTGGCCTACATCGGCGGCCACACAAATGACCTCGGCGTCGTATGTCTCACGAAGCCACGGAACGATGACGGACGTGTCGAGTCCACCGGAGTACGCGAGCACCACCTTCAGCCCCATGACTTCCTCTTCCTAGAAGCTACGCACAAAAAAACGCGGGCCGGGAGCAGAACCAGCCACTTCCCGCCAAAGCGCTGGTGACGGCGAACCGTCTTACACCACTCCCGAACCCGACAATATTCGATAAAAACCCAATTGAATCGGGCGTTTATGCGCCGCTAATATCATCCTGAGGAAAGTTACTGTCAACCTGGCTTCACCGCTTCATCGGCCATATCACGCACCTTTTCGGGCTCGAAGCCCACGCTGCGGCCAACCTCCTCGCCATGCTTGAAGAGAATCAGGGTAGGGATTCCCCGAATGCCAAACCGCTGGGACAGATCGGGTGCCTGATCCGTATCGACCTTGACCACGAGCAACGTCCCCTCGTGTGACTTGGCGAGCTCATCCATCAGAGGAGCGACATACTTACACGGCGCACACCAATCGGCATAAAAATCCACCAGCACAGGCGCCTCCGAGCCGAGTACTGTGCGGTCGAAATCCTCCCCGCTGACCTTGACGGGTCGATCGAGGAGCAGCGGCTTCGCGCAGTCGCCGCATATCGGACCGTCGCCCGACTTGCCCAGATCGACTGTGTTGAGGGTCAGGCAGAACGGGCACCGCATGGTGACCTTGCTCTTGGCCGAGACTTCGTTCACAGAACCGCTCCTGAAAGAGACTCCGCTCCATAACCCGCGATGGGAGCCCCCGGTTCCGCTTCAGAACCGATCGCACCCCGGAGGTTCGAGGGGCACTCCAGCCCTGATCTACCCTAGAAGAGCTCGTACCTCACACGGACCATCGCGAGGCGGCCGATCTTCGGCACGCCGGGGAAGGACCGGTAACCCGTGTCGAACACGTTGTTTATGGAGAGCTGTACCGTCGCGGCGGAGTTCGGCACCTCGTACCCCGCGTTGAGGTCAAAGATGGCGTACGTGTCCACACAGCTCTCCTCGAAGAGAGGACGGGTCGTGCCCGCCGGGAGCGGGACACATGCGGTTCCAATGAAATCCGCCGAGTTGGCCGGGAATGAGCTCGTGAAGCGGACACCTCCGGAAGCGGTGAAGCCGGACACGACGTCACGGAAGGTCACGTTGAGCGACCCCTTGTCCTTGGGCGCATTGAGCGCGACGGGTGACTGGCCGGTGATCTGGATGTAGTCCTCGCTGATGTGCGAGTACACGCCGCCCACGGACCACCGGTTGGTGAGGCTCGCCTGGAACGCCACGTCCGCACCCCACAGGTTGAAGTCGCCTAGGTTGCGGTACGAGGCAATCAGATCGGCGCCCTGCGCGCCCACCTGGTCGGACGAGACGACGCCGAGTGGGAGCTGGGCAACGCCCGCCCCCAACGCCGTGGCGGTCGGGGCACCCAGGAAGGGGGTCAGGTACGTGACAACATCATCTTCGTCGAGAAAAAGGAGCGGCGTCTCGATGACAAGCGGCGACACGAAATCGTTCTTCTTCGTGTAGTACACGTCCGCGGTGATCGAGAGCCTGCCGTTGGCCACGAGTCCGTTCCACCCCAATTCAAACACAACTTGAAAGCACGCCCCCTGCGGGTACCATGGAGTTGCGAAACGACCATGGACCACAGCAGAGGGCGGCTCTCATGAAACGAACGACGAAGTATGTGGGGCTCGACGTGCATCAGGC
>Ga0114996_10007465_pt1 | contig 12374 bp, 11 predicted proteins | sample ArcticOcean_MG_C_4_FD_87039 | JGI IMG/M metagenome (GOLD analysis project Ga0114996, IMG submission 87039) | Marine microbial communities from western Arctic Ocean - ArcticOcean_MG_CB4_134 | ecosystem: Environmental > Aquatic > Marine > Oceanic | place: Arctic Ocean: Canada Basin | collected... | reverse complement strand
CTGATGGTTCTTATGTTTGGTGCAAACCTAAGAAGTATTCGCCAATGTTCGGATCATTAAGAATACTTGCACCACTGCCAGTATGCACTACTTGTCCACCAGCAAAAATGTACCCACGGTCTGATCTGGCAAGAGAAAGTCGCGCATTCTGTTCCACAACCAAAACCGTGATTCCTTCGCTTCGAAGTGCATCGATATTTGCAAGTATTTCCTGCTGGTACCGTGGCGAAAGGGCAGCTGTGGGTTCATCCAGAAACAGGAAGCTGGGTTCTGAAAATTGATATCAATCATGGAAGCAAGCAACTTACATTAAACTACCAGAGTGATGCATAAGGCGTAATATAGAATACAGCACAATAATTTGGCCCTTTATGAGGAGACTATCATGAAACTCTTACTGTTTGACAACGGGCGTCCAGGAATACTCACAGACGCCGGTGTCGTCGACATCGATCATATTGTCGGTCCATTGATCTCGAAAGACCAATCAGCCATGGAAGCTTTAATCACGAATTTTGAACAAATAAAAGAAGCTCTGGTTGATGCCGGAAAGAACGGCCCCGTGATACCACTGTCAAAAGTAACTATCGAAGCTCCACTTCCACATCCTGAAAAGATTTTATGTATGGGCGGGAATTTCACTGAGTTTGGCCACAGAGCCCAAGCACCAATGTGGGGGTTCCTCAAATCTTCTGAAGCCATTCTTGGCCCTGAAGGCACTGTGAGACTTCCGCCTGATGATGCCAACATTTTCCACCATGAGGCAGAACTCGTCATTGTCTTTGGGAAGGCAGGCCAGCACATCAATCCCAATGATGCCTTCACACACGTTTTTGGGTACACCTGTGGTGTTGATGTATCGGCTAGGATGCCACCAGTTCCCGGGGCACCTCCACCCGCCTTTCAGCCATGGCGAGGGGTATCAAATCCAAAATCCTTTCCAACGTTTGCCCCTTTAGGACCCGTCATCGTGACTAAAGACGAAATCCCTGATCCCCAAAATCTCCAGGTGAAACTTTCCGTCAACGAAGAACTGCGTGGAGATTTCAATACTTCGGACATGGCCCATTCAATCCCAGAATCAATAGCATTCATAAGCTCTCACGAAAGTTTCAAAGCCGGTGATCTAATGTATACCGGAACTAATCACCAAGGCCTGGGAGCAATGCAAGACGGTGATTCCATTCGCATTGAAATCGAGTCCGTTGGAGCATTTTCATTTTCAGTGCAAGACGACCTCAAGCGCAAATGGAACCGCGGCGTTGACGAAGAAACTGCCGAGGATATTCGTCAGGGAACCGGGGCACCCGGCAGGAGACAGCGTCCTATCTAAGCACAAACTGTAAGGAAGAAAGTGTTTCATATGAGTAAAAATGCACTATCTGAAGCTGCTAATGCAGAAATTCAGGATCGTCTCACAAAGACTACCCCACCGATGGATATTTTGGTCGCTAAACGATTGCTACTTGAAGTCAAAAGCATTATGGATGAGTTCAAAATCAAGTTTTTCCTCCGCCAGGGAACCTGCCTGGCGGCCGTGAGGGACAATGCATTTATCCCGTGGGATGACGACCTTGATATCGGGGTTCTTCTTGATGCACAAGGTTTCTCTGAGCAATCTATCCCTACCCTGTTAGCCGCATTTAATACGCATGGCTACTACACTGAAACTGGGTACTCTGACTCGCTCATCGTCACAACACTTTCCAAGGACAACATACGTGTAGACTTGCTGTTCCTCAGAATCGTCAAAGGACAAGTCTATCATTGGCCAGGTATTTGGTTTCCGTCACGACTTTTCACGGAACTAAAAGAGATAGATTTTCTTGGTGAAACATTCCTCGTGCCCAACCCTGCGGAAGAATACCTTATGATTAAATATGGCCCCGAATGGCGAACCCCAAAACAGCACGACTATGCAAAAGATGTTGTAGATAACATCCCAATCGAAACCAAACCACGGTTCACGAAAAGGCTTAAACATTTTTTTCAGATATTCCAGACCAATACCGCCCGCATACAAATTCTGGATACCAATGGACTACCAGTCCATAAGGCAAAGGTCCGATTAGTCGGGTTCGGGGTTTCTGAGACCAACAAAACTGGATATGCAAACCTCTACCTAGATCGGCGCGAGTATGCATATTCTATGCCAGCTACAGGCACACAGGACACCGGCGTTTTTTGTTCTTTGGTTATCACTTATAACACCCACGAAGAGGTGCTTTACGAGGAGATACTAGCCCCGGGATTCTCATATATATATAGACAGGATCCAGTACATACTAAGGGAAGGATATTCGTCCTCTCCCAGAAATAATTGATCACGCCACCCTGCATTCGCTATTGCAATAGCGAATGCAGCAAGCAATGACAGTTTGCCAACCCTATCAGTATCACCACGCGAAAATAGCAAATATCCAATCTCCAGAAAGACTTTGAGCCATATAAAGAGCGGACAAAGTATGGGATGGCAGTCACCACCCCATCTGCATATACCTATATGGTTCTTAGCAAAGGCTATTATCAATCAACTTCTATAGAACTAACACAACTACTCGTTTCGAGTTTTAGAACCGAATCATCCAACATTAACGAAATTCGACGTAAATCAGAAACAATGCTATAATGGTTGGACAGTTATCGTTGTAGTACCATTTCAGTATTAGTTCGATCGGCTGAATTACTACATCGAGCTAAGGTCACTCCTTGGCTCCATGACGCCAAGGAGCACGCACTGAATTTTTCCGAATTAGATCTATCCCCCACGTTACTTAATGCCGTAAAGGCGGCTGGCTATTCTGAGCCAACCCCAATTCAGGAACAAACAATTCCCTTAGCTCTTCAGGGTCGCGATGTGCTGGGCATGGCACAAACAGGGACCGGTAAAACCGCTAGTTTTTTATTGCCAATTCTCGAAAAACTGAATAACCGAAAACCTGGTAGAATCCGCGCTCTCATATTGTCCCCAACGCGGGAGTTGACTGAACAAATCCACCGAAATGCTAACGAATTGAAAGGCAGTACTCACGTCAAAAGCGTTGCCATTTATGGAGGCGTTGGGAAAGGCCCGCAGATCAGGGCTTTACGGGGTCGGGCCGAAATTGCGGTAGCATGCCCGGGGCGACTACTTGATTTACTGACGACGGAAAACATCGATCTTTCATCTGTGGAAATGTTGGTACTTGATGAAGCTGACACGATGTGTGATATGGGGTTCCTACCTGAAGTCAAGAAGATCCTACGATACTTGCCTGCTGAACGACAAACTTTCTTCTTCGCTGCTACTATGCCTGACGAAATTCGAAAGTTGTCAGCAGAAATGCTTAAAGATCCTGCTACTGTCGAGATAGGAATGGCAGCGCCGGCAAAGACTGTCACCCATGCGCTCTATCCATCAAGTGAGAACCTTAAGAAATCAATGCTTGATGAAATTCTTAAGCAAACTGCAACAGGACGGGTTCTAATCTTCACCCGAACGAAACATCGTGCCAAGCGATTAGCAGATCAACTTTTAGATTCACAATACAGAGTAGTGGCATTACAAGGCAACATGTCGCAAAATAAGAGAGAGCAAGCACTACACGGGTTCCGTACCGGAAAATTCGACATGCTCGTCGCCACAGATGTGGCATCACGAGGAATTGATGTCTCCGATATAACCCATGTTATAAACTTTGACATGCCTAACACTGTCGATGCCTATATTCATCGAGTCGGACGAACTGGACGGGCTGGAAATGTTGGTGAAGCATTTACCCTGGCTACCTCAGATGACATCGGTATGATTAAACGAATCCAGTCAGTCCTAGGATCAACCATTCCACAAAGGCAGATATCAGGTTTCGATTACGGCACTTTCAACCCAGTCCTTGGAGGATCTGGTCAGAATGGTAGCAGCCGTAGCCTACCGAGAAGCAACAGACCTAACAGCCAGACACCGACTGACAGAGGCAACCAACCCGTTCGAAGATTTAGAAAACCTTGGAACCAGCGTCAGGCAGCGCGTTTCTCTAAGCTATCCCCAACCGGCTAAGGAGATACGATTTCGTATTGATAGGGTGATGGGTTATAGCATTCTGCTTTCAGGCATGTTGACCCAAGAGCTCATTTCGTGAGGTTGCGTGACGGCCTCAGTTTTTGTTACATAAGACGGTGATGCTTGCTCAAGTGAGGTCACACCAAGCAAGCTCATCGCAACAATAAGTTCGTCTTCCAGGATTTCTAAAGCGCGAACCAGTCCTGGGACACCAGCAGCACCGAGCCCCCACGACTGTAGCTTCCCTATCGCAGTGGCATTTGCCCCAAGAGCTATTGCCTTCAGCACATCGCTGCCACGCTGTATTCCTCCATCCAATATGATTTCAGACCTACCGTCTACTGCTTGAACAATTTCCTCAAGCATTTCCATTGTTCCCAAGCCATGATCCAGTTGGCGTCCGCCATGGTTGGAAACCCAAACAACGTCGACTCCATGTTCCACTGCCAGTTTCGCATCCTCAGCAGTTGCGATACCCTTAATCATAAATGGCAGTCCTGCTAGCTCTTTAATTCGATCAATCTTCTCCCATGTCACTGCTGATGCATTGCCACCTGTTCTGCCACCCGACACTTGGTAACTGGTTCGAACTGTCGTGGCTTGGAAATTCGCACGCGGGCTCCATCGAGATAATATTGTTCGGTCTCTGCGGCTAGGACGAGCCGTATCCACCGTGATACAAAGCCCCTTGTATCCCGCAGCCTTGATTCTCGCGATCATCTCTTCGGTCCACGCCCAATCGCCTGTCAGGTACAGCTGGAAAATCTTAGGATTATCCGCTGCTCCAGCTATATCTTCCAAACTTGGTTCAGTCACAGAGCTTACAACATCCAGGACACCAAACTCGGCCGCAGCTTTCGTTGCTGCCGCTCCACCCTCAGGGGTGAACACCTGCTGGGAACCAACAGGTGCCAGAATGACGGGAATCCTCATATCATGACCCAGAAACGTACTTGTCGTATCAATATCCGATACATCCACCAGAATTCTTGGGCGAAATGCTAGACGATCAAATGCAAGGCGGTTGCGCCGCAACGTTGTTTCTGACTCTGATCCTCCAGATAAATAATCCCAGGCCCCTGCGTCCATATTACGATGAGCTGCCTGTATCACTTCCTGATTCGTTACAAAATCTTGTGTCATCTAGGCCCCCTTTATGCAATCTTGTTGATTCCTAAAACCCAAATAGTCAGGTACTGCCAAGAGTCAAAACATAGATCATGGCAGGTAGGCGGATTATATAGCCGATTACCCCAAAAGAGAAACCCGGAGTGAATAACCACTGAACATCGATTTGAATAATCTGCTGGGGTGTTGCTTAAGCTGACAAAATTAACGCGAACCAGCCCGATCAGTGACGCCAAACTTAACGATAGACATCTCACGAATTGAAATGGAGCATTGCACCTCCATACAGTCGGATACCGAGCGGCATGGCTGGTCAACAGTATGCCCCTGTCACATTTCCCAGATTAATGATTTGCCTAGGAATCTCCAGTAGCACTCACTCCAGATTGTATGGATCGTAGCCTGCTTGATAAAGGCGGGTGAGAATAGTTAAGCGCCACGAAAAATGGATGCGGCGAGAGGTTAGCCAAATTCTTAGCCGCGAGCTTCTTCAAACCTGACTCCAGGTTCCTCCTGTCAGTAGTTGTCGCTACTGCCCATTGGTCTGCCTGATATTCGTTTCGCCTTGAAAGATATTGCATAGCCGGCGAAATGAGGAGCTCTATGGGGGTCAACATGAATCCAAAAAACATAAGGCTAGCATATATCGACACCTCATCCATCAAGAACGCATCGAACAATACTTGCTGTTCCATCACCCGAGAAAACAAAAACAGCAACACCCCAACATGCACAACGCCCAAACACAGCCCGAAGGCGATGTGGTTCTTTTTATTGTGTCCAACCTCATGAGCAATGACCGATACTATCTCATCTATACTCAGTTGATCAATCAGGGTATCAAAAAGTGCTATGCGCTTGGTTTTTCCAAATCCAGCAAAAAACGCATTGGAATGCGCACTCCTTTTCGATCCATCGATAATGTATGTATTCCCATAGGTGAAGTTCACACTACTTGCGTAGTCGACAATCGCATCGCGCAATTCACCTGATTCGAGTCGGCTAAATTTGTTAAACATTGGCATAATCCAAATTGGCCCTATCACCGAAATAACCAGAGTTATAACAACTGCAAATACCCATGCATAGAGCCACGACAATGTCCCTGTATACTCAAAGAAAAATAGAACACCACCCAAGAGAGGCAAACCAATAACAGCAGAAAGGACGGTACCCTTCAATGCATCAAAGATGAATGTTTTATAATTTGTTTTATTGAACCCAAATCTTTCTTCAATCACGAAAGTTGCATAACATTCGGCAAGTATATTGAAAGTTGCTGTTAGAACTCCGAGTATTCCAAAAAATAGAACACCGTTGCTTATCTCGTTCCATCCTATGAGCCGGACTGCCTGATCAATATAATTGAAGCCTCCCGCAAACCAAACAATCAACAAGCCGCCCAATTTCAGAAACCTCACAGTTAAGCCAAATTGAGACTGCGCGCGTATATATTCTTGTGATCTTCGATACCCATCTGCCTCGTAAATATCGTCTAATCCGGTTGGAGGGCTTGGACTCAAAAACCGGACGTTAAGAATAATTGCCACAGACCGAATCATAAAATCTGCGGTAAGAGCCAAGACGATCATCCAAAACAGGCTGTTCATCGTATCCCCTTGATCATATTATTTGCCTATTCCGCTCAATCCATTTTGAATACCCTGTATTGCCCAATCTGCCCATGGAACAGTGAAAAATTTGAACCCTTTTTCTACATAGAAATTTGGATCCATAGCTGGGGGAATAAAATACATTCCAGGTACTACTCCGTGACGTTTGCACGCCTCTGCTATCTTGTCTAGTCCCCGCTGATAGGTGTCGGATGGATAATCCAAAGGCACTCCAAGCTGAATAGATAAATCAGATGGCCCCACCAAGAGCACATCTATTCCATTCACACTCAAGATCTCGTCAATGTTTTCCATAGCCTCAAGCGTTTCAATCATCGGAATGATGAGGAGATCCTCGTTCACAGTGTCAAGGTAAGCACGATAGTCTACAATCTCCCCCCAGTCCCCACGCACGCCGGAGTTACTTCGGTCGCCGAGCGGGAAATATTTGCACGCTCGCACCATAGCAACAGCCTCTTCCTTTGTGTTGATCATCGGTACAATGATGCCCCTTGCTCCAGCATCCAAAGCGAAACAAATCAGTTCAGCATTATTAGCACTCACGCGAACGATTGGAGCCGCAATTTTACCTCGCATCGCCTGAATAGATGGATATAATTGCTTGATCTCTACAGGGGCATGCTGGGTATCAAAGAGCAAGAAATCAAGCCCAGAATCAGCCAGCATGGCCGTATCATTAGAAGGTAATGCCGTCGCCCCAACAACGGTCTGCCCGGATTCCAGTAGCGCTTTTACAGTGTTCATCACACAAACCTCCGCAATACTTAAATTAGATCAAGCTAACCCTGACATATATTTATTATACCGAACCCATATCTAATCGCCGAGACCCTTATTGAGAGGGGTATTAGCAATAAAATTTCTTCATTTACCCTGCTGCAACCCCTCCGCGCCTGCTGCCATCTCTCAGGCCATCTGTGTTGTATAAAGCTGTGAATAGAGAGCGCTATTATTCATCAACTCTGAGTGAGTTCCATGCTCAACTATCTTACCTTCATCAAGAACGAGTATCTGCTGAGCTTTGCGTATCGTAGAAAGGCGATGTGCCACAGCGATAACAGTACGATCAGCGAAAATAGGCTCTAGCGCTCGCTGTATCAGCATCTCCGAAACTGAATCTAGTGATGAAGTAGCCTCGTCCAAAATCACCACTGGGGTATCAGCTAGGATAACCCTCGCTATCGCAAGGCGCTGGCGCTCTCCTCCGGACAGACGATAACCGTTTTCACCAACAATAGTTTCAAAACCTCTGGGCATCGCATTGACGGTCTCATAAAATTGGGCATCCTTACAGGCAGACTCTATCTCTTCATCAGTTGCTAAGGGATTAGCATAGAGAAGGTTCTGCAGCACAGAGTCGTGATAGACAAATGAGTCCTGTGTCACTACCCCTATTTGTTTCCTCAGGGACTCCAACGCAAGGTCTCGGAGATCCTTCCCGTCAAGAAAGAGGGCACCCGTGGTCGGATCATAGAATCGTGGCAATAAATATGTCAATGTCGTCTTTCCGGCCCCGCTTGGACCCACGAGTGCCACCATTTCCCCGGCATTGGCAGTAAATGAGACATCGTCCAAGATCGGATAGCCAGGGCGATAATAGAAAGAAACACTACGAAATTCTATCCTGCCTTGTATCTTTCTTAAAACGACAGCGCTCTCACTATCAGTGATCTCAGAATCCAAGTCTAAATATTGAAAGATCCTTTCAAATAGCGCCATTGAGGTCGTCACTTCAACGTGCACGCTTGCTAGAGATGACGCTGGACCATAAAGACGAGCCAAGTAGGCAACAAAGGCCACTACTGTTCCTAATGTCATCGCCTCACGCAATATTAGTGCCCCCCCAATCCAATAAGCTAAGGCTGGGCCCAAGGTTCCAAAAAGGCCGACGATCATAAAGTACCATCTTCCCACTAAAGCCTGTCTGATCTGTAATTTCATAACAGAGAAATTCTTCTCGCGGAATTTCTCCCGTTCAGATGATTCTCTCCCAAAGGCTTTCATTAAGACATACCCCCCCACACTCAAGCTTTCTTGCAGGATGTGAGTGAGGTCTGCTCTCTCTTGTTGAGTCTCGGTCGTAAGAGTCCGCCGTATCCTACCTACGCGCCGAGCAGGGATGATAAAAAGCGGAAGTATTAGTACAGATACAATAGCAAGTTGCCAACTCAGATAGAAGATCATGAACACGGTACTGATCAAGGTTATAGCTTGTGAAATTATATTAACGAAAGTTCCAGTAACTACACCTTGGATACCTGCCACGTCACTATTGAGTCGGGATACCGTCTCCCCAGTTCGGGCATTGACAAAAAAGCCCAAATGCAATCCTTGAAGGTGTGTATAGAGTTGATTCCGAACGTCATACATCACCCCCTGACCTATAAGATTGCTAAGATGGTTCTGCCCAACACTAATCAACCCAGAAAAAAGTGATGCCCCAAGCATCCCAAGAGCCAGAATGCTTAGGAGGTACAGATCGCGGTCCGGTATTGCCTGGTCAATAATGTTTCGAATCAGGAGCGGGGATATGAGCCCAAATATAGAGCCCAACAATATGCATACAATAATAATGCCTGACTTGCCAGAGTAGGGCAGGAAATAAGCAAACACCCTTCGCAAGTTTCCATTAACAGCAGGAAGCTGTAGTTTTGGGGAATCCTCTGGCGTAGATGCCCTCCGACGTGCGTCCATTCAAGCGAGATCTCTCATGAAGTAAGGCCCCTACGTTGCCTGCAGGCCACTGGATCACCACAGCGCAACATATAAGCAGTTCCTCGTCTTTTTTCCCACGAAAGATCGCTTTCAGGGGGTGGAACCAATTTGATATCTTCACCAACTGTACCTAAACGACTACAAAGGTCACATTCCCCTCTGGAATGTTCATACTTCAACCTTAATCGCCACAGTGAGTCAGGGGCCATCAACTACTCCAAGTGTTCGTGTGGATAATGATTTGCATTCATTTTCCTGCACGCCGATCCTTGCACCGGATTTAATCCATAACAGTGATCATTAAGGGCCTAGTGACTGCGACTACGCACGGATCAATACATTTCCTAAGGTACCAATTTCCCCCGAAGCACTGAGCTCTTGCCGAGATACGGAGTCCGCACGATACACGTAGGTTGCATCAGGCTCCAGTTCCTCCATATAAAGCGCCTGCTCATGACCCGGATAGCGAATCATCAAGGCATACCAGCTCGTGCCACCCAGCATAACCGTTGCCTCGCCAGCTTCATTAGCTACAGAATCCCTGCCTCCGGCCAGCGTAACCCTAGCATCTTGAACTGGGTATCCATCAATCCCCAAAACCCTAATTATGCAGCTATCGTTCGTGACCTGCAATTCCTCAACATTCTCGATCACATCCTTTTCATATTGGCCTGGTTTTTTAGGAATCATCCACTCAGATCCATACTTGAGTTGCAGGTACTCCTCGGGCGGATTCGGAACTAAGAATTGATGACCCAAGAACTCTATAGAGGTAGGGTACATATAAAATCTTGCAGGCACGGAAACTCCTGGGTAAGAATAGACCTTCTCCTCAAATTTATGGAGGCAGCTCCAGTCAATCCTCACATAATCCTTCATGAATGAATGCGACAGAGCATTCCAGTTTGGGTTATGTCGCACATAGAACCCCCGACCTCTGAACACCTCAAGTGCCTCATAAATCGATTCAGGGCTAAGACCACTTTCACCAATAATTGAGACTAGATCAATATCATCATCCCATGAAATAAGAGCGTGATCACGTACAACCCCCAAGCAACTGCCTGAACTTAGAACGAAAGTAATCCCAATCTCCTCAAAGATATCCTTAACTTCTATCAGGTACTGTTCTGCTAATCCAATATTCACTGGAGGGTTATACTTAAGGCTATATTCCATAGCATCCGCGTCAGTACCATTCCCTCGTTCCATCTCTCATTCCTTCGCTTTCAATAGTTTTTTCAGTTTAGTGCGACCATATTTAGCGGTTCCCATGTATCTCGCTGAGAGATAAGGGAATTAATTAGTGAAGAAATCCAAAACGTTACCAATGCCACCACCATCACGCCGATATAGCTCAGTATAGCCGCATGCCTTACAGGATATAGTCGCATACTTCTGGTTCTGTATATTAAAGAACCGAGATAACCCAGAACCTGTGGCTCGCAACTCACCAGTTTGATATTGAGTTTCGCTACACTTCACACAAGAGTACGCTTGCTTCATGTCTCTCCCCCTTTTTCTCAATGTTCCAATTCTTCCAGTATTAAGAATAATGCCCCTACATCAGCATAGGAGATAGGGCAAGGATCTAATCAGAACCATTATATCATTAGCTATGAATACAGTGGGAAATCCACATGCTATAATTTGGCTTAGTGCACAAGCACTTATGGGTGTCTTCGATACCCTCATAGTGAATGGTTCTTGGCAAAACGCCCGTACCACAGCTAAAGGAATTTCAATTCCTAGCTTTGAATTGGTCACTCCCTGTCACAAAGCAACTCTCAATCAGAAAGGTATCTCTATGTCCTGGACTGTGCTGGCGCTGCTTGGTGCTGCAATCATATCAATAGCAAATATATCAGATAAAACTGTAATCCACCGATATGCTAAACATCCACTTACCCTCCCCCTTCTCATAGGAATGGGTGGCACCATATCTGGAATTACATTTTTCATCATTGCTGGAATACCCGACGGGGCGACAATAGAGACTAGCGGTGCCGCTCTCGTTTCTGGAGCATTCTGGGGTTTTAGCGGGGTCATAATGACTAGGGTCCTTTTCAACCAAGAGGTATCGCGGACCATACCAGTTACACAGTCCTCTCCTATTTTCGCAGCACTTCTCTCTATGGTTTTCCTAGATGAAGATATTTCCCGATTGCAATGGGGGGGTATTGTTTTCACTGTGTTGGGAAGCATTCTTCTCTCGCTACGCATAAGGAACGTTGGGACAATTTTCTTGGACAGGTCCTTCTACTTCCTCATGTTATCCGCACTGACATTCGCAATTGGCAATATTATAGGGAAGTATGTACTTGATGAACTCCCTATCGTCTATACACATGGCCTTCGAATGCTGGGATTAGGAGGGGCTTTTCTTATTTTCTCCCTCCGTACTGCTTCATGGACAGAGGTCAAAGAATTTTACCTCAGCCGCAGTCCAGCACTATTCTTTGTCGGTATAAACGAATTCATCACAGCAAATGTGGCATTACTCCTTCTCCTTTCGGCACTTTCCAAAGGTCCAGCAGCACTTGTAATAGCACTTATGGGCACGAGGTCTTTGTTTGTCTTCATCTACAGCACTGTCATAACCCTCATTTGGCAAGGTTCGCTCGGAGAGCAGTTATCCCCAAAGACGGTACTTGTTAAGGTAATTTCCGTTGCCATAATCGTAGCCGGCATTGCTGCAATAGCTATATAAACCAATGGATCTTTTGCATGAAAGGGTTGGTACTCTATAGCTATATCCTGCTCAACGATTTGCATTCACTGGCAATAGCACAAACCCTGCAATACCAGAAAAAACCGCAGCAGATATCAACGCAAAAGCTAAATCCATACCTCCCATT
>Ga0114996_10007462_pt1 | contig 12378 bp, 10 predicted proteins | sample ArcticOcean_MG_C_4_FD_87039 | JGI IMG/M metagenome (GOLD analysis project Ga0114996, IMG submission 87039) | Marine microbial communities from western Arctic Ocean - ArcticOcean_MG_CB4_134 | ecosystem: Environmental > Aquatic > Marine > Oceanic | place: Arctic Ocean: Canada Basin | collected... | reverse complement strand
AGAGCGGATGACTCGCGCACAAATAGCCGAGGCGCAACGGATGTCCCGCGAGTGGCTAGAGGCGCATCCCCCCAGCGGCAACTAGCCAACTAGTCCCTCCGTGGCACCAGCCACACCCAGCACTGTTCTGCGCGTCCTGAGTTGCAGGTCTGAGTGGGGCGGGGCAGAATCAGGGCATGGCTTTAATCAAGTGCTACGAATGCGAGAAGGAGATCAGCGACAAGGCAACCCTCCTGATCCACGGATTAGAAAGTCCAGAAACTAGCCCCCCCTCCGTGGCATCCAACCACACCCAGCTACCAGCCCTGTTTCACTCGTCCGGTGGGGTCACTTCCGAAATGTTTTTTGATAGCGACCTACTCCCCCACACTTCAAGTTGGACGTAATTACTCTGGATGACACAACTGCCTAAACCCGGTGACTACACGCCCGATAAGATTTTAGTTGTGGCACTTCTCGGCATGTTGGGCTGTAACTCCGCTTCCCTGACGAGCCCCGAAACGACGAATTGTGGGCATCATGTCGATCCGAACATCGTAATCTTGGGACAAAACGTGGTATTGTCTGATGCCGGAACGGTTGAACCTCCTCAGGGTCGGCCATTCCAACAGGGTTGGACCCTAGGACAATCGACAGCGCCGATCACAGGCCATAACGAGCGTGAGTATGCACGGATTGCTTCCTACATGATGCCGATTCGGGATGCGCTCATCTGTGACCTTGATAAGCCGAGTACGACTTTATGGCAGACCCTCACATCCATCCTTCGTATCAACAACATCAAGAGAGTCCAAGATCTATCGGGGACACCCAAAGATCAGGTCTACTCAAATGACGGCATTTACGAACACTTAGCGAACGATGGACCTGATGAGAACGCTATGATGAAATATCTGGAAGAGGCTGAACTAGAGCTGAAGTGCTTGGCTTTCGCCAACTTCAACTTCACCAATCCTGAGGGGGCAAACCATTGTGAGATTCACGGTCTAGCGCAGGGCTCCGGGCTTCTCATCCCGTAGGCTACGAGTATCTCTTACCCTCCGTGGCACCCAGCCACGCCCAGCTATCCAGCAGTGTTTTGCGCAGGGGATTTTCTAATTTTAAATTGAGTAGGAGTCCCAGACCCTCAAAAATTTTCTGCAAGAATTTCAAGCCACTATAGGAGAGAGATGTGGAGGTAGGGCCAATGCACGTGTTGATCAAGCGATTCGACTCGCCTGACGAGACGCGGACGTTCGAGAAAGGGAGATTCGAAGTGATCAAGATCGGGCACATGACCATCGGACGTGCAAGCTATGATCCGGGTTGGAAGTGGTCGGAGCACATGGGTGCGACTACCGGTGCGGCAAGCTGCGAGGTGGATCACATTGGCTTGGTGCTTTCCGGACATGCGAAGGCGTTGATGAACGATGGGCGGGAGGTGGATCTTACGCCGGGTGATTTCTTTGCGATTGGTCCAGGACACGATAGTTGGGTTGTAGGAGATGAGCCGTATGTGTCTTTACACTTTATGGGTGCAGAGAGCTACGCCCAGTAATAGGGAGAGGTGGCGGACAAGATTCTCGCAAACGAGTTGAAATGTCTGGGCCATGGGATCGTTCTGAGAGAATCTTCTGACACAGGTTCCTGACAGGCGAGGCCCCCACCCCCCTATTCCACCGCCACTGACCCAGAACTACTAAACAGTGTTTTGCGCGTCCAGTGTGGTAGGGGACTGCCCGGATTCTAGTGCGCTGGGCTGTTACTGATTGAGCCACGAAAGATGGGGCTGAACCCCCGCGCCGGTGGGATGATGGCCGGCAGATCTTTGGAGGCGACCCCAAAGTCAGGTGCCGGAGAGAACTCGTCGAGCCAGTTGTAGGTGGCTTGGCCAACTGCATCTCCTCCACGCTCCTGTAGTAGCCGACCGAGTTGGGGGTTGCTGGCATGTCTTCCGACTGGATTGCCTTGCGTCTCCGCCAAGATGGAGTCGGACACTGAGTTGCTTCATAGAGCCCGTGAGTCTTCTGGGAAGGGCGAACCCGGCGCCGAGAGAGATCACCCCAAGGTGGCTACATCCACTCTCGAAAGATATATTGGTTCAATCAAGATCTGGCTTGCAGGCCTCTGTAGGCCCCCGGAAATTACAGATGGACCGCATGATACGAACCCACCGAAGTGTGTACGCACTCGCTTTTGCGATATTTTTTGCCCTTGGTGGGTTAAGTAGCGCGTTCGGCCTACACCGCTGTCCACAACACGATGTACTTCCCGTTCCGACAGCTGGTCATATACAGGAGCATCCTTCTGGGACGGCGGACACAGATGCCGACTCGAAACACGACCATGGCGGTCCTTGTACGTGCGTTGGGGATTTCGATGATGGCGAATCGTATTCCCATGAGCTCCGACTGACCGAGATCTTTGAGGCCACCCCGATCGACCACGTCGTGAAGAGATCCGGCAGGAGCGTGATCCTCACCCCGATCCAGTTCTATATCCCATTCTCAAAGGCCCCACCACACGTAGTCTAGCTTCTTTAAGCTTATCGTATACCTACAGATAGCGTCCCGCTAAAGTAGGAATTCGGCACCAGCTCAAGACTAGATGAGTGAGGGTTTTTACGATGCGATCTTCTTGTTTTTTGAATTTATATGTGTGGCCTAAAGGCGGGGCCTGGCCCAGGTTGACGTCACGACCTTGGCCGAACCGTGTGGCTCGATCAGCTCCTACCGCCTTCGCTGTACTTGCTCTATTCATCCTTGGCGTGCATCGAGTACAGGCACAGGACGGCGGGAGGGTGGCGGGACAAGTCGTTGCGGCCGATACCGGTGCACCCTTGTCTAACGTCAATATTTTCATCGCGGGATCGAACCAGCGTGCTTCCACGACCAACGACGGTCGTTTCATGCTCTTGATCTCCGCGGGCGATCATGTGCTCGTCGCAGAACGACTAGGGCTCGAAAGCACTCAGCAAGAAATCCGTGTGTCCGCTGGAAGCACCGCGAACGTGATCATTCCGGTCGCGTCATCAGCGATCGCGCTCTCCCGAATCGTGGTGACCGCAACGCGTGAAGCCCAAAACCGGAGCGAAGTCGCCGCATCGGTCGGCATAGTGGACCAGTCGGCGATCACCACGGTCATACCATCACACCCTTCCGAAATCATGGGACGTGTTGCCGGGGTGCTCGTGAACACTACCGGAGGGGAGGGTCACATGACGGCAATCCGCCAACCTCTCTCAACGGCGCCGGTCTACCTCTACCTCGAGGACGGGATTCCGACACGCTCGACCGGATTCTTCAACCATAACGCCCTATACGAGATTAATCTTCCACAGGCCGATCGCATCGAAATCATGAAAGGGCCCGCGAGCGCTCTCTATGGATCGGACGCCATCGGAGGCGTGATCAACGTGGGAACGCGGCGGCCATCGGACCTAACCAACGGCAGCATGAGCGTCGAGGATGGCGAGCACGGTTACGGACGCATTCTCGCAAGCTTGAGCGGCAGGGGGCTACATGCCGATGTGAACCTCACGAAGACCAACGGGTGGAGAACAGGGACCGATTACGACCGCCAGAGCGGCACCCTGCGCTGGGACCACCTGTTCGGTGAAGGGCTTTTCCTCAAGACAGTGGCCACGTTCTCCAACGTCGATCAAGCAACTGCGGGTACATCAGCCCTGTCCCGTGAAGACTACGAAAACGACCCCACGGCAAACTACACCCCGATTTCTTCCCGGGACGTGCGGGCTTTCCGTTTGAACTCCGCTTTGGAAGTGCAAGCGGGAGCCGGGACCTTGAGTGTGACCCCGTTCTTCCGATACAACAGCATGGACCTGTTGCCCAATTGGTCACTCACCTTCGATCCAGCGACCTGGGAGACACAGAACACTTCCTTCGGGATGCTCACCAAGTACGGCGTCGACGTATCCGACATTCGGCTCGTCGGCGGTGTTGATCTCGACTATAGCCCCGGGAGCCGCTTCGAACGGTCGATCGTGCCTACCCGGACCAACGGCATCTTCACGGCCTACACCAACGGCGCAGTCATATACGACTACGATGTGACTTTTAGTCAGGCTTCTCCGTACCTGCAGGCCGACTACGACATGGGCCGAGTGACCCTTTCCGCAGGTGTCCGGGGAGACTTCATCGGGTACGACTATAGCAACCATCTTGGGCAAGAGTTGACCGGCCGACACCGGCGGCCAGATGATGCGTCCCCCAGCTTTAGTGACGTTACACCGAAGTTCGGCGTCACCTACAATCCAACGGAGGCATTCGGGGTGTTCGGATCCTATCGCGCTGGATTCCGCGCCCCATCCGAGGGCCAGATCTTCCGGCAGGGCTCAGCTGAGAACACGCTCGACCTAAAGCCGGTACAGGTGGGTAGCTCCGAAGCCGGGTTCAGGGGGGTGCTAAACAACGTTTTTAGCTACGACCTATCCGGTTATTACATGACCAAGAAGGACGACATCCTGGCCTTTCGGAACCCGGACGGGAGCACCGAAAATGTCAACGCCGGAGAAACGTTACACAAAGGTGTGGAGGCTCAACTCGGGGCTCAACTGCTTCGTGGCCTTACCCTGGACGTCGGTTATTCCTACGCTATTCACACGTATGAGCAGTGGAGCCTCAGCTCAGGCAAGAACTTCTCCGGCAACGAGATGGAGTTCGCGCCAAGACAGATCGGGAACGCCGTCTTAGAATACCGGTTGCCCTCCTTGGGTGGATCGTCTTTTTCGTTCGAATGGAACCGACTCGGGTCATATTATGAAGACGCGTCGAACGCAAACGAGTACGAGGGACACGATCTCTTCAACGTGCGAGCGCTGGTCCCCGTCGGTCGAAATTTCCAAGTGTTTGGACGAGCTCAAAACCTCTTGGACGAGCGCTACGCCGAGCGGGCGAGTTACAACGCCTTCCGTGGCGAGGAACTCGCTCCTGGACTGCCGCGTACTGTCTACTTGGGCATTCGCATAACTGGAGGAGGGGGACAATGAGTCGAGACTATCATGTATCCGCTGCCCTCACGGCCGCTCTTTTCCTTGGGGCTTGTGGGACTGAAGCCCCCTATGCAGACAATGTCGCACTGGGGCCGACACTGGAACTAGCGGCTTCGGGCGCCGGGAATCCGACCACAGCGATCGACCGAACGACGGGGACCGCTCTCGTGGCTTGGGTCGACACTCAGGGCGGGGAGCCCAACGTGCTCCTCACACGGATCTCGCCAGAGGGTGTTGCAGAAACGCCCACGCGGGTGAATCACATTCCCGGGGACGCGGCCGCTCACTTCCAAGCTCCTGCCCAGGTCGCTTCCGGTCCCGACGGAGAGGTCTACGTCTTCTGGACGAACAATATCCCGCTAGAAGGTCGCCGCTTCCCAGCAAGCGACTTGAGATTTGCTCGCTCCGGTAACGGAGGGCGTACGTTCGATCCAACCATTACCGTCAATGACGACGCGGGTGGTCCGCCAACGTCCCATACGTTCCACAACCTGCTCGTGGCCCCTGATGGCACCCTGTACGCCTCGTGGCTCGACTCCCGCAACGACGGTGCCGAAGCCACGGCGGCTGCAGAGGGGATTCCGTTCAGTGAGGGGGAGGGAATCGGCACAGTCGCTACCGGGGGTGATCCCTACGCGGGACCTGACCTCCGTATCGCGATATCCCGCGACCGGGGCCAGACTTTCCTGCCCAGCTTCGTCGTGGACCGGAACGCGTGCCCGTGCTGCCGCACCGCTATGGCCATCGGGCCGGACGGAGAGCTCTACGTAGGCTGGCGGAAGGTATACGAAGGGAATATCCGTGATGTCGTCATTGCACGGTCAGGCGACAATGGCAAAACTTTCGGCGCGCCCGTACCCGTGCACAAGGACGGTTGGGTGTTTCCGGGCTGCCCGCATGCAGGACCTTCCCTCGACGTGGATTCAGAGGGTTCGCTGCACGTTGCATGGTATACCGGTAAAGAGGGCTCCGCTGGGTTGTTCTACGCACGCTCACAGACGAACGGGGATTCTTTCTCCGAGCCGGAACCACTCGCGACAGGGGCAGCAGTTGCGCCTTCCCTTTCGTCGATGGTGGCCGAGGACAGCGGTACTCTTTGGATGACGTGGGAGGATCGTCGAAATGGTGCCCCGGAACTGCATACTGTGCGCACGGCGTTCGACGGTGTGGGAAGACGCATGCGCCCGGAAGTCATTCAGGGATCGCACCCCAGCGTTTCTTCAGAGGGCGGTACGCAAGTGTTTGCGTGGTTGGACCGTGGGACAGTTTTTGCCCGCGTGGGATTCGCGCAATAGGCCAACCGGTATTCCGATACATGCGGCAGACGCAGGGAGTACGTTTCAAGCACACAGGTACGTTGGGCGTTTTGTCGTTTTCACTGTTGTTGTGGAGTTGTGGGGGAGACGATACTCCAACCTCGCCCACTTCCACGCCGACGCCTGTAGTGACGTCGATCACCCTTTCGGAGGCCAGCCTGAGCTTCACCTCGCTGGGCGCTTAGCAGGAGGAGACGCCCTCATCATCCAGTCGAGTGACACGTTCTCGGATGACCCGGACGGGACGGACGAGATTCGGGTTCAACGCATCTCCGCCAGCGTCATTCTATGAAAGACTGAGTAGCGCAACCTCTGAACCTTCAGGACGATCAGGCCCATCCATTTGGGGCTGAGTTGAGCGACCTCCGAAAGGAAGCGAAGCGAAGCGCGAGGGAGGATCCGATTGCAGATGAAACAGGCCAGCAGAGAAGTGGCAACTAGCCCCTCAGTACCCCTCAGTGGCATCTAGCCACACCTAGCTATCCAGAACGGTTTCACTCGTCCGGAGTTGCGGGCCCGCGGGTTGTCCAAGCACAATTGGGGCACCTTCGGATTTATACACCGTAACCGTTCCATATATAAGCCCATGGATTCGGCACCGTATTGGTAGCTCAACCGGACAAAATGCTATGAAGAAGACATGGTTTCTCCTTTTCGTACTCGCAACAATCGGCCTTTCTGGCCAGGACATTCAGGGCCAGTCATTCCCGACAGACGATGCGGTCATCCAACAGATGTGGGACGAGGGCATGGGAAGCGGATCGCAGGTCGTCGACTTGGCTCAAGCACTTCTCGATTCGATCGGCCCGCGACTCATGGGTTCGCCCGGTTTTGATGCTGCTGGTGACTGGTTGATTTCCAATTACACGGCCTGGGGCGTCAGCGCAGAAAAGCAGGTATACGGCACCTGGATCGGGTGGGATCGTGGCTACACGCACCTTGATCTTGTCGCACCTCGGAAACGAACACTGGAGGGAATCATCCTTGCCTGGAGCCCGGGGACTGAGGGCCCAATTGAGGGTGAAGTGATCGTACCGCCGCTGTTCGCGAATTCCGACGAATTCGAGGCGTGGTTGCCCCAAGTCGACGGTCGAATTGTCGCGATCTCCCTGGCAGAGCCGACCTGCCGCGAAGATCAGTCCTGGTTGGACCACGCGACACCGGAGTCTTTCCAGGCGATGAACGCCGCCAGGGATGAGGCACGGCAAGCATTTGGGATGTCAACACGGGCTATGGGACCTGGGGCTCCGGAGAGAATTGCGGCGGCGGGTGCGATCGCAGTTTTAACTGGGCGTTGGTCTGCAGGCTGGGGCGTGGACAAGATCTTCAACTCTCCGACCGCGGGCATACCCGGGGTCCATCTGAGCTGCGAGGACTACGGCCTTGTTACTCGATTAGCGGAGAGGGGACAGTCACCTAGAATCCGGATCGACGCCCAGGCTGAATTTCTCGGTGAGGTTCCGGCATTCAATGTGGTTGGCACAATTCCCGGCACCGAGTTGCCAGACGAATACGTGCTACTGAGTGCGCACCTTGACTCGTGGGACGGAGCTTCGGGTGCAACCGACAACGGCACCGGTACGGTCATGATGCTTGAGGCGATGCGGATTCTGAAGGCAGCGTATCCCAACCCGCGTAGGACAATCATGGTCGGACATTGGGGAGGCGAAGAGCAGGGTTTGATCGGCTCGACAGCTTTTGTAGCTGACAATCCGGAGGTGATCGACGGTTTACAGGCCGCGTTTAACCAGGACAACGGGACTTGGCGGATTGATTACATACGGATGCAGGGATTCACCGGTGCCGGCGCGCATTTCGGTAGATGGTTCTCAAGAATTCCGGTGGAGATTACCGGCCACATAGAATTGGATATTCCCGGGGTTCCGGAGACTGGCGGAAGCGATCATATGTCTTTCATCTGTAAGCCCGTTCCGGGATTCCGTCTCCAGTCGAACTACCCGGATTATCGGCAATACACCTGGCATACCAATCGGGACACGTTCGATAAGGTTGTTTTTGCGGACCTCCGTAATAACGCGACCCTTGCCGCGATGCTCGCGTACCAGGCGTCAGAGGATCCAGAGCGGGTGCCCTCGGACACCCGGGTCTTGCCCACCGATCCGCGTACGGGTCAACCTGGACAATGGCCTCAATGTCGGCCGCCGAGGCGCAGTCCGGGTGATGGACTATGACGAGCATCGTAGGCAATCCATTACGCCTCCGTACTCCCGACCTAGAAGACGGAAACTAGCCCCTAGTCCCTCCGTGGCATCCAGCCACACCTAGCTATACAGCAGGGTTCTGCCCGTCCTGTGTTGCGGGTCTGAATGGGGAGGGCTGGCTCCGCATCTAGACCCACCCGCGTTGCATCTCACAGAGCGGTTAAGAACGGTGATAGAACGCCTTCTGATCGGGTAAGAACGGGCAAAAAAGCTATATTCTACCCGGAAATCACCGGAATCGGGTACTTTCGAACACTCTTTGGGAGCAAGAGGTCCCTGGTTCGAATCCGGGCGCCCCGACTGAGGTAAATGGTGCCAGTTATGTGGTTACAAGAATGCTGGACCCGGCTTGGATCCGAGGGCGATTCGAAGAATCTACGAGTTGTTGGATAACTAGGCGAAGCATCCCGGTAACGTCCTGAAAGCGTCCAGTAGATGTCTTGTGCGATCACGGTCTCACCGTTTCACAATCTGGCGTTATCATGGTCGTTGTCCCACACAGCGGCACCCCGATGAGTACACAATTGAGCTTGCGCTGTTCGACAGGCTGGCCGAGGATTTCACACTTGGTCAGAGCTGAAACAGCCGGTTGACCTTGATCACGAACGCACGGTTCGACAGCTCAGACCACCGGTTGAGCACGTCGGCGTTCCGATCCTCCGTGTACACGATGAAGAGTTCGCTACCAGGGGCCCACTCCCACCGTAGCCGAATATTGGTGCTGAAGGTATCGCTTCCGGAGTTGTATTGGACGAGTCCGCTCAAGAATGAACGCGGACTCAGGCTGTAGGTGATCCGCGTCCGGACCACGTGCTGGTTGAACTGCCCGTCGAACTGCTGAAGGTCGGGCAGGTCGATCCAGTTGAACTCGATGCTGGGCTCGAGGGAAAGCTGGGGGAGGACCTCGATTCGCCCACGGCTCATGCCCACCGACATCACATCGCCGGAGTAAAAACTGCCTCTCGTGAATGAGAGGTTGCCAGACACTCGGCGATGGGGGCCAAAGAAATAGCCCACCTCGATGTCACGGAACTTGTATCGGTCTGCCGGCATCGTGGCACCCGATATCCTCGTGTCCTCGGTCAGCTCCTCGAAGAGGTCCGTGAAATTCACGGTCAGCCAATCGCTGTTCTCGAGCTCCACCTCGAAGCGTCCCCCTTGACGTCGGCTCTCCAGGAATCCGAATCGCTCGTTTTCAATGCGGCTGTAGATACCGGCAAAGTTGAGCCGGCGGATCGAGGGGACGGAGCCTAGGCGGGGGCCGAAACGACCGAAAAAGTTGGTCTCGCGGAAATTTCTCCTACGAACGAATCCGATCTCGGGGTTGAAATTTTCGCCGACAACGACGTGATCGAAGGAGGCACTGTAGACGTCCCCCCTATAACCCATCCGGGCCCGATAGCTATCGTCTCTACCCAAGAGTCCGTCGGTCCGGGTTTTCGAGTAGTAACCGAACATCTGAAGGTTTTCCAGGAAGACGAAGTTCGCGTCGACTCCGTACGCCTGGTTGGACCCCTGCGTGGCCAGGCCGGAGGGCGAGCGATCCTCGAACAGCACCCCGACGCTACTTCGGGCGAATACGTCCCGGCGAACTCTCAGTATGTTGAATGTGGCCGACTCGGCACCGACCGTGGGCTCGTCATCGGTCCGAATGCCGACAGCTCCGACTTGAAAAGACCCGATTTTCCCGGTGAGCCGACCACCTCCGAAAATGGGTACAGGCGCGCCCCTCTCGAGCCCGATTTGTCGGCTGTAAAACAGTGTCGGAGCGCTGACGCTCCGGCTACCGCGACCGCGACCGGAGCTGCTTACGGCCGAACTCCCGGGAGGGCCACCGCCACCGCTTCTGTTAATGCCTCTGCCACCATTGCCGAACTCGAAAATTCCCTGACCCTCGAGAAAGAATTCCCTCTTCTCCGGGAAGAAGAGGCTGAAGCGGGTGAGGTTCACCTGTTGCTCGTCGACTTCCACTTGAGCGAAGTCGGTGTTGACGGTGAAGTCGGCTGTCAGGTTTTCGGTCACGCCGTATTTGACGTCCAGGCCGACGTCGGCGTACCCGTCGTTGGAAATCTGGGGATTGGCTGTCAGGTCCGTCTTGAGACCGGAGATCGCATAGGGCTTGATTTCCAGGTTCTTGGTTGGCGGCGGCGGCTCGATTCCCACGAGCGTCCCGTAGTTCGATACGCGTATCGCCCCCTGAGGACCGTTCCTGGCCACCGAGATCGGGAGAAAGGTGAGGTGGTTCCATTCGTTGTTTCGAACCATGGAGCGCCTCATCTGGATCCCCCAGACCTGGTTTCTCCCGGAGCGATAACGGAGCGATCTGAACGGGATCGCCATTTCGACCGTCCATCCGCCATCGAAACGCCCGGTCCGGATCTCGGTGGTGGGATTCCAATCCAGGTTGGCGTCCTCTTCGTTCGTGATCTGCAGGTCGGAGAAGCCGCCCAGAGGGTTGACGAAGAAGCCCACGCCGTTGCGACGGTCGTAATAGGTATCGAAGAAGACGCCGAACTGATCGTTCATCTCAAGAGACGGCGAGTCACGCCGCATCTCATTTGCGACCCAGGCGCTCCGCGGGGCGGAATCCCAAATCCGCGCGGAAACGTACACATTCGAGTCGTCGAACGCGACCCAGGCTTCAGTACGCTCCGTCGGGGCAGCGCCTTCATTCGGGAGGGACTGGATGAAACCCGAGATCGGGGCCGTATTTCGATAGAACACCTCATCCAGGGCGCCATCGATTCGGAGCGGCTCCGTCGTCCGGACGGCCCGGAGCGTAGCTCGGCCCTCATCATCTCGGTTGATGACGTCTGGCGCTGTCGGAGGGGAAGGGCCCTCGATCGTGATTCCGTTGGCCTCAGAAGACACGGGTGCCTGGGCGTCCACACCGGTGGGGTAGGCGACAAGGACAGAGGCCGTGCAAAGGATTGCCGTAACGGGCGAAGCTACGATGGAACGGAGAACGGTCATCGGGGGGCTCTACGCTACTGTGTCAGAGGGGCGAAGATACTATGAAAGATGTGAAAGGACGGCATCAAACGGGCGGTCCCGCTGGGTTGGTTGGCACCGTGGAAAAAACTCATTCCGCAGGGTCGACGATTCGGTCGCTGGACTCGGCCACACAGGAGACCATCGCGGCGCCGCAGAGTAGCACGAGCGCACCGGAGTAGACCCTGCGGATGCGGCCGCCGCTGCCGATCGATAGCATGCGTATCAATGGAACGCGTCTTGTCATGAGGTCCTCAGTTTATGTCAGCGGGCGGACCCAATGCTTTCCGAAGCCGCCTTGTGGCCTCGCCGGGAGGGGCCCGATGGGGTTACATATGGCTCTGCTCAGAGCGTGGACGCAACACCGTTCGGGCTCACCTCTTTCAACTCACGTTCCGTTCCGGAGACCATCATGGAGTGCTTCGCCAAGTCGATCCTTTGGGCGGTAGCCCTGCTCGCTGTGTGTGCCCCTGTCCTGAACGCTCAGTCCGAGACGATGATGTACGATCATGTGCACATGGCCGCGTCCGATCCTCAGGCGGCCGCTCAGTGGTACCTCGATCACTTTGGGGGTGAGGGCGTCGATGGTCGGGACGGGCGGCTGCTCTTGGGCACGACTCGGTTCATTTGGCGGCAGGCGGAGGATCGAAGGGGGAGCGCGGGGAGTGTGATCGATCACCTGGGTTTTTCATTCGCGGATCTCGACGCGAAGCTCAGAGAACTCGAGGTAGCGGGCGCGACCATCACGACACCTAGGCGGGACGTGGAGGGCCTCTTTCCGCTGAGCTTTGTCGAGGACCCCTGGGGAGTACGGCTCGAAATCATCGAGGACCCCCAGCACCTGGGTTTCCATCACATT